>Ga0265798_10010194_pt1 | contig 11633 bp, 12 predicted proteins | sample P3T30metagenome_FD_192430 | JGI IMG/M metagenome (GOLD analysis project Ga0265798, IMG submission 192430) | Plant litter microbial communities from East Loma Ridge, Irvine, California - P3 T30 | ecosystem: Environmental > Terrestrial > Plant litter > Unclassified | place: USA: California... | reverse complement strand
TGATCTCGGGCGATCTCTCGATCAAGTTCGGCCTGCGCGGCCCGAACCTGGCCATCGTCACCGCCTGCACCACCGGCCTGCACAGCATCGGCGCGGCAGCGCGCCTGATCGAGTACGGCGATGCCGACGTGATGATCGCGGGCGGCGCCGAATCGACCGTGTCGCCGCTGGGCCTGGGCGGTTTCGCCTCGGCACGCGCGCTGTCGACCCGCAACGACGACCCGGCAACCGCATCGCGTCCATGGGACCGCGACCGCGACGGCTTCGTGCTGGGCGAGGGCGCCGGTGTCATGGTGCTCGAAGAATACGAACACGCCGTTGCGCGTGGCGCCAAGATCTATGCTGAAGTCATCGGCTTCGGCATGAGCGCGGACGCCTACCACATCACCTCGCCAGTCGAGGATGGTGCCGGCGCGGCGCGTTGCATGGTCAATGCGTTCAACAACGCGGGCATCAACGTCGACCAGGTGCAGTACGTGAATGCGCACGGCACCTCGACCCCGCTGGGCGACAAGGCCGAAGTGCAGGGCATCAAGCGCGTGTTCGGCGACCATGCCAAGAGCCTGGTCGTGAACTCGACCAAGTCGATGACCGGTCACCTTCTCGGTGGCGCCGGCGGCCTGGAATCGGTGTTCACCGTGCTGGCGATCCACAACCAGGTGTCGCCACCGACGATCAACATCTTCAACCAGGATCCGGAGTGCGACCTGGACTTCTGCGCCAACACGGCGCGCGAGATGCAGATCGACTACGCGGTGAAGAACTCGTTTGGCTTCGGCGGTACCAACGGTACGCTGATCTTCGCCAAAGTCTGAACCTGATCGCCCCATCCCGGTCTAATGGGATGGGCGCTTCCAACAGCCCGGTCTGTCGCCCGTTCGTGGCGGCCGGCCGGTGCTGGCGGTAGAGGAATCCTCCTCGGCCCGCCATCCTGCTCATTTGCAAAAACTGGCAGGTCCTTCCCTCGATTCACCCTGTGCTTCATGTCGCTTGCGGTGTCTGCCGTCATCGCGCCGTCGCGTCGCCTGCGCTGCCTGCTCGCCGCCTTCTGCGCGTCCCTGTGCGCGGCCGCCCTGGCCGTGGGCTTGCTGCTGCCTGAACGCTTCGCATTCGGCGGCGCTGTCGCATGCGCGCCGCTGCTGGCCGCGCTGTCGCTGGCGCGCCTGTTTTCCCCTGCCGTGGCCGCCTGGCCACGGCGTCGCTCGGGCGCCAATGGGGGCGCCGAAGGCGCCCGCCATGTCACACATTCCACGGCGATTTTGCACTCGATTACAACGGTGCGCCGGATTGATATTTCTGGAGTTGGGCAGCTACGCCTGACGGTACAACAGGAGTTGGGGAGGAGCGGGCCGGCCGCCGCGATTTCGGCGCCGGGCTCGCCCATGACGCTGCTGCCGGGCGCCACGGTCTGGCCTTGCTGCATCTTGCTGCGCCTGCGCGCCGACGACGGCGCTGTCTGGCCGCTGGTGCTGCTGCCAGACGCCGTCGGCGCCGGCCAGTACCGCGCGCTGGCGGTGGCCGTGCGTGCACTGGCGAATGGCGCTGCAACAATACCGATACAAAACAGTGTGAACTTATTGCAGGGGGCCAACTCTTAAGGAGGTGCCGATGTAAATCGGCGCCTCCTCGCGAGCGGGTCGCCAATGGGGCATGGTCCGTGACGACAGAACGCGAGTGTGATCAGTTGCTGGTAGAGCGCGTCCAGGCGGGGGACCAGGGGGCTTTCGATTTGCTTGTCTCCAAGTACCAGCGTCGCCTGATGCGCCTGGTGTCGCGTCTCGTCCACGATCCGGCCGAAGCCGAAGACGTGGTGCAAGAGACCTTCATCAAAGCATACCGGGCCCTGCGCCATTTTCGCGGGGATTCGGCTTTTTATACGTGGCTTTATCGAATAGGAATCAACACTGCCAAAAATTTTCTAGTCACCCAGGGAAGGCGCGCACCGACCTCGACCGAGACGGATGCCGAACGCGCCGAAGGATTCGATGATGCAGACAGCTTGCGCGACATTAATACACCTGAATCGATGCTCGCCAGTAAGCAGATCGCCCATACAGTCAACGCGGCCATGGAAGCCTTGCCGCTCGAACTGCGTACGGCGATCGTCTTGCGCGAAATCGAAGGACTCAGCTATGAGGAAATCTCTGAAGTGATGGGCTGTCCAATAGGTACGGTGCGCAGCCGGATTTTCCGGGCGCGCGAAGTCATCGCCGAGAAATTACGCCCTTTACTCGATTTCCCGGTTGACAAACGTCGGTAGGTAGCGGGATCGTACGAACACAGCATATATTGAACACCACCGACGTCGATGGAACCACCGATGGACACCACCAAGAAATTACGCGAGCAGATATCTGCCCTGAAAGACGGCGCCTTGCCCGACGCCGACCTGGAGCTGGCCCTGGCCGCGCTGCAGGGTAGCGACGGGCGGCAAGCCTGGGATCTGTACCACCTGATCGGCGACACCCTGCGCGAGGCCGAGACGCCGGCGCTGTCGCCCGCGCAGTTATCCTCGTTTCGCGCCCGCCTGGCCGAACGCCTGGCCAGCGAACCCCCGCCTTTGCGGCGTACCGCCATCGCCGCCGAGCCGGACAGTCTCGCCGCCGTGCTTGCCAAGAGCGCGTCTTCCTGACGTCCTTTCAGGGCGCCCCTTTCTCACGCTTCTTCCCCCGATCCTTACTCCACGCTTAAAATCCCTCCATCCTTGGCCGGAGGCGCCGCTTTGAGGGGCGGCACACGGCGGTCATGGCGCGACAAAGCGCTCAATTTGGCTTACCATTCAGTCAATCTTAGCCATTCAATAGCGAATCCATGACCAGTAAAACTGCCAGCCTGCTTCTGTCGGCACTGCTCGTGTCCGGCGCCACGGCATTCATGCAACCCGCCCACGCCGCCGCCCCCGTGCCAACCCCGGCCGTCACCGGTTTGCCTGACTTCACCGACGTCATCGACAAGGTGGGGCCGGCTGTCGTCAATATCCGCACCACCGAACGGGTGCGCACCCGCGGCGGCGCGCCGGGCGAAGAAGAGATGCAGGAATTCCTGCGCCGCTTCTTTGGCGGCCAGATGCCGCCGCGCGGCGGCAACCGCCGCGGCCCGCAGCAGGAAGAAGAACGCGAAGTGCAGCGCGGCGTCGGCTCCGGCTTCATTATTTCGGCCGATGGCTTCGTGCTGACCAACGCCCACGTGGTCGAGGGCGCCGACGAGGTCACGGTGACGCTGTCCGACCGGCGCGAGTTCAAGGCCAAGGTGCTGGGCGCCGACCGCCGCTCCGACGTCGCCGTCCTGAAGCTGGAAGCGACCAATCTGCCTTACCTGCGCACCGGCGACTCGAGCAAGATCCGGGTCGGCGAGTGGGTGCTGGCCATCGGCTCGCCGTTCGGCCTGGAAAACACCGTCACCGCCGGCATCATCTCGGCCAAGTCGCGCGATACCGGCGAATACCTGCCGCTGATCCAGAGCGACGTGGCGGTCAATCCAGGCAACTCGGGCGGCCCCCTGATCAATCTGCGCGGCGAAGTCATCGGCATCAATTCGCAGATCGCGACGCTGTCAGGCGCCTATAACGGCATCTCGTTCGCGGTCCCGATCGACGAGGTCATCCGCGTCTCGGACCAGCTCAAGGCCACCGGTAAAGTCACCCGCGGCCGCCTGGGCGTCCAGATCAGCGAAGTCACGCGCGACGTGGCCGAATCGCTGGGCCTGGGCAAGGCGCGCGGCGCCGAAGTCTCGATGGTCGAGCCGGACGGCCCGGCCGAGAAGGCAGGCATCAAGGTCGGCGACATCATCCTGGCCTTCAACAAGCAGCCGATCGTGTCGACCACCGACCTGCCGCGCCTGGTGGGCGCGTCCAAGGTGGGCAGCCGCGCCAGCGTCACCGTATGGCGCCGTGGCGCCCAGGTCGAGATCCCGGTGACGATCGTCGAGCTGCAAGAAGAGCGTCCGGCCCAGGGCCGCCAGGCGCCGAAGAAACCGGCGCCGGGCGCCGCCCCGGATGCGCTGGGCCTGCACATGTCGAATATTTCGCCAGCCGACCGCAAGGAACTGGGCATCGACCACGGACTGCTGGTCGAAGAGGCGCAGGGCCCGGCCGCCAGCGCCGGCATCCAGCCGGGCGACCTGGTCCTGCAGTGGAACAATACGCCGATCACCAGTGTCGAGCAGTTCAAGGCCTTGCTGGCCAAGCACGACAAGACGAAGGCGGTGGCCCTGCTGGTGCAGCGCGAGGACACCTCGCAATACATCACGCTCAAGCCGCGCCAGTGACGGCGGGGCAGGGCGGGGCGCCGCAGCCTGTGCCGAAATTCACCCTGTATTCGCGCAGCTGGTGCCACCTGTGCGAGGACATGCTGGCGGCGCTGCGCGCGCTCGAGCCGCCGGGGCAGCCGTTCGACGTCGCCGTACTGGACGTCGATGCCGACCCGGCGCTGGTGGCGCGTTTCGACGAGCTGGTGCCGGTGCTGTACGGCGACCCGGACGGCGCCGAGCTGTGCCACTACTTCCTGGACGAGGCGGCGGTGCGGGCCTACCTTGCCAGCGCGTCGTCCTGAGCCTCCCTCTGGAAACCGGCCTTTCTGCCTCGAAATCCGGTAAAATGCCGGGTCGGAGCGGTGATGTCTAACCTTCCAGGAATTCCAAGGCGCTCGTGTGGAGACCGGCAAGGCTCCGACGCAGCGCTTTTTCGTATTGCGCGGCCCGTTCTTCCCGCATCGCAGTGCGCCATATTTCGTCGTAGTCGCCGCCTTCCGCGGCCTTTTTGGTTTTGAGCTTTGTTAATGAACAACATACGTAACTTCTCCATCATCGCCCACATCGACCATGGCAAATCGACCCTGGCCGACCGCATCATCCAGCTGTGCGGCGGCCTGTCGGACCGCGAAATGGACGCCCAGGTGCTCGATTCGATGGACCTGGAACGCGAGCGCGGCATCACCATCAAGGCCCAGACCGCGGCGCTGTCGTACAAGGCGCGCGACGGCCAGGTCTATAACCTGAACCTGATCGACACCCCGGGCCACGTCGACTTCTCGTACGAAGTGAGCCGCTCGCTGTCGGCCTGCGAAGGCGCACTGCTGGTGGTCGACGCCTCGCAGGGCGTCGAAGCGCAGACGGTGGCCAACTGCTATACCGCGCTTGATCTGGGCGTGGAAGTGGTGCCGATCCTGAACAAGATCGACTTGCCGCACGCCGACCCGGACAACGCCAAGAAAGAAATCGAGGACGTGATCGGCATCGATGCGTCCGACGCCACCGTGTGCTCGGCCAAGACCGGCCTGGGCGTGGAAGACGTGCTGGAAACCCTGATCGCCAAGGTGCCGCCGCCGAAGGGCGACCCGGACGCGCCGCTGCAGGCCCTGATCGTCGATTCCTGGTACGACCCGTACGTCGGTGTCGTGATGCTGGTGCGCGTGGTCAACGGCACCCTGCGTCCAAAAGACAAGATCCTGTTGATGGCGACCGAGTCGGTCAACCTGGTGGAAAACATCGGCGTGTTCACCCCGCGCTCGGTGTCGCTGCCACAGCTGACCGCCGGCCAGGTGGGCTTCATCATCGCCGGCATCAAGGAACTGACCGCCGCCCGCGTGGGCGACACCGTGACCCTGGCCAGCCGTCCAGCGCCAGCGCCGCTGCCAGGCTTCAAGGAAGTCCAGCCGCAGGTGTTTGCCGGCCTGTTCCCGGTGGAAGCGAACCAGTACGACGCGCTGCGCGACTCGCTCGAAAAGCTGAAGCTGAACGATGCCGCCCTGATGTACGAGCCTGAAGTATCGCAGGCGCTGGGCTTCGGCTTCCGCTGCGGCTTCCTGGGCCTCTTGCACATGGAGATCGTGCAGGAGCGCCTGGAGCGCGAATTCGACATGGACCTGATCACGACGGCGCCGACCGTGGTGTACGAGGTCGAAATGAAGGATGGCAGCATCATCCGCGTCGACAATCCATCCAAGATGCCTGAACCATCGAAGATCAACGAAGTGCGCGAGCCGATCGTCGACGTCAACCTGTACATGCCGCAAGAGTACGTGGGTGCGGTGATGACCCTGTGTAACGGCAAGCGCGGCATCCAGATGGACATGGCCTACCACGGCCGCCAGGTCAAGCTGCACTACGAGATCCCGATGGCCGAGATCGTGCTGGACTTCTTCGACCGCCTCAAGTCGACTTCGCGCGGCTATGCGTCGATGGACTATGAGTTCAAGGAAAACCGCGCTGCCGACGTGGTCAAGGTCGACATGCTGATCAACAGCGAGAAGGTCGACGCCCTGGCCATCATCGTCCACCGCGCCAACGCGCCGTATCGCGGTCGCCAGGTGGCGGCCAAGATGCGCGAACTGATCCCGCGCCAGATGTTCGACGTGGCGATCCAGGCCGCCATTGGCGCGACCATCATCTCGCGTGAAAACGTGAAGGCGCTGCGCAAGAACGTCCTGGCCAAGTGCTATGGCGGCGACATCTCGCGTAAGAAAAAGCTGCTGGAGAAGCAAAAGGCCGGCAAGAAGCGCATGAAGCAGGTCGGCTCGGTGGAGATTCCACAAGAAGCCTTCCTGGCCATTCTCCAGGTGGAAGATAAATAATGAACCTGCAACCCATCCTGGGCAATTTTGCCCTGATCCTGTTCGTCTTGATGGTGATCACGGGCATCATCTGGTGCCTGGACACATTCTATTTGGCGAAACAGCGGCGCCGCGCCGCCGATGCCGCCTTGCGCGAGTACGATACGCGCAATGCCAAGCTGGTCGCGGATGGGATCAAGGTCGACCACAACGGCAACCGCGCCGCGATCGAGCAGGCCCACCTGCGCCAGCCGACCTGGATCGAATATTCGGGCAGCTTCTTCCCGGTGATCGCGCTGGTGTTTATCCTTCGCTCGTTCCTGTGGGAGCCGTTCAAGATCCCGTCGTCGTCGATGGTGCCGACCCTGCTGGTGGGCGACTTCATCCTGGTGAACAAGTACACCTATGGCATCCGCCTGCCGATCGTTAACAAAAAAATCATCCAGATCAATAATCCCCAGCGCGGCGACGTGATGGTGTTCAAGTATCCAAAAGATATGAACCAGGATTACATCAAGCGCGTCATTGGCGTGCCGGGTGATAAAATCACGTACGAGGACAAGCGCCTGACGGTCAACGGCAAGCCGGTCGAGTACACGGCGCTGGATGACTACCTGGACGACCAGCATCCGATCTACCACAAGCAGTTCGCCGAGAAACTGCCGAGCCCGGGCGGCTTTACCCAGCACCGCATCCTGAACACGGCCGACAAGCGCAATATCGACCTGGGCAGCGTGGAAAACTTCCCGCTGCGTGAAAATTGCGAATACACCTACGACAAGTTCACCTGCGTGGTGCCGGAAGGGCAGTATTTCATGATGGGCGATAATCGCGACAATAGCGCGGACAGCCGTTACTGGGGTTTCGTGCCTGACCGCAATATCGTCGGCAAGGCCTTCGTGGTCTGGATGAACTTCAGCAATCCGAAACGTGTTGGCGGTATCCAATAACAAGGGGCGCGCATGGGTCGCAGCAAGCTGTTGAACAAGCAAGCCGGTATCTCCCTGTCCGGCCTGATCGGGGCGCTGGCCGTGATCGGCGTGGTGGGGATCTTTGCCATGCGCATGGTCCCGGCCTATATTGAATACAGCGCGATCAAGTCCGCCATCGCCCAGGTCAAGGAGACCGGCGGCACCATCCGCGAGATGCAGCAGGCCTTCAACCGCCATACCGGCATCAACGACGTCGAGGCGGTGCGCGGACAAGACCTGGTCTTCACCCGCGACGGCGACGAAGTGCAGATCGCTTTTGCCTACGAAAAGCGGCTCCCGCTGATGGGCAACGTCAGCCTGCTGATCGACTTCGCCGGCACCACCGACCCCAGCGGCGTGGTGGCCGAGGCCGATAGTGCCGCCCGCTAAGACTTTATAGAAACACCGTGGCCCGCTTGGGCCACGCACACGACATCAACAATGAATCTTCAGTTATTGCAAACGCGCTTGGGGTATACGTTCCGGGAAATCGGGCTGCTTCAGCAAGCCCTGACCCACCGTAGCCATAGCAGTCTGCATAACGAGCGCCTGGAATTTTTGGGCGATTCGATCCTGAACTGCGTCGTCGCCTCGGTGCTGTACGAACGTTTCCGCCAGCTCGACGAGGGCGACCTGTCGCGCCTGCGCGCCAACCTGGTCAAGCAGCAGGCGCTGTTCGAGATCGCCCAGAAGCTCGACCTGTCGCAATTCTTGCGCCTGGGCGAGGGCGAGCTCAAGTCCGGCGGATTCCGCCGCCCGTCGATTTTGGCCGACACCCTGGAAGCACTGCTGGGCGCGATCTTCCTCGACAGCGGCTTCGACAGCGCGCGCGACGTGATTCGCGCCTTTTATATCCCGATCCTCGATACGGTCGACCCTGCTACACTCGGCAAGGACGCCAAGACCCTGCTGCAGGAATTCCTGCAGGCCAAGCGCATTGCGCTGCCGACCTATAATGTGGTGGCCACCCACGGCGCCGCCCACAGCCAGGAATTCGAAGTCGAATGCCTGGTGCCGAAGCTGAGCGTGCAGGTGTCCGGCCGTGGCGGGAGCCGCCGCGCGGCCGAGCAGGCCGCCGCCAGCCTGGCGCTCGAAGCAGCGCAGAAGGCGCTGACCAGGACGCCGGCCGCGCGCAAGCCACGCCAGCGCTCGGCCCAGTTGAAACTGGCCGGCATTGCCACCCCCCAGGGCGAGGCTCCCGCATCCGGGGCACCCCACGCAGCACAACCAGGAACAGAAAAAGCATGAACGCCACTCCCGACAATTTCCGTTGCGGCTATATCGCCATCGTCGGCCGCCCGAACGTCGGCAAGTCGACCCTGATGAACGTGTTGATCGGCGCCAAGGTGTCGATCACGTCGCGCAAGGCCCAGACCACGCGCCACCGCATCACCGGCATCCAGACCCGTGACGACGCGCAATACATCTACGTCGACACCCCGGGCTTCCAGACCCGCCACGCGAATGCGCTGAACAAGACGCTGAACAAGACCGTCAGCAACACCTTGACCTCGTCGGACGCGATCCTGTTCCTGCTCGAGGCCGGCACCTTCGGCCCGGCCGACCAGCAAGTGCTGGACATGCTGCCAAAGAATGTCCCGGTGATCCTGGTCATCAATAAATCGGACCGCGTGAAGGACAAGGCGGTCCTGATGCCGTTCGCGCAAAAGATCTCGGCCCTGTTCAATTTCGCCGCCATCGTGCCGGTCTCGGCCAAGCTGCGCTTCCAGGTCGACGCGCTCGAAACCGAGATCAAGCGCCATCTGCCGGAAAATCCACCGGTGTTCGGACCGGACGACATCACCGACCGCAGCGAGAAATTCCTGGCGGCCGAGATCGTGCGCGAAAAAGTGTTCCGCCTGCTGGGCGACGAACTGCCGTACACCAGCACCGTCGTGATCGAGCAGTTCGAGCAAGAAGGCAATCTGCGCCGCATCTTCGCCGCGATCCTGGTCGAGCGCGACACCCATAAATCGATGATCATCGGTAACAAGGGTGCGCGCCTGAAAGAGATTTCCACCCAATCGCGCCTCGACATGGAAAAGCTGTTCGGTGGCCCGATCTATCTGGAAATCTGGATCAAGGTCAAATCCGGCTGGGCCGACAACGAAGCGGGCCTGCGCGCTTACGGTTACGAGTAAGGGCAGGGGACGCCAGCCACGCGCATGTCCAGCCACGACCAATTCATCGACGACGCGCCGGAGCAGGCCGCTCCGGCCGCCGGCAAGCGTTCGCGCGCGCCCGCCCGTGACAGCCGCATCGTCGGCCAGCCCGGCTTTGTGCTGCACAGCTATCCCTACAAAGAAACCAGCCTCATCATCGACATGTTCACCCGCGACCATGGCCGGGTGGGGGTGGTGGCGAAGGGCGCCAAGCGGCCGTTCTCCAAGCTGCGCGGCGTGCTGCAGACCTTCCAGCCCCTGTCGGTGTCGTGGAGCGGCAAATCTGAACTGCGCACCCTGATCGACGCCGAGTGGGTGGGCGGCATGCTGCCGCTCGAACGCACGGCGCTGCTGTGCGGCTTCTATCTGAACGAATTACTCGTCAAATTGCTGGCGCGCGACGACCGCCATCCGGCCCTGTTCGACCACTACGTTTCTACCCTGAACCAGCTCGCCCACGGCGAACCTGCGCAAATCGTCTTGCGAAAATTCGAAAGAGCCTTACTTAAGGAAACTGGGGTCGCAGCCGACCTGGGCCGCTGCACGAATAGCCGCAGCGCGGTCGAGCCTGGACGCGATTACGTGGTCGATCCGGAGCGCGGCGCGCGCGCGGCGGGCGCTGGCGAAGTCTGGCCCGTCGTATTGGGCAAGACCCTGCTGGACATGGAGCGCGAAGACTATACTGATCCGGCGACCCAGGCGCAGAGCAAGCAATTGATGCGCTTCCTGCTGGCGCACCACCTGGGCGGACAGCCGCTCAATACCCGCCAGATTTTGATCGATTTGATGCAACTGTAAAAAGAACACTATGAGCTTCCTGCAACCCGCCGGCCAGGTGATCGACCTGGGCGTAAACATCGACCACATCGCCACCGTGCGCAACGCGCGCGGGACGGCCTACCCGGACCCGCTGCGCGCCGCGCTGCTGGCCGAGCAGGCCGGCGCCGACCTGATCACCCTGCACCTGCGCGAAGACCGCCGCCACATCAAGGATGCCGATGTGCTGGCCTTGCGCCCGCTGTTGGCCACGCGCATGAACCTGGAAGCAGCCGTCACTCGCGAGATGATCGACTTCGCTTGCCAGGTAAAGCCGCAGGACGTGTGCCTGGTGCCGGAGCGGCGTGAGGAAGTCACGACCGAGGGCGGCCTGGACGTGGTGCGCTACTACAACGAGGTCGAGGCGGCCGTGAAGCAGTTGAAGGAGGAGGGCATCCGCGTCTCGCTGTTCATCGATGCCGATGCGCGCCAGATCGAAGCGGCCTCCGCCGTCGGCGCCACCGTGATCGAGCTGCACACGGGACGCTATGCCGAGGCCGAAGGCAGTGAAGTGGCGCACGAGCTCGAGCGCATCAAGCTGGGCGTGCAAGAAGGCGCGAAACGCGGCCTGCGCGTGAATGCCGGCCATGGCCTGCACTACACCAACGTGCAAGCCATCGCGGCGATTCCCGACTTGCACGAGCTGAACATCGGCCACGCGATCGTGGCCCATGCGCTGTTCGCCGGCTGGGAGAATGCGGTGCGCGAGATGAAGGCGATCATGGTCGCGGCGCGCCTGGGCGTGTCGTACGCGCCGAAGGCCGGGATCTAAGATGATCTACGGCATCGGCACCGACATCGTCCAGATCTCGCGTGTCGAGGCTGCCCTCGCACGCAGCGGCCCGCGCTTCGCCGAGAAGATCCTCGGCCCGCAAGAACTGGAAAAATACCATGCCCGCAGCGCCAAGAACGCGGTGCGCGGGCTGCGTTTCCTGGCCACCCGTTTCTCGGCCAAGGAAGCGTTCTCGAAAGCCATCGGCTTAGGGCTGCGCATGCCCATGACCTGGCGTTCCGCCCAGATGCTCAATGACCCGAGCGGCAAGCCGGTCATCGTCTGCAGCGGCGCCCTTGGCGACTTCATGCGCGAGCACCGGCTCAGCGCCCAGGTGACGATCAGCGACGAGGCCGACTACGGC
>Ga0265798_10010192_pt1 | contig 11634 bp, 7 predicted proteins | sample P3T30metagenome_FD_192430 | JGI IMG/M metagenome (GOLD analysis project Ga0265798, IMG submission 192430) | Plant litter microbial communities from East Loma Ridge, Irvine, California - P3 T30 | ecosystem: Environmental > Terrestrial > Plant litter > Unclassified | place: USA: California... | reverse complement strand
GCGAGATCGTCGTCGTTGCCGACGGCGCCAACGATCCCGAGTGGATCGCGGCCGATCTGCTCAGCCAGGCCGAGCACGATACGACTACCCAGTCGATCCTGTTCACCGACGACGCCGCCTTCGCCGAGCGCGTGGCCGAGGCGGTCGAGCGCCAACTTGGCGCGCTGCCGACCGAGGCGGTGGCGCGCGTCGCGTGGGAGGACAATGGCGCGATCGTGGTGGTGCCGGCGCTGGCCGAGGCGATGCCGCTGGTAGACCGGCTCGCGCCCGAGCATGTCGAGCTCGCCTGCGACGACCCGCGCGCCTTGTTCGACCTGCTGCGCCACGCCGGCTCGGCCTTCCTCGGGCGGCATACGCCCGAGGCGATCGGCGACTATGTCGCGGGGCCGAACCACGTGCTGCCGACGGGGCGCCGCGCGCGCTTCGCCAGCGGGCTGGGCGTGACCGACTTCATGAAGCGCACCAGCTTCCTCCAGCTCGACGAAAGCGCGCTCAACGAGCTGGGGCCGGCGACGATCGCGCTGGCGCGCGCGGAGGGGCTGCCGGCGCACGCACGGTCGGTGGCGCTGCGGATCCGGACGAACCGGTGAGCGCGGCGACGATCGCCAGCTGATTACAGCTCCTCCCCGGCACGGGGAGGGGGACCATGCGCAGCATGGTGGAGGGGGTTCTCCGAAGGCGCGGCGCTGGTGAGACGCACTGCCACCAGCGCGGCGCGGCGCGGAGAGCCCCCTCCACCACTCGCTTCGCGAACGGTCCCCTTCCCGCGAGCGGGGAGGATTTAGGTGTTGAAGCCGCTCCTCCCGCGACCCCTAGCGCCAGCTCAGAACGCCAGCCCCATCGCGGTCTTCACGCCCGGCAGCGCCTTGACCTGCGCGAGCAGCTCGGCATCCACCGGCTGGTCGACCGAGAGCAGCAGCACCGCCTCGCCGCCCGCCTGGCGCCGGCCCAGGTGGAAGGTGCCGATGTTGACACCCGCCTCGCCCAGCAGCGTGCCGATCCGCCCAATGAAGCCCGGCGCGTCCTCGTTGACGACGTACAGCATCGCGCCGGTGAGATCGGCCTCGACCTTGATACCGAACAGCTCGACCAGCCGCGGCGCCGAGTCACCGAACAAGGTGCCCGCGACCGAGCGCTCGCCGTCCGCGGTGCGCACCGCGACGCGAACCAGCGTATGATAGTCGCCCTCGCGCTCGGTGCGGATCTCACGCACCTCCATGCCGCGGTCGCGCGCCAGCACCGGCGCGTTGACCATGTTCACCGTGTCGGTCTGTTGGCGCAGGAAGCCGGTGAGCACCGCGCTGGTCAGCGGCTTGGGGTTGAGGTCCGCCGCGGCGCCCTCGCGGTGGATCGACACGCGGTCGATCGCGCCCGTCGCGAGCTGGCCGACGAGCGAGCCGAGCTTCTCCGCCAGCCCCATGTACGGGCGCAGCTTGGGCGCCTCCTCGGCCGAAAGGCTCGGCACGTTGAGCGCGTTCGTGACCCCGCCCGAGACGAGATAGTCCGCCATCTGCTCGGCGACCTGGATCGCGACGTTGACCTGCGCCTCGGTCGTCGAGGCGCCGAGATGCGGGGTCGAGACGAAATTGGGCGTGCCGAACAGCGGGCTGTCCTTGGCGGGCTCGGTCACGAACACGTCGAGCGCGGCGCCCGCGATATGGCCTGAGTCGAGTCCCGCCTTGAGCGCCGCCTCGTCGATCAGCCCGCCGCGTGCGCAGTTGACGATGCGCACGCCCTTCTTGGTCTTGGCGAGATTCTCGGCCGAGAGGATGTTGCGCGTCTGGTCGGTCAGCGGCGTGTGCAGCGTGATGAAGTCGGCGCGCGCGAGCAGCTCGTCCAGCGTCACCTTGGTCACGCCCAATTCGACCGCGCGCTCCTCGGTGAGGAACGGGTCGAAGGCGACGACCTTCATCTTCAGCCCGAGCGCGCGGTCGGCGACGATCGAGCCGATATTGCCCGCGCCGATCAGCCCCAGCGTCTTGCCGGTGACCTCGACGCCCATGAAGCGGTTCTTCTCCCACTTGCCCGCCTGGGTCGAGGCGTCGGCCTCGGGCAGCTGGCGCGCGAGCGCGAACATCAGCGCGATGGCATGCTCGGCGGTGGTGATCGAGTTGCCGAACGGCGTGTTCATTACCACCACGCCCTTGGCCGAGGCGGCGGGGATGTCGACGTTGTCGACGCCGATGCCGGCGCGGCCGACCACCTTGAGGTTGGTCGCGTGCTCGAGGATGTCCTTGGTCACCTTCGTCGAGCTGCGGATCGCGAGCCCGTCATACTGGCCGATGATCGCCTTGAGCTCGTCCGGGGTCTTGCCGGTGATCTCGTCCACCTCGACGCCGCGCTCGCGGAAGATCTCGGCGGCGCGCGGGTCCATCTTGTCGGAAATGAGTACCTTGGGCATTGCAGTGCCTTTCGATTTCGGCCGTCATCCCCGCGGAGGCGGGGATCCAGAGCCGCTAACGATGCGGCTCATTCGACGACCTGCGTGTCTGGATTCCCGCCTGCGCGGGGAGACGGGATGGGAGGTGACTTAGGCCGCCGCCTTGGCGGTGGCGTAGGCCCAGTCGAGCCACGGGCCGAGCGCCTCGATGTCGGCGGTGTCGACGGTCGCGCCGCACCAGACGCGCAGCCCCGGGGGGGCGTCGCGATAACCGCCGATGTCATAGGCGGCGTTCTCGGCCTCGAGCAGCGACACCATCTTCTTGATGACACCCTCGTCGGCGTCGACCGTGAGGCAGACGCTGGTCTTCGATCGCGACGCCGGGTCGGCGGCGAGATGCCCGAGCCAGTCACGCTCGGCGACGATCGCGTCGAGCGCGGCGGCGTTGGCGTCGGAGCGCGCGATCAGCCCGCCCTGCCCCAGCGACTTGGCCCATTCGAGCGACCAGATCGCGTCCTCCACCGCCAGCATCGACGGCGTGTTGATCGTCTCGCCCTTGAACACGCCCTCGGTGAGCTTGCCCTTCGAGACCAGGCGGAAGACCTTGGGCAGCGGCCAGGCGGGGGTGTAGCTCTCCAGCCGCTCGACCGCGCGCGGGCCGAGGATCAGCACGCCGTGCGCGCCCTCGCTGCCCAGCACCTTCTGCCAGGAGAAAGTAGCAACGTCGATCTTGTCCCACGGCAGGTCATAGGCGAACACGCCGCTGGTGGCGTCGGCGAAGCTCAGCCCCTCGCGGTCGTCGGGGATCCAGTCGCCGTTCGGCACGCGCACGCCGCTGGTGGTGCCGTTCCAGGTGAACAGCACGTCGTTGGTCCAGTCCACCTGCGCGAGATCGGGCAGCTGGCCGTAATCGGCGCGGATCACCTTAGGATCGATCTTGAGCTGCTTGACCGCGTCGGTCACCCAGCCCTCGCCGAAGCTCTCCCAGGCGAGCGCGGTGACGGGGCGGGCGCCCAGCATCGTCCACATCGCCATCTCATAGGCGCCGGTGTCGGAGCCGGGAACGATGCCGATCCGGTGCGTGTCGGGCAGGTCGAGCAGCTCGCGCATCAGGTCGATGCAATATTGCAGCCGCTGCTTGCCGAGCTTCGAGCGGTGCGAGCGTCCGAGGACGTCGGTGGCGAGCTTGGCGGGATCGTAGCCGGGCGGTTTGGCGCAGGGGCCGGACGAGAAATGCGGGCGGGCCGGCCGGGTGGCGGGCTTCGCGGGCGCGAGGGTGGCGTCGGCGGCGGTCGTATCAGTCATGTCTGACTCTCCTTACAGAGAGCACGCGCGGCGTTGGGACCGCGTGGCCCGTCGACCGCGCTACAGACGCGCGATGCCGCTGGCAAGCCGGATGATCGCCGAATACGCGGCTCGGCGGGCGGAAGTGGCGCAGCAGCGATCCACGCCTTTAGCTCGACGCCACTCGACGCTACACGGGGCCGATGACGTCGTGGCGTAACCACCGTTCCCGCATCCTTCTCGTGGCACTGCTGCTCGCCGGCTGCGGGCGGGTCGAGCGGCCGGCGCCGCCGAGCGCGCGCGGTGAGGTGGAGGGGCCCAGCCTGCGCGAGACCCGCCAGTGTTTCGCCGACCTGCGCGCGCTCGGGGTCGACTTCCAGCCGCTGCCCGACAAGCAATATGGCGGCGGCTGCGCGCTGATCGGCACGGTCAAGCTGCTCGACATCGGCGTGCCCACCGCCAACCTCGGCGCGGTGCGCTGCGGCGAGGCGCGCACCTATGCCGCCTGGGCGCGCAACGGCGTCGCGCCCGCGGCCTATCAGATCCTCGGGTCGGAGCTGTCGCGCATCGTCAGCATGGGCAGCTACGCCTGCCGCAACACGATTGGGACCAAGGGGCCGGCGCGGCGCTCGGGCCACGCGCTCGCCAACGCGATCGACATCGCCGCGTTCGAGCTCAAGGACGGCCGCCGCATCTCGATCCTGAACGACTGGCGCTCGCCCGACCCGGCGGTGCAGCTGTTCCTGCGCACCGTCCACACCTCTGCTTGCCGCCGCTTCGGCACCGTATTGTCGCCCGATTACAATGCGGTCCACCACGACCACCTCCACCTCGAGGACGACGGCGCACGCTTCTGCCGCTGAGGCGCGCCATGTTCTTGCGACCGTCATCATCCCGTCCTATCGATCCGCGATGACAGATACCCGCGTACCCAGCCGCGTCTTCCCGCGCGCCAAGCAGGATGCCGAGGTCGCCAAGACCAACGTCTCCACCCCGCAGACCGAGAGCCCCGCCTATCGGCTCGCCTTCCAGGACATGGACTTCCTGCTGCGCGAGGACCTGAGGCCGGTCCGCTTCCAGCTCGAGCTGCTCAAGACCCAGCTGATCTTTGAGGAAGCGCATATCGGCTCCACCTTCGTCTTCTACGGCTCGGCGCGCATTCCCGAGCCGAGCAAGGCGCAGGCGCTGCTCGACCTCGCCACCGACGAGAAGAGCCGCAGGATCGCGCAACGGCTGGTCGACAAGAGCAAATATTACGACATGGCGCGCGAGCTGGCGCAGCTCTGTTCCAATTTCCCGCGCGACGAGGCGGGCAAGCGCCACTTCGTGGTGTGCTCGGGCGGCGGCCCCTCGATCATGGAGGCGGCCAACCGCGGCGCGGCGGACGTCCACGCCGAATCGATCGGGCTCAACATCGTCCTGCCGCACGAACAGGCGCCCAATCCCTATGTCACGCCGGCGCTGAGCACGCAGTTCCACTATTTCGCGCTGCGCAAGATGCATTTCCTGCTCCACGCGCGCGCACTGGCGGCGTTCCCGGGCGGGTTCGGCACGTTCGACGAGCTGTTCGAGCTGCTGACGCTGATCCAGACCGGCAAGGTCGAGCCGATCCCCGTCCTGCTGTTCGGGCGCGAGTTCTGGGAGCGCGTGATCAACTTCGAGGCGCTGGTCGAGGAAGGCGTGGTGTCCGAGCGCGACCTCGGCATCTTCCGCTACGTCGAGAGCGCCGCCGAGGGCTGGGCGGTGGTGCAGCAATTCTACCGCGAGCGCCACGGAAAGGGCGACGGGGCGCGGTGATGCGACCGGCGGGGAGGACGGCATGCTCTCCTCCTCGTCCGACATCCCTTGCTTCTCCTCGTCCGCGTCCCTGCGACGGTATGGATCCAGATGCGCTGTCCGACGGGAGAAGGGGGGCAACGTCAGTCCGCCTGGATCCCCACCGTCGCGGGGAGGACGGCTGCGGGGAGAGTGCGCTCTCCAACCTGCCCCGCCGTCTCTCCCGCGTCGCCCACTGCTCGTGCGGACATCCAGGCCGGCGCGGGGTCGCGCACCGCGGCGTGGATGAGCCACAGCAGCGCCACGGCGCGCACGCACGCGGCGACGAGTATGTCCGCCTCTGTCGCCGAATAGTTCGCCCCTTCCCAGCCGGCGAAGAGCCAGAATTCGGCAAAATAGGCGGCGAGATCGCCGAGCAGGAACAGCGCGAGCGGGCGAACGCGTGTCGCGGTGAGCACCAGCAGCGGCCATAGCCACAGGTCGAACTGCGGCGAGTACACCTTGTTGGTCAGCAGAAACCAGGCGAGCACTGGGGTGAACAGCAGCCACGGTCGCGCGCCGTGGCGGCGCCAGCCGACCGCTACGATCGTCGCCGCGCCGCCGAGGAACAGCAGCAGCGACCACAGATTGCGCGCCGCCAGGTCGGTCCGCCACCAGCCGAACTGCGCCAGCAGCTCCCACACGCTGGCCGCGGTGCCGCCGCGCTCGCTCGAGAAAGCGTAGAACTCGCGCCAGTTATCGAACGCGAACCACGCCACCGGCAGGTTGACCGCGCCCCAGCAGCCCAGCGCGACGACGACCAGCAGCGCCGCGCGGCGAACGCGGGCGAGCAGGTCACCTCGCCCGAACAAAGCGCCGAAGCCCAGGAGCGGCAGCAGCAGCACCGGAAACAGCTTGGCCGCGCCGCCTAGCGCGGCGAACGCGGCCGCGCGCGGCGCCTCGTCGCGCGACGCCCCCCGGACCGCCGCGACCGCGAAGGTGGCGGCGAGCAGATCCCAATTATGGCCGAGGTAAAGCACCAGCGGCGGCGCCAGCGCCCAGGCATATTGCCGCCGCAGGCTCGCGCCGGTGCCGCGGATCAGTTCCAGCACGACAAAGGCGAGAAGCGCATTGGCGAACGTCACCGCGACGAGAAAGTCGGCCGCACCGCCGCGCGCGCCCTTGACCAGGTGGACGAACAGCGACTCGAGCCAAATCAGCCCGCCGGTGAGCACGGGATATTCCATCCGCGCCTGAAAATACGGTACCTGGCCCGCGGCGAGCCCGCGCTCCCCCCAGAAGGGCACCGCGTCGCTGTAGCAGCCGGTGACATATTGCTCGCTGCCACTCCACGCCGCGCCGCAATGCGCCTTGAAGCCCCAGCCGAGCAGACACGTCAGCGCCAGCGCCAGATAAGGCCCGTTGGCCCCGAGCCGATCGATAATCCTGCGCACGGGATTGATTCATGGCAGGTCGCTTCGCCCTCGACAAGCCGGGCAAGTGAACATACATCGAACACATGGCGCAGCTCGATGTCCGGCAGAAACTGGAAATCCTCGCCGACGCGGCGAAGTATGACGCGTCGTGTGCGTCGTCAGGTACCGCGAAGCGCACCTCGGCCGATGGTAAGGGACTCGGTTCGACCGAGGGCATGGGCATCTGCCACGCCTACGCGCCCGACGGGCGCTGCATCTCGCTGCTCAAGATCCTGCTGACCAACAGCTGCGTGTTCGATTGTCACTATTGCATCAACCGCAAGAGCTCGAACGTGCGACGCGCTCGCTTCAGCGCGCAGGAGGTGGTGAACCTCACCCTTTCGTTTTACCGTCGCAACTACATTGAAGGGCTGTTCCTCTCCTCCGGCATTATCAAGTCGTCGAACTATACGATGGAGCAGCTGGTCGAGGTCGCGCGATCGCTACGCGAGGACCATCATTTCCGCGGCTATATCCACCTTAAGACGATCCCCGACGCCGATCCGGAGCTGGTCCACCAAGCCGGCCTGTACGCCGATCGCGTATCGATCAACGTCGAGCTGCCCACCGCGGGCGGGCTGCGCCGGCTCGCGCCCGAGAAGGACGGCGCGCGGATTGAGGGCGCGATGGGCGAGATGAAGGCGGCAATCACCGATACCGCGGACGCGCGCACGCGCTACAAGTCTGCGCCGCGCTTCGCGCCGGCGGGCCAGTCCACCCAGATGATCGTCGGCGCCGATGCCGCGACCGACGGCGACATCGTTCGCAAGGCTTCGACGCTGTACGATCGCTTCGGGCTGCGGCGGGTTTATTATTCGGCTTTCAGCCCGATCCCCGATGCGTCCGCGGTCCTGCCGCTGCAGCGGCCGCCGCTGATGCGCGAGCATCGTTTGTACCAGTCGGACTGGCTGATGCGCTTCTACGGCTTTTCCACCGACGAGGTGGTCGCCGCGGCGGATGAGGGAACGGGCATGCTGCCGCTCGACATCGATCCCAAGCTCGCCTGGGCGCTCAAGTTTCGCGATCGCTTCCCGGTCGACGTCAACCGCGCGCCGCGCGAGCTGCTGTGGCGCGTGCCCGGGCTCGGCACCAAGGCGGTGAAAAGCATCCTGGCGGCGCGGCGGTGGCGCCGGCTGCGACTAGACGACGTCGCGCGCCTGACGGTCTCGATCGCGCGAGTTCGGCCTTTCATCGTCTGCGAGGATTGGCGGCCGGTGGTGCTCGCCGACCGCGCCGAGCTCAAGCCGCTCGTCGCGTCCAAGGCAAAGACGCAGCAGCTCGAGCTGTTCGCCGCCTGAGAGTGACTCGCGGGTGAAACGGATCGCCGCAGTGGCGCGCTGTAGCGGAGTGATTGTTCGACGAGGTCCAGCGGTGACGCATGCCTCTCCCCTCCCCTTTAGGGGCGGCGGGGGTGGGGCGTCGCCGCGAACGGTGCGCTGGGGGAGACGCCCCGCCCCAACCCCTCCCCTCAGAGGGAGGGGCTTGTCAGTGCACTAGCCTTGCGCCTCGTTACCCTCTCAGCGCCCGATGACGTCGACGGCTGGCGCGACGCGGCGCGCGGGTTGCTCGCCGACCATGTCGCGCCCGACTCGGTCGTGTGGCAGGTCGGCGGCGCGGTGACCGACCTTTTCGCCGCGACGGCCGCCGAGCCGCGCCCTACCCCGCGTCACGACGCTGCCGCGCCAGCGATGCGCGTTCCGCGTGCCTTCCTCGATCTCGCCAACAGCGCGGCGCTCCACCGCGACCCCGAGCGGTTCGCGCTGCTCTACGCGATGCTGTGGCGGCTGCGCGAGACGCCGCGACTGACCGACGACCATGCCGACCCGCTCGTCCGTCGGATCGAAACGCTCGCCAAGTCGGTGCGGCGCGACATCCACAAGATGCGCGCCTTCGTCCGATTCCGCTCGGTCAGCGACGACACGGGGGAGCGCTACGTTGCCTGGTTCGAGCCAGAGCACCACATCGTGCGCGCCAACGCCGCCTTCTTCGTCAACCGCTTCGCGAGCATGCGCTGGTCGATCCTGACCCCCGAGGGATCGCTACACTGGGACGGTGCCGCTCTCCACGAGGGCCCGGCGGCGGAGCGCGGCGACGCGCCCGAGGGCGATCCGATCGAGGAGGTGTGGAAGACCTATTACGCCAGCATCTTCAACCCGGCGCGCGTCAAGGTCGGCACGATGCTCCGCGAGATGCCGCGGAAGTACTGGAAGAACATGCCGGAGACCGCGCTGGTGCCGCAGCTGCTGGCGACGGCGCAGGCACGGGAGAGCGGCATGATCGACAAGGCGCGCGCGAGAGAGAGCGCGGTCGGCGACAACGCGCGGGCGGCATGGGAGGCGCTGCGCGACGAGGCGTCGGCGTGCACGCGCTGTCATCTCTACAAACCCGCCACCCAGACGGTCTTCGGTGAAGGCCCGGTCGACGCGACGATGATGTTCGTCGGCGAGCAGCCGGGCGATCAGGAGGATCTCGCCGGTCATCCCTTCGTCGGCCCCGCGGGGCAGGTGTTCGACCGCGCGCTCGCCGCCGCGGGTATCACTCGCGCGGAGACCTATGTCACCAATGCCGTCAAGCACTTCAAGTTCGAGCCCCGTGGCAAGCGCCGAATCCACGCCAAGCCCGACGCCGGCGAGATCGAGGCGTGCCGCTGGTGGATCGAGCAGGAGCAGATGCTGCTGCGTCCCAAGGTGACGGTCGCGCTCGGCGCCACCGCGGCGCGCAGCCTGTTCGGCAGGGTGATGACGATCGGTCGCGAGCGCGGCCGCGAGCAGCGCCTCCCCGACGGCGGTGCGGCCTGGATCACGGTCCACCCGAGTTACCTGCTGCGGCTCCCCGACGAGGCGGCGAGAGCGAGCGAGTTCGAGCGCTTCGTCGAGGACCTGCGCACGGCACGCGCGGCGGCTGCGTGAGCGCGCGGCCGACGCCCGCATCACCTCTGGCGGTCCAACGGCCACCGAGGCAGATAGAGGTGGGCCGGACCGGTTCTAGCGCACGGCGCGCCGAAATTCTTACCGGCGCTCGCGTCGTAGAGGCAGCGCCGTGTCGCCGGAGGTGAGCGACGCGGCGGCTATCGCGCGCGCGCGGCTGATTCAAGCATCGCTACCCGTCGCGCGCCAGGGCTCGCAGTCGATACAATGTGTCGAGCGCCTCGCGCGGCGTGAGCGAGTCGACGTCGAGCGCCTCCACCTCGGCGCGTATCGCATCGCACTGCGCTTCCTCCGCCTGCGCCGCTGCGGCGAACAGTGGCAGCTCGTCGAGCCCCGCGGCCAAGCCGCCCGTTCTGGCGCGTCCCGCCTCCAGCTTGGCCAGGACCGCCTTCGCGCGCTGCACCGTCGCGGGCGGCATGCCCGCGAGTCGCGCCACCGCGAGCCCGTAGCTGCGGTCCGCCGGTCCTGCGGCGACCTCGTGGAGCAGCACCAGATCGCCCTTCCACTCGCGCGCGCGGACGTGGTGGAGCGACAGCGACTCGCACCGCTCCGCCAACCGCGTCAACTCGTGATAGTGCGTCGCGAACAGGCAGCGGCAGCGATTGTCCCCGTGGATCGCCTCCACCACCGCCCAGGCGATCGCGAGCCCGTCATAGGTGCTCGTTCCGCGGCCGACCTCGTCGAGGATCACGAAGCTGCGCTCGGTCGCCTGCGCCAGGATCGCGGCGGTCTCGACCATCTCCACCATGAAGGTCGAGCGCCCGCGCGCGAGATTGTCCGAGGCGCCGACGCGACTGAATAGCCGGTCGACCAGCCCAAGCCGCGCCGCCGCTGCCGGCACATAGGCGCCCGCCTGCGCCAGCACCGCGATCAGCGCGTTCTGGCGCAGGAAGGTCGACTTGCCGCCCATGTTGGGCCCGGTGACGAGCCACAGGCGCGCCGCCTCCCCGCCCAGCGCGCAATCGTTGGCGACGAAGCGGTCCCCACTCTTCGCCAGCGCCGCCTCGACCACGGGGTGCCGTCCCTCGCGCACGTCGAAACAGGCGTCCTCGGCGAAGCTCGGCCGCGTCCACGTGCCCTCGGCGGCGCGCTCGGCGAGGCCCGCGGCCACGTCGAGCCGGGCGAGCGCGTCCGCGGTTGCAGCGATGGCCTCGCGCGCGGCCAGCGCGGTGGCGGTCAGCTCTTCCAGATGCGCCGCTTCCGCCGCGAGCGCGTGCGCGCCCGCCTGGGTGACGCTGGCGGCGACCTCGTGCAGCTCGGGCGCGTTGAAGCGGACCACCCCGGCCAGCGTCTGGCGGTGCGTGAAGCCTGAGTCCGCGCGCATCAGCGGGTCGGCGGCGCGCGCGGGCACCTCGATATGGTAGCCGAGCACGCCGTTGTGGCGGATCTTGAGCGCGGCGATCCTGGTCCGCTCGCGGAACGTCGCTTCCAGCGCCGCGATCGCGCGGCGCCCGCCGCTGCCGGTCTCGCGCAGTGCGTCGAGCGCGGCGTCGTAGCCCGCGGCGATATAGCCGCCGTCGCTCGCCTCGATCGGCGGTGCGGGCACGAGCGCGCGCTTGAGCAGGTCGATCAGCGCGCCGTGCCCGCGCAGCCGCGGCGCCAGCTCGCGCAGCAGCACGGGGGCGGCGTCGAGCGCGCCGAGCCGCTCGCCGATGGTCCAGGCGCCGTCCAGCCCGTCGCGCAACTGGCCGAGGTCGCGCGGGCTGCCGCGGCCTGCCGCCAGCCGACCCAGCGCGCGGCCGATATCGGGCAGCGCGCGCAGCGCGGCGCGGACCCGCTCGCGCAGAGCGGCATCGCCGTGGAATAGCTGGAC
>Ga0265798_10010191_pt1 | contig 11635 bp, 7 predicted proteins | sample P3T30metagenome_FD_192430 | JGI IMG/M metagenome (GOLD analysis project Ga0265798, IMG submission 192430) | Plant litter microbial communities from East Loma Ridge, Irvine, California - P3 T30 | ecosystem: Environmental > Terrestrial > Plant litter > Unclassified | place: USA: California... | reverse complement strand
ACCCTCGAAGAAAACATCGCCCTCGCGCGGCCCGACGCCACGCGCGCGCAGATCGAGCACGCGGCCGGCATGGCGGCGATCCACGACGATATCCTGCGCTTCCCCGACGGCTACGACACACCGGTGGGCGAAAAAGGCGTGACCTTGTCCGGCGGCCAGCGCCAGCGCGTGGCGATCGCGCGCTCGCTGCTGGCCGAGTCGACGCTGCTGCTGATGGACGACGCGCTGTCCGCAGTCGACACCGGCACCGAAACCCGCATCCTCGCGCACCTGGCCGAACTGCGCCGCGCCCGTCCTGGCCTCTCGGCCATCATCGCCAGCCACCGCCTGTCGTCGGTCGTCAACGCCGACATGATCGTGGTGCTGCACGACGGCCGCATCGTCGAATCAGGCACCCATGACACGCTGCTCGAACAAAACGGCTGGTACGCCAGCCAGTGGCGCTACCAACAACTGGAGGCCGCCCTCGATGCCATCTGATTCCACCACCACGCCAGACAAGGCCGGCCGCGCGCAGTTGCGCCAGGCCGCCGACCTGCTCACCCGCGCCGCCCGCCCCGATGCGCGCCATCTCGGCTGGGCCATTTTCTGGCTGATCCTCGCCGCCGGCCTCGAAGTACTGGGCCCCTTGCTAGGCAAGGCGCTGATCGACGACCACCTGCTGCCGCACCACCTCGACTGGCCGCGCATGGCTGCGCTGCTGGGCGGCGTCCTCGTCTCCGGCTGGATCGCCTCGTGGCTGCGCTTTTTGCAGCTGGTGCGCCTGTCGGGCCTCGCGATGCGCTCGGTGCAGCGGCTGCGCGAATGGGTGTTCGGCCACGTCCTGCGCCTGCCGATGGCTTTCTTCGACCGCGCCATCACGGGCCAGCTGGTCAGCCGCGTCACCAACGATACCGAGGCGGTCAAAACGCTCTACATCCAGGTGCTGTTCGTGATCCTCGACAGCAGCATCGTGTTGATCGGCACGATGATCGCCATGGCCTGGCTGGACTGGCGGCTGATGCTGATCGTGCTGTGCCTGGTGCCGGCAGTGGTCGGCATCGTCTTCCTGTATCAGCGCCTGTCCGCGCCAGCCGTGACGCGTGCGCGCGCGCTGCGCAGCGACATCAACGGCCAGATGGCCGAGTCGATCGGCGGCATGAGCGTGCTGCAGGCGAATAACGCCGCGGCCCGGTTCGGCGCGCGTTTCGGAGCCACCAACGACAAGCATTACGCGGCGCGCCTGGCCGAACTGCGCGCCAACGCTTTCCTGCTGCGCCCCGCGCTCGACATGCTCAACGTGGTGCTGCTGGCCGTGGTGCTGTTTACGTTCGGCCTGCGCGAAATGAACGCCGTCGAAGTGGGCGTGCTGTACGCGTTCGTCAGCTACATCGCCCGCGTGGTCGAGCCGATGATCCAGATTACGATGCAGTTCAGCGGGCTGCAGCAAGCGGTCGTGGCCACCGCGCGCGTGGCCACGCTGCTCGATGAACCGGGCGCCACCGAACATAGCGCCGGCCGCGCTACCGTTGCAGAAAAAGGCGCCGTCGATGCCCCGGCAGTCTGCATGCGCGATGTGGTCTTCGGCTATGTGCCGGGCCAGCCCGTGCTGCACGGCCTGTCGCTGGACATCCCGCAGGGCGCCTTTTTCGGCATCGTGGGCCACACCGGCAGCGGCAAATCGACGCTGCTGTCCCTGCTGCTGCGCTACTACAACGCGGACGCCGGCAGCATCGACATCCTCGGCCAGCCGCTCGCGGCGATCGGCAATGCCCAGTTCCGCGCCGAGGTGGGCCTGGTGCCGCAAGACCCGTTCCTGCTCGCTGCCAGCGCGCGCGAAAACATCGACATGGGCCGTGGCCTGTTGGACGCCCAGATCGAAACGGCGGCACGCGCGGCGCACGCGCATGACTTCATCGCCGCGCTGGAAGACGGCTACGCCACCGAACTGGGTGAAGGCGGCTCGCGCCTGTCGACCGGCCAGAAGCAGCTGATCGCGATTGCGCGCGCACTGGCGGGCGAACCGCGCATCCTGCTGCTCGACGAGGCCACGTCGCACATCGACAGCCAGACCGAGCAGGTGGTGCAGCAGGCGCTCGACGAACTGCGCGGCAGGGTCACGGTGATCGCCATCGCGCACCGCCTGTCGACGATCCGCGACGCCGACCGCATCATCGTGCTGAATCACGGACGCATTGCCGAAGCCGGGCCGCACGACGCGCTGATGCAGATCGACGGCGGCATCTACCAGCGCCTGTATTTATTGCAGCAACTGGCAGTGTAGGAAACGTCTGGAGCTATCGGTCGGCGGACCGCATTATTTGTCTTTTTTTGTATCGAAAATCACACACCGTGATATTTCTCTGCTGCAACAGACTTATAATGACCGATACGCGCACCCTCCCTTGGCGCGCCATCCGGACTCATTATGCGCCCAGCTCCGCACCGCTTTCCACTCCTTCGCCGCAGCGTCATGCTGGTCGCGTCGGCGTGCTTCGCATCGGTGCTGGCAACGATGCCATCATATGCGGAAGCGCCACCGGAGTCGCTCGGCGCACGTCTGGAAGAGCTGCGCGAACTGGGTAAATTTGTCCCGCAAAAAGCGCTTGCAACCCTGCTCGAAATGGAGCCCGAAGCGCGCGCGGCCCAATTGGCCGACAGAGCGGAATTCCTTTCACAACTGGCGCAGGCGCGCCTGAAGGTCGGCCAGCACCAGCAGGCGCTGGCCCTCGCCGACGAACTTATCGCTTTCGCGCGCGAGAACAACAACGAGGTCGCGCTGGCCAAGGGCCTCCTGATGAAAAGCTACGTCGTCTCCGCAATGGGCGACCAGGCGGCGTCGCACCAACTGGCGTGGGACAGCGAGAAACTCGCCAGCGCCGCCCATGACGCAGGCCTGAAGTTGCGCGCGACGATCACCTCTGGCGAAGCCTACGCCGAAGAAGGCAACTTTCCGCAGGCGCTGGCGAAACTCGAATCGGCCGCCGCCCAGGCGCGCGTGGACGGCAAGCCGATCAATATGGTCATGGCCCTCAATTCGTTGGCTAAGTTATACGGCAAAATGCGTGAATACGACAAGGGCTTCGCGACGCTGGCCGAAGCCATGCCGTTTGCCGAGATGAGCGACTCCCCGGGGCGCGTGGCCACGCTGCGCAGCGCCGAATATGGCCTGGCGATGGATTCGGGTCAGCCCGCACGCGCTGTGGCCGCCCTTCTCGCGGCGCTGCAACTGGAGCGCAAGATCGGCGCGACAGCGATGGTGGCATACACGTTGGTGAACCTGTCCGACAGTTACCTGAAGGCACGCGATTATCCAAAAGCGCTGCGATACGCCCAGCAAGTCAGTGGCGAAGCACGCGAACTTGGTGACCTGCGGCTGGAAGCGACTGCGCGCGTCAACGTCGGCTATGCTTACCTGGGCATGGGCCGCCTCGCCGATGGCAAGCGCGCGTTCGATGAAGGGCTCGCCATTTTTGAAAAGTCGGGCAACAAGCCGGATTTGCAGGAAGTACTGGCTGAATATGGCCAGGCACTGGAACGCCAGGGCGACCTGCAAGGCGCGGTGGAGGCCTATCACCGCGAACGCAAGCTGTCGAACGAGCTGTTCGAGAAGCGTCGCCAGAAGGCCATGATGGAGCTGCAGGCCAAATATGAAGGCGACCGCAAGGAACGCCAGATCGAGTTGCTGCGCCGTGAAAATCAGGTCAAGGGCACGGAGCTCGACAACCGCCGCCTGCAGCAGCGCATCTGGTGGCTGCTGGCCGCTGTGTTCGGCCTGGCCTCGGCCATTGTCGGCATCCTGTTCCACAAGGTCCGCCATGCCAACGCGCAGCTGCACGTGAAGAACCTGGAGCTCAAGCAGCAAAGCGTGCGCGACCCGCTCACTGGCCTGTACAACCGGCGCCACTTCCAGGAGTTCATGGGCGGCTTCGTGCCGGCTGAATCGCGCGGCGCCGGTGGCGGTGGCGGGACGGCTGGCGACGACATCGTCGGCGCCATTTTCCTGCTCGACGTCGACCACTTCAAGCACATCAACGACAACTACGGCCACGCCGCCGGCGACGCGGTGCTGAAGATGATCTCCTCGGCGCTGGGCGAGATCCTGCGCGAGACCGACATGATCGTGCGCTGGGGCGGCGAAGAATTCCTGGCCTTTCTGCCGGCCATGCCACGCAGCCGGCTCGATGAAGTGGCGCGCCGCGTGCTGACCGGGATCGCCGGGCGTAGCGTGGAGCATCAGGGGCAAACGATTTCCGCGCACGTCTCGATTGGCTTCGCCCCCTTCCCGCTCGCGCCGGGCGGCACAACGTTGCCGTGGGAACGCGTGGTGAACCTGGTCGACATGGCGCTGTACCTCGCCAAATCGCACGGGCGCAACCGGGCTTACGGCGTCAAGGGCTTTGCCAATTTCGAGCACACGTCGATGGAATCGATCGAAGAAAACCTCGAGCAGGCGTGGCGGGCGGGGTTCGTGGAGTTGTCGGTGGTGCCGGGTGGGTGGCCGGAGTTGAAGGCGGTGAACGGGAGTTAATTCCCGCCTTAATTCGCCGACTTCTGCATCTTCTCGCCCACCTGCTCGACCTTTTTGCCCACTTCGACGGTCGCCTTGTCGAGACCATCGCGCGCGTCGTCAGTTGCATCCGCAATCTGCTTTTTCGCCTGCTCGCCTGCCTCCGCCATCTTGCGCTTGGCCTCTTCGGCCTTGTCGATCGGGGCATGCAGCGTTTTCGCCACCTGGGCGCCGGCGTCGTCGACTGCCTTGCCAGCCTGCTGCGCCGGGCCGATCGCGCCGGTGTCCTGTTTTGGCTGGCAACCGGCCAGGCCTGCCAACAACGCCAGCGTCAGGGCTGGAACCAGTAACATCGATTTGTTCATGCTTTTCTCCCTGAATAATGTTGCTAGCAGCATACACCGAGATCACAGACCCTGGTACAGCCGCTGCGCTTTGGCTTTCAAGGCCATGCACGCGCGGTTGCCGGCATCGACCATGCCGACGCACGTGTCCATCTTGTCGATCGCGCCCTTGTAATTGCCGCGGTTGATATCGCGCTCCGCTTCCTCGATCAGGTTGCTGGCCGATTCCTGGCTGACCTGGGCCGCTGGCGGTGACGATGGCGCCCGGTCTTCTACCGGCGGCGCCTGCGCACGCCTGGCCGCATCGATACGCGTTTTCGCCGCGGCAGTATCGGCATCCTCGCCCCAGCGCCGCGTGAACGTGGCCAGGCGCGAACGCGCGCGTTCCACCGAGGACGACGCCAGCGCCGCGTCGATGGCGCTGCTGGCGTCCGCCCAGGCCTTCTCGCGCACGCGCTTGCGCTCGCACGTGCTGGCGGCATCGTTCAACGCCGTCTGCAGGCGCTGCAGCTGCTTCGGCGTGGCGCGCGTGGCGCGCAGCGCAATCAGTTCCGACTGCGCCTGCTTGCCCTTGCACGCCTGGGCCATGTCGATTGCCGCATCGATGCGGCTGTCGATTTTATGCGTTGCGGGCCGCGCAACAATCCAGGCCAGCCACAGCAAGCCGGCGCCGATCAGCCACCAGCCCCAGTGGAGCGGCGGGCGTTGCGGCGGCGCGGCCGGCGTGGGCGCGGCCGGCGTGGGCGCTGCGCGCACGGGCGCCGCCGGTGGAACGAACGCTGGGCCGGCAGGTGTCGCTCGCGCTGGTTGAGGTTGCGAGGGCTGTGGTGGCGGCGGCGGAGGAGGTGTCCATACCGGCGGATCGACGTTCAAGGGCGCCGCTGCCTGTATCGGAGCGGACACCGCGGCTGCTACCGGCTGCGCCGGGCGCACCCGGCCAGCCTGCTGTGGCGTGCCGCAGTACGGGCAAAAATTCACCAGCCGCGGCATGCCGTGGCCGCAGGCGGTGTTGATGCAATGGTACGTGATGGATGCTTCGTCTGGCACTGTCGGCTTTCTCAGTCGGGGTCCGGAATCCGGTCGGAACCGGCATCGGGATCGGGGATGGCATCGTCGGGATCAGGGATCGCGGGCGCGAACAAGGCAGCCAGCGCCGGCATGTCGCCCGCGCTTTGCCACTTCGCGCTCTTCGGGTCCCAGCGCATGTCCCACACGCGCGTGCCGGCCTCGATCTCGCCGCGCGCCGCCTGCTCGGCCAGCTCCGGCACCGTGAACGGCCCGCGCTGGGCACCGCGCACGAAGGTCTTGAAGCGCGGCTCGACGGCTGCCGCAGCTACCGGCGCGGCACGCCGTTCCAGCACGTCGGCGGCGCGTGCATCGCTGGCCAGGTAGTCCGGCCGGAACACGCGCTTGTCGACCGGACGCTCGACTTCCCACTGGTACGCATCAGCCGCGGAATCGGGCACCGCGTCGGTCCACTGCGCCAGGTTGGCCAGGGCTGCATCCACCTGCGGCTGGCCGAGTTCGGGCGCCAGCATCGCGGCGCGGCGCGACCACTCCTCGTACAGGCGCCGCGCCGTGATGGTCGGCAGCGACGGCGACGGCAGTTGCGCCCCGGTTTCGTCGGCTTCCAGTCTCGGCTCGTAGACGCGCAGCTGGTAGTGGCGCATCAGCGCGGCCAGCAGCAGGAGCTGATGCGGGCCGATGGTCGTCAGCCGCTGGCGCACCGCGCTGATCACCTGGTCGCGGTAGTACGGCGGCAGCCCGTTCGAGCGGATCGCATATTCATTCCCGATCTGCAGCCACTCGCCCGACCCCGGTTCGACTTCGAACAGGTACTGGCCGCGCGGCTGGAACGACGCTTCGCGGTCGCCGAGATCAGCGCGGCGCTTGATGACGCCCAGCGCGATCGCCTGCAGGAACCACTCGTAATCGTCGGCGAGGCGATTGAGTTCATCCATCGACGGCGAAATCGGATGGCGAAAGCGCGTCGCGTCAAAATGCAGGTGCGTCGGAATGCGCGGATTCTCGATCTGGTACGACGTGCGCCAGGTGGGCAAACCGCGCAGCACCGTCATCGGAAAGCCCGACAGTTCGATGTAGCACACTGCCCGTCCCGCCACGCCGGTGTTGACGATGGAAACCTGGTCGCCATGGAAGGACCCGGTAGGCGCCGCTGCGCGCAGCTCGGCCTCCAGCTTGCGCCAGGCCTGCGTGTCGCCCACGCCAATAAAGCATTTGAACTGGTCGGCGCGCGGCGTAAACTCGGCCGAAAAGCGGGCATTCACCCACGGCATGGCGCTCTTGATCCACTCGGCAAACACGCGCTGGCGCTCGGCCGGCGCCATGGTTGAGAGCACGTCCAGCAGCGGATCGACCGGCTCGGCCAGCTCATCGACGGACAGCTGCGTCTGCGCGCGCCGGAACAGTTTCAGCAGCAAATCGCTGCGCAGGCGTTCATCGGCCAGCTCGGGAAACAGCCGCGCCGACCCGCCAAACTCCAGCAGCACTTCTTCGCTCCACGCGCTGACGTCGCTGCTCAAGCGCGCTGGCGGCGGCAGCACATCGCTGGCCAGCTTGATGTACGTGGCGTGCTCGTGGCGCGCGTCGGCGCGCAGCTGGCTGATGCGCGTATCGACCGCCCCCAGCATCGACTGCACGAAGCGCCGCCCTTCCTGGAATTCGCCTGCCACGCCGCTCCACTGCGCATTGCCGTATTCATCGGTCGATTCCGGATCGCCCAGCCACGCGGACATCGTGCGCATCACCTCGACCGACTGGCCCGCCGCCACCGCCAGCAGGTGGAAGCGCAGGTAGTCGGCGATGTCGCGTTTCAGGTGGCCCATCACTTCGCGCGCTTGCGCGTCCTTGCCGAACAGGCGGTTTGCAGCCTGGCCCAGGTTGCCAAGGGACTCCTCGACCTGGCGCGTGCGCAGCGCATCGCGGATATCGCGATAGCGCCTGCTGTTGCGCTCCGCATGCACCAGATCGCGCTGCTGCAGGCGCGCTTTCACTTGTTCGAGCAGCGACAGCACGAATTCCAGCCCGCCCTGCTTGCGGTCGTCAAGCAGCGCAAACAGGCGCGCGCGCAGCGTGGTTTTCAGCCGTGCGGTCAATTCGACGGTGTGGCGCTTGATGCGGTCTTCGCTGGTTTCCGCCACGGCGCCGGCTTCGCGGATCGCATCGCGTTCGAGCAGCGGCAGCAGTTCGGCCACCTTCTCGCGCCAGAGCTTGACGTCGTAGCCGCCCATGATGCGGTCCATCTCGAGCTGAACCTTGCTCTCGACGCGCTCGAGCAGCGAGCGGCTGTCCTTGTCTAACAACAGCTGTTCCGTCAGCGCGAATTCCTGGAACGGCGTGATGTCGACCGTGCCTTTCCGGAAGTCGGGAAATGCCAGGAACGGACGTTCGGACAACGCCATCTGCTCGCGCATGAACGCATCGCGCTCGCCATCGCCGGCGCGGCGTGCGGCCGTGCCGTCAGCGCCCACCAGGCCGAAAAACGCCTTGACCATCAGCCCGGCCAGCTCGTACGCGCGGATATCGTCGCGCAGGCTTTGCTGCGTATCGAGCACCGACTGGCCAAATGCCGAATACACCTTCGAGTACGACAGGCGCATGTCGCCAAAGCGCTGCTCCGGCACTTTAGGGTTGTAGGGCCCCAGCTTGTGCTGCTGCTGGTTGACCGCTACCGAGCGCTTGCGGTTGGCAAAATCGGCCGATGCAAAATCCTCGAACAGCGTATCGGCCACCATCTGGTAGATGTCCTTGACGTCCTGTGTGGCCTTGTTGGCCAGGTTGGCGTTGTCGACAAAGTACACGTCATCGTATGGCGCGCCTTTGCCGACCACGCTGTCCGGATCCATCCAGCGGACCTGCGCGTTCATGTCGCGCATCGCGGTTTCCAGCTCCATCAGCGTGGCGTAGGCGTTCGCTTCGGTGCGCTCCTTGTTGGCCTTGGCGAAGCCCGACGGCAGGAACATCATCAGGTCGACCTGGCTGTCCGATACCTCCTGGCGCGCGATGGCTTTGGCAATCCAGCCGAGGTCGAGGGCCGTGCCGGCGCCGGTGCCGCCCGCGCACGAGGCGATGACGACGATGCGGTATTTGGAGGTGTCGACCTGCAGGCCGAGGCGCTGGTAGTTTTCTTTTCTCTCAATGCCGGCATTGCTGCCCAGCGAATTCAAGGCGCCCTTGATGCGGCCGCGCAGCTTCGGATATTTGTCGAACAGGTACAGGCGGGCCAGCGCGCGGATCTGGCCGGCGCCTTTGGAGGGATCGATGCCCAGCGAGCGCAGTTTCTTGGGCCGCAGCGGCATCCATTTTTCGATCAGCGGAAAGCGCGCCAGGCTGTCGTCCGACTCGTGGTACTGCGGCAGGTCGAGTGGTTCGACCAGGCGCTCTTCATCGGTGAGGCGCACCAGTTCATACCAGGGGTCGGTTTTTTGCGACTTACCCTCGTCGATGATGGCGTGGCTGTCCAGGTCGACGTGCAGGAAGCGCGCCACCGGAAAATCAGCCAGCGATTCGACGCGCGTCGGGTTGTGGCGGTTCCACACGGCCGACAAAATACGGCGGCGGATGCGCAGCATGACTTCCATGCCGGTGCCGCCGGCGCCAATGAAGAGCGTCGGGCGCAGGTCGACTTTCAGCTCGGCTTGTGCGCCGTTCGATTTTTGATTCAAGCTTGCCGGTTGGGGGAAGTCTGCCATGTTGGTGCTCTCTCAGGTTTAGCGGCGGCCGATGAACAGCGCGGCAATCAGGGCGATCACGCCCACCGCGACCAGGGGTCCGGCCACGGCAAGCGTCAAAAATTTGCTGGCATTGACCAGCGCCAGCACGGCCGCGGCCGAGATGAAGCCCAGGCCCAGGAACAGCAGCCAGCCCGCGCTGCCGGCCGACGACGGCGCCACGCGGCGCACGACCAGGTGGTGCACATACGCGTTACGGACAAAGAAGTAGACGATCAACAGCACCACGAACACGGCGCCGCCGATGGCCAGGTCGCGCGACGACGTGTCGGTGACGGGCGCGCCGGCAACCGGGGCGATTTCAACCGGTTCGGTGGCCGTTGGCGGCACGGTTTTCGGCAGGGAGTCCTGCGGCACGCCTGGTCCATCGGCAGGCAGTTTGAAACCGGGGTCGCCAGTGGGCGCAACGGGTGCGGCTGGTGTGGACTGCTTGGCTTGCATACGGTGTTCCTTGTTGTTGTTTGTCGATGACTCAACGGCCGAGACGAATCTGCGCACCTTCGCGCAGGTCGGTCAGCTGGTGGCCAAACAGGGTGGTTTTCAGTTGGGCGACCTGCACGCCCGCCTTGTCGTAAATCGGTTGCGTGCTGCCGGCGCGGCCTTGCATGGTGCGCAGTTCGTCTTCGACCGTCACAAAGGTTTTGCGCGGCCGGCCGTACGCCGTTGCTGCTGCGGCGGCAGCGCCCAGCAGCGCCAGCGCAGCCGCGCCCACAGCGAGCAACGGCGCCATGCCGTAATGGACGCGCACTTCAAGCGGCAGCACCGCGGTGGAGGATGCGATGCGCGCCGGCGGCGTAAAAATATCCGGCAGCGGGTCCCCGGGGAAGAGCGTCGCCATGCGGTCGCGGAACGCCTGCGACAGCACCAGCTTTTGCCCGGTCAGGTCGAGTTCGATCCGGCCCGGCAGCACGTACGCCGAACCGGCCGATTTGAGCGCCGCCATCGACCAGTTCCCCGGCAGTTCCTTTACCGGCAGCTGCATCGTCGACGCCAGCGGCGCAGGCTGGCCGGGTGCAAGGTTCGCCACTTGCGTCGACCCCAGCGTGATGGCGCGGTCTTCGCCGCCAACGTGCGAGCGCGCTCCCAGCACGGCGCTGCTGATCGTGTATGGGTAGATGCGGTTTTCCAGGTTCCAGACAATGCGCGCGGTGGGCGTGCGCGCGGCTGCATCGACATCGGCGTGCAGCAGGCCACCGGGCGCCATCGAAAACGTCACGCCTGGCGCGCCTTCCACCTTGCGTGGCCGGAGGCCCACCGTATCGCGGTCGATCGGTTTCAAGCGCGCAGGCGGCTCGGTGATCACGCGCTGCACGCGGCCGCTGGCCAGCAGCTGGTCGAGCGCGCGGGCGCCCTCATCGCCCACTGCAAACGCGTACACCATCAGGCCATTTGCGTTGTAGTTCTTGCCGTGCACCGGCATCCTGAGCGGAAAGGCCAGCGCTTTGGTAATGGCGCCGCCCTGGTGGATCAGCGTATAAAACTCGCGGTTGCGGGTGGCAGTGGCCTGGTCGTTGTTCGGACTGTTGCGGTTGTTCGTGAACAGCCAGACGATGCCCGGTTTGCCGCCCAGCGCCGTGACGATGGCGGCATTCACCGCTTCGCCCAGGTCGGTGTCTGATAACGCCGCGCTGCGCGGCTTGTGCGCCACCTCGAGGCCAGCCAGCGCCGCCGCCGTGCGGCTTTTCACCGTGCCATCGGCCTTGAACGACAACAGCGCTTTGGGTGACGGCGCGCCGGGCAAGGATTGATTGAACGACGCCAGCACGAGCGGGTCGCCGTTGCTGGCCACCGCGCCCACCAGTTCCGCCACCAGTGGCTTGAACTGCGACGACGGGTCGGTATAAAACGGCTCCATCCAGCCGGAGTTCTGCACCAGTACCACCTGTGGCACGGCATGCGCGGAGGCAGCCAGGCACAGCGCGGCGGCCGCGATCAACGTTGACAGGCCGCGCTTCACGATGCGTCTTCCAGGCGCCAGCCACGGATGCGGTTCCAGTCGGGGTGGTGCAGCCACAGCGCGCCATCGTGGACAAACGCGGTGCATTCGCGCG
>Ga0265798_10010189_pt1 | contig 11636 bp, 12 predicted proteins | sample P3T30metagenome_FD_192430 | JGI IMG/M metagenome (GOLD analysis project Ga0265798, IMG submission 192430) | Plant litter microbial communities from East Loma Ridge, Irvine, California - P3 T30 | ecosystem: Environmental > Terrestrial > Plant litter > Unclassified | place: USA: California... | reverse complement strand
GATTTCGTAAGCTTCGATCGGTGGATGTACACGATTACTTACGCCGGAGCATTCGTCAGACGCTACAATGGGCCCCTGTGTCACCCTCATCAGTCGTAGCGGGGTTCGTATAGCTAGCGCTACACATGGTACCACGAGTTTACCATCAGTCTCGAGCTGTCATGTACAGAAGAGAAACCATACAACAGTCCTATTCCGACCAACTTTGGAAATGCGTCCCTGGCAGTACTACTTTATCATTTGCTTTGCAATAGTGCATTGTTATTCAGCGCTTGATCTGTGTCCGACCAACGAAGAAGGTTAATGTCGAGCGGAAATGGAAGGAGGCTTCGTACGAATTTGTGCCTCTGGCCACTGGCAGCTGGTACCGATAGGATCCTATATATGTTCCGACGGCGAAATGATCCCGATGAGTATGCAGACTTCGGGAGTTGCACTATCAGAAGCTTCCGAGCATTCCAGTCTACAAACAGCATGTAATACTGCGTCTGGCACGCAAAACTCTGCTGCATATTCTCCTCCAAGCCCATCTATGAACGCCAGTATCACAGGACATGCGTTCTGTAACAGTGTTCCAGTACCGACATCCGAGAATGACTATTATAGAGCCTCTTACACACCCGGAGGTACCATGGCATCGGTTTATTTTGCTTCAAAGACGGCCACGTTCAGATGTGAGATCGAACCACCGGCCGACGAACTTTATGTTGCAGTATGGACGCGTTACGATCCTTTGCTCATTGCACAGCCAAAGCCGAAGAATTGCGGAGAGATCTTGCATCTTGAAAATCCTAAGACGGGTGCGAGCTCAGATGCAGTAGTTCTGGATAGATGCCAGTCATGCGTAGGGGTCGATCGTCACGTATCGGACCCTACCACCCCTGATTCCCTGGTGAACGGTGCCACTATCGATTTGAGTTTGAAGTTATGGAACAAACTGTACGGGGGAGCCGAGCAGTCCGTTTACGACGTTATTTACAACGGCCCAACATTTGGAGGGTCTGACAGTGGTGAACCTGATAAGCTAGAAAATCCCTTCTGCGCGCCATGAATGCAAGAATGTAGCTAGCATGCTCGCATCTGGGCGATAATATCATCAGCTTCATATTTGAACGTTGTCATGATGGCTCTTCTTGCAAGCAAGCCAGTCCCCGCCCCAGTTGACAGGTGAGCTGGGGGTTTCGGCTTGTAAAATGTTCGATGCCTGTATTCATCGCATATATACAAATTTATCGGGTATCCTTTATTTTCTCCTTGCGACTATCTCTGCTGGCAGAAAGCATTGCGGCCATGTTGTGTATCTAGGCCGCCGCACTGTCGATAGACATTGCGTCAGTGGACCAATTAATAATGTTGACATGACTCAACCAACAGCAATAGAAACGTCAGTATGACACCCAATCGGGCTCGTTCTGTGCAAGTGAGATGCAAGCCGCTTACGAGATACACATCACCCTATAAACACGACACTACGCCCACACGTGCTCCATCAGACGACGCAAGCATGAAACCAATCACGTCCGTCGACAAACCGCGATTGCTCACTGATTGTCTCAACGCTCTGGAGTCATTGAGTGTTACTAGTCAGGCACGACGCCCCTCTAGGCTATCCATTCACTCTCGCGCCAGCTCCGAGCTGAACAAAGACTTAACGGCATGCACAGACCATTTTTCCCGTACGACCGAGCTGCTGAAGGCAAAAGCCGGCTCTATTCCAGATGCAGCATTATTGGACCTGAAAGACCGCTTGTGCTTCGTACGGTCCACCGCCTCGGCTTCCTCGTACGGTGGGTCGTCAAGTTTGAATTTGCTCAAAGACATTAGGCAGTCGACACAGATCCTTGACTCTTTCAGGAAAACCGTGGATCTGATAGAAAAGTTGGATCAGGCCCTAGGTGAAATGTCCGGAAACATTGGCTCGGACACTGAAGACTACATTGACGGTATGAACGGGGAGGACGACATCCCGCTTCCTCCACCACTGAAAGTGTCTGGAACACTCTGGCCAAAGCGACGGTCAGGTACGGATGAACTCTTACGTCACCGAGAAAAAGCACAAACAGGTGCGTCACGCTGGCAGAAAGGTGTTCTGGGAACAAGGAGCGTTGGAAGTCTTGAGGTGCAGTCATTGGCTGTTCGTTCGAAATACCTGTCGTGTCACTGCCTGATTAAGGTGAGTGCGAGATGGTCGGGACACGATTCAGCACGCACTTGTAGTTGTGATAAAGTCAGACAGGAAGAACCGGCTCATGGTTTGCTCCGATCGCAGTAGCGCAAAGCTAGCATTTGTCTGTTGGTCAACATAGGTGCTGTACGTTTGTAATCTTGAGGGGGTGGAAAGCAACAGAAGGCCGACGTAAGAAGTATAAATCGATCGAAGGGTGACTTGAGAGGTGACTTATCCTAGCTTGCAGACTGTCTTAATTTTCCACAAGACTCTTTATCTGTATCGTGAGTAACCGGGTTCCGGTCTCAAATTCCGAGGCACACTCGCTACACAATTGCAAGGCGGGGTGATTTTCTCTATGCACATAATGTTCTGGCGATGTCAAAGTGATGCATCAATCTTCTCATGATTTAGTGATACAGCATTTCTAAATTTAGTCCCTGAACTACTTTTCTGCGCGAGGCTTCAGTGCTGAAAATGGTCAAAATCGGTGTGATGACTGTATTTCCATAGGCGATAGATTTAGTTACCATATCGTGAAATGCTATTGGTGACGACTCAACGAGAGCCCAAGCAGGTCACTGTGCTGAGCAAGATATGTACCGCGCTTCAGGATGTGAGGCTCGTAGTCTCCTAAATTAGGCTTTGTTCTTATTGCAGATATACATCCACCGAGGGCCGATACAAGCATGACAATATACGACCATCTCTTAATACCAGATACAGGAGGTTGCGGTTTTGGCTTGATCGCACATACTCTCTCCGATGAATGGCATCGCTTGTTGTCACTTGTCGGAGAATGCAGCCGTGGCATCCTATTGGCTCCGCTGCAACTTTACAACAGTGCCAGGATGAAGCCCAATCTTCAAAGTACTGTATCCAGCCAAAAGCTCCAGTGGAATGCCAATCACGAAAGTAATCCGAATTGTTTGCGCTCTGCTGATTCATGCAAGAAGAAAGGATTGATATTTCTCTTCATTCGAAACGGCTGAACCAAGGTGTCTGACTCCAGAGAGAACCTGAGAAATTATGCCTTGAAGTGGAGTATCTAGCTTTTGCTGATACAAAATCTCGCTAGAAGTATACAGCAATGCGAGAGCCTATCCTCGGAACTATTATAACTTGCAGAGGAAGTCATAGCAATAGAAGCTCGATCACTGACTGCGCCATAGAACAAGTGTGACGCTAAGGGATTCAATTACCGGTTCTACTGGTGGTGCACCCGTCTTCTGTTACGTAAGACCATACATTCTATTAAAATCCCACTTGACAATTAGTCCGAATGACACAATGACTGTTTCACGAGTATATTTACTAGAATTCAATATGGTCGCTCATTCCAGGAATCGTCTCATGCTTGTAGGACTGGGTAGAAAGTTACATCCTCGCTCGTCAGCTCTTTGTACTGACGCATTCGTAGATGGATCTTCGGGAATATGTGAAAGCTCGCTGGTGGAAAGGCGAAGTTCACATCGGCGCGCTCATAACCTGGCATAGTTCGATTGGCGCTTTAGCACTACTACAGGTGGTGCTGGTGGCTTTTATTGGGTTTTTCTACTATTCCGCCGGCAAAAATGCGATTGTTTTCGAGACCAAACTCGAGGTATGCACCAGATAATCACTACAAGTAGCAGTCACTAATAGTTCGACAGCTTTCAAATCTGATAAACCGAAGAGATCTCTTGACGCAACTCGGAAGTGATGGCAGTGATGCAGTTGAATCTGCGCAAGCGAAGGTGTCATCCGTCGCACAGGAAGCAAGTTCAGTGGTCGCCGATGCCACGAGCATAATTGCGAAACCGACCTTGGTAGCCAACATGACGGCCGACAAGGCATGTCTAGAACTGCTAACTTTTTCGGAGTGCCAACCAACGACGATCGATGAGTTCTTTCTCGCTGGATTCTGGATACTTGTATTGGCTGCCGCTTTCACGACTGCTACATTCTTCAAGTGTAGGTGGTTGAAAAAAGGTGGACGTCGGGTGGTCAGATGGCTTGCTGTGATCTTGGGTTCACTTGCAACCATGTTTTTTCTCAGTCTTACCATATTGTGCTGGACAATTCACCGATTAGCTGGTTCGGTGACAGAACACGAGGGAGTGAGTGAGAATGCGAGGGCGATCTATTCTTGCTTCACAGGGATTGCTTTCCTCTCTGTTGTCTCATGGGCGATCACACGCCAACACAAGCTGGACAAAACTTGTGACAAATGCTATGGAATAGTTCGTAACTCTTCTCAGTCTTCTCAAAAGGACACGCCATCTGACACGACTCAAGTCTTTATGGTGGTAGGTCGCCCAATTGATGCACACCACCCCTACAATCGGTATCAGGAAAGTGAGCAACCAACGGAGTTACCGCCGCGCGATGGAAGACGTAATGTACAACAGGTGTTCTTGCCTAGGACGAAAACAGGATCTGGCTCACCAGGGTAACGTGCATCGACGTGACGAGAGACTTAAGCTGTCGCGGAACACGACAAAGTTACGTAACTTAGAGCAGGACATGACTTACGTTTCAGCTTTGTGAGACTCGTGATCCTACCCAAAGCTACGTGTATGTGTTCCGCCATACTTTGCGTTCCTTATCAAAAAAAAACGTAAGTTAGCTAGATGTCGCTCGCGATAAGCGTTGAAAGTGGGACTTTATATGAATGGATTCAGCCTGTACCTGGGCTAGAGCAAGATGGGCGATCGAAAGAGCCGAGCATACCTACAGAAAAGTTCATCGAAGAGGGAGAGAAATTTCGCTATCGTCTGGGCCATTGATCTCACAGAGCTCAGATCATGTTTTCCCTCCACTCAAGCACGCTGGCTCCCCTGTATCTCACTAGGAACTGAGTTCCAGAGCATTCACTCCTCTTAGTGACGGGCTTGGGAAACAAAAATCTTCAAAAGCATTACGTGACTCGCTTTGGAAAATCAAAATCACAGTAACGTTAGCACGGTAGGCAGGGGGGCGTGACGTGATCTTCCTTAACATAACCCCGTCGGAAGAACTTCTTTCAGCTATCATACTGTAACTATGCAACAACGTATCAAGACCGTGGTAATGAGCAAGCCCGACATGCGCCATTCATCGTTGCTGAGTGCTATGCTCTCTCTCTGCCCCTTCTCTTGCTCCCTTCCTATTCCTAGACAAGGGGCGGGCTCTTGCAACGCTCTCCTGGAGATTTCCTCCTGGCAAATCTCTGACATGGTCGTCACAGATGACCCGCACCTCACCCTGACTGGCTCTTCCATTCAGTTTCGAGCCCAAGACATCAACCCGGGTCTAGAGTTTGAAACATACTGCAGATGGTCGTCACCCGCCGTCACTGGCCCACGATGCCAAGAAACGCAAGGATGGCACCCGTGTGAGGATGGGAGGGTCCGATTTCTCTACCAAGCGAGTGACCAAGACCGGCCGAATAATCTTCAAATTCGGCGGAGTTATCTCGATGACTGGTTTGTCGCCCTGGGGAATCTGTGGACAGTGTCAGTGCACATATCTCACATAAACATGAGCTGATGATTTCTGCTTCCAGTTTAGGACAATCGCCGTACAACGGTGGCGCTTTCTACGGCAACGTAGACACCAACTTTGAGTCCACTGCGATAGACGGTACTGAGACGTGGACTCTGGCGAGTGTGCAAGTTCCAGTGACTTCCCAGACGTGAGCTACTTGTCGGGTGTGAGGGCATTGAGGGTAGAGTGTCCCAAACTTAGAGGTCGTTAGTGGTGGCATTCAATTTCGCGACCAGTACTCCTACTCAATTACGCATGGTCTTGAGGATCCAATGACGGTCTTACCTGTGGAAATCCATATCCTACACGTATCAACTTTAGTGCATTCGAATATATTATATGCTGCGGGGGAAGTCCGTTACAGTGTGTTACAACATCCACTGCACAGTACAAGATCTGTCCGACTGTCAGTCTCGTCTATTCTGGTGGGTCTAAGGAAAGAACTCCGCCAGTATGTCTCCTTGGCTCCATTGCGATCTAACGAGGTCAAAGGGATGAAGCCAACTGTACAAAGTATCGAAGAATGAGCGAATTGACTAAGTTATACAACAGAATTTCATCGAGTGTCTTGTCGCGTGTTCAAAGTCCAATAGGAACTCACCATAGTGTGTCATCGAGATGCCTAACAGCGTAACATCAAACATGACAAGGACATCGATCATCAGAGTCGGAGAGTATGTTAGATCATGCGGACTGCGGCGATACATGTAAGCTGGTTTGAATCAGTGGACCTGTCACTATATTCTGTTTACGATCGGTCCTCGACTTTCAACACTCCCAGAAGATAGCTCTAAGATTTTGAACACACAGCGTGCGCATATCACATCAAAAGATGAGTGCAACACTCCAACGACTGTCACCAATCGAAAGGCTTCCGGAAGAGATACTGCTCAGTATCCTAGACTACCATTTCGACATCAAATGCCTTCCACTCTTGGTAGCCACTGACCCATCCTCTAGAGTTCCCCAGCTCCAACTCCAGCATAAACTGCAAATGTCTCTCTGTCGTGTTTCAAAGAGATTTCGTGAGAGTATCTCGCGGCTATTGTTACAGAACGGGCTACTCCACGTAACTTGCTGGGTAGACCCTCTGCTTGACTTCTACTACCTCTCGCCCACCATCTGTTTCTCAGAACGTACTGACATGTTTCAGGTCCCCTGTCCCCAAGTCACGATTGATCTAGCTCACGGCCTGCCGGAAGCTTCGTCCGTCTGCTCAATCATCAGTATTGATATGCTCCCAACTGTTCTGCGTGTCGCTCATTTTCACCACACAGCAGGGCTTACCATGCTGCCACAAATGAACGACAATTTTCAACCGCGCGGCGACATGACGATTGACTTATCGTGCAATACTCTTGTCGAATATCCTTCTGTACAAAATATAAGCGCCGCGGTCTCAAACAGCCTGCCTCGTTCCCACAAATCCAAAGAGACCACTGAAACCGTACAGTTCAGCATCACTGCGTGGAAGCAAGGTGAGGAATTACCACGTCCATCTTGGGACGTCGTATTCGAAATTGGTCGGCAGCATTCTCTGTCGAGGGACGCGACAGAACGTCAGCTCGGTCTACAAGTTTTGCGCTACCTCCTAGCAACAATGTTAGTCGCGATCAGTCCCTGGGACGTAGAAACGATGACTTCCGAACAAATCGCCGCAGATGTGAGGACGATGACCGTGATCTCAGCTGTACTCATCGACTCTCTAGTAGTCGAGCCTGAGATGCTTCAAGTCTTTTACGGAGGTACGTCCCCAGAAATCATCCGTGAGTTCCATCGAGAGGTCTGTCCGTGCAACTATCTACCTCACGGAGTCCAGTCAGGTACAAAATACGGGTTTCTTGAAGGAAATGAAGGTTGGCTCTTCGTCCAATCCGCGACATTCTTCCTCCATAACATCCTTCCGTGTGAAAACTCCCAGCGTGTATCAAGACTCCAAACTTTCCGGAAGCGTAGCTACGACATCAATTCAGACACACCAGAATTGAAAAACAGGTGCGCAATTTACGTCCAAGCGCTTGAGCGTTTTCACGACGGAGGCAGCAAATATTGTTGTCTTTCATCCAGCCCAACGTCAGCATACACTAAGGTAGGGATCTGATCTCTGAAGGCTTAGATGGCGGTGAGAAAGCAAGAACGTTCCATAGGGGCTAGGAAAAAAATGAAGAGAAGATATCTACCGAGACACCATCGACACAACTTTTATTTTAGACAAAGCGAAATATTGTGCAATAGTACGCGTTCAATCATGGCCAATCATATAGCTATTACCTTACGTCCTCACGAGTGCCTACTCTGATCCCCATGGTTGTTCATTTGGATGTCCTCAGACTGAACCACCAACACAATTTCCACTTTCGTCCGATACAGTATCAGGATGGCGTGTCTATAAGCCTGTAAACGATAAACCACTTCAACTTCCACGCGGAGAAATCATCAGGTCATTTGTTCATATCGCGAACCCATTGACAAAACGCAATCCTTGTCGTCTTCAAGGGGCCCCTCTACAAGAAGTGGATCTGACCATAGCTTCATCTCATGCTACTGTCCTTTGGTACATCGTCTTTTTACTTGGATCGGAGGCCGATAGTCCTACAAGTGAGGCTGGAAAGTGGTTTCTTCTAAGCCGTTGCGGGGCTAGGTGTGAATGCTTGTACTATCTTCTGCACATCCGTACTTTACCGACAACTCCCGCGGTCTTGTGGTCTGGTGAGTTTTAAATAAGGCTTTTGACGATGTTCCTCCGGCGGTAGGTACATACGAGTTCCTTGAGATAAAACAAACGTCGGTCTGAGGTAGGTCGACCTCACATTGGCGAGACATCCTCTTGACCGATCCCTGTTGGCAAAAGTCATCGCCGGCGCAGTTGAATCTGCATTTCACATCAGAGTAATGCACTTGTTAGTCATTGAAATACCACGATACGATCCGACCTCCGATAAACATCTTAGGTTATCGAAAGATTACTCGTACAAATTAACAATCATGTATGAGCAGTGTTATATATATCACAGTCAGCTTTCTGTATAAAGAGACCACTTTGCCGTTGCCCCGACCAGATGTCAGGCTCTGTTGTTCAAAGTAAACTATCTCACTACGTGGCGTGTAGTAAGTATGTTCAACGTCAGCTATCTGTCAATACTGTCCATCTCCAGCATCCTTGCTAGGGCAGTTTTTGCCGTAAATACCATGGTGCCAAAACTGGTCATCAGCGATATGATAGTTGAGCAAAATGACCCAAACAAACCATTCGGCAACATTACACATGCAGAGTACACCCCGATGTATAGCATCTCGATCGACAACAAGTGCGGGGCTGAAAGGAGTCCGACAAACATGCACTTCATGGTGGTAAATGAAGACAAAAGGATGGCATATAACAACGGCAGCAATCTGACGGGCAGTATAACCGATCATGTCGCCACGGCAATGGCTGCAAACACAGTACAAGAATTCGGGTTTCGCTTTGCCCAATCAGCCACGCACTTAGAATCTGGTTGGCGCCTGTGGTGGGACACCGAAAACGTTGAGTATTCGCGGAACCAAACATTAGTCGAAGTGCATTGTTCCATCCAAGAGCTAAGTTCGGGTAAGCAGGACTGCAACGTCGACGTAAGCAATGTCGATGGTCTCACAAGCAGCGTAAAAGTGGAGTTCGAAGACACTTCTTTCCCGCACATCATGTTGAGCCCTCCAGCCGATTGGAAATGCCCAAAGGCAAATCGTATAGGTCCCGCAGGAATTGCAGGCGTACCGACTAACTATCTACCAGAGGGGCAAGCATGCTTGTCAAACTGCTCACTTCTTCATACAGATGCAACTTGTTGCCCGCCGCCGTACACTCCAGAGAATTGCACAAATGCCAACCCCGCATTGCTCGTAGCCGGCCCTGAAGCCTACACATTTGCTTACGATGATCAAAGAGTTCATTGTAACGACGAAGTGTGCGTGATGCCTCTACGTCCGCACAGCTTTCGGCAAAACAGCCGGATCATGCATATAACCACATGCTTTGCTCCCTAGGAAGTATGAGATGGAATGAAGATGGCGATCATACATGTAAAAATGCTCCATAGATCAGTAGTATACACTACAACCATACAAACTGAATGCAAATCGAGCTACATAGAAAGTCATACTTCATCTCATGCTATTAAGCATCAGAAACTCAGTTGAGAACCACGTCTCCAGTGTCGGCCGAACGCTTATTCCGGGCGGGTGGCTGGCTGAGTCAGCATCATCTATGTGCCTCATCGTTTCTCGGCCGCAACCTATGTCCACTCACCAACCCTAGTACTATCTCCGAGCCAAGCTTGTATCGACATCTGACCCTGGACTTGAGTCGTAAGGTGCAGCCGACGAGGGTAGGCTTGTCGGCGCGATCTCATAATGGTCGCCAATTGGGACTATGCTCTTGGCAGGCACAGCCTCTTATCGCACCATATGCTCCGCTCGATAAGAAGTTCGTACACACGAGCTTGCGTACAGTACTTTGTACATTCAGCTTGATATTGATACTCTTGTGAAGTTGTAGCAGAGCCAATGAGGTGTCACGGTCGTATTTCCCGACGCATGACAACAAGCAATACTGGTCATCGGAGAGAATGTTTGCAGCAAAGCCAATACTGCAGTCTCCTGTATGTGGGAAGTATACACGTCAGTTTTCAGTGATATTTGGAGCATATTCTTTCCAAACCCAGGAATTGCATCCTTCAGAAGGGTGTTTTCCACCGGGTTTTCCCACCTTGCCTGATTTCGCTGCAATCCGTCCAGTCGGGCCGCCATGTGTGCTAATCTCGTCGCACCTAGTTCTGCGAAATTAGCGATGAATCTACCTGGTTCGCCTTCGAAGCCATGTTCCCATTCGTAGTTGTTAATCCATGTAAGAGGGATCCATGCAATGCCGGAAGGTTTGGTAAGTTAGGGTCTGGATATTCCGCCATGATCGACTTGATGACTTTGGCCATAGTCCCCTGCTAACCGAACCAGCCGAGATCATCTTTCGGATGCGCAACAGAGCAATTGATCGTTTTGGTGACTAAAGCATTGACGTGGTCTAGGTGCTCAGGTGGCAAGAATGCACAGGGTGAAAGGGCAGGATTGGGAACCATAGAATCAGCATCTACCCATCTGTGTGAGAACACGTAAGCAGCCCATCGCGATCGAAGTCTCAGTCCATCCCCAGGAATAAGTCACTTACAGCAACGAATCTTGTCTTTCCTCCGAGAGCTTCGACATCTGGCGTAATATGATTAACATCAGGTAGTAAGTTAATGTTTACTGTACAGTGACCGAGGTGTAAAATCACGGCCAAAAATCTCATACCCTCCACCCCAACGCTGGCTGCGGCGATCGTGCAACTCCAGTGCATCCTCCAACTGGGAGAACTTTTGAGCGCCAAATAATGTGGAGATCTTGGTCATAGGCCATGTGAGGGGCTCGAATGATGGTAAGGACATTGGTCGTGACTGATGTGGCACCTCCGGAGATACGGAATCGGGAACATCAGGTCTTGAAACTTCGAGCGCTCCACAATCCACTTCTGGAGGCATAGTATCGCAATATAGGGATGGACTGAGTGAGTTCCAGCAGAGAGTCGATGATAAAGGCGGCGGCGTTGGCGGAAGAGCGCCCTCGAAAGGCCCTATCTGACTGGGAGTATACATTCTCACGAAGCTATGATTTAACTTACCATCGCAGGAACATGGGAAACACTTGTGGGCAGCATAACACTAAAAACACCAATACCATGATTGAGGAGGTATGGAGTTCGTGATATAGGGGCGCAGACGTTACATGCTAACTCTAAAGCGATGCCAAAGATCTCGCCAGCTCGCCAGATTGTGGAAGTCGTTCTCTACCATAACTTAACATGAGTCAAGCTCGCGTTGCGTAAAGTTACCGATGAGTCGAGCATCTATTTGAAGTACTTTTATAGATACCGAGTCTGTCATTTCTGGAT
>Ga0265798_10010188_pt1 | contig 11636 bp, 4 predicted proteins | sample P3T30metagenome_FD_192430 | JGI IMG/M metagenome (GOLD analysis project Ga0265798, IMG submission 192430) | Plant litter microbial communities from East Loma Ridge, Irvine, California - P3 T30 | ecosystem: Environmental > Terrestrial > Plant litter > Unclassified | place: USA: California... | reverse complement strand
TTGTTAAGCTCTAGCTTACGTAATACTGTAGCTATTAAGCTAGATCTGTTTTTTAGCCTCTACCTTCAAATATATTACTACCTAGGGAAGTTTAAGCTTAGTAATTCTAGAATAATAATAGAGATATAGGTGCAGCTCTACAGAAGAGATTTTAGAGAAATCTATTAGGTAGTCGTAGAGATAGCAGGGGTGCTTGAAGCAGCGATTTTGGTGTGTTTTGGAAGCTGCCGACTCGGTGGGGGTGCCGACTCGATGGTAAACCACGTTAACTTACGTAGTTAGAAAGTTATCAAGCAAAAACTAAAAGACAGGGATTATTTTAGCGTACTTCTTTAAATCTTAAGATATAGATTAGCTAGAGCTTAGAAATCTTATAAATAGAAAGGTTATAACTTATAAGTTACATAACATTACTGTGTTAAAATTATAGAGAATTCTACTAAGTAGTTCTAGAGTTATAGAACTTAATTTTCTTGATTTTCCCTAGTAAATCAGGGGTGGCGGCTCCCTTGGGTTGGCGGTTCGCATGGGCAACACGTTAAACTTTAAAAGGATACTTAACGTATTCTATCACCGAACCCAACACATTACCGAATCTAACAAAAAGGCTTAGCGGCACTAACTTATGCAACGCATGTTTAATTTCACTACTATTAAACAAGGAGCCTACGTATGCTGTGCTTACATCTAATTCAGAAGATATCTCTGCATCCTTTTTGCATGTGCGCGCGTTGTGCCTAGTCCCGCCGCAGTTCCCATAGCGCCGTAAAGCTGGTTAGGCTCTTTCTTGATTACCGCTACTACGAGCCTTCTTGGACCGCCTAGTAACCACAGAGGCTTCTGCGGCTACCTAAGTAGCTGCCTTACTATACTCCATAGTACTACTATGCTAGATATGCTTGCGTTTACGCGTTTTTCTTTTAGTTATTACTGCTTATTCTTTAAGGTCTTTTCTCCTCGTAGCTAGAAGCGCATTTTAGTGCAGCATTAGTTCTCTACCTTTTATAAGCTAGAAGAAGCCAGCCTAAGCTGCAATAGGCGAACGAGTAAAGGAGTTGCTAACTAGCTTTAACCAGGATCTAAACTCGTGCGTATTGCTTAGTGTCTTTAACTGCTATAGTGTTTCCTATAGTAAGGGTGCTAGTAGGGTACGCAGCCGTACTTTAAGGCGATGTAAAACTACCTGCGCGTTAATAGGGACTATCCCTAACGCCTTAAAGGTCTTTTAGCAGTTAGCCTCTGTAAACACGTTAAAAAACGCGTCTCTAAAAGCGGGGAGGAAGCCTTGCTTGTTAATGTGGAAGAGGCGTTAGCGTGCTAAGTCTCTAACGCGCTAGGAGTATTTGCGCTTTAGCAGCGAGAAATAGACTACGTTAAGCGACTAAAGGATGTGCGATAAATATGGAGGCATACAGAGGGTTAGGATCTTGTGCTTAAGGCAGTAGTCCTTAAAATCTTAGTTAAGGTGGCTATTATAGCTATCCAGAATAAGTAGTTAGTATACCCCTACTATACGCGTCTTTGTATGCGCGTTAAAATGCTTTAACCACTCTAGACTAAGCGCGTTGTTGGTCTAGCTGTTCTTAGAGATTAAGAGCTTCCAATTGCGCGGTATTAAAGCCTCCTTATACTACGCAGAGATATAGACACGTCCCTTGTAGATAATAAAGGGCGGGATCGCGTACCTAGCAGCGCAGATGCTCTGGATCTCTTCAACCTACTCGCGGTCGCCTAGCTAAACAAGCTCTAGTCAAGCGCGTCTCTCTGCGCCTGTAACAACCTTTATTAAGCCAATATCGCCCATCTAGAAGCTAGTCTTATTAAAGTTGTGTACGTTGTTATTATAGACGCTATACTTAGCTTTAGTGTCCTCTACTAGCGTAAACCACGCACTAACTATCTCTGGATCCTCCTGCAGTATCCTCTGCCTATCCTTGGCTTAATTAAAGGCCATTTTGAGCTCAGCTAAACGCGTTACGAAGCGCGCAGCCTAGCACTTGCTAACAGGCTTGCCACCGCGTTCAGCCAGCAGTTTATTAGCTATATCTGCCACCTCGCACAACTAGGGCGCGAATCCTCGCGAATCGAGGTCGAGGATGTATCGGACGATCGGCTGCTCTTCGGTCGCGGTGAGCTTCGAGCTGTTTAGTCGTGTTTCAAGGCGAAATAGATTCCTTTAGCGCGATTAGTAAGGATATAGTGCTTAACGGTAAACGCGATAGCAGCAGTGCGATAGCTTTTAAACTAGCCTAATTAATAGGCCTGAAGAGCAAGCTGAAGTCTACCTTCATAATTAGCAGGCAAGGTGCTTTGCTATTAAGACATGTCGCGTTAATAGGGGAGTAGGTAGTCTTGGCAGATTTTGTTAGGTTTAGTAATGTGTTAGGTTCGGTGATGGAATACGTTAAGCTTACTGCGACCGAAGAGCAGACAATTGTCTAATATATCCTTAACCTCGATTCGCGAGGATTTGCGCCCTAGCTGTGCGAGGTAGCAGATATAGCTAATAAACTATTAGGTATTCGCGGAGGAGAGCCTGTTAGCAAGCACTAGGCTAAGCGCTTTGTAAAGCGTTTAGCTAAGCTTAAAATAGCCTTTAATTAAGCCAAGGATAGGCAGAGTAACTGCAGGAGGATCCAGAGACAATTACCGCGTGGTTTACGCTAGTAGAGGACACTAAAGCTAAGTACAGCGTTTATAACAACAACGTGCACAACTTTAATAAGACTAGCTTCTAGATAGGCGTACGGAGGTGCATTTCAAAAGTCTTTTCCCACCCCCCTGGTCAGCGCACGGAGCAAGTACAGGGGTTGACTCGGCCCGATTTAATTAATTTCAATCTATCCTACGAACATTTCTGCCCTCCTTGTATTTATTTCCTCCCTCTAAGTTAATAATCTGTTTGATATGGATGGGGATACTAATGGACTGAGAGGAGAAAGTGGGCGAACTGAGTGATAGATTGTGAGGCTACTGAGGCACTGAGGGAAGCGCAGAATGACGCTAGTCCAACTTGAGTGGAGCTAAGCCCTCACTGGCTTGGCACCTGCGAACAGGTATCCCGTTCCCTTGTCGTGACGAAGGGGTAGTTATGTGTCTGTTTGAGTCGCGCATACTGTCAATTCAATGCAGACCGACCTCGCGACTCGCCTCCCACCACACGAACCCGCCAGAGGGAGGTTCTCGATGTATCTACTCTTGGTGATTTGGCTGGTTGCTCGAACTTAATTAGCGCATGCATCATTTCGCTTGTGCAGTGCCCCACATCAGCCCGTGCCGCCACGTTAGAAACTTACTGCGTTGCGATTGATTGCAGCAACTTTTGTTGGGGATATATGTTTTGTATTATCGCACTTTTTCATCAAAACAAAATATCGTCGCATCGGTGGTTTAGTGGTAAAATTAGCCGTTGCCAACGCCCGAAAGAGCTTGATTCGGCTAGCCCCGGGTTCGATTCCCGGCCGATGCAATTCATCTTTTTGCACCTCTGTTGGCTTTTTCGCACACATTTTTTGCATGTGGTGGACTAACCAAGGGTCCACCACGACTTTGCACCGACATTGCCCGCTCATGCTCTTCGACTAAACGCCTTGTTGGAGGCCCTGGTACTGTGTTTGTGGTGCTGAGGCTCGAAAAGTAATTAAAGGGTGGGTCGGCGCGAACACCAGTCGCGGAGCCCTCGAGTTGCAAGAAGAAAATGAATGTTGCATCGCAGATTGCACGGGTGGAATGTAGTCAATAGCAGCACAGCAATGTTTATCACCTGCCATGGATTCTGAAATCTCACCTATACCAGAGAAGTGTCCGCCTACTTCTGAAACAGTCCGATCGTAGTACATGTACTTCCATTACTCCCTTTAAACCACAGTACTTACCTGTGTCCTGCCTCCAAGCAGCCTCCTCTTCAGTCGCACTACTCGTCCCAGGCTCCACTTCTCCTCCAGCCTGTAGAGCCTTGACCAAGCTGCCCAGCGCCCAATAGTGTATCGCATTGACAGTTCCCATCAGCCGCTCGATGCCCTCCGCATGGCGCAGGTACCCGGTCCCCACATCAAACACGTCTGCGACGTTCCAACCACCAGAATCTCCCAGTACCAAGCCATTCATCCGCGATTTGATCATGAAGACCTTCCAGCAGTGTAGCTCCTCATCAATGTGTACGATGTAGTGGCGGCACGCATCGTTGGGACACATCAACGGAACACCAGTGACCGTACCCCAGAAATGCCGAATCAGAGACATGGCAGCGTCACAGAGTGTACGCAGCGCAAGTTTGCCATCTGAGTGCTTGTCGAGTACGACGCTGAGGTAAGGCAAGACTCCTACATCTTCTTGGACTGGTAGTGCCGCGACGTGTGGAGCCTTGAGTGTGGACGCGTCGAGAAATTACACACAGTCTAGCTGGCGCGGTCCGATGCTGCTCGTAGCTGATGTTGGCGCGAAGGCGCCTGGCGGCTGATATGCCCGCGACGAGAAAGAAACGGTCGAACACTCAGAAGGCTCTTCAATCTCAGGGTAGAGGAAGCGAACAATGCCCGGCAATTTTGTTGTTGTTGATGCGCCATCATGAAATATTGATTCTTGAAAACAAATGGTCAAGTCTTCAAGATCCATAGCACTATTACTGATGAACTGGGACAGTGTAGAAGCCAATGCCGGATCGACCATATGTCGATGTACCCATACTTTGCGTGGCAGTACGCGTTCGAGATGTCTTTGACAGGACAGAGAATGTAGCAGAAGTCTGGTGAGTCGCCCGACCCACTTGTAGGCTGTGGTATATGAGCCTTTTCCGCCGAGAGATCGCCATCCTCTGCGGCATCAAGATGAACGTTCTTGGTCCGTACCACCAGATTCCACAGCTGATCGACGAAGGTAGGATCAGTATCGTCTGGATCCATGGACGGTGACGGTGGAATGAGTTCACGTTTTGCCTTTGGTAGGAACGCATGGCTAGCTCCCTCCTTCGTGGTCCCACTGAGGTTGTGGGCCATTTTGTGGGAGGAATCCGATTCGTCTGGGGCGCTATGTAAATTCATTGTAGCTGGCTGCTTGAAGCTTGAGAGATGATCTGATTTTCAATTTCAGGAAATATTGATTGGTTGAGATTTTGAAGGTTCTGGGGCTGCAAGTGTTGATGTAGATGGAGGGCAGAGGTGTGAATATCTAGATTAAGACTAAAGTGAAATAGTTACGGCACACATCTTGGCAGCTTGATGTGAATGATATGGCGCCGGAGCATAGTTCGCTTTGTCACAGGATTTCACTCCAGTTGAGATTTCGTGTCTGCGCTCCGCATGTTGAAGTTAATCATCGTTTGGGACCGCGGCATGTTGAGACTGACCGAGGGAACTTTTGGCCCGTGGAGGCATTCAGGGAAGTATCACAGTGTGAGCTAGACATCAGTGCGCCATGGAAGTGTTATGAGTTCGTAGTTGCGCGTAACAGCCTTGGAGGAGCGATTTCTCCGCCAAGCCGCTAAGCCATAAACGCACAAGCCCACCACCAAGCGAGCGATTCGAGGTTCGAAATTCACGAACAACCGCATCTCCGACGACGACGACGACCACACGCAGCACCACCCAAGACCACCCGTACTCCCACCCACACATCAGCAAAAATGGAGAACGAACGTGGAGAGCTCGTTGACCGTAAGCGCCGCCTTTCCCCGCGCATCTGTGTGCAGTGCGATTCGCAATTTCGCACCCCGCCAAATGCGCGGAACCCTGATCACAGAAGAGAAGGCTGACATGCTACGCAGTTTACGTCCCTCGCAAATGCGTGAGTGCCCTCGAACACCTCGAATGAACCCCAAATCGCGATACTAATTCCCACAAGTCGGCTACCGGACGCATCATCAAGGCCAAGGACCACGCCTCCGTCCAGATCAGCGTCGGCAAGGTTGACGAGAACGGCCGCTACACCGGCGAGAACCAGGTCTACGCCATGAGCGGCTTCGTGCGCGCCATGGGCGAGAGCGACGATAGCTTCAACAGGCTCACACAAAAGGACGGCTTCCTTAAGAGCGTCTGGAGCGGATCCCGATAAGTGCTTGGGCTATGGAGTTGAGGTACGGCATACAAAAGGCGACAGTTCAGGGCAAGGCCTGACTTGTCATAGGACTTTCGGAATCTGAGATGTCTTTCGAAGACTTGGGCATGCGTTTCATGGCGACCTAGGACTTCTCTCCCTCATGCGAGAGGATCACCACCGTGTCACGAGGATGGGAGCCGAATGCGCTTACTCTACGATCAATTTACGAAATTCCAACACACCCTGTACATTGCTCGGGTGGTTTCTTGACGAATGTTCTGAAGACACGCAATAGGTCGTCGTGTGAATTTGTATTGATGAGAACAGACAGGCCAGGCTATGCTTACCCGGCGGGACACGCGTATGGTGCTTCAGCGCTTTCTTGAAGTCGGGTTCGGCCGCCAATTTGAGGCAGCTGACACTCTTACCTCACAGCACCGGCCACGTCGACGGAGCATCGCAACTCCACTCTATGTTGGCTGACGTTGCAGGAAGTCGACCGACGAAGCGACACCAGGAACACGACATCTCACATGGCGCAGCGCCGGCAATATAAGCCTCCACAAGCCATTCTCTCAACAGGTTGAACAAGCCACTTACACCCACAGAAACATCCCAAAACGGCCGCATGTATTCTTGACTGCTCCCCTTTTAACCAACATGTCTTCTTCGATTCCTCAACACTAGAATAAACGACATCGACCCACGGCCTCACTCCCCTCCGATTCCCGGTTCGAGAACCCATCGACCACGCACCCGGCAGCGCGGGTCCCAGCAACTGTCCGCACACCCTCTTCAAAGCGCCCCAATATGTGGCGACGGTCCACTCACACCTCGCTAACGCACAGGGATCCATGCACCTGGTAATCCTGGAGTCGCATCATGTTGTGTAACGCTCGACGAGAACGGTGTCCACGTTAGTGCTTGATGCGGGGCTTGTACGTTGAAGATATCGCTGTGCGACAGTGAATGGGGCTCGTGATGATATTCTCTGTTCTACGACTGCTGGCGTGGGGGTCTTGTACGCTTCTCTGGGAGTCTAGATTTGGCGATGCCGCCGATGCGTAGACCGAGTGAATGGTAGGAGAGGAGATTATTGGAAGGTGCTACGGTGTTTCGTAGCTTTCATTTCAGGGTTACGCGTCCTATCAACCATTTACCGTTCGCATGTCTCGTAGTATACCAATACAACGCATACCACTCACTCCACACCGTTCACATCTCTGCTATGATACTTGATCGATACTTGATCGATACACAGCACACTACAACACTCTCCCTTTCCACGTCATACCACCTTCCCCATGGCTTCACTTAGACAGAGTAGTTTCCAACACTCTGCGGGAATCGCGAGGATCGAGGGGTAAGCTTGCCATGCGCTGGCGGTCCGCTGAGGCTACGTGCGTCAAGCACACCGATCAGAGAAGATTACCCATTGAACGTGTAGACGTTTGCGCGACTCCCACCAAAGGCGTATTGGGACAAGACTGGGATGGATAAGTGGTAGGACGCGGGGAGCAAGCCGCGGACGGTCAAGCAAACCAGGAGTAGATGCGACGTGTGACAATAGCCCTACGTTCTGAGATTGTATCATGTCGTGGTCCAGCCATGCGTGGTGGGGCAGTTGTATATGGGGATGTGTGTGTGTGCGATGGGCAGAAGGTCTCGACGCTGTGCTGAAGCTGCGTTCGCCCAATCGTACGTCGCGAGCACCCGATGCTCCAGTCGTAAACATGCCGACTAAAGAAAGTTAAGTTACCGCATTAATCCATGAAAAGAAGATAGTTAGATCCAGATTCACAACTACCGTGAATCCCACAAGATTCGGCATCTCCTTGTCCTACGTCACCCTTCAAGGCCTTTGTAACTCCCCGTCTTGCTTACCATGAGCAGTTCATCCTAGCCTCTCATTCCAACGTGGCCCAGTCCACAAAGCCTCAAGTCAGCAACCCGCATCCGGGGAAGCGGGCACTGGCCTCCCCATTCCTAGCGCCATCCAAGCGGTGTGACTATGCACACCTGCGGGCAGCTCCGCCGCGCCAACACCGCACTCCCAGTCCACCACCACATATATTCCAAACTATCTATCACGGCACTTTACTGGCCCGCCGCTCGATTGTCCCGCGCACAGCAGCCACGGCCTTACTCTCGCCGACCTTCCAGTCGTCTCCCTTGCGCACAGCTTTGGCGCGATTCTTCTCTGCTTTGGCGCGTAAGACTTCAGCAGTCTTTTCATCGCGTCGCGTGCCCCGCACGCAGTCGCACAGACAGCCTTCGGTAGCACATGCACCGTCTGAAAGGGCGGCATCAGCGAACCACGTGGAGAGGCAGTTGGTGTGCCCGCCGTGGCCGCACAGCGCGCACCAGCTCCAGAGCGTGGCTTGGTGGGGCGCCCAATTCTCTGGTGTGCTGGGGGATAGAGATGCGAGATCAGTGTGGGGATCGGAGTCGAGAGCTGTGGTGGATAAGAGAGACGAGCGCTTGCGCTGGTGTGACTTCGACTTGACCTTCTTTTTGGAAGTAATTGGTTCGAAAGCAGGGTATTTGCTCCAGCAAATAGGACAGGGCGCCTGGGCGCGCTTGCACGTTTCGCAGCGCATCTTGTCTTTGGGATTGTTGATGGGCGACTTGCAGCTCAGGCATAGTAGGCCTAATTGCGTGTCTTTCAGGGCCTGCTCGTAGACGGCGGGATAGGTCGGGTAGGCCAGCCGGCGAAGCGAAGCCGCGGAGTTGAACAGAGATAGACTGTGAAGCTGCGCATGATACGTGTGAAGGATCGATTCTGCTTGGTAAGGATTGATGCCCGTGGCGATCAACTGACTTAGCTGTGTTGATAGCACGGCCTTCGCCTGCGTTCGAGTCAAGCCTAACGTGATGAAAGTGTCCGAGAATGCATTGAGAACCTCGCCCACATCGATGTCTTGCGTCTCAGCAGGTCCGTGTGTCTGTGGCAGCAACGGTGCCAAGAGCAGTAAAAGTAGGGAAGAGAATTGCGCGTCTGCGCTGGTATAGGATGCGAGCAAGCTATTGAGGAGGCCGATGACGGAGTATGCAGACTCTGTCTCGGCATCAACATGCATGGCTTGATAATCGGACAGCTGCAGCTTATGTTCTGCCGTCGGGTCGACGACCGGCGCACTCTCCGCATGGGGTACGGGTACATGTGGCTTCAAGCCCAAGCCTTGTGGCGATCTGACATCCTCATAGAAGTCAGGTACAATCGTTCCACTGGCATCCATGTCAGCATTGTAGTCCGTGGACGATGCACTATCGCCCTGGCTGCTAGTGTAGGCTTCTGATTCTGAGCTGTCGTGACGAAGAAGCTGATTATTCCGCCGTAGGTGTTCCATTTCATGGACCGCTCTTTCTCCGCTGCTAAATTCAAGTAAGTGGTCCGTGCTGTTACGGACCGAGCCTTGATCGCCTTGATCGGTAGCTATTTTACCGATAGGCACAGTGGTGGGCGAGATCTGAACGCTCTTGACAAACGTATCTCGTTGACCACTGGAAGTTTCAAGTCTTGCGTTTCCGAAACTTGCCTTTTCTCCATCAACCTGCCATTTCCTGGAAGACAATTCGGCGGTGGGCGGTCTTGAAATACCACTAGCAAACGAGCTCGGCATGGAGTTTCCTCTCTGCGAGTCACTCGACGCGGAGAACATTGTGAAACTCTCTCCGGAATTATGGCGTTCAAGAGGTGGTGGAATGTCGATGCCAATACCCGGTGTCTTGCTGGGGCCAAGCGATAAGGGTATGCGAGGTGAAGCTCGCCAGCTACCGACTTGAGCGCGGCGCTCATCAAGGCCATCTACAGTTTGATACCATTTTGGTCCAGTGAAAGTGGCTTGTGGTGGCGCGAGCAATCTTTCATTCTCGAAGGTTTGAGAACCGGGCCCAGTCACAGCAGGAGGAAGCGCAACGATCTCTTCATGATCGAGGTTTGGGATATCAGAATCATGTTGCTGTTCGGTCCTCGAACTAGTGACGGTCAGTGGCCGAGCCAGAGGAGTGGCTAGATTTGATGTGCTCTCTGCGGGTGGCGACTGAACGCCACTGGACTTCTCCATCGTGCCAAGAATGGCACGTACTGCAGGGTTCAAAGGGGTCGTAATTTGCTTATCCCAAGCTGCCAAAGTTTCGGGAGCAGACTTCGGCACTAATGGAAGTGACGCTGATGCATGCGAATGTTGCAATCTTCTGCGAGCTCGGTGTAGCTCCGCTCGGCGTCGTGTAGCGCCTGTGATCGACTCGCCGACTATCCTCCACGCGTTCGCAAGACGATACAACGAAGCTCGCTCAGCATACTCAGCGTTCTGCCCAAAGACGTGGTTTAAGTCCTGAAAAGCATGCAGATCTGGAGGATCCGAGATCGCAATGGCTTTGTACTTTTGGGCGAGATAGGAAAAGACTTGAACGTTGGCAGCGCCTGGCAACACTCCGCGGAAGGCAAGCTGATTGAGCTTGGAGGATTCGCTTCTTATGGTCATAGAGTCAGTCAAGAACATGACCTTGGGAGCTGTGTCACACGGTGGAGTGCTGCCAAAAGATCTCCCTGATCTGTTACTGGAAGTGCGCCCATGATGACGACGATTGGCAGATGACGCTAGAAAGCCCTCAACGAGACTATCCTCAGCCGAGCTTCGCATGCTGTCCTTTTCTGGGCTGCCGCGTCTGTCGCGCATATTATCAACAAACGTGTCCTCGGTATACGCTAGGCTTGCAGAGCGGCGGTGTATTCTCTTTTGCGCAACGCCACTCACTTCACCACTTGGCGATACTGCAAGTGCCTGCATATTGCGTCGATCAATGGTCTTTGGCGCTTGGTGAATGTCATTCTGCTGGAAGACGCCTTCTTTGCCCACAGTCCATAAAGTATCACGGGAGTGCCACAGCATGTCGGACGGTCCGCTTGCAAACTTATTAATCTCGCGGAATGGAAGGTGAGGTCTACGAAAGTCCCACAAATGAATGGCCGGATGGTCCTTGTCGTAATAAGTAGCTAGTTGGGTGCACTGGAATGCTCCCCGATCCTCATGCTCACCAGACCAATACGGTGGTCTCCACCGCGCCTTGTAGACAGGATGCGGAGTAGTGAAGACCCAAGATGGCTTCTGGCGACGTCCGACGATGGACAAATCCCACACTTTGACGGTGCGATCGACGCCAGAACTAAGGAGGTGCTTTCCGTCCGGGTGCCAGTCTATGGAGGTGCATATGCGCTGATCGTGAGCTGTGATCTTCTGCTTGGGTCCTTTGTTGTACCTGTAGTCCCAGCGCTGGATATTGCCGTTGTCAGTACCAAAAGCAAACTCGACGGCGTCTGTAGGCGACCACTGCACGTCACGGATGCCTCCATTGATGCCAGCATATTGATCTCGACTTTTGCAGATGGTGACATCTCTACGCATGTCTCGGAGGTCCCAGAGACGAACAGTGGCATCTTGGCTTGCAGACAGCAGTAGGTAGCCCTGGTGTGGGTTGAAGGCGAGCTTGTGCACCTGGCGATTGTGCTCGTGCAATCTAGTAAGCTCTACACTGGCTCGATTGAGGTCGTACAGTATGACCTTGCCGTTTGCTGCGGCAGTTGCGATGTGAGAACTGAA
>Ga0265798_10010187_pt1 | contig 11637 bp, 13 predicted proteins | sample P3T30metagenome_FD_192430 | JGI IMG/M metagenome (GOLD analysis project Ga0265798, IMG submission 192430) | Plant litter microbial communities from East Loma Ridge, Irvine, California - P3 T30 | ecosystem: Environmental > Terrestrial > Plant litter > Unclassified | place: USA: California... | reverse complement strand
GAAGAGTACTCTTCGGTCTCTTCTGGTCTCTTGTTGAGTATTGGCTTCTTCTTCTTTGGGGGAGGTGGTGCCATGGGTGGGCCCCCAAACATGCCGGGCATACCCATGCCGCCACTCATTTTTGCCATGCGCTGTCGTAGCTCCAGCTTCCGTCTTGTCTCGGCATCCATCTCATCCTCTTCTTCCTCTTCTTCTTGTCCAGCAACGTCTTGCTCGTCGCCAACATCCGGCTCCTGTGCTGGAGCAGCAGCAGCCCGAGGTGGCGGTGGGGGCGGGTGTCTGCTCTTTGGTCGCTCCTCGTCATCTTCGATGCTTGTAGACTCTCCCCCAGCGTCCTCAGTCTCGCCAGCGCCTGACTGGTCGGCATCGTTCTCGCTGAGAAGTTCGCGGTTGGGAGATTTCACATCCTGGGATGACCGTGGGGGGCGGCTTTGGTCCAGGGACGGCCGAGTCTTGGATGCCCCACTGGCAACGCGCTCCAGGTCGGTGTTCTCACTGTCTTCAGCTTGAGCATCCTGCGACTGAGTTCTCTTCGTCACCGGGGGTCTCTTGGGCTTCTCTTTGTGCATGGCAGCTGCTCTCTCAGCCTGCTCTTGCTGCTGCTTCTGGAGAAGAGCAATTCGTTCTTTCAAGCTGACTTTTGGCTGCTGCGGCTCCTCGTCCGCTTCATCTGCCTTGGGGCCACTGTGGGCGAGTCCAGCACGCTCCGCATCGTTCTGGTCTTGTGCCTGGCGCGCTGCAATTTCGGGGTCTTCCTCGCGGCGGTAGGTCTTGATGGGTGGAGCCTCTCGCGTTGGGGGTATGTATGCGTTTCGGCTTGGTGGGGGGGCTACGAACGGCTTCTTGATAAAGTTGGTTGGCGCACCGCCAGAAGGTTTGAAGGGCTGGATTGGCGCAGCAGTCGGAGCATTGAAGGCAGCAATGCGGTCTCGGAAGGCATTGGACTTGGAGGCGACAGGAGGTGGGACCTTCTTCGCGGGTGGTGCAGGTTTCGGCGACGAGGATTGACCATGCAAAGCTTCCTGGGCCCTAGCACTGGAGGCAGACGGTGGAGAGATGGGCGACATGGGCAGCGGTGTTGATTTGGCGGCAGCGGGCACCTCTATTGGAGGTGGCTGGGGCTTCGGTACCTCAGGCTCCTGACGCTGTGCGGGCGCAGGTACAGGCTCAGGCTCAGGCTCAGGCTCTGAGCGTGGGAGCTGAGGCGTGGGAGGGGCTTCCTGTGCCGGCGGCTGCTCCATTGGCTTGTGTCGTGAGGCTCGGTTGGGCCGTGGTGGGGGCGCGGGCTCATATCGTTCGACAAAGTTTCTGGGGAAGAGGCCATCGCGCTTGGTGCCGCTGTCGTCTGTATATTCGCCGACGTACCAGTCGTCGCCCTCCTCTTCAGTCACGGAGATGACCTGGCCGACCTTGAAGTCCAGGTCATCCTCGTGGGGAGACGAGTAGTCGTAGACGGCCTTGACTTTGTACATGGCGGATGTCCGCTGTCTGCACTGGGCCTGACAGCTGTAGTCCCTGCCGACGTGCGCTACGGGCTACGTCAAATTGGGGATGGGATGGGGAGGGAGCTCGCTGGGTTGTGGTGCGCGGCGAGGGGTGGGTTTAGCTACGGCGAGGGCGTCGTCAGTTTAAGAGGCGGCGAAAGGGGCGGAAGATATGGAAGCCTACCATTCACTGCTTGCAGCCATACAGCTCGTGCTCCGGGCAAGTGGTAGGAGAAAGGAGAGGGCTGCTGCAGGCCTCGTTGGAAGTATGGTGACGAAGCTCAAACATAGCCCCGCGCAACATTGGGCGCTGCTTGGCGTGCGCCTAACAGGTCCACTTCCTTCAACATACTAACGACGATCCTACACCAACGCGGACACATGCCGCGCATACGCATACGGACACACGATGCAGCCCAAGTCGATACTCAAGAAGACGGTCGTTTCTGCAGATGCGCCGCCGGGTAGAAAGCCCGTCAACCCGCGCCACCTCGCCGTGGCACGCCACCATGCCACCGTTCTCGAGGACCGCAAACGCGTCGAGACCGAGGTGCTCGAGGCTGTCCTAGCCCTGATGGACTATCCCACTTCACCAAATGCCGACCCCAAACGGCCCTCGCCCGACGACGCCCTTTTCTTCCAAAAGGCAGTCATGCCTTTTCAGCCCGCCGACTACGATGCCCTCATTGAAGAGCGCAATATTGCCGACAAGTGCGGCTATGCGCTGTGCTCGCGCCCAAAGAAGAAGGCGCGATCTACGGCGAAGAAGCAGTTTGTCGACACCGAGGACGGCGTGCGGATTGTCGACAGGAAGTTGCTGGAGGTGTGGTGCTCGGACGATTGCGCGAAGCGGGCGCTGTACGTCAAGGTGCAACTCAGTGAAGAACCAGCCTGGCTGCGGTCCGGTGGATACGGAGGAAAGGTTGAGCTCATGGTAGAGAATAACGAGGAGCATCAGCTGGCCTTGCCTCTGCGTCTCAAGCAGGATAGCGCGACCAAGGTAGATGCAGAAGAAGAGGATATTGATGCCGCCTGGGCTGCGCAAGAAGCTGCCATGGCAGATCTAGCTCTTGAACGCGGAGAGAAGCCGGGCCAGACCAGCAAAGCAACCAGCGATCTCATCCAAGATCAGATTGTCGAGCGCGTGGCCACCAACGCGCCGCCACAGGTACCATCGCTCGCACACACATCTAACCACACCATGGCTATTGAGGGCCACATTCCTCGCATCAACAGAAAAGGCAAAGACGAGAATGACGACTATGATGATGACGAAGATGACGCGCAGGACTGGGATAAACATCTTCCTGGCTGAGTCAATGGCATTTGTAAGGCATTGTTACATTGACAGTCATGCGCTAGAGTCGCTGCTTGGTAGTCCCAGACACTTGCGAGAGACTTGGTTTGCTACAGAACGCATCCCAGGACAACAAGCTCCGTGATTCGGCTAGAAGTCACAGACTACGCAGCTTATGGATGAGGACAGTTGATTAGGAGTCATGTGTTTGGAGACTGCGTCCGCATGCCACCTGGTATTGACCGCCTGGGGAATTTTTGGAGGACGAGGAGCAACGGGGTTTACGATGACGGCAAGCTAGGGATAGAGTGATAAATATACAATAAATTATAACCTGACCCCATCTCATCCCATGCATCCCAATCCGCGGAGGTGAGCACAGACCACCCGCCGCAAATCCATGTCGACCTTTGCTCCCACAACGGAAATCACGACTCCCAGCCGCCATTGAACGCCAGCACGCGGCTGTCGCAGCGCCAACATGTCTCTGAGCCGCCAATCGCTGTCGCCCACAGCCAATCTCCTCCGCAACTCCCGCCTCTTCTCCCTGCCGAACCCGCTCCCACGGCCACACGTTAGCGAGAGCTACGGCGCCGGCGTCATCAAAGCCTCCGACACTGCCACACTGCCCTACCCAACCCACCAGGCCATTGCCACAACAAAGGCTTCGCTTGCACGTGGCGATTGGGGTCTCAAGCGACCCATTCCGTCCAGGAGTCATATCGTGCAAGTCAGCGACCCGGTACTCAAGGTCTCGCAATTAGATACCATTGAGCATGTCACAGATTTTGACTCTGCAGCCGACCATGTGCGCACGAGGCAGAAGTGGGAAGAGATGGGTGTTCCGATGATGAAGGGTATGACGCAGATGCGAGATCAGGACTTGAGTGGAACCCCGCCATCGGGAGCGTTTGAGACGCGCGACGATACTACGAGTTACGACACTGAGTTGGGCCTGGATGAGGCAGGGCTATATCTCAAGGCGCTCAGGAAGAGCATGCCAGCCGAACGCGCCAAGGCCGAGTGGGAAACGTTCAATGCAACTTGGAAGGAGAAGTGGGAGGAAAAGAAGGCGAGTTGGAGGAGTCGGGGGTGGGGTGAGCGACTTGCAGACTTTGAGTCTGCGCAACAGAATGCAACCAAGGGGAGACTTCAGCTCCGTACACAGCACAAGAAAGCGTACAAGACCGAGTCAAAGGCTTTCCGTACGCGTTGGGCTGCGGAATGGGCTGCAAAGAAGGCAGACTGGGAGGCGCGTGGCTTGACAAACCCTGAACATCCAGAAAGGGTCACTGAAACCAACGCCCTCAAGAAATTAGAGAGTGAAGCAGCAGCTGATTTGAGGAAGAGGTGGGCAGAGAAGAAGGCAGGACTCGCAGGACAAACTCCCGCCAGCATGCCTTGGCTAACGGAATTCACCGCCTTTGAACAAGAACAGGAAGAGGCCAAGAAGACTCTTCGACAGGAACTTGCTGCCGTGCCTTTCACCCCCCTAACCCCTCCACCCGTCGACCCCATAGTTCACAACACCAGGCGGTGGAAGCATGATGGCCCCTGGCTCCCCGGTATGGGCGCCGACGATTTCATCACCTATCTGTGCAAGCAAATCAGTGGCCGCAAGAAGGAATTCCAAGCCTACCTGACCGAATACGTAAAGACGGAGATTTACACAACGCGCCGCCTAGCTGCCACCAAAACCGGTTCCCAAGAGATGCCGCTGGACCCACAAGAAGCCGAAGCCTGGCTTGCAGCCCAAGAGAAAAAATGGCGGCACATCACGCCCTCTGAGGTTCAAGCGGGCATCAAAGCGCTCCGCAAAGAAACCGCAAACGACCCGCTCACCTCGAAACTCGTCCGCAAACTCATCCTCCCCTTCCTCAGACTGCCCGCCATAAAACTCAAGCACTCGGCTTATGATAGAGACGCCTCGACCCGAGACATTGATGCTTACCACTTCGACCAAGAAACTGCGCCCTTGTCCACCCACCCCTCGGCCGGCCTAGGCTATCTCCGCACAAAAGCCTATTTGACCAACCACCCTATCCTCGGCCCGCAAGCGCAGCCCGCACCCATCACCGCGCGCGTCATACAGGCCCGGCGCACAGCCATGAGGACGGAAAGCTACGCCAGACTCGGTGTGGGCGGTTTCGTAGCAAACGACCAGTTCCGCAGCGCGGACAGTTATCAGGCGAGCAGGCTGCACGCTTCCAGTGCAAAGGATGTCGAGACTATCGATGTTGATACGCCTGGTGGTAAGAAGATCCTAGTGCATCCACTTTTTGCCAGCGTCAGCAATAATGGCAGGGTTCACGTCAAGATTCTCAGGGCGACGGGGCCAGAGGGCGCCGTCGCGAGGGGTGAGCTGGATGATAGACCGCCGGTCAGAGAGGCGGTGGACAGTGATCCTCTAAGGGACTTGGCCAGTTTGGGTCGCAGTGGTGTCAAGGAGCTGGATGAGATGAGCGGCGAGGCCGCGGCGTTGAATGACTTTCTCACGTCCACAGGGAGTGGCGCCGGTAATGGGATGTCGGGCCAAGGTTTCCCCGGTGTGAGCCAGGCCTTGAGGGGGGAGTAAGTGTAACTGTAACAAATAGGGAATTTATAGAAGTATGAATGGGGATTACAGAAGTTGGAATTGGACAGGTTGTTGTGAGGAAGAAAAGGGGAGGGAAAGAGGTAAGGATGCTGTAGTATGTGTGTATGTTTTACTTTTTTGTAAGGGCTTTGGGTAAATGATCAATCCCTGTTCAGTCCAAAAGAGACTTCTCCTCTACGTTTTCCCACCATCCCAGCTCTTGTTTGTTTTGGCAAGAAAAGACAAGAGCGAATACGCTTCCACTACTTTGCACTATGCACTTCCGCCCATTCTTTTGTAGTTTTCTACAGCTGAGAGAGAGAGAGAGAGAGAAGGAAAAGAACCGGCAACCCGCTGACAAAACGACAACTTTTAGTCGTTTGCAAATCCAACAAGAACCCAGCAGTGAAAATGGACTAGAGTTGCCTACTCTCTCTTATTGTAAGGGGTTTGGGGCAAAATACTTGCTTATAGCGTGGTTTGGCTCGCTCGCTCGACGTTAACTATGACGCTAGATTTTCATCGAGACTTTTGACTTTTACCCAAAGTTAGGATATTTTATGGGTCGAGATTTTCAGAGGCTGGGGAAGCGCTTGTATGTACGACTTGTAAAAGATGCTAGGGATGGTTTCGGGGACGGGGAGAAAGTCAAGGAGTGCTAGTTTAGTAGAGTGGAAGGTTTGCCGAAAGATGACTTGTTAGGCACTTGTTCAAAAGAGAGATTTGGAATTCTCAGCTCTTTCGGCAATTCTTGAACGTGTTTTTCGGTCGTGAGCTTTGTGTTTGATCATGCCCGGAGCTATCGTGATGTAGGGTAGGGCTGACTAGTTCTTGTCCATGATGACTTTTTTCTGGCTCAGCTCTACTGCTAGAGGGAAGAGCAAATTCGTAAAACTGCCGGAACAGGTCGTTGTAGGTGTGGATTGCTCTTTCGCTGTTTTCCTAAATGAGAGTCGCATTTTTTTAGTTGTAAAACATGAATCATGGAACAACGGGAAAGAAAGATTCTTCTACTATAAATGACATGGGTGCTTACCAGCAGACTTTCACAACGCGGTGTTGTTGATTACCCGACTGTAATTAAACAGAGTTTAGATATTAATTAGCAATTGTTACCCGTTTGGACTTTTTTGGATTTGTGATACCCCTCATATGGCATCAGAAAATCATTGATCAGCATATTTGCTCGAGACCAACCCGCCCGATCAGAGAGCACGGAAACAGCCATTCGAGATCCCAGAAGCAAGTGTCAACAAGCAACTCGAGCCTAAACATTTCACGTAAACCATAGCTACTCGCCATGGGGAAATGACTATGTTAAGCTCCGGCGGCGTTACGCATTCACAGTCGCTGAACTTGATTGCTTTTTGGAAACTCAAACAACTCGGCAAGTACACTCTTGGACGCATTGTCCCTCCAGTCAGCACTGCTACCAAACTGTTTACCACTCATCAATGTGCCCCCTCCAGATCAACAATGTCACGAGTAGTGGTTGCCATTATCAGGACGGCACAGTGTCAGCACTTCGTATCAGATGCTTGGGCCACAACGTTGGACTGTCGCTAGTTGCAACCTTGAGGCCTAGAACAAATCTTGCAGTTACCGCCACGGAGGGATGCGCTTGGACGGCAGGAAAAAGGATATACCGGCTGCGAACAAGACGGTCGTCTTGGGGTCTTGGGGACTCGCATGGTAGCAATTGCTTCCAGCTTGTTAGTAATTGTATTTGCTGATATTGAACCAGCAAACAACACGTCAAGCATCAACCAACGAACAGGAAAATCTTCCGCGTCTCTGATTAAACGCATCTTGTTTGGAATACCAACCATTCAAACAGTCTGATTTCGTAACCCACTCTGTTCATACAAGGACAAGTAAAGCGATATTGGCGTTCGGTGCCATCCACCTCATTTCCGAAAACAGCCGAGATTGCAACAACTAGAGATGACACTCCAACGCTCGCAGTAGCCTAGCAAGACCCAATACTAGTTTTGGATTGATTAGCGGCTTATTTCCCGGCAGCTACCGAGAGATGTAATCCTAACCAATCAAGGAGTGGAATTCGCATTCCAACGTTCATATCCTGTTGTTTCTTCACACGCATCTAGGGGTTGTGGTACAGCAGAGAGAAAGAAGAAGAATTTGAAGCGACTCTGAACAGAGAAAAAGGCTTAGGTAGCTAGTCCAGCCATGCATGTGCAGAAGCAAAACGCTTGTAGAAGCCTCTTGGGAAGATTGGCTAGTGTGAGCTTGTCCGCTGCTGATGATCATTCCGAAAGGCTGACATTAGACACGACGGATAAACATATTATTCCAACCCGCTTTCTAGTCCACAGTGGGCTAAAAAAAATAAATAAGAGCGTGTACGGCGGCGGTGGGTAAAAGCGCAAAAAGTTGGCTAAGCCACCCCTTTTACTCGAGGAGTAATAATCTCGTATAACTATTATAACTAAAAATATAAAGCCGCGAGATCTACGCCTTATATCATCACTACCTCGATACAAAAACACGAAAAAAGCACCACCAGCGAAACACTTTTGTTGTCCCCCACCCCCCCCCCTCCCCCCCCAAAAAAAACTCTCTCTCTCTATTTATTCAAAAAATGCAATTCAATCTCCTCACCGTTGTGGCACTCGTGTCTTTTGCAGGAAGCAGCATGGCAGCCAAATGCACTCCAACGGCAGACGTGTACTGCGCACTCGATAAGAAGAACCCACAGTTGGTTGGTTATGTGGTAAGAAGATTTTGAGCAACTCTGCTGATCAATCTACTAAATCTTTTTCTCCCAATTCAATAGTGCACTCGTACAGATGACGATCGGGGCTTAAAAAAGGGCCCACCTGCAAACAACTGTCGGTACGTTAATACGTTTGGGTATTCGAAGTATTACTGTGTAAGTTTAGTCTCCTTTTTTTTGAAACTCTCCCGTTTTTCCCTAAAAAAATCACTCTAGTGTTTTTTCTAACTCAATATTCTTTTTTTTAGTGCGCTCATTAGGTTCACCTTGGGGACTGAAACAAGGGGTGGGGTTGTCAATTGTGGACGACGCAAAGGATTACCTTTTCTGTCTCAATGGGAAGGGCTTCCCATTTCATAATGTTTAGTTAGTGGAGAATTGTCTGGGGTCGAACAAGGTTGGTACTTTGAATAACAGACCGTCCTCTTCAATCTAACTTGCATTTGATGTATTAAAAAACATTTTGAAATATTATAGCAGGATTTTGCTTCTTCGGGAGCAATCTATAGAGTTATAAAGCCCGAGGTCCACAATCTTTCGTATTACCGTATTTCGCATCTAGCATGAAGGGTGCTGACCATACTCTTCCTCTCCATAGCTTTTCCCATACTATACTAGCGGGTAACTACAATAAAATAGAGTTATAATGCGGCTGCACTATCAAGCGCAACTATTTTTACTAAGATGCCGAGCGGCGACAACGACTAGCCAGCTTGCCCATGTCCCTTGCATTGTCAGCTTACTCTTTCCCTACTTGCTGCACCATCTCCGCCGCATCTGCTACCTATTCCGTAAAACCAGTGCCCAACTTTCTATTCACTCAAGTCTAGCCTAATCCCAGAGACATGTATGTACAACCTGCGCTTTAGTGATAACGTATGTCGAATATAGTAAGAAAATGGATTCACAACACCTCCATATTGACTCAGGTGACTTTGTTTCAGCTGCTCATGTACCCCTTGTAAGAAAATGGGGGCTTGATACTTCCGTTTGGGTTCGGATAGGAATGCTTATGGGCATGGTGCTTACGGGAAACCCTGGTTGGGTCGAGACGGGTCACTGCGGCTGAGACAAGGGATTCGTGAGCGCTCGTTCTTGGTATAGTAAGCGAAGGAATCTTTTTTTGGTAATGTGTGGTAGGTAGAGGCCCTGTTACCTGTTTGGACATTTTTGGATTTGTGACGCCCGATGTAGCCTTGTAAAGTCACGTGGGTGGATATGTACGCTAGTACGCCTGAGCCCAAAGAAGGCGGGTTGGGTTCGTCTGCGGCAAGTGCGCTTGTGTTGTTATTTGCGGTGGAAAGGTCAATGGTAGAAGGATTCGTCTTCACCACTCTACTACCATCACGCTTGTTTCCAGGTTGCTCACCTGTGGGCAGTGTTGCGACTGCTGACGTACATGGATATCTTGTGGCTAGTGTGTGGTGCTCAATCAAGGCGGCCGGCTGGGTGGGTCTGACGCTTGCAGCGGACCTCTAGCCGCCCGTCGGGTCTTTGCGCCTTCGTTAATCTGATAACAGCCACACAGGCTTGGTAGCAATGTTCGTCTGGGTGGCCGTACATGTGGCTGAGTGGCTGTGCGGTTACGGACGGTGCTGGAATCTGGTAAAGTTGCGGGAGGCCTTAGGCTACAAATAGCTTAGGCTGTCGAGGCGTTGTGGCTCGGGCAGGAACATCGGTGGAGGGCAGAGATTAGCCGGGGTGGTTGATTGTAAAGTTACGGTGAAGCGACAGGTTGATAGTAGGATAGAGATGTGTGTGTGCCGGTTGGAGGAGTGGCGAGTATGCGCCTAGAAGGATGCATGGAGTGGTGTACTGGTTGCGCCCATGCCCTCGAGGCCTTGGCCGCACAAGTCGCTGAAGCCATCTCTGATGACTGTTTTTTTCCGTGTCACGAGCATTCCGTCGAGAGAGTCATACAGTATGCGCGAAGCCGGCCACGCTCGTGGCCGTGCCTGCCTAATCCAGCACCATCCCCTTTGAGACCCATGTGTGAAAGCGCAAATAGCGGTGTCGCAGATTGAAAGCAAGGTTTTCGCCTCGCTACAGGCGCAATTGATTTGCAAATCAAGAAACCTGAACCCCAAAAGGCCAGGAAGTCATGGTCGACGCACCTTCTAGGGCTGGTGGCGGAGGCTATGAATCAATCGGAACACTGGGGACCAGGGGTGGGAGGAAACGGCGTGCGAGCAGGACGCATCGTATGCAGCCACCTTTGGCGCAATAGGCGGTAGGGACACCCGCACAGTCGGAGCTGAGGGGTGGTGGAAATTGGTCGTAGTGAGGTTTGGTGGTGGAGACGGCGGGTTGCGGGCCTTCTTGGTGTGCAATACATATCGCGGGCCGGCGCTAAAGGACGGGCGCGGCCTGGTGTAGGAGAAGAAGGCGCGGCCCAGCGCAGAGGAAGGCGCGGCCCTGTGCGGAAGCAGGTGCTGACCAAGAGTGAATTGATCATGGCAGCGTTCCCGACTTTGGATGGCTCAAGGCAACAAGGCGGCCGCTTTTGGTGCTCACATGTTCAGCAATTCGCCTCCCAACACCCGTCCATGTAGCCTAGCTGTTAGCGCATCCTCTGCGACAGTACAGGTGCTATCGCGCGCAGAATTAAAAATCCGCCCAATATACACTCACAATGTCGACATGTCACCGTGCCGTGCACAAGGCCGGCCTGCGAACGATGCGTTCTACTACTCGCGTGGGTGCATCCTTTTAGCGCCCGTCGTACAGTGATGCCCCACCACGCAGTACAGCCGGCTGCCAAACTTCCCTCTGCCCATATCATCATCGACGCAAAATGAGCAACAAGGTCGGGCATTGGGCGCCGATCAGCAAATCCCCGGCTCCTGGTGCCTGGCATGGACGCCCACCACCGCACGATACGGGAGGGAGTGACTGCATAGCCCCCTCCCCACCACAATGAGCCAGTCGTCCAACTTTTCTTCCATGCCTCAGCCGAGGACCAGGCAAGTCGATGCGGAATTCCTCCTTCATCATCATCATCAGCAGCAGCACGTACCGATTGCAACACGGAATGTGCACGTCGCAAGGCGTGCCCACCAGACCCGAGCTTGGGTAGGGAAGTGGGTGGATTATGGCCGGGTACGCTCGAGCACCGGCTGCTTACCCCATTGCTGCCCATCGCATCTGAGACATATTTTTGCGGCCGCGCGGACGAGGAAACCGGCTTGCAGACTCGACAAGACTCCTCTGCACCCAATGGCAGCGACTTGGTGTCAGTTTTGGCGTCCTGAATTTCCTCAGGCACAGAATACAGGCCGCCGTCAGGGTCCACTTGGGCTGGGCGCTGTCTTCGAGGCGGCAGGCTGTGCAATTCACCGCTGCGCAGCCTGGAGAAACGGCCCCAGGACGCCCGGATCATGTTCATGCACTATCTTCTGCCCCTCGCTGCGGCCTAGCACTGGTGATTTTTTTTCCTGCACACCCGTTTCGGTACTCGTTGCTAAGTCTTGCTCCTTGTCCACTCATTGCGCCAATTTCAGGCTACAATCTGCGCCTCCTGACACTTAAGAACAATCCCACGCCC
>Ga0265798_10010186_pt1 | contig 11638 bp, 10 predicted proteins | sample P3T30metagenome_FD_192430 | JGI IMG/M metagenome (GOLD analysis project Ga0265798, IMG submission 192430) | Plant litter microbial communities from East Loma Ridge, Irvine, California - P3 T30 | ecosystem: Environmental > Terrestrial > Plant litter > Unclassified | place: USA: California... | reverse complement strand
GCGCACAACATACGCGTCGGGGCGGGACTCGCTTGCATCGTCATCTGAACTCCGAGCTCGAGCTCAAGCTCAAGCTGTAGCTGTAGCTCCAGGTCTCCTTGCCACAGCACCCATATGCAGGTACCTGTGCTCCTGGTATAATCGCCGTAGCATCTGGCGATCATGTGGCGGGCCAGAGCTGCTACAAATAACATGTCTGTCCATCATAGTGCCACGGTGCCGGCCGCGGATACCCACGCCTCATCTCGAACCATACTCGACTTTGCCTGGCGGAGAGAATCTCGGTGGTGACACAAAACACTCGCCTCCCCACGAACCGGTGATCGCATCAGACTCTGCTGCGCGCTTTGGTTTATCACATCGAATGACCAAAAGATCCTGCCCACGAGAGCGACAACGGCTGACGCCCGCGCAGAGCTGTTTTAATCACTAGTCTGTGCTCTCGCTGATTACGAGATGCACGTATACCTCTTTCGTAAGAGCATTGATAGAATCGTGTCCTGCGTGGCGTGCCGGGCCTGAATGGCCGACCAGCCGCCTGCGGTACATACTGCAGTATGCGAGGCTGCAAGTTCGGTATCACCAGAGCGCTTGGCGTCACGAATGCGTCTGGAGATAGTTACGGATGCCTCGGTCAGGGTAAGCTCAGCATAGTCTGCCCGAGCTGCCCGCCTTGCTCTCCGGTGCAGTCCGCGGCCTCGAATGATGGCGATATCGCCCCCGAGGCTGAATGCAAATGCGCTTGGCTTGACAAGCAGGTAGCCGGCCGGAAGTGTGGGAGGCGCAGGTGGTGTAATTGGGGGCCCAGGCTGTGCTGCATATCGGATTACAGAAAAAGAACTAAAACTTGTGACGTCCTCAAGCTGGTCGCTATTTAGCTTGCCCCTCCCTCACCTGGGCACCCCACCTTAGCCCAGACCCAACAAAACACTGCGCCCGACACAAAACTCTGTCTCTCACCACTTCTACATCAGCTTATACCCTATAAAAGAGTGAGCTCAGCGCAATTGCCTTGCTTCCTCTTCAACTCTCTAACTTTCTCAGCACTACACTCAGTTCATCATGGTTGTCAAGGTAAGCTCCTTCCACTACCCCGCTGCGCCAGGAGGCAGTCACTAACACGTCCGCGCAGGTTGGTATCAACGGATTCGGTCGCATTGGCCGTATCGTCTTCCGCAATGCTATCGAGCACAACGACGTCGACATTGTCGCCGTGAACGACCCCTTCATCGAGCCTCACTACGCTGTAAGCATCCCCGCGCAAACACAAACCCAGAATAGCCCACCCTCCTTTGCACATCGGCTTTTGCGATGCCATGCAGCGGTTCTACGACTACGGGACGCAAGCTAACACACGCAGGCCTACATGCTCAAGTATGACAGCACACACGGCCAGTTCAAGGGCGAGATCAAGGTTGACGGCAACAACCTGACCGTCAACGGCAAGACCATCCGCTTCCACATGGAGAAGGACCCCGCCAACATCCCATGGAGCGAGACCGGCGCCTACTACGTCGTCGAGTCCACCGGTGTCTTCACCACCACCGAGAAGGCCAAGGCCCACTTGAAGGGTGGAGCCAAGAAGGTTGTCATCTCTGCTCCCTCCGCCGATGCCCCCATGTTCGTCATGGGCGTCAACCACGAGACTTACAAGTCCGACATCGAGGTGCTCTCCAACGCCTCTTGCACAACCAACTGCCTTGCTCCCCTTGCCAAGGTTGTCCACGACAAGTTCACCATCATTGAGGGTCTCATGACCACCATCCACTCCTACACTGCCACCCAGAAGGTCGTTGACGGCCCCTCCGCTAAGGACTGGCGTGGTGGCCGTACCGCTGCCCAGAACATCATTCCCAGCAGCACTGGTGCCGCCAAGGCTGTCGGCAAGGTCATTCCTGAGCTCAACGGCAAGCTCACTGGTATGGCCATGCGTGTTCCCACTGCCAACGTCTCGGTTGTCGACTTGACTGTCCGCATCGAGAAGGCTGCGTCCTACGATGAGATCAAGCAGGCCATCAAGGAGGCTGCTGACGGCCCACTCAACGGTAAGCTTTCACTTTCCCATGCCATTCAAGCGCACGTTCTGACATGACATAGGCATTCTCGGCTACACTGAGGACGACATTGTCTCCACTGACTTGAACGGTGACAACCGTTCTTCCATCTTCGACGCCAAGGCTGGTATCTCCCTGAACAAGAACTTCGTCAAGCTCGTCTCCTGGTACGACAACGAGTGGGGTTACTCCCGCCGTGTCCTTGACCTCCTGGTCTACATTGCCAAGGTTGATGGCAACGCTTAGGAGTCAGGACAGAGCCAGGCAACACCTAAACTCTGATTTCACTTCTTCAGCACCGACTCAATGGAGCGGGCTACCTTTGGCTAGGCGCGGACAACGCGGGGATGAAAATATGGTCTGAACATGAATGCGTTATGCTAGACATGAATCAATGAATAATAATCACCACAATAAAGCTCGCCTGTATCCCGTGAACATGAAGTGACAATAAGGCTCCCCTCGCCCGTCTGCATGGTAGTGGAGCTGCCCCTGTCGTTGCATTTTCTAGCGCTCCTTTGCGAGCTAGTTCCCGAGGTACGACTCTCACGCGAATGTATACTTGCACGCGGATCCCTTTCTCCCGCTTAGTTCCCGGCTGCTCGTTTACGTCCCGTAATCTGGCGAAAGCGGTTGCGGGGAAGAACGGGGTGTTCTAGGTGGCTTCCGTGATGCCTCAGTTTTAGGCATCTGAATGGCTATTATCGGCTTTGGGCTTCTGTATGGCTATGCTGAGGAGCTGTCCTGAGAATATCAGTAACCTTAAAGCATGCCCTCCCCGAAACCGCCATCTCTCAGTAGTGAATGTTCACACTCGTGTGTCGTCGTATCATGGCATCCCGAGGTCCTATACTGGGACATTGGGAGAGCACTTGGCCTCGGTCTGCGGGTTGCCGAGATGCCATGTCGGAAGCGGATGATGAAGCTACCTAGTTCGTACACAGCTGAGCCACATAACCTATTTCAATGCTGCTCATGCTTGCCGCTGCCATAACTTTGAGGAAGATTAGGTCGCCAGGTTGAGCACTGAAGGCATGCGGCGAGAGACTGCGCTAAATAACTTGGCGCTGCTTAGTCATGTGACGGATCTTGGCTGCGTAGGGAACTTGCATTGCAACGCTCCACTTTATCCCCTACTTTGAAGCCCAGCATCAGCTATCACGAGATTCAAAAAGCTATAAACTGCTTTTACGTTACATAAAATTGCTGGAGCTCCAGTCTCACGTTGTTCAGCAGCTGATGTAGGTGACCTCTGTCGCGATTTACGATCTGCCTTCTACATAACGCGACGAACAACATATAGTCAGTGCATAACGACCTTTACTTACCCAACTACAGATCAGCACAACTCCGTTAAGAAAGTATCGCAAAGAAACAACACTTGGCGCTCTCACCCTGCAGCATCCACTAGAGCGCGATCTACTCTCATCTTCTGGAACCAATCCTCCACCAATACGTTTAGCTCCAGTACAGCTAGCTCAATGCGGTAGCGATATCGCCAGTAAGTACCTTTCTATTCACCACTCCCGAAATTCATCTCAAAGCAGCTCTTACAGTTAGCTTCGCATCAACAACATGTTCTCATACCAGAGGTCGACCATCAAAGCGCTTTCTCTTCAACATCTTTGTTTCTTAGCATGCTTGGGATCACATTTCCATCTACCCAAATCGGCTTCAGATTAGAAGCATGGTTTTCTTCATTCACTCAGCACACCATGCTGAAGTCATGGGGTCGGGTGTTCAAAGTCATACGACCGGCGCGTCTGATAGAGTTGTCGCTAATGGATTTATAGCTGCAAGCCCGCGACCGCAAAGCGAGGCGTACCATGCCCGCTTTACCCTACGAAATAGTCATGGCAGACGAAGACTATGCCATGGGAGATGACTCCATCATCAATTCGACGGAGCCAAATGGGGACCATGTACTGGACACCGTGAACCCGTCTGAAGTTTTTGCGAACATCAAAGGGCCACCATTATCTAAAAGAGAGCAACTCCCCTTTCACAGCCCATCGAAGAACCCCTCATTTCTGCAACCTAGTACCACGCAGAGCCAGGCTGGATCACATCGAACGACAAAGTCACCAAGTGGCTGGTCGGATAAGATGAGCATGTCGCGCCCTACTCCTGTTAGGCGATCAAGTCCGCAAGTTCGCATACCCCCAAAACCGAGATCATCGATTCTTCCATATGCGACGAACAAAACAGGCCTCGTCTACGACTCTCGTATGCGCTTTCACGCCGAGCTGCCTGACATGGATCTCATTGATGATATCCATCCCGAAGATCCGCGTCGTATCCACTCCATCTATGAAGAAATTAGGCAAGCCGGTCTACTGGCGACCAGTGATTTAGACGAAGACCAAGAAGACAAGTGCTGGAGGATCATGACGCGCTTCGCTACGAGACCAGAAATCCTTCTGATACACACGGAAGAGCATTACGCATTCGTAGAGTCATTGCAGGGTAGGTTTATGATAACATTGAGAGAACTCGACTAACTTTGCTATTAGACATGACTGTGGAAGATCTTAAAATGGAGGCCTCCGCTCGCGACTCAATTTACTTCAACCATGCGACCTACGAGTGCGCCAAGCTCGCAGCTGGAGGAGCCATCGAGGCCTGTAAAGCGGTAGTACAAGGAATCGTGCGCAACGCAATCGCCATCATTCGTCCTCCCGGGCATCATGCCGAAACAGATCAGGCTTCGGGATTCTGCATCTTCAACAACGTTCCGATAGCTACCCGGGTCTGTCAGAATGCATATCCGGAAACTTGCCGTAAGGTCTTGATCTTGGACTGGGATGTTCACCACGGTAATGGCGTTCAGCATGCCTTTTACGAGGATCCAAACGTACTCTACATATCGCTGCATGTCTACAAAGACGGAAACTTCTACCCCAACTTGAAGGACGGTAATCTTGACTATTGCGGCAAAGGTCCTGGTGAGGGGAAGAATGTGAATATCCCTTGGGCGGAACACGGCATGGGCGACTCAGAATATCTCTACGCTTTCCAGGAAATTGTCATGCCCATTGCTACTGAGTTTGATCCGGATCTTGTCATAGTTTCGGCTGGTTTCGATGCAGCCGAAGGAGACCTGCTGGGCGGTTGTTTCGTCACACCAGCGTGTTACGGTCACATGACACATATGCTTATGCGACTAGCAAAGGGGAAAATCGTGGTGTGCCTCGAAGGCGGTTACAATCTCAGATCAATAGCGCGCTCGGCGCTGGCCGTGACGAGGGTACTCATGTTGGAGCCGCCGGATCGCCTGAACGAGGATCTTCCAGCCCCAAAGGATAGTGCGGTTTACGTCATAGAGAACGTGAAACGCCAGCACTCCAAGTACTGGAAGTCCCTCTACCCTAAACACCTGGACAAAACCGACCCTGGCTACAAAGATACATATCGATTGCACGAAATCATCCGCGAATGGCAGAGTCAGCGGCTGTCATCAGAACACTCCATGGTTCCTCTTCCTCCACTACAAATCAACAAGGCTGGCTTATCCCAGACGTTTGAGCATAATATTATTGCAACGTAAGTTCATTCTCCTCATAATCCTCGCAGATCCTGACTTAGTACAGACCAAAGTTCATGGACCGGTATCCTCTCCTCGTGATTTTTCACGACCCGCCGAGCTTCCAAGACCACACCGATCCGGTGACTGGTAAGAGAGAACTGCACAACACATGGCTTGTGAGTACGGCTGCAGTTTCGCACTGTGTAATCGCTGACTTTGGATGAAGACTGATGTTACGAAGAGGTATATTGACTGGGCCATCAACAATGACTTTCAAGTCATTGATGTCAATATTCCGAGAGTCGTTGCAGTGGAAGACGTGAGCTTTCGCGATGCTTTTCCCGAGATAGCTTGCTAATCACAGTCAGTCGATCATCGGCTACACAAGATCCGATGATTCCGCAGTCCGAGCGCAGCAAACCCGCGAGCTTGCAGCGTATCTGTGGGAGAACTATATTGAGTAAGTCTCTCAGAACGCGCTTTTGATCAATTGTTAACGTGTAAATAGACCAAACGAGGCGACGCAAGTGTTCTTCATGGGTATCGGCGATGCGTATCTTGGACTTGTTGATCTACTGAGCCACAATGGTAAGCATCCCAAGTCCTCTTGCAGCTTGCCTTCCCAGAGTAGCAACTGACTTTACAGAAAACTGCACCGATCCGGATAGCCCAGTCGAGTGCTTAATCGGATTTGTGGGAGAAACAACTATTCAGTCCATCAAACGAGCAACGGACGACACCATTTCCAGCTGGTACTACTCCGTAAGTACGCTTGAAGACTACAACATGATACCAGCTAAGATTCGCAGCACTCTATGATCTTCGTGAAGAACAGCCACTTCGTCTGGAATCCAAGCCGTCAACGCAAGATGCGCAAGAAGCTTGGCAACCTTATCCAATCGCCCAAGGACAGTTTAGACGATATGCTCGAGCAGCATTTGGATGAAGTGCAAAGCCTACTTCTGGAAAAGAAGAGCGAGTTTGAAGAGATGAATGACATTTCCAGTCGTACTGACGAGGGGCCGCAGAACACGGTCGCAGGGCTGCGAAGCCCGCCCGTAGCGAGCGCGTCACACACATCTAGGCGGTTTGAGCAAGAAGCCGCCTCGAATCTGTTAAAGAGCCCTAAGATGCCTCAAATGGGCTTGTTCAGTGCGAGCAGTCCACGGAGTCCCGTCAAAAGGCCACCCTTTTGAGCTACTTGAAGCTGGTCGAGAGATGGCGTGATTTACGGCATCCATCATATTCGTTGCATGGCCTGGCGTATCTGGCATACCTTTTTCGCTGTACGATGAAGCGATGTCTGATGTTTTATGTGTTGAGTACGCGCGCTGCATTTCTTCAATCGCAAATAATCAACACCTCCTAGAGGACAGCTGCGCCTCGATAATATGAGTACTCCGATGATGACAGTGATGTTGAACGAAAGTCTTATTGATAGCTTTGCTGATGTGACGCAAAACCTCGGTACTTTGAGCCGCTTCAAGATGGTCGGCTTGCGCCTCGCTTAGGTACGAGCCCTGGAGATGGCTAATCATGACGCCAGCCGTTATCCATCGAACCGGCCGAGCCCTACGCCTCACGACAGCCGCTCCGCGCTCGCATGATCCTCCACCCACCACAGCAATTACTCCGCACACGCATCGCAATCAGCATACTGCGCCCAAGCCATGCATGCGCCAAGCAGACGGGCCCGCTTTCATGGCCGGGTCGCTGACCAACGCTAAGCTAACCCGAGGCTGGCGGCTCAAACGCTCGATGCTCATTCCTTGACGACAACTCAGCTGTGCTCCACCACATGCCAGCTCGCGTACGAGAAGGATCTAGACGGCATGGCAGCTGCGAACAGCGCAAATCGATAACTAGATACGCGGAAAGAGTTGCTACGCGCCCTTGGCCAGCATCCCCAGATTCCTCAGAACGAGGTCGGAACGAGATTGTCAATACTGATGCACTCGGCGGCGCAGTCGAGGAGATGGTGGCACGGAAATAGGCCAAGTGGTGATGGGCCAGCATCAGCACTAGCTGCCGTTACACATATCCAACCTTCTATCGACTGTGCTTCTTATTCCCTGCTGACATGCTGATGGCACGCCCCGCTGGCGAATTTACAGGCATGTTGCTGCAATGGCTGTACGCCTCAGATGCGCCCGCACAAGGGCGCGCCTGCCAGATCGGCAACATTGAATGTACTGATTGGTTGCATAAGACGAACAAAGGCCATGTATGATGGCAGATACAGGAAGGTGGCCTGTCGCTTGGTCCACTATCCGCAGTGCGGCTGTGGGGGCTGGAAACAGCGGTATCGAGCACTGGGGCAAGATGGGCGGAAGAGTGACTTAAGGGTTGGGGGTCAGCCTGCTGGGTCACCTTTGCTCTGTTTCCTTCTTTGAGCCTTTATGCTGCCTGCTACACTGCTCGCATTGCATTCGTATTTTTCCGACAATCTGAAAGCCGAGTGGACTAAGAGATCACGGGCTTTGTGCTGGAGGCTGGTCTTACTATTGTGCTAATATACTCGCCACACGACCATCGCAATGAGACGCTCTTGGACCGCAAGGCTAGCTGTGGCCATCGCGGCCAGCCAACTTTACTTTTCGTCTACTATGGCGCAAGATGTCTCACAGACGGCATCCAACAATATACAATCTTCATCGGCGACACCTACGACCTCGGAAGCAGTAGAATCGTCGACTGCAACACCGACATCGTCGGGTGAACCGACAATCCACTCGGTCAAAGCTGGCGCCGGAGGCTTCAAATTTACACCGCAAGAACTCCACAATGTCTCCGTGGGCGACATCGTCCAATGGGAGTTTTATCCACCGGATCATTCGGTCGTGAGAGCTGAGTTTGGATCAGCATGCGTACCGTATGAGTATACGGGAAAAGACAAAGTAGGGTTTTGGTCTGAGACCCAATGGGTGAACAACACGAACGAGGTTGGTCCTTCGATGCACAACCGGGCAAGTTACGCTAACACTCTCGCAGCTCACATACTTCAATGTTACGATCAACTCGACAGAGCCCATCTTCTTCTATTGTGCAGCACCGAACTCGTGCCTGGGCGAACACATGGTCGGAGTGATCAACCCGAACTCTACGCAAACACTGGCATCGCAAGTTCAGGCGGCTGCCGCAGCAGACTTTCAACTAGCGCCTGGCGAACCAGTTCCTGGTGAGGCAACATCGACGCTGTCTAATGCCCCTACGTCAACGGGAGCACCACCACCGTCTAACGGGGGAAGTCATGGTGGCGGTCATAGCCTGTCCACTGGTGCCATCGTTGGCATAGTAATCGGTGGCGTGGCTTTCCTGGCAATCTGTGCCGCTCTCTTCTTCTTCGTAGGCCGATCCAAGTCGTTGAAGGAGGTTATCAAACAGCGAGACGGTACGAATACCCACGACCCACACATGAGCCAACAGTACGGTCGCTCGGACTACGGTCATGGAGGACTCTCATCGCCAGGGTTTCAATCACCAGCTCCTGGCTATGCTACTCCACCGCCAGGACACTACCCAGACTATGGCTTCAACTCGCCCCCAGGATACGGTCAGCACAATGTAGGAGAGCAGTACCCGTCTGGTTGGACTAGTCCCGGGCCCCAACAAGGCCATATGAGTATGATGAGCAATGTCAGTGGGTTGTCGCAGCAACAGTAAGTATCACTTATGTCAAAGATACCTGGCCTAGACATGCACGCTAACTATGTTCGTAGGATCGACCAACTAAAGCATGCACAGATGAACGGGCAACCTGCCGTAGCAGAGTTACACAGTCCACCGCTGGAGCAACAGTCTTTCTCGGCAGAGTTGGACGCATCTGGGCGCAATAAGCCAAAATGATGAGCGATATGTATTTGAATTATCATCTTTAGCTCGTATGCAATGTTCGTCCGATACCATTTGAATAGTGCAATGCCCAAATGGGACTCGTGCAGACAACGTGATAAAGCATGAAAAATCTTCAGCGCCGTTGTAGAAGCTGGATCATACGATGCAGGCTACCTCGAATAGAGAATACAGAAGATATCTATATAGTGCGTGCTTATCGATAACGTGAAGTGTAGTCACGCCTTTGTTGTACGTCCGACTCTCGCAACGCGGAAGGATACACAAGTAATACACGAACCAACTCGAGACTAGATCTGCTCTCGGAACTCACGGCAGGAAAAAGATCGGTCGAGCTGACGATAAACCGTACAGCAACGAGACCATCACGTACTGCATCTGCAATTGCCACACGATACCATTTCGGGCCTATTGTGTAAAACCCTGCCAAGCGGCCCTCGTCTCGTCGAGTGATGTTGTGGCATTGTAAAACGTGGGCCGGCAACCAGCGGCTAGCGACATTGTGGTACCAGAGTTTATCGCAGGTAGATAGCAGAGGGTCCGCGGGTTAGGTAACTTTGAGGTTGGAGTTGGACGCGTCGTGCATGGTGGGTACTCGAGCGGGGATAATTGTCAGTTGATCGGTCGTCTTGTGGGTGAACTCTGCCAGGCGTTGAATGCTTTGTGCGATGATGGCTGGAACATGCATGTTTTTTTGTCGAAGTGACATCACGCTCATCGTGTAGTCAGGCTTGTATAATTTGAAGACTGGCGCAGTTTCGCAAGAGCAAAAATCTACACACTATCTAAGCTAGTGCGAGCGGAAGCTAGCGATCGGTTGTCGTCTTCTGGAAATTTTGATTAGAGGATGTTCCCTCCATGTCTAGGGCTTGATGGCTGTTCATTGGCGGTCAGGCGCTCCGCACAGCGATGACGAGCATGTTGGCACGCAGGGCCGATGCGCCTACACGCAACCCGCCAGGAAATGCGGTGAGAATTACTAAAGGGTGCGCAGGACAGGAAGAAGCAGCCATGGGATGGTTTGCCGATGTTCGAGAGGGTGCAAGGTTTGCCCGGCAGCCTACAGAAATCCCCGGACGTCACACGTGGTGTGGGCGCTGCCTGCTATCGTCAGAACGCCAGCCAAGACTCGCTCAAGGAAGAGCGGCGGCCCTACGCACTCGACGCCAGATGAAGCCTCGCCGATGGTTCCTCCCTTCCCCACGTTCCTGCCAACAGTTCCGTGACCGTCCTCAGGCCTGACTATGATTTGCACCGCGGTTGCCCGATCTTGCCATCTTCCTCCACCCTAGGACCCCCAGCCCGGCACAACGACATGATCACTTCCTCACCCACAATCTCGCAACCGCCCTCGCCGAACACGACCTTCCACACGCCCAGCCACCGCCCGTACCATGCCTCGCGACGCACATCGGCTTCCTCCAGCGCCCACTCGCCCCGCTTTGCCGTGACCACGGTAGCCTCACGGCGATTCGACGCGCCGCCCACCCCAAAGCCCGCCTTCTCGGCGCCCTCGCCAGTCCCGACGTTTGCGCCCTCGCCCCAGAGCCGCAAGAGAGGATACGTCGACTCGGGCACCCAGTACTCGCCGTCTGGGTTTCCCCCGACTTACCGGCCGCAGCCCAGCAACCGCACCAGCGCCGACATCGCTCTCGATATCTCCACCCTCGACCAGGACCGGGACCAGGACCAGAAAACGGCCGACCCGACGTCTTCCAGCGCTCCTGCCACTGTGCCTACACAGCGGGGGGATACCTCCGCCGCGCCTGTCGTCACGGAGCCCCCCGAGCCCCAAGTGCGGGTGAGTCCGCAGCCCATCGCGCCCGCGAACAATGTGCAACCTCAGGGTCGCCGCATGTCGCACGAGAGCACGCATGCGGAAGTAGAGCCAGCCGGGGTGCAGAAAAAGCAAAGCACTGTCTTGCAGGTTCCTGCCTCGCCAGCCAAGCGAGCGAGGCCCGAGGAGCCAGGCGTCAAGGTCATGCCCCTTCAGTATGAGACGTGCGACGTCAAAGACCTCGGTGTGCTCATCTCCGACATGCTTATGGAATTGGTGCGGCTCAACGACGGCTATCCGCTGCGCGACGGCACACTTACACGATTCCACTCCAGGTGCGTCCGTCCAAGACTGACCGAAGCAGTGTTCGCTGACATTGATCCCCAGAGCCCCGCCGGGCATCTCAGTACGAGACTATCTCTCCCGCCT
>Ga0265798_10010184_pt1 | contig 11639 bp, 10 predicted proteins | sample P3T30metagenome_FD_192430 | JGI IMG/M metagenome (GOLD analysis project Ga0265798, IMG submission 192430) | Plant litter microbial communities from East Loma Ridge, Irvine, California - P3 T30 | ecosystem: Environmental > Terrestrial > Plant litter > Unclassified | place: USA: California... | reverse complement strand
ACTACGGCATCACGTTCCGCATCACCGATTACAAGCAGTTTTTCAAGACCTTCGGCATTGACCGCTCGTTCAACTCGCCGGCCCAGCTAGCGCAGTCCAATGCCAACGAATTCAACTTCAACTGGACTAACACGGCCATTTACGACCTGACGCTGGGCAAGAGCACGTTTGCCATCTTGGTTGGTACCGAGGCCATTAAGAACAACGCCCGGGCCATTTCGGCCTCGCGCCGCGGCTACGTTGACCAGTCGCCCACCTTCCAATATCTTGATAATGGGACGGGCATTCAGCAAAACGGCGGCGGCGAGGCGCACTCGTCGCTCTTTTCGGGGTTTGCGCGGGTGACGTATGACTACGACGGGCGCTATTTGGCCACCGTCAACTTCCGGCGCGACGGCTCGTCGCAGTTTTTACCCGGCCGCCGCACCCAGGATTTCTACTCCGGCTCGGTGGGCTGGAACCTGGCGCGGGAGGCCTTTATGAGCAACCTGGAGGCCATTTCGCTCCTTAAAGCGCGGGTGAGCGTGGGGCAGCTCGGCAACTCGAACATCGGTAATTATCCCTACGCCTCGCTCGTCAACAGCACCGGCTACTATCCGTTTGGCAGCGTTTCGACGCAGGGGCTGAGCGTGGTATCGAAGGGTAACCCCTTGATTCGCTGGGAAACCAGCACCCAAACCAACTTTGGCCTCGATTTGGGCTTGCTGAAAGGCGCGCTGCAAATTTCGGCCGATTACTTCGTCAAAAAGACCTCCAATGTGCTGCTGAATTTGCCGCTGCCCAGCAGCGCTGGCAATGGCGGCAACCCGGCCGTGAACGCCGGCGAAATCCGCAACCAAGGCTTCGAGCTGGAGGTGAGCTACCGCAACACCATCGGCAAGGACTGGAGCTACGGCGTGAACGGCAATATGGCCACGCTGCGCAACGAAGTGGTGAGCTTGGGCGGCGCCAACCCGCTGGTGGGCGGCCGCGTCGACAACAACTATTTTGCCACGCTCACTACGGTGGGCCAGCCGGTTGGCGCGTTTTATCTACTCAAGACGGAAGGTATTTTCCAGACCGCGCAGGAGGTATTTACGCACGCCTACCAGGGGCCGGGCATTCAGCCGGGCGACGTGAAATTCCAGGATTTGAGCGGCCCCGACGGGGTGCCCGATGGCGTGATTAATGGCTTCGACCGCACCTTCGTAGGCAGCCCGATTCCGAAGCTGACCTACGGCCTGACGGGCAACGTGAGCTTCAAAAACATCGACCTGAGCGTGTTTTTTCAGGGCGTGCAGGGCAACAAGCTTTACAACCAGGCCAACATGGATATCGAGGGCTTTTACCGCGCCTTTAACCTGACCGAGCGCCAGGCCACTAATTACTGGGCCGGCCCCGGCAGCACCAACGAATTTCCGCGCCTGACCTGGGCGGGCGCTTCGAATAACAAGCAGCCCTCCAGCCGCTTCCTGGAAGATGGCTCGTACCTGCGCCTCAAAAACGTGCAGCTAGGCTACACCTTCGGTGACAAGCTGCTGAGCCCGCTGCACGTGAGCTCGGTGCGCCTCTACGCCAGCGTACAGAACCTGCTGACCTTCACCAAGTACACCGGCCTCGACCCCGAGCAGGGCACCAACAGCAACTCGCTCGGCGATGGCGTGCGGGCCACCGGCATCGACTTCGGCACCTACCCCTCGGCGCGCACTTTCACGGTGGGCATCAACGCTGGTTTTTAATCACTTCGCGCTTCCATTATCATGAAAATCCCACCCGCTACCCTCTTGCTCGGGGCTTTGCTGCTCGCCTCGACCGGCTGCGAGAAATTTCTCGACCAGCCCGTGCTGGGGCAGTACGAAGCCGGCCAGTTCTTTACTTCCGATACCAACGCCATTTTGGCCGTGAACGCGGCCTACGTGCCGCTCTCGTTCCGCGACGCCTCTACCAACGTGCTGTGGGTGCTCGGCGACGTGGCCTCCGATGATGCCGTGAAGGGCAGCAACCCCGGCGACCAGGCTGATTTTGAGAATATTGACGTTTTTAATATTACGCCCATCAACTCGGCCGTGGAGGCGCAGTGGCGGCGCGATTACGACGGCATTTTTAAGTGCAACGTGGTGCTTGACGGCCTGCCCGCCAGCAATACCAGCGTGAGCGCCACTGTGCGGCAGCAGGCCGTGGGGCAGGCGCAGTTTCTGCGAGCCTATTACTACTTTCAGCTGGCTACTATATACGGCAACGTGCCGCTGCGCCTGAAGGTGGAAACGCCCGCCGAGCTGCAAAGCCCGGCCCTGCCCCAGGCCCAGATTTATGCGCAGGTAGAAGCTGACTGCCAGGCCGCTATGGCCGCGCTGCCCGCCACCTGGACCGGCACCGACGTGGGCCGCGCCACCAAAGGCGCCGCCATGGCGCTGCTCGCCAAAACCTACCTCTACGAGCAAAAATGGCAGCTTGCCGCCCAAACGGCACAGGCCGTGGAGGCGCTGGGCACCTACAGCCTGCTGCCGGTTTTCGCCAACAATTTCCGGGCGGCAACCAAGAATAATACGGAGGCCATTTTCTCGGTGCAGCACACCAGCGGCCTCAGCCCCAACCAGGGCAGCAACCTCAACCAGTGGTTTGCGCCGCGCCCGCAGAACGGGTACGGCTTTTTCCTGCCCACCCAGAGCCTGGTCGACAATTTCGAGCGCACCTCGGCGGGCGTCGTGGACCCGCGCCTCGACTACTCACTGGGGCGCACGGGGCAGTCGTTTTTTGGGGTGCCGTTTGATGCTACCTGGAGCAGTACGGGCTACGTATCGAAGAAGCATTTGCAGCCGCTGACGGAAATTCCGACTACAACTAAGGGCGACGGCAACCTGAATTTTCAGGCCCTACGCTACGCCGAAGTTTTGTTGATTGACGCCGAGGCGTCGAACGAACTGGGCAACAACGTCAACGCGCTGAAAGCCCTGAACCAGGTGCGCAAGCGCGCCCGCGAGAGCTACCTCTACGACAGCACGCTGCCCAACTCGGGCACCGTGCCAACCGGCTTGCTCCCCGACGTGACCCTGACCGACCAAACCCAGCTGCGCGACGCCATTCGGCGCGAGCGGCGGGCCGAAATGGCGCTGGAGTTTCAGCGGTTTTTCGACATCGTGCGCTACGGCCAGACTTATGCCCAGCAGGCACTGGCCAACCGGCCCAATTTTAACTACAGCCGCAACCGGTTTTACCCGATTCCGCAGAGCGAGCGCGACACCAATAAGGGGCTGTAACGGCCTTTCCCACCCACTTACTTCTACGCCATGAAAAGCTCCGGATTTTACGTATTTGTGCTGGCCGTGCTGCTGCTCGGCGGGCTGACTTTCGCCTCGTCGTGCTCCAAAAACGAGGATAGCGCTCCCGTCGGCAACGCCGACAAAAGCAAGCTCACGGCCCTGATTGACTCGACTACCCTTGTCTATAATGCTGCTGTGGAAGGCAATAAGCCCGGCAACTACGCCCCCGGCGCCAAGGCGGCCCTGAAAACCGCCCTCGACCTGGCCACCGCCGTGAAGAACGACCAGAGCTACAACCAGTACGCCGTGGATGTGGCGCTGGCCAACCTGCGGCGCGCCATTGCGGCGTTTAAGACTGCCCTCATTCAGGAAGTTTCGGCGGCCAATCTGGTGGCGCAATGGAAGTTTAGCGGCAATGCCAATGATGCCACGGCCAACGCCAACAACGGCGTGCTGAAATCGGGTCCCATCGGCCCCGGCACCGCACCCGGCGATGGCGGCACCCTGCCCACGCTGGTGGCCGACCGCCTGGGCCAGGCCGGGCAGGCCTACGAGTTTACCAACGGCGCCTACATTGAGGTACCTTACAAGGCGGCCCTCAATCCGCAGGCGCTCACTATCAGCCTGTGGTGCAAGCGCTTTGATAGCAACGCAGACAACTACCTAGTGTCGCTGAACCGCTGGCAGAGCTACAAGCTGCAACTGCAAGGCGCGGGCAAGCCTTACCTGACCATCGCCACTACTTCGACTATCGCGGATAAGGACGCCGATTCGGGCATCGTGCCGCTGAACGTGTGGACGCACGTGACGGCGTCTTACGTCGATGGCACCACGAAATTTTATATCAACGGCGCGCTGGTGAAAACCTACACCGACGTAACCGGCCCCCTAAAAACCGCGCCGCAAGCCGTGCCGCTGTGCATCGGCCAGCAGCTGCCCAAGACCATCTACAACAGCACGCCCACTGGCGGCCAGGCTACCGGCTACTTCGACTACTACGGCCCGGCTTATTTCAAAGGCCAGATTGACGAAATCCGCCTTTACAACCGCGCCCTGACCGATGCGGAGGTGCAGTCTATTTACACCATTGAGAAATAGTATTGGTCCTGAGTTGGATGTGTTATAAAAACGCCTGGCATGCTCATCTGACGTCCACGCAGTGCAGCATACCAGGCGTTTTTTAACAACTTATTCAACTTATAAACAGAAACATACACTAATCCCCCGTCGCTCGCCCGACTACTCATTCCTTTCAATTCCCAACCCTACATGCGTATTCTTCACCCTGCCCATCTGGCAGCCCTAACGCTACTGGCTAGCTGCAACGGCACCCCAAAAACCGCCTCCGAAACTACCACGGCGACCGCCAAAAACCCGGCCGATACTACCGCTACCGCCGCAACCTCCGGCAATGATTGGGCGCTCCTGAACTTCGTAAAAGCTGACAGCGCCAACCCTATTATGGGGCCCAGCGCGGTGGGTAAGTTTGTTGACCCCATTCTGAAAAAGACGGTGCTATGGGAGGAAAAAGACGTGTTTAACCCCGCCGTGGTGGTGCGCGAGGGCAAGGTGTACATGCTGTACCGGGCCGAGAACAAAATCAGCACTTTTGGCAAAGCCTCACGCATTGGCCTAGCAGTTAGCACTGATGGCATTCATTTTCAGCGCGAAGCGGAGCCCGTACTCTACCCTGCCAACGACGCGCAGAAGAAATACGAGTGGCCCGGCGGCACCGAAGACCCGCGCGTGGTGGAAGACGACAAGGGCACCTACTACATGACCTACACGGCCTACGATGGCAAGCTGGCCCGCTTGCACGTGGCCTCCTCGCCCGACCTGCGCCACTGGACCAAATACGGCAACGCCTTTGCCCAAGCCGCGGGCGGCAAGTACCTGGATAAGTGGAGCAAATCGGGCGCCATTGTGTCGAAGTACGAGGCCGATGGCCGCATCGTGGCCACCAAAATCAAGGGCAAATACTGGATGTACTGGGGCGACGCCCAAATCTGGCTGGCGACTTCCGACGACCTCATTCACTGGACGCCCATCGAGATGGCGGCCGGCGAAAAGCCGCCCGTGCCGCTGCGCGCCCAGGCAGTAACCATGCCCACCTTGAAAATCGTGCTGCCCACCCGCGCTGGCAAATTCGACAGCGACCTAGTAGAATCGGGGCCGCCGGCCATGCTCACCGACCAGGGCATCCGCCTGATTTACAACAGCCGCAACGTGCCCGCCATCGGCGATAAGTCGCTGCCCGAGGGCACTTACTCGGCGGCCCAGGCGCTGTTTGACAAAGACGACCCGACCAAGCTTTTGCAGCGCATGGACACCTACTTTATGCGGCCCGAAAAGCCTTATGAGACCACCGGTCAGGTCAACCAGGTCGTGTTTTTGGAAGGCTTAGCCCGCTTCAAATCCAAGTGGTTTATGTACTACGGCACGGCTGACTCAAAAATTGCCGTGGCTGTGCGGCCCGAGTAGTCAGCTAGTCGGGCTGTATATTCCGGGTCATGCAGCGCGCAGCAAAGCAGCTCGCTCGCTTCATTGCTTGCGCCTTGATTGCGGCACCACGCGAGCTGCTTCGCTGCGCGCTGCATGACCCGAAAAGGGAACTTTAGTCCAAAATACTCCACTCCAATTCTCCCACCCATGCAAACTGCCGCGGCCATCAGCGCCCCCGCCAACGTACCGTTTACCGAGAAGAAATACCTTCCCACGCTGGTTTTTGTCTCGTCGCTGTTCATGCTCTGGGCCATCGCCATCACGATGGGCGACGTGCTCAACAAGCACTTTCAGAACGTGCTCAACGTGAGCAAGGCGCAGTCGGGGCTGGTGCAGTTTTCCATCTTCGGGGCGTATGCCGTGATGGGCATTCCGGCGGGGCTGTTTATGAAGCATTTTGGCTATAAGCGCGGCGTGCAGCTGGGTTTGGGGCTGTATGCGCTGGGCGCGTTTCTGTTCGTGCCGGCGGCCAATGCCAGCTCATTTGGCTTTTTTCGGGGGGCGCTGTTTGTGCTGGCCTGCGGGCTGGCCACGCTGGAGGCCGTGGCGCACCCCTTCATGGCCACGCTGGGCGACCAACGCACCAGCGACCAGCGCCTTAATTTCGCGCAGTCGTTCAACGGGCTGGGCGCGGTGGTGGGGCCGCTGCTGGGCAGCTACTTCATTCTGAGCGGCGAAAACTCGCACGTGGCCGGCGACCTCACGTCGGTAAAAACCCTGTATTTAGCCATCGGTAGTGTCATTTTGGTTATCGCCATCGCATTTTCCTTCGTGAAAGTGCCCGCGCTGCAAGATGCCCACGCCGCCGATGCCCACGCCGAAACGGAGGCCGGCTACTACGCGGGCACCACCGACACGCTGGCCGCGCCCAAAGGCCTACTGCAACACGCGCACTTCCGCTGGGCCTGGCTGGCGCAGTTTCTCAACGTGGCCGCGCAGGGCGGCACCTGGGCTTACTTCATCAATTACGGCGTCGAGAAAATGCACTTTACCGATAAGGTGGCCGGCAATTACTTCTCCCTATTCATGGTCATGATGATGAGCGGGCGCTTTGTGGGCACCTTCCTCATGCGCTACATCGCACCCAATAAGCTACTCGCCGCCTTCGCCCTAGCCAACGTACTGATGTGCCTGGTAGTGGCCCAAAGCTGGGGCTGGCCCTCGTTTATCGCCCTGCTGCTGCTTAACTTCTTTTTCAGCATCATGTTTCCCACCATTTTCTCGCTGGGCATCAAGGAGCTGGGGCCGCAGACGCAGCAGGCCTCGTCCATCCTGGTGATGGCGGTGGCGGGCGGCGCCCTGTTTCCCTACCTCATGGGCAAAATCGCCAACTACGACATCGCGGCGGCTTACTACCTGCCCATCATTTGCTACGCGTTTATCGCCCTTTTTGGGGCGCGGCTCTACCGGGTTTCGCGCTAGGAAAACGGCGGTTTGAGCACTGCCAAAAACACGGCCCAGGGCAGTTGCCCCAGCCACTTCACCAACTATATGCACAGTTCGCAAGGCGAAAAACAACTCTGGGGCCTGGACCTGGGCGGCACCAAAATCGAGGGCGTCGTCCTCAAGTCGGCGCAGGAGCCGGAGGTACTTTACCGCTACCGCGTACCCACCGGCGCCGACCAGGGCTATGCCCATGTCATGGGTCAAATCAAACAGTTGGTCGGCCACCTGGAGCAAGCCGTGGGCTGCCCGCCGCCCAGCCTGGGGCTGGCCACGCCCGGCACGCTGGTGCCCCGCACGGGCCTGCTCAAAAATAGCAACGCCACCTGCCTCAACGGCCGCCCGCTGAAGGCCGACCTGGAAAAGCTACTAGGTATTCGCGTTGAGATGGCCAACGATGCCAACTGCTTTGCCCTGGCCGAAACCCGCCTGGGCGTGGTCAAGCAGCGCTTTCCCGATGCCCGCGTGGTATTCGGCATCATCCTGGGCACGGGCGTCGGGGGAGGGCTGGTGGTGAATGGCCAGGTACTGGAAGGCAGCAATGGCATAGCCGGCGAGTGGGGCCACAACTACCTGCTGGAAGGCGAAGGCACGCCCTGCTTTTGCGGCAAAATGGGCTGCAACGAGGGTATCTTGGCGGGCCCGGCGCTGCAGCGCTACTACGCCAGCCTCACCGGGCACGCCCGGCCGCTGCCCGAAATAGTTGAGCGCGCCGCCGCTGGCCTCGACCCGGCCGCCGAGGCCACTATGCAGCGCCTGTTCAGTCTCTTTGGCCGCGCCTTGAGCCTGGTTGTCAACATCGTAGACCCCGATGTTATCGTTATCGGCGGGGGTGTGGGCAACATCGACCGCCTCTATACCGAGGGCGTGCGCCACGTAGCGCCGTTCGTATTCGACCACGTGTTTGACACGCCCGTAGTAAAGCCCCTGTTGGGCGACAGCGCGGGCGTTTTTGGGGCGGCCTACCTGGTGGCGTAGCTACCCGCCCTACACTCTGCCAACTTGATGGGCAGAACCGAATTTGCGGAGCACGGCCAGCCACTTGATGAGGCTATGCTGCCAAAAAAGCTTCACTAGCAACATGCTGGCGAGGCTTTTCATTTTCAAAAGCTGTTTGCCGAGGTAGCCAGATGCCTCGTCGGTGGCTTCGAGGCTGATGTCGGCTTCGGCCAGGCGCTGCTGGATTTACTTAAACTGGCTGTCCACGATGCGGCGGCTCGCACTATTTTGGAGAGCTTCATTGTTAATTTGCTGTCAACTTCTTCTACTTAACCTATGACCTCTGACTCGCCTTCGACGGCTGCACTTGTTGCGCAGCAACTCGATAACCTCGCCAACATGGCCGAGCGGGTAGCCTCGCCAGAGTTTAAGCAGGGGTTTCAGGCGTTTGTCCGGGCACGCGCTAAAAGCGCCAACTCCTCGCTGACTTATCGTGATGCCCAGGGCCGCCTGGTGCAGGAGTGGCCTAATACGGGCAAGATAGAAGTACTGGCCGAGTAAGCGCCGTGAACGACCAGTCTGCTCCTACCATTTATATCCTAGCCGGGCCCAACGGGGCGGGTAAAACTTCGCTTTATCAATACGAAGCCTTGGCCGTGCCTCGCTTAAACGGTGACAGCCTTTATCAGCAAGGATTGGCCGTGCAGGAAGTCGAAGCGTCCCTACGGCAGCAGTTGGAAGAGTGGACCACGCAGCGCATTTCTTTCGTCATCGAAACAAATGCCGCGAGTGAGCGTGATTACAAGCTATTCAGTGCCTTAAAGAGCACGGGCTACCAGTTGGAATTCCGCTACGTGGGTTTAGAGTCGGTGTTGGTTTGCCAAAAGCGCGTGGCCCAGCGCGTGTTGGAAGGCGGCCACGATGTACCGTTGGCCTTGATTCAGCAGCGCTATACCAATGGCTTGTCGCTGCTCAAGCAGCACTACCGCATTTTCGACCGGATTCAGCTTTATGATAATACCGGCACCGAGGCGCGGCCAATAGCGGAAGTAAGGCCCGGCTATCCTTTGCAACCAACTATGCGGCTAGCCGCGTGGGCGCTGCCGGTGCTCCAGCATATTGCCCGCATGGAAGCCCTGTACCAGAAAGCCGCGAACTAGCTCTCTCGCCTCCCGCGAGCGCGAAGTTGCCTACGCTACCCCGCCCCCTAGGTGCCAGCTGTTCCTTGTGGCCGGTCTGCTACGCTAGCCCAGCTTGCGCCTCAAGTGGGCTCAATACGCTCAAGCTACCCTCCTTGAACCCTTTTGGGTCACCCGTTACGAGGGCTTCTACTGCCGGCACACTAGTCGCCGCGAAATACTGCATGGCGTCTTCTACATCGGCAAAAGTCGAATCCAGCGCCTGCTGCACCACTGCTTCATCTACGGCCACGACTCGCACCAGCCGAGCCAGTTTGCGCAGCGCTTCGCGAGCCACTACCACGCCAACCTGCTTGCGTAATGTGTAAAAGGCATGGCTGAAACTTAGGCTAGCCACGTACAGCGTGGCCTTCCCCTCATAAGCTGCCTGAAACAGGGCTACGGCGGCCGCGCCATTGGGCTCGCGCCGCCCCAAGTAGTCGAATACTGCGTTGGTATCGAGAAAAAAATGACGCATCAGCGGGCCGGCTCGTCGCGCTGCGTCTTGTAGTCAAAGTCAGCCGGCAGCGACAGGATGCCATACAATTCCTGCACGGCTGGGGCCAGCGGCTTGGCCGGCTCCTGCACCACTTGGCGCAGGTAGTCCTCCACCAGCGCCGCCAGGCTACGGCCGTGCTGCTGGGCATAGCGCTCGGCCTGCTGCACGAGCGCGTCGTTTAGGTCGATGGTGATGGACATAGCACTCTGAAAATACAGATTGAGCAAAAGTAACGCCATCAAGTAGCGGTTAGTTGCCCCGCACCGCCGCGCCAGCGGCTGCTTAGTGGAACAAGGGTGGCTAGCTGAATCTGCCTTAGGTTGAGTGGTTTCGCTTATTATTGTGATTATTACATCGACCCTAATTAGCAAGCGCCATGTCTCACCTCTCCAAGTATCTGCAAGAATATTTGCAATCTGACGGCTATCCTATTATTAAAATTCCTCAGAGAATCACTGAAATTCTCAGCGAGGTTTGTCCCCCTCCTCCCGCACTGAAAAAGCCAGCAGAACCTAAGAAACCCGTCCTCACTATATTGCCGCAACCGACCTCTCCCAAAAGGAGCGTTTTATCTTGGGTAGGTTTGGATGCTGAATACGACGCATTAATGCGTGTTTATAAGCGAGACCTAATAGACATCCCCAAATTTAATAAGCAGTTTCAAGAGCATCATGAACTTGCGTTAAAATGGTATAAAAAAGAATTGGATGACTATAATTCAAACATACTTCCTGATTACAACAATGAATACAGTCTCTATCAAGACCTTCTTCGTTGGAGTAAGAGTCCTATTGAAGATAAGGACAGCCGCCTAACATTCTTACTTATACATCTCCACTGCAACTCGCCTATGACAACTGAATACCAGAAAAATAAAAAGTTATCCAAAGGTATTACCGAACCATTTTTTGAAAAATTTCTTAATGAACATTACAAAGAAAACTTCGCTCTTGCTCAAGCCACAATTATTTCAGAAGGCAATGAAAATTTTTATGAGCCTGATTTCGTGTTAACGGATTACCAATTAAAAATATGTATAGAGATTGATGAACCTTATGTAGCAGCGACGAATGAGCCAATTCACTTTTTAGAAGACTTAAATGAGAGAAAAAGAAACCGCTCACGAGGTTTCGTTCCCAAAGATATGCATCATATAGACAGCAAACGTGATGCGTTTTTTATAAATCACCAGTGGATTGTGGTCAGATTTACCGAAAAACAAGTGGTCGAAAACCCAAAAGCCTGCTTGTTTTTACTTGACGAGATAATAAATTATACGAAAATGCAGGAAAGTAACATAATCGTTTCGCCCAATAATGCAGTTAGAATAGAGAAGAAATGGACTAGGTACGACGCTGAAGACTTAGCTAAAAACAAATATAGACAATCTTATTTGCCTAGAGAGCTTTCACAGGCTGTTACCAATATGTATAATGCTAATAATCCCAAGGTCGAACGTAGCACTCCAATAGATTACGACGACGATTACGACTTGCCATTTTAAAAAGGAAGAGCCCCGCTAGCGTTATGCCAACGGGGCTTTTCACACTTAAAAATTATCAACTTAGACAATCGGCAACTCCACATTCTCAAACCGCACGGCACCGTCTTCCAACACCGCCTCAACAACGGCATCCTTGCTCACTTTGCCGGAGAGAATCTCCTTGCTTAGCTCGTTTAGGATGACGCGCTGAATGACGCGCTTGAGCGGACGGGCGCCGAACTGCGGGTCGAAGCCCTGCTCGCCTAGGTAGTCGAGCACCTCGTCGGTGGCTTCGAGGCTGATGCCGGCCTCGTGCAGGCGCTGCTGAATCTGCTTGAACTGGATATCGACAATCT
>Ga0265798_10010183_pt1 | contig 11639 bp, 11 predicted proteins | sample P3T30metagenome_FD_192430 | JGI IMG/M metagenome (GOLD analysis project Ga0265798, IMG submission 192430) | Plant litter microbial communities from East Loma Ridge, Irvine, California - P3 T30 | ecosystem: Environmental > Terrestrial > Plant litter > Unclassified | place: USA: California... | reverse complement strand
GCCGCAGGTAGGCGTGCTGGTCGTTCATCTTGACGATCTCGCAGCCGGGCGGCAGCTCGGTCGGACGGGTGGCATCGCTGCCGGGGCGGTGCGTGTAGAGCGGGATCGGCAGCGCCTCGTCATAGGATGCGTCGCGCTTGCCCATGGTGAGGATGGCCAGGCCCGGTTCGGGGCGCGACTGGACCATGCTCCAGACTTCGAGCGCGGGGCGCAGGCCGTCGCCGTGGGATTCGCGGGCATCGAGCTGGGCCAGCAGGCGCTTGTAGGAACCGTGGTCGCTGGTCAGATAGCAGCCGCTGCGCAGCACGGCGCGCACCGGGCGCGAGAGCTCGCCCACGGCGCCGAAGCCGCGCGCGACCAGGTCGAAGTACGACGAGCCGCCGGCCGACAGCAGGATCTCGGCGTGGCCGAACAAGCTTTCGGCGTCGGCCGTTTTCACCAGCTCCACCAGCTTCGCCAGGAAGGCGTTCACGGCGCCGATGTCCTCGTCCGGATCCTTGGTCACCAGGAGTCCTTCGTAGCCTTCGATGCCGGCCAGAGAAAGTCCATCGGTTTGCGCGATGGCGCGCGCCACCTGAAGCGCTTCTTCATGCGTGCGGCAACCGGCACGCTTGCCTTCGAGCCCCAGCTCGACCAGCACCGGCAGCGGACGCACCAGGCCGCGCGCGCTCACCGCCTGCGACAGGCGCGCCACGCCCTCGAGCGAGTCGGCCAGCACGAAGCATTCGAAGTCGGGATCCTCATGCAGCAGCGCCAGCACTGCCTCGATATCGGTGCGCGACACCAGCTGGTTGGCCAGCAGCACGCGGCGCACATTGAAGCGGTGCGCGACCTGTACCTGGGTGGCGCTGGCCAGCGTGATGCCCCAGGCGCCGTTGGCCAGCTGGGCCGCGAACAACTGCGGGCTCATGGTGGTCTTGCCGTGCGGGGCCAGGGTGGCGCCGTGGCGCGCGCAGAAGTCGCGCATCCAGGCGAGGTTGTGCAGCAGGGCCGATTCCTTGAGTACGGCGACCGGGAAGGAGGTGTCCGCGCGCAGCACGTTCCAGCCTTGCATGGCGATGGCGCCCTGGCGCAGGGGCTCGGTCAGCGGCAGACCCTTGGTGCCGGGCGGGAGCAATTGCTCGTCTAGGGTGGACAGGGCGAGGCCGTCGCGGGGCAAGGTGTGCATGGAAGTCCCGATCAATGAAGATATCGCGTATTTTAGCGGTGCCAAGGCGAAAAAAAAGCACCGCCGCAGCGGTGCTCGTCATGGCTGTCAGGCCAGCTTACTGCATGTGTTGGCCGCCGTTGATGGCGATGTTCGCCCCGGTCACGAACGCCGCCTCTTCCGACGACAGATACGCCACCAGTCCCGCCACTTCCTCCGGCTTGCCCAGGCGCCCCATCGGAATCTGCGGAATGATCTTGGTTTCCAGCACTTCGCTCGGGATGTCCATCACCATCTTGGTGCCGATGTAGCCCGGCGAGATGGTGTTGACGGTCACGCCCTTGCGTGCGACTTCATAGGCCAGGGCTTTGCTGAAGCCGTGCATGCCGGCCTTGGCCGCCGAATAGTTGGTCTGGCCGAAGGCGCCTTTCTGGCCGTTCACCGACGAGATGTTGATGATGCGGCCCCAGCCGCGCTCGACCATGCCGTCGCAGACCGGCTTGGTCATGTTGAACACGGAATCCAGGTTGGTCTTCATGACTGCGTCCCAGTTCGGCTTGTCCATTTTCTTGAAGGTCATGTCGCGGGTAATGCCGGCGTTATTCACCAGCACGTCGATCGGACCGACTTCCTGCTGGACTTGCGCGATGCAGGACTGGGCCGAATCATAGTCCGACACGTCGCAGGGATAGGCCTTGAAGTCGTAGCCCTGTTCCTTCATCTGGCTCAGCCAGCTCTCCGCCTTCTTGTTCCCCGGCGAATACGTCGTGACAACCTTGTAACCCAGGGCGGCCAGCTTGATGCAGACCGCTTCGCCCAGGCCACCCATGCCGCCCGTCACCAATGCAACTCGTGCCATTGTCTTCTCCAGTTTTATTGTGAATTACCACGTCTTGAAAAGGGACGCCTCTTCGGGTGCCCCAGCTGAAACCTTAGTCGCGCTCGACCGCCAGCGCCACGCCCATGCCGCCGCCGATGCACAGGCTCGCCAGCCCGCGCTTGGCGTCGCGGCGCACCATTTCGTGCAGCAGGGTCACCAGCACGCGGGCGCCGGAAGCGCCGATCGGGTGGCCCAGCGCGATGGCGCCGCCGTTGACGTTGATCTTCGACGTATCCCAGCCCATTTCCTTGTTGACCGCGATGGCCTGGGCCGCGAACGCTTCGTTGATTTCCATCAGGTCGACGTCTTCGTGGGTCCAGCCGGCCTTCTGCAGGCACAGGCGGGTGGCCGAGACCGGGCCCATGCCCATGATCGACGGGTCCAGGCCGGCCGAGGAATAAGCCTTGATGCGCGCCAGCGGGGTCAGGCCCAGCTCTTTGGCTTTCGATGCGCTCATCATGATGACCGCGGCGGCGCCGTCGTTCAGGCCGGAGGCGTTGCCGGCGGTGACGGTGCCCTCTTTATTGAAGGCCGGGCGCAGGCCGGTCAAGCCTTCGATATTGGAGCCGTGTTTCGGGTATTCGTCGGTGTCGAACACGATGGCGCCCTTCTTCGACGGGATTTCCAGAGGAATGATCTCGTCCTTGAACTTGCCTTCTTTTTGGGCGGCCTCGGCTTTCAGTTGCGACTGCAGCGCGAATTCGTCCTGCTCGGCGCGCGAGACCTCGTACTTGCGCGCGACGTTCTCGGCGGTCACGCCCATGTGGTACTGGTTGTAGACGTCCCACAGGCCATCGACGATCATGGTGTCGACCAGCTTGGCGTCGCCCATGCGGAAGCCGTCGCGCGAGCCGTTCAGCACGTGCGGAGAGGCGCTCATGTTTTCCTGGCCGCCGGCGATGACGATGTCGGCGTCGCCGCACTTGATGGCTTGCGCCGCCAGGTGGGTGGCCTTGAGGCCGCTGCCGCACACCATATTGATGGTCTGCGCCGGCACCATGTCGGGCAGGCCGCCCTTGATGACGGCCTGGCGCGCCGGGTTCTGGCCGGCGCCGGCGGTGAGCACCTGGCCCATGATGACTTCGCTGACGGCAGCCGGATCGATGCCGGTCTGGGCCAGCAGCTGGCGGATCACGTGCGCGCCGAGTTCGGCGGCCGGGATCTTGGCCAGGGTACCGCCGAATTTGCCGACCGCGGTGCGGCCGGCGGCGACGATGACGACGTCTTCCATTTCAGATCTCCCTTGTTCCGGCTTGGGCCGGCGATTGTTGAGACGGCAAGGCCGTGAAACCATGCATCTTAAGTTCAGCCGAGTCGCTGAGTTTGAGCAAAATCAATCTTATCAGCTAATTCACGGAATACTAGTATGAGCGTCATGCTTGCGCGCCTTAGTTTGCACAAATTTTGAACAGCTGAGCTAACACTTATTTCTACTAGGAATGATGCGTGCGCACCTGTCCTTTCGGTCAAATTTCACAGTAGAATGCACGGGCGCAACGCCAACCAGACCGCATATGCCCAAAACGACGACCTCGCTGCCTATCGAAATCAAGATCTCCACGGTTGTCGCCATTTCGACGATCCTGCATTCGGCCGATCCGGCCGCGATCGATGCGGCGCTGCTGCAAATGACCGGCGGGGTCTCGGATTTCTTCGAAGACGAGTTCGCGGTGATCGACATCGCCGCCATCGCACACGAAGGTCCGGCGATCGACTGGACGGCGCTGGTGGCGCTGCTGAAGAAATACCGCCTGAACGCGGTCGCGGTGCGCGGCGCCGGTCCGGACATGGCGGAAGCGATCCGCGCCCATGGCCTGGCGCTGGACGACGGCTCGAGCGGCGTGCGCGCCCCGGAACGCGAGGAGGCGGCCGCGGCTGCACCAGCACCCGCGGCAGAACCGGCTCCAGCCCCGGTGCCTGCAGCGCCGGCGCCCGCTCCGGTTGCGGCCATGATCATCGACACCCCGGTGCGCGCCGGCCAGCGCATCTATGCGCGCGGGAGCGACCTGATCATTACCGCCGTCGTAAACAATGGCGCGGAAATCATTGCTGACGGCAGCATCCATGTGTATGCGCCGCTGAACGGCCGCGCGCTGGCAGGCGCTTCCGGCAATCCGGAAGCGCGCATCTTCGCGCTGGCGATGCAGCCTGAACTGGTGTCGATCGCCGGCGTTTACCGTACTTTCGACGATGGTTTCCCGAACGACCTGGCACGCCAGCCGGCGCAAATCCGGCTGGTCGGCGACCGGCTTGATATATCATCGCTGGCTCCGGCAACGTCCCGCGCGTAATCCGCCGACCTGCTGACACTGTAAAGGACCTTTTTGTGGCACGAATTATTGTTGTGACGTCCGGCAAGGGCGGTGTGGGCAAGACCACTTCGAGCGCGAGCTTTTCCAGCGGCCTGGCCCTGCGCGGCCACAAGACCGCGGTCATCGACTTCGACGTCGGCCTGCGTAACCTCGACCTGATTATGGGTTGCGAGCGCCGCGTGGTGTATGACCTGATCAACGTCATCAATGGCGAAGCGACCTTGAACCAGGCGCTGATCAAGGACAAGCACACCGACAACCTGTTCATCCTGCCGGCGTCCCAGACCCGCGACAAGGATGCACTGAGCGAAGACGGCGTCGAGCGCGTGCTGAACGACCTGGTGCAGATGGGCTTCGAGTTCATCATCTGCGATTCGCCGGCCGGCATCGAGCACGGCGCCCTGATGGCGCTGACCTTCGCCGACGAAGCGATCATCGTCACCAATCCGGAAGTGTCCTCGGTGCGCGACTCCGACCGCATCCTCGGCATCATCCAGGCCAAGTCGCGCCGCGCCCAGAGCGGTACGGAGCCGGTCAAGGAACACCTGCTCATCACCCGCTACTCGCCGAAACGCGTGGAAGCGGACGAAATGCTCTCCTACCAGGACGTGCAGGAAATCCTGCGCATCCCGCTGATCGGCATCATTCCGGAATCGGAATCGGTGCTGCATGCCTCGAACCAGGGTAACCCGGCGATCCACTTCAAGGGTACCGACGTGGCCGAGGCTTACGAGGACGTGATCGCCCGCTTCCTGGGCGAAGACCGTCCGCTGCGTTACACGACCTACGAAAAGCCGGGACTGTTCCAGCGCATTTTTGGAGCGAAGTGATATGGCACTGCTCAATTTCCTCTTTCCGAAAAAAGAGAAGAGCGCGACAGCCGCCAAGGAGCGCCTGCAAATCATCATCGCGCGCGAACGCACCAGCCGCGCCGGCCCGGACTTCCTGCCGGCGCTGCACCGCGAGCTGATCGAAGTGATTTCGAAGTACACCAAGGTCAGCGCGGACGATATCAAGATCTCGCTGGATCGCCAGGGCAACCTGGAAGTGCTGGATGTGAATGTGGTGTTGCCGGATGCTTGAGTTTCGGCTCATCTGAATAAACGAATGCCCGCGAATGCGGGCATTTTTTCTGATCAAGCCGGCGTCACGCCCCCATCCACAATCTTCACCTTCTCCAACTCCCGCGCCACCTTCTCGCACGCTTCCACGTGCTGATACCCCATCCTCCTGAACAAGGCAAACCCGATCGCCGCCGACGCCACCTGCCCCGCGAACGGCACCACCTTGGCCGCCGTCTTCGCCGCGATCTTGATCCCGGCCCGCTTGAACAACTGCAGCACCAGGCCGCGCGTCACCAGCTTCCCGACCAGCATACCGCCCACCGACGCCGCCGTCTGGTAAGCAAGTACGCGCATACGCGGATGCAGGCGCTCGATCTGCTGCTGGCTCAGGCCGAACTCCTTGTTCACTTCCTCGACAAGCAACGTAAACGTGGTCAGGTCGGACAGGATATCCATGCCCGGCAACGGCACCGCCGCCACCCCGGCCGAGACCAGCGCACGCTGGCGCACCATCTCGCGGCAGCGTTCGCGCGCGGCGTCGATGGCGGGTCCAGTGACCGGCACCAGCGGCGGTTCAGAGGTCACCACTTCCTTCTTTTTGCGTCGAAACAACATCGCTCGCCTCCGCAGTTAACCATTTATCACAGTGTAGCAAGAGCCTGGTGGTGCCCTTAACACAACAGAACTTTCGTTCCAAATGTAAATTCTTAGTTTTTCCGTAGCACTATTTTGTGAAAGTCTGATATATTCATTTCACCGTTGTAGGAGACTTCCTACACAGGCAACCTTACCAGTTAATGCCCTATGAAGATCGCCGTTCTGGAACAAGACCGTAGCCAGGCAGAACTCATCTGCCAGGTACTGACCGCTGCCGGCCACAGCTGCCAGCCTTTCGACAGCGCCCGGGAATGTCTGGGCCAGCTACGCAAGGAAAATGCGGACATGCTCATCATGGACTGGAACGTGCCGGATATGGAAGGCGCGGAAATTTTGCGCCGGGCTAAGGAAAAACTGGCATCGAACGCACCGACGATGTTCCTGGTCGGCGGCAATGCCGAAGACGACATCATCGACGGCGTGGGCGCCGGCGCCGACGACTACCTGGTCAAGCCGGTCCGCCGCGGCGAACTGGTGGCGCGGGTCTCGGCCCTGCTGCGCCGCGCCTATCCGTCCCAGAACAGCGCCGAACAATTGCAATTCGGTCCCTTCACGTTTGAAACCCGTCCCGGGCGCCTGCTGAAGGATGGCTCGATCATCGACGTGACCCAGAAGGAATTCTCGCTGGCGCTACTGTTCTTCCGCAACATCGGCCGCCCGCTGTCGCGCGCCTACATCCACGAGTCGGTCTGGGTCCGCGACACCGACGTGCCTTCGCGCACCATGGACACCCACGTCTCGCGCGTGCGCAACAAGCTGAGCCTGCGTCCGGAAAACGGTTTCCGCCTGGTGCCGGTCTACAGCTACGGATATCGCCTGGAAAAGCTGGGCGCCTGAACGCTTGACGATACGCGGCGGCCGGCCCCCGGCGGTCCGCTGAAACCCTTCTCGCACAAGGGTATAATGGGGGCAGTCGCGACCTATCCTTTCCTCTTTAGCATGCAACTGCTCGCCGTTGGCCTGAACCACACGACCGCCCCGGTCTCGCTGCGCGAGCAGCTGGCGCTCGCGCCCGACCAGCTCGGGCGCGCGGTGCAGGCGGCGCGCAGCTGGTTCGCGCGCCAGGGTGAAGGCGGCAGCGACGAAGCGGCCATCCTCTCGACCTGCAACCGCACCGAGATGTACGCGGCCAGCGACATCGCCAACCCGCTCGACGCCTCGGCCCAGTTCCTGGCCCATTACCACGCCCTGAATTTCGCCGAGCTGCGCCCGCACCTGTACATGCTGCCGCAAGATAGCGCGGTGCGCCACGCCTTCCGGGTCGCCTCCGGGCTCGATTCGATGGTGCTGGGCGAACCGCAGATCCTGGGCCAGATGAAGGATGCGGTGCGCACCGCCGAGGAAGCCGGGGGCCTGGGCACCTACCTGCACCAGCTGTTCCAGCGCAGCTTCGCGGTGGCGAAGGAAGTACGCAGCACCACCGAGATCGGCGCCCACAGCGTCTCCATGGCCGCCGCCGCGGTGCGCCTGTCGCAGCGCATTTTTGACCGCATCGCCGACCAGAACGTGCTGTTCATCGGCGCCGGCGAGATGATCGAACTGTGCGCGGCCCACTTCGCGGCCCAGAACCCGAAGTCGGTCACCATCGCCAACCGCACCATGGAGCGCGGCGAGCTGCTCGCCACCCGCTACAACGGCAACGCGATCCGCCTGGCCGAGCTGCCCGAGCGCCTGCATCAATTCGACATCGTCATCTCCTGCACCGCTTCCACCCTGCCCCTGATCGGCCTGGGCCTGGTGGAACGCGCCGTGAAGGCGCGCCGCCACCGTCCGATGTTCATGGTCGACCTGGCCGTGCCGCGCGATATCGAGTCCGAAGTCGCGCGCCTGGACGACGTGTTCCTGTACACCGTCGACGATCTGGCCCAGGTGGTACAAACCGGGATGGAAAGCCGGCAAGCCGCCGTGGCCCAGGCCGAAGCCATCATCGACATGCGCGTGCAGTCCTTCATGAGCTGGGTGGGCGACCGCGCCATGGTGCCGGTCATCCGCGACCTGCACGATGCCAGCGAGGCGCTGCGCCTGGCCGAACTGGAACGCGCGCGTAAACTGCTGGCGCGCGGCGACGACGTCGACGCCGTGCTCGAAGCGCTGTCGAAAGGCCTGGCCGCCAAGTTCCTGCACGGCCCGCAGCAAGCGCTGCACCATGCCCAGGGCGACGAGCGCGCGCGCCTGGCAAGCCTGCTGCCGCAGCTGTTCCGCGGCCGCCGTTAGCGGCCCTCCTCCCTTCGTCGCGCTTCATTCGAGGCGCTTCCCGGCCGCATGCGGCCACCACGAATTCACCGAGTATTCCCATGAAACCATCCATGCTGTTCAAGCTGGACCAGCTTGCCAACCGTCTCGTCGAACTGGACGAACTCCTGATGTCCGAAGGCGCGACGTCCAATATGGACAGCTACCGCAAGATGACCCGCGAGCACGCGGAACTCTCGCCGCTGGTCGCGCTGTACAAGCAGTATGGCGCGGCACAGGACGACATCAATGCGGCCCAGGAGATGGCGCAGGATCCCGAGATGAAGGAATTCGCGCAGGACGAGATCGAAGACGCGAAGGGCCGCCTGGCCGCGCTCGACCTCGAGCTGCAGAAGATGCTGCTGCCGAAGGACGTCAACGACGAGCGCAACATCTTCCTCGAGATCCGCGCCGGCACCGGCGGCGACGAATCGGCCCTGTTCGCCGGCGACCTGCTGCGCATGTACAGCCGCTTCGCCGAGCGCCAGCGCTGGCAGGTCGAAGTCGTGTCGGAATCCAGTTCGGACCTGGGCGGCTACCGCGAAGTCATCGTGCGCATCATCGGCAACGGCGTGTACTCGAAGCTGAAGTTCGAGTCCGGCGGCCACCGCGTGCAGCGCGTGCCGGCTACCGAGACGCAGGGCCGTATCCACACCTCGGCCTGCACGGTCGCCGTGATGCCCGAAGCGGATGAAGTCGAGGACGTGAACATCAACCCGGCCGACCTGCGCATCGACACCTACCGCGCCTCCGGCGCCGGCGGGCAGCACATCAACAAGACCGATTCCGCGGTGCGCATCACCCACCTCCCGACCGGCATCGTGGTCGAGTGCCAGGATGATCGCAGCCAGCACAAGAACAAGGCGCAGGCGCTGAAGGTGCTGGCCGCGCGCATCAAGGACGTGCAGCTGCGCGAGCAGCAGTCAAAGGAAGCCGCGACCCGCAAGAGCCTGATCGGCTCGGGCGACCGCAGCGAGCGGATCCGCACCTACAACTTCCCGCAGGGGCGCCTGACCGATCACCGCATCAACCTGACCTTGTACAAGCTGGACTTCATCATGGACGGCGACCTGTCGGAGCTGACCAATGCCCTGGCCGCCGAGCACCAGGCCGAACTGCTCGCCGCCCTCGGCGATTGAACGTCAATATCCGGTTAAGCAAACATTAAGTAGGCGTAGGGGCTTCATGCGAGAATGCCCCATCCCCTCAACACCGACAAGAACACACCGATGCTGCCCTCCACCCGCCAGATCCTGTTCGCCATCTCCTCGATCTGCTTCGCCCTGATCGCGGTTGCCCTCTACCTGCAGCACATCCAGGACATGATGCCCTGCCCGCTGTGCGTGATCCAGCGCTACATGTTCTTGGCCATCGGCGTGTGCACCCTGGTGGCGGCGATCAGCGGCAAGGTGCGTGCCGGTACCATCCTCGCGCTGCTGGCCGCAATCGGCGGCCTGGTCACGGTCGGCAAGCACCTGTACGTGATCGCCAACCCGGGCTTCAGCTGCGGCATCGACCCGATGGAGACGGTGCTCAACCGGATCCCGACCGCCGAATACCTGCCCTGGATCTTCCGCGCCAACGGCCTGTGCGAAGGCGCCACCGATTCGCTGCTGGGCCTCGCGATCCCGCAATGGTCGGCGGTCTGGTTCGCGCTCCTCACCGTGCTGCTGGTCTTCGTCCTGCTGCGCAAGAAGCCCGCATGAGCGGTGCCATCGAGGCCGGCGCCAGCATCCGGCAGCTGCAGGCCACGCTGCCGCTCGACCCGCTGGAAAACCGCATCCTGCTCTGCCACGCGCTCGGCATCACGCGTGTTGGCCTGATCACCCAGTCCGAACGCACCCTCACTGAAGAAGAAGCGCAGCAGCTGGCCGCCCTGGTCGAGCGCCGCCTGGACGGCGAACCGATCGCCTACATCGTCGGCGAACGCGAGTTCTTCGGCCTGCGTTTCCAGGTCTCGCCCGCCGTGCTGATCCCGCGGCCGGACACGGAACTGATCGTCGAACTGGCGCTCGAACGCCTGCCGCAGGGCGGCCGCCTGCTCGACATGGGCACCGGCAGCGGCGCCATCGCCGTCAGCTGCGCCCACAGCCGGCGCGATGCGCAAATCACCGCGCTCGACCTCAGCGAAGACGCCCTCGCCGTCGCACGCGCCAACGCCGCGGCCAACGGCGTCACCGTTCGCTTCCTGCGCAGCGACTGGTTCGACGCGGTGGGCGACGAACGTTTCGAGCTGATCGCCTCCAACCCGCCCTACATCGCTTCACACGACGAACACCTGTCGCAGGGCGACCTGCGCTTCGAACCGACCGGCGCCCTGACCGACCATGCCGACGGCCTGTCGGCCCTGCGCAGCATCGTCGACGGCGCCCCCGCGCATCTGGAACCGGGCGGCTGGCTGCTGCTCGAACACGGCTACGACCAGGCCGAGGCGGTGCGCGACCTGCTGCAACAGCGCGGCTTCCAGGACGTGCAAAGCTGGCGCGACCTGGCCGATATCGAAAGAGTCAGCGGCGGGCGCCTGCCCTAGCCTGCGCGCCGTCGCGGATGGCCTTGTTAAAATAGCCATTCCGACAACTCTTCTTGCCAGCGCCGCATGCGCACACTGTTCGCTTCCCTGGTCCTGTTCGCCCCCCTCGTCTGCTGCGCCGCCGATACCGCGGCCACCGAGGCGCGCCGCCTGTTCGAGCGCGAATGGCAGTGGCAGCTGCGCCAGCAGCCAGAGTACGCGACCGCGATCGGCGAGCATCGCTACGACGCCCAGCTCAGCGACACCTCGCTGGCCGCCCGCACCGCCGCGCTCGACCATGCGCGCGAGGCGCTGCTCGACGCCCGCAAGATCGACCGCGCCCAGCTCGGGCAGGAAGACGGGTTCTCCCTCGACCTCTTCATCGCCATGCGCGAACGCCAGCTGGCGGCCGGCGCCTTCACCGCCTTCGACCCGCAGCCGATCAGCGCCTGGGACGGCCTGCAACTGCGCCTGCCGCGCCTGGTCGCCCTGATGCCGTTCACGAACGAAGCCGACTACCGCAACTACCTCGGCCGCCTGGACGCCCTGCCCGCCCACGTCGACGGCCTGATCGAGCAGCTGCGCGCCGGCCTCGCAGCCGGCTGGAGCGTGCCGAAAGTCGTGCTGGCGCCGGTGCCCGCGTCCTTGCACGCCCTGCACGAGAACATCGCGGCCGGTCCCCTGTTCGCTCCCTTCCTGCGGATTCCGGCCGCGATCGAGCCGGACGCGCGCGACGCGCTGCTGGACGAGGGCATCACCGCCCTGGCCAGGGCCGCCGCCAGCCTGCACCGCCTCGACACCTATCTGCGCGAGGATTATTTGCCCAACGCGCGCGACA
>Ga0265798_10010180_pt1 | contig 11641 bp, 9 predicted proteins | sample P3T30metagenome_FD_192430 | JGI IMG/M metagenome (GOLD analysis project Ga0265798, IMG submission 192430) | Plant litter microbial communities from East Loma Ridge, Irvine, California - P3 T30 | ecosystem: Environmental > Terrestrial > Plant litter > Unclassified | place: USA: California... | reverse complement strand
ACGCGGAGTGTGGTCATCTGGCAGGGCTCCTCGGTGGTGCGGTCCGGGTGGGGCGGGGGACGACTGACGAGGCTACCAGTGGCGTTCGGCAGAACCGGGGAGGTCGCTGGTGGCGTCCTCAGCCGGAGAACGCCGACGTCGGCGTTCTCCGAGGACCGCGGCACCGGCGAACACGAGGTCGACGACCGTCAGCAGCACCCGCGAGGTCACGGCGACGCTGACCGCGGCGGAAGCGCCGAGCGGTACCCCCGCGGTGAGCAGGGCGGTGAGGACCGCTTCACGGCCGCCGAGTCCGGCCGGCAGGAAGAAGACCAGGAAGCCGACGAGCCAGGCGAGGGCGTAGGCACCGACGGTCAAGGTCGTCACGCGGAGGTCGACGTGTCCGAGCGGCATGAGCACCAGCACGATGTGCAGGCCGAACACGACCCATGCCAACAGCGCCCAGCCGAACGCCCGGACGACCGCGCCGGTACTGATCTCGAGCGTGCCGAGGTCGCGCCGAGTGACCCTCGAGGCGAGCCGCAGGCCGAAGCGGAGCACGGCGGGGTGCAGCGCGGCGAGGACCACGGGCACGAGCAGCACCACGAACCAGTACCGCGAGAACGCGTCGGGTTGGACGAACGGGATCGTGACCGCCGCGATCGAGACACCCGCGCCACAGCTGATGAGGAGCGTGAGCATCCCCACCGCGACGCTGCGCGCCGCCGGCACCCGGTGCTCGCGGCCGAGGTCGGCCTGCGCCACGATCGGCCAGACGGACCCGGGGATGTACTTGCCGATCTGCGACAGGAAGAACACGCGCTGGGCGGCGCCGAGGGGGATGCGGTGACCGGCCCCGGACATCAGCGCCCGCCAGGACAGGAACGTGACGTAGGTCGCTGCACCGCCGGTGACGAAGGCGGCGACGAGGGTCAGGGGGTCCTGCCGACCGAACGCGTCCACGATGTCCCCGGCGCGCGGGACGAGGAAGGCCACGCACAGCACGAGGGCGACGACCAGGCCGACGACCCGGACGATCGTCTTCGTCCGGGAGCGTCCGGCGGGCTGCTGGGGTTCGGTCATTCTCACCTAGGGTTGATCGGGCGCCGGCTCGGATGCGGCGCACGCGAGCATCGGAGAGGACGGCCCACGTGCGGATCTTGGCCTTCGGAACATACCAGGCAGCGGACCACCCACGGGTGCGCGTGCTCGCCGACGGCCTCCGCGCACGAGGACACCGGGTGGCCGAGGCGAACGTCCCGCTCGGCCTGTCGACGCGGGAGCGCGTGGCGATGCTCGGCGCTCGGTCCGGAGCCGTGCAGATGGCCGTGCGACTCGTGCGCAGTTGGTCACGACTGACCGGGAAGGCCCTGCGCGCGCGGGCCGCCGGACGACCCGATGCGGTACTCGTCGGCTACATGGGGCACTTCGACGTCTGGCTCGCACGGCTGCTGTTCCCGCGGACCACGATCGTGCTCGACCACCTGGTGTTCGCCGCGACGACCGCACAGGACCGCGGTGTCGGCGGCACCGGGCTCAAGCAGCGGCTGCTCCGCGCGATCGACGCGGCAGCCCTGCGGATCGCCGACGTGGTCGTCCTGGACACCGACGAGCACCGGGACCTGGTGCCCGAGCGGCTGCGGGCGAAGGCGGTCGTCGTCCCCGTGGGTGCCACGGCGCAGTGGTACGACGCCGCCCAGCCCGTGTCGCCCGTCGACACGACCGGCGGGCCGCTGCGCGTGGTGTTCTACGGGCTCTTCACCCCGCTGCAGGGCGCGGCGACGATCGGTGCCGCGATCGGCCTGCTCCGACCGGAGGAGCCGGTGCACGTCACCATGATCGGCTCCGGTCAGGACCTCGACGTCGCGCAGGCCGCGGCTCGGGGCGGCGCCAGGACCGAGTGGATCCCGTGGGTCACGTCCGAGGACCTCCCGGCACTCGTCGCCGGCCACGACGTCGGCATCGGCATCCTCGGGACGACGCCGAAGGCGCAGAAGGTCGTGCCGAACAAGGTCTACCAGTGCGCCGCCGCCGGTCTCGCGGTGGTGACGAGCGACACCGCCCCGCAGCGTCGCGCGTTCGGCGATGCCGTCATCGGTGTCCCGCCGGGGGACGCTGCCGCGCTCGCCGACACGCTCCGATCACTCGCCGCGGACCGCTCGCTGCTCGCCGGACGCCGCTCCGCTGCTGCTGCGGCCGCTGAACGGTTCCGTCCGGCGGCCGCCGTCGGACCGCTCGACGAACGGCTGTGCGCGGTCGTCCGCTGACGCGACACGTCCGCTGACGCGACATCCCGGACCGACGACGGACGGGAGGCGCGGTGCCAGCTGGCACCGCGCCTCCCGTCTCGTGTGTGGCTGGCGGCTCAGCGCCGGAGCGCGCCGGCCTCGACCGCCGCGTGCAGCGCCTCGCGCCAGTCGCGCATCGGCGCGAGGCCCGCACGGGACCACGCGTCGTGCCCGAGCACGCTGTACGCCGGACGCGGTGCCGGACGGACGAAGGACGCGCTGTCGGTCGGCAGCACGCGCTCCGGGTCCAGCCCGTTCTCCGAGAAGATCGCGCGGGTGAAGTCGTACCAGGAGCCCTGGCCCGAGTTCGTGCCGTGGTAGATGCCGGCCGGGGCGTCCGTGTCGACCAGTTCGACGATGCGAGCAGCCAGGTCCCCGGTCCAGGTGGGCTGTCCGACCTGGTCCGTGACGACCGACACCGTGTCGTGCGTGGCGGCGAGCCGCAGCATCGTCGCGGCGAAGTTCGGCCCGTGCTCGCCGTAGATCCACGCGGTGCGGACGATGTACGACGAGTCCGGCGCGATCTGCCGCACGAACGCCTCGCCGGCCGCCTTGGTCCGCCCGTAGGCGTTCAGCGGGTCGGTCGGGGCGTCCTCGGCGTAGGGCGCGGTGCCGTTGCCGTCGAACACGTAGTCCGTCGAGATCGTCACGAGCTTGGCGCCGTGGCGGACCGCCGCCTCGGCCAGGAGCTTCGGGCCGGTGGCGTTCACCGCTCCGGCCTCGTCCTCGTGGGTCTCCGCGTCGTCCACCTTCGTGTACGCCGCGGAGTTGATCACGACGTCGTGGCCGGCGACCGCGGCGTCGACCGCGTCCGGGTCGGTGATGTCGAGGTCGGCTCGGCCGAGGGCGGTCACGTCACGACCTCGCAGCGCGAGCTGCAGGTCACGGCCGAGCATGCCGGCGGCGCCGGTGATGAGGGTGCGCGTCATCGTCGTCGACGGGCTCAGCTGAGCGCCGCGCGCTCCTTGAGGGGCTCCCACCAGGCGCGGTTGTCGCGGTACCACTGGACGACGTCGGCGAGGCCCTGCTCGAACGGCACCTGCGGTTCGTAGCCGAGCTCGGCCTGGATCTTCGAGATGTCGACCGAGTAGCGGAGGTCGTGGCCGAGACGGTCCTGGACGCGGTCGACGTACGACCAGTCCTTGCCGGTGGCGTCGAGGAGCAGCTGGGTGAGCTCCTTGTTGGTGAGTTCGGTCCCGCCGCCGATGTTGTAGATCTCGCCCGCGCGGCCCTTGGTGAGGACCATCGCGATGCCGCGGGTGTGGTCGTCGACGTGCAGCCAGTCGCGGATGTTGTTGCCCTCGCCGTAGAGCGGCACGTGCCGGTCGTCGATGAGGTTCGTGACGAACAGCGGGATGACCTTCTCCGGGAAGTGGTACGGCCCGTAGTTGTTCGAGCAGCGCGTGATCGAGAGGTTCAGCCCGTGCGTGCGGTGGTAGCTGCGCGCGAGCAGGTCGCTGCCGGCCTTCGACGCCGAGTACGGCGAGTTCGGCTCGAGCGGACGCTCCTCGTCCCACGAGCCCTCGCTGATCGAGCCGTAGACCTCGTCGGTGGAGACGTGCACGAAGCGCTCGGTGCCGTGGCGGAGCGCCGCGTCGAGCAGGCGCTGGGTGCCGACCACGTTCGTCTCGACGAAGATGCCGGAGTCGCGGACCGAACGGTCGACGTGGGACTCGGCGGCGAAGTGCACGATCGCGTCGATGCCCGGGACGACCTCGTCGAGCTTCGCGGCGTCGGTGATGTCGCCCTGCACGAAGGTGTACCGCGGGGAGTCCGCGACCGGTGCGAGGTTCTCGAGGTTGCCCGAGTAGGTGAGCGCGTCGTAGACGACGACGTCGGCACCCTCGAGGCCGGGGTAGGCGTCCTGCAGCGTACGACGGACGAAGTTCGAGCCGATGAAGCCGGCCCCTCCGGTGACGAGGATCTTCACGCGTTGTTCCTTCAGTGATCGGTGAGCGGTCGGTCGGCGGTGAGTCTAGCGGTCGCCGTGGTCGGGGTCGTCGTGGTGGGTCGGGTCGGTGGGACCGTCGTGCTCGGCCGGGGCGTCGTGCTCGGAGCGGTCGTCGGCGGGGTCGTCGTGCTCGGCGGCGGGCACGTGCTGCGAGCCGGGGTCGGCGGGGTGGGCCGCGACGGTGTCGTCCGCTCCGACCGTCGAGGCGGTCCCGGCAGCGACGGTGCCGGCCGAGGCGGTCACCGCGCGCTGCGGTCTCCGTCGCCCGACGACACCCCAGGCCAGCACGAGCGTCACCAGGCCGACCACCGCGACGGCGGCGACGAGGGCGGCGAGCGGTCGGAGCCCGTAGGGCAACGAGCCCGCGAGGGTCTGGCGGCCGGCCACCGAGACCCGGAAGACCAGCTCCTCGTAGGACCCGGAGTAGAGCAGTCCGAGCGCCGCGACCGCGACCAGCGGTGCCACGACGACCACCGAGCGCGCCAGGCGGACCCGGACGACGTCGCGCTCGACGAGGGCGCGCCACGCGCAGGCCTGGGCCACGAGGAGCGCGGCCAGCGCCGGGAAGAGGAAGCGGCCCTGGTTGACGGTGACGCCGAGGTGGCTGGCGTACGTGGCCCAGTCGCGGGCGAGCACCACGACGAGGGCGGTCACGGGGAAGGCCGCGGCGACCAGCACGGTGCGGCGGTCCACGGTCCGACGGCTGAGGCCCCAGACCAGCGCCGTCAGGGCGATCACGGTGAAGGAGTCGACGAGCACCGCCGACAGCGGCCACTCGTACCGGCCGAGCAGACCCCAGAACGAGTTCGACATGCCGTTCCAGAACGCACCGGCGAACTGCGTCGGGGCTGGCGACTCGTGCGCGGGCCACGACATCGACACGGCGGGGAAGGGGTCGGGCTGCGGCGTGCCGGTCTGCACGGCCTTGGTGACGTACCACCACCCGGTGGTGACGGCGGGGACCGCGAGTACCACGAGTGCACGCAGCAGGCGGCCGCGCGGACCGGACCCGTTCCGCGCGACGACCACGGCCAGGAGCGCGAACGGCACGGCGATCGCGCCGCCGGCCATCATCGCGGTCCCCACGGCCAGTGCGCCGCCGAGGGCGAGAGCCGTCCACCAGGAGCGGTCCCCGGTGAGCACCCGCACCGCGAGCCACGTGGCGAGCACGCCGGCGGTGATCACGGGTACCCACACCGAGACCGACGAGCCGAGTTGTGCGAGCTGCGGGACGGCCAGGAGGGTCGCGGCCGCGGCCACGGCGGTCCGGGGCGAACCGGTCGCCCGACGGACGCTCGCCCAGACGAGCGCCGGGACGGGGAGCATGACCACGACGTCGACCAGGCGCATGCCGAGCACGACGATGTCCCAGCGGCGGCCGGCGAAGTCGAGCAGGTGGGCGACCACCGCCTGCACCAGGAACCAGGTCGGCGGGTGCTGCGACATCGGGTTGACGAGCGGGTTCTCCGAGCCGTCGCCGACGATCGTCGCGAAGTCCGGCCTGTCGGTGGCGGCAGGCAGGTGCACCGGTACGTTCTGGGCGAGCAGGCCCTGCAGGTAGTGCAGGTCACCGGCCGGCGGCCAGCCCTGCCCCATCGCGAGGTGGATCACCGCGTCGACGTTCGCGAGCTCGTCCGGGCCGTGGAGCGACGGGTTGACGTACGCCCAGAGCGCGAGGACGAGCCCGAAGGCGAGGGTCAGGCCGATGACCGTGGTTGCCTCGCGACGGCCGATCGGTGGTCGGTCGTGTCGCCGGACGGCGGGGCGGGCGGACACCGCGGGGGTACGCGGTCGCGTGGTGCTCATGCGGTCGTCCCTCCACGTTGGGCGGTCTCGGTCTCGGTCTTGGTCTCGGCGTCGGTCCCTGCTACCGCGGTGCCGTGCGTGGCGGCTCCGGACCCGCCGTCGGCGGTCGGCCGGAGTGTGGCGGCGACCACCACAGCGACGGCGAGCACCACGACCGCGACGACCCACCCGACGACCATCACCGGGACGGGCACCGGCGACGACGTGGCGAGCACGTCCAGTCCGAGCGCCGTCACCCGGATCCGGGAGTGCTCGGCGATGCTGCCGTAGGTGAACAGCAGGCCGTAGACCGCCAACGCGGCGGACAGCGCCGAGACGACGACGGCGAACCGGCGGTGTCCGCGGTCGGTCTGCAGGGCACGGCGCCAGGCGACCGCGCTGAGGGCGATGAAGGCGAGCAGCGCCGGGAAGTAGTACCGACCCTGTGTCGCACCGATGAACGTCGTGGCCTCGTAGCTGCCCCACGCGTTGGCGGTCTGCAGGACGAAGATCGTCGCCGGGAGCACCGCGAGCGTGATCGCGACACGGAGCCCCGGAGCCCGTCGGAAGCCCCAGACGAGCAGGGCACCGAGTCCCAGGACGGTCGCGGTCTCGAAGACCACGGGGGAGAGGATCCACTGCGCGCGTCCGCCGAAGCTGCCCCAGAACGTCCGGGCGATGGTCGACCACGACACGTCCGCGAACGCCGCGGGGTCGGGGCCGGTGCCGGTCGGGAAGGGCTTCGGCGGACGGATCGCCGAGAAGCCGCTGGGCTGCAGCGTGTGGAAGACCAGGAGGTTGCGCACCCACCACCACGCACCGACGGCGGCGGCGAGCGCGAGGACCCAGAGCGCCCGGACGGCGCGCGGCAGGACCCCGGGACGGCGCAGCGGCGTGACGAGCACGGCGATCGCCACGAAGGGGACCAGCGGGAGCGCTGTCCCCTTCCAGAGGATCGCGACTCCGAGGGACAGGGCGAGGGCGACGGCCGTCCGCACCCGGTGGTCACCGGTCATTGCACGGACCGCCAACCACACCGTGGTCGCCGCGAACAGCACGACCGGGGCGTCGTTCGACGCCGAGGCGCCGATGGAGGCGAGCTCGGGGACGGCGAGGACGGCGAAGGCCCCGACCAGAGCCGCCCGCGGCGACCGGGTCACCCGACGGACCGTGGCCCAGGCGAGAGTCGGCAGCGGCAGGACGAAGAGCGCGCCGAACAGCCGGACCGCGAACAGGGCGACGTCCGGCCGGAGGGCCTCGAAGTGCACCAGGTGCAGCACGCCGGCCGCGACGACGTAGTAGGTCGGGGGGTGTTGCGTCATCTGGTCGACGGTGTCCGACGACGAGGCGTCGGTCGACCGGAGCAGTTCGCCCATCGTGGGCGCGTCATCGGGTCGGGGCTCGACCGCGGCTTGCTGGACCGCGTCGAGCACGCGCAGGTCGCCCGGGTCGGGCCAGCCGTCACCGATCGCGACGTGCACGGCCGCGTCGAAGTGCGCGCGCTCGTCCGGCGCCTGGAAGGTCGGCACGAGCGCTGCCCAGAGGACCAGCAGCAGGCCGAACGTCGCCGTGACCGCGGCGACGACGACCCACTCGCGGCGCCGCAACGGAGGGACGGGGTCAGTCACCGTACCGGGCGAGCTTCTGCAGGTCGAGCTGTTCCTCGGCCAGGGTCCGGTTCAGCCGCGTCAGGTCCGCGACGACACCGATCGTCATCGCGAGCACCGCCGTGATGACGAGGACCAGCCCGAGCAGGAGCGACTGCAGGTGGTTGCCGCCGGAGTCCGTCGCGAGCAGCACCAGGTAGCGGATGAACGGGATGAGCCCGCAGACGGCCAGCACCGCGCTGACCCAGGCGAACAACGCCATCGGTCGGTACATCAGGTAGACGCGGGCGATCGCGGAACCGGACTCGAACATGTGCTGCCAGATGTTGCTGAACAGTCGCGACTCACGCGTCTTCGCGTTGGTCGTGATCGGCACACTGGCGATCGCGATGCGCTTGTAGCCGGCCTGCACGATCGTCTCCATGCAGTAGCTGAACCGCGTGACGATGTTGAGCCGGATGAGCGAGTACTTCGAGTAGGCGCGGAACCCGCTCGCGGCGTCGGGCAGGTCGAGACCGGCGGCGCGGCTGGCGACCCAGGAGCCGAAGCGCTGCATGAGCTTCTTGAAGCCGGAGAAGTGCTCGATGGTGCGTGTCTGCCGGTCGCCGATGACGATCTCGGCACGCTTCTCGAGGATCGGCTGGACCAGGTCCGCGATCTGCGCCTGCGGGTACTGGTTGTCGCCGTCGGTGTTCACGACGATGTCGGCTCCGTGCAGCAGCGCGTAGTCGACGCCGTCGCGGAACGACCGCGCCAGGCCCATGTTCTGTGCGTGGCGGACGAAGTGCGTCACGCCGTGGGCCTTCGCCACTTCCACGGTCCGGTCGGTCGAACCGTCGTCGATCACGAGGATCTCGATCTCGTCGACGCCGGGGATGGACCGTGGGATCGTCTCGAGGACTGCGGGGAGCGTCTGCTCCTCGTTGAGGCACGGGATCTGGATGAAGAGCTTCACTGCGTTCGGGCGTCTCGATCTGGTCGTCGGGCGCGCGTTCCCGGAAGGAGACAGCGCGCGGATGCGTGTCAGGCCGGGAACACCCTACGTGATCCAGACCACCCGGCGGATGGCGCGGGCGGTGTGCCGGTGAGTTCGACTCGACTCGGGTCGCACTGTGGGAGGATCGCTCATCGTGCGCCGCCCGACCCTGACCCTCCACACCGGCATCGTCCTCGCGGCGGCGTTCTTCGCCGTGTTCGCTGCGATCGCGATCGGGTTCAGCGCCCCGCCGTTCAACTCCGGCGACGAGGCAGCGCACTTCGACTACGCCGTCACCGTCTGGCACGGTCACCTGCCGGTGTTCCTGGACGGCTTGCAGATCGACCCACCGTTCGGTCAGATCCCGCCGGCGCAGTGGGTCTCGCAGCACCCGCCGCTCTTCTACGCGGTCCTCGCACCGGTCGTCGGGCCGCTCTGGGACAGCGGTCAGCAGTACCACGCGGTGCTCGCGGGCCGGGCCGTGAACGCCGTGATCGCCGGACTCACCGTCCTCGCCGTCGGCTGGGCCGCGCGGCGGGTGGTGCCGACCCGACCCGGTGCCGCGAGCATCGCCGCCGTCGTCGTCTCGCTGACGTCGATGTTCCTGCTCGTCGGCGGCGCCGTCTACAACGACCTGCCGAACGTCGCGTTCGGAGCACTCGCGATCGGCATCGGGACGACGGCCCTCCGCCGCGGTCTGTCGACCCGCCTGGTCGTCCTCGCCGCGGTGGTGACCGCCGCGGGCATGCTCAGCCGGCTCACCTTCGCAGTCTTCCTGCTCGCCGTCCTCGTGGCCTTCGTCTGCGCCCGGGGTGGCGGCTGGTGGAACGGCCTGGTCGGCAGGGCCGTCGCGGTCGTCGTCGCCGCTGCCGCACCCGCCCTCGCCGCGGGCTGGTTCTTCCTCCGCAACGAACGCCTGACCGGGAACATCGCCGGCAGCCAGCCGGTGTGGGCCGCGGAGCACCTGCACCGCCGACCGCAGGGGTTCGTCACGACGGTGACCAGCCCGGAGTTCTGGACTGGCGTGTTCTCGGTCTTCCGCGGCCACTACACCGTCGACGTGCTGTGGCCGTGGGCGCTGCTCCTCGCCCCGCTCCTGCTCGCCGTCGTGGTCGCCGTGGTCCCGGCCCTCCGCCGGAACGGCCGCGTCCGCGTGCCGACCGCCTCGTCCGGCCGCCGACGTCACCCCGACGACAGCGACCGCGTCGCCGACGTGCTGGTCGCCCTCCTGCTCCTGGCCGTCGTCGCCCTCGTCGTCTTCCTGCAGATCCGGTTCACCATGCAGGGCGGCGGCGTGCACGCCCGGTACGCCCTGCCCGTCGTCCCCGTCCTGGCCGTCGTGATGGCGATCGGACTCTCCGGGTTCGGCCGGGTCGTCTCGCCGCTGCTCGTCACGGTCTGGGTCGTGGCCGCCGGCGTCGACTGGTCCGCGATCGTCGATCTGTCGGCACCGGCCTTCCACGAGCCCGCGACGCTGACGATCAGCCGCGTCGCCGTGGTGCTCGCGGTCGTGGCGCTCGTCGCCGTCCTCACCCTGGTGTGGACGGCGGCGCTCCGCCGCCCTGCGGTCGTGCGCCAGCCGGACGCCGGCGACGAGGCTGCCGCCGACGAGGCTGCCGTCACCGCGTGACAGGATGACGGCGTGACGTCCTTGCGCTCCCGGGTCGCCCGGTTCCTCGTCCGCCGCCCCGACCAGGACGTCGCACCGGCCGCCGGTCCGGCACCGGAACCGCCTCTGGTCGGCTTCGTCGTGCACGGCGCCGGCGGCGTGCACCCGGCCTCCGCGCACATCCGCGTCACCGGTCGGATGTCGGCGCTCGCCGCCTCCGGAGCGGCCCGCGTCGCCCAGGTCGAGCCGATCCGCTGGGCCGACGGGACGGACACGGCCCACCTCGACGTGCTCCTCGTGCAGCGCGACGCCTTCCCGCTCGCCTCGCTCGACGCCGCGATCGAGCGCGCACACCGCGAGGGCACCCGCATCGTCGCGGAGGTGGACGACGACTTCTTCAGCCGGGAGGCCCGTGCCCGGCTCGTCCGCGCCGAGTACGACCCCGACCGACTCGCGTCCGTCGAGCGCCTGGTGGCGGCCGCCGACGTGGTCGTCACGTCGACGGAGCCGCTGCGCGCGGTGCTCGCGGCGGCGGGCATGCCGGCGGTGGTGGTGCCGAACGCCGTCCAGCCGGGGCTGTGGGGGACCGGCCCGTCCCGCCCGGACCCGACCGGCCCCCGCCGGGTCCTCTACATGGGGTCCGCGACGCACGGCGACGACCTGGCGCTCCTCCGGCCCGCATTCGACGGGTTCGTGGACGACGACGGGCGTGCGGTCCGCCTCGAGGTGGTCGGCGTGACGGACTCCGACGCCGACTGGTTCGACCGCCTGGACCTGCCCGAGGGGGCGACGCACTACCCCGAGTTCGTGGCGTTCCTCCGGGACAGTGCGCACCGTTGGTCGGCGGGGGTCGCACCGCTCACCGACGACCCGTTCAACGACGCCAAGAGCGACCTCAAGTTCCTCGAGGTCAGCATGCTCGGGCTGCCGTTCGTCGCTTCGGACCGGCCCTCCTACGCGGGCATCGACGCGCACGGTGGTCTGCTCGCCACGAACGAGCCGGCCGCGTGGCAGCAGGCACTGCGGACCGCCTTCCGGGAGGCCGACGACCGGGTGGCGCAGGCCCGGTCGTACGTGCGTGCCGAGCGGCTCGTGACGGCCGACGGCGACTGGCGAGGAGCCCTCGGCCTCTGAGCGCAGCAGTCTTGCTAGGCTGCCCCGGTGCAGATCCGAGAACTGAAGATCCAAGGCGCGTGGGAGTTCACCCCCGTCCAGCACGGTGACGCCCGGGGCGCGTTCCTCGAGGCCTACCGCGCGGACGTGCTCGAGGAGACCGTCGGCCACCCGCTCGACCTCCGTCAGGTGAACATGTCGATCTCGTCGCGCGGCGTCGCACGCGGGATCCACTACGCCCTGGTCGCACCGAGCCAGGCCAAGTACGTCACGGCCGTCCGCGGAGCCTTCATCGACTACATCATCGACATCCGCGTCGGTTCGCCGACGTTC
>Ga0265798_10010179_pt1 | contig 11641 bp, 8 predicted proteins | sample P3T30metagenome_FD_192430 | JGI IMG/M metagenome (GOLD analysis project Ga0265798, IMG submission 192430) | Plant litter microbial communities from East Loma Ridge, Irvine, California - P3 T30 | ecosystem: Environmental > Terrestrial > Plant litter > Unclassified | place: USA: California... | reverse complement strand
ATGACCAAGCATGAGTTGCTATCCCACGTCGAGTAGCAAACATCTATACAAAGAGAAGTCCTGATACCTTCCACTGCCCTAGTCACCCCATCGCTGACAGATCGACCATCATCGCCTACAAGACCATCCAGCATCGACAATCTCAACACCACGTCGCCGTCCCAGACAACTCCCCAAACATGACCACACCACAGTACTCAACCTATCCCGGCCTGGGTGAATGGGCAAAAGAAGCCCTCCACTACCAACAAGCCGTAAAGATAGGTAAAGTCATCAAAGTTTCCGGACAAGGTCTGTCGAATCCATCCCATTTCCTCCACCAACCCAGCAACCCCCCTCTAACATTTCATCTCATCTCAGGGGGTTGGAACCCACACGCAGACAATATCACCATCCCCTCCAGCCTCGACTCCGAAATCGCCCAAGCTTTCTCCAATGTCGAGCTCGCGTTGAAGGCTGCCGGTGGCCAAGGGTGGAAGCAGGTTTATAGCGTTAGAAGCTATCACATTCCTGTTGATGAGGAGGCGACTGCTGCCATGGTGAAGAACCTCAAGGAGCGGTGCGGTCCGGATCATCGACCTATCTGGACCGAAGTTGGGGTGTCGAGTCTTGGTGCTGAGGGCATGAGGGTTGAGATTGAGGTTGAGGCGTGGGTTGGTTGATGTTGTGGCCCCATTCAAGGCTGAGGTGAGAGAATGGCTTGGTGGATATGTGTACATTGGCGTAGCGTACCTTTGGTGTATGTCTATGTCTAAGTCTAAGTCTATGTATACCTATCAATTCATGTCTCATCTTTGCATCTAACTTGACGTCTCCTTGAAATGTCAACTAAGCAAGCACGCCGCTCAAGGGCAAGTTCCTGCTCGAGCTTCCAACCCAAACCTTCTTGGTCGTGTTCTTCACAACCCAGTCCTGCTCCATGGTGTCCCAGCTGGCAATGTCCTTCCTGGTGATGTCGAAGCTGACTCTGACAGTCGAGTTCGGCGCGATGGAAATCCTCTCGAATCCACGGAGCTCCTTGACAGGGTCGTAGCGTCCGCCACGGGAGACGTAAAGTTGCGGCACTTCCTCACCAACGATGGAGCCGGTGTTCTTGACTGAGGCGTAGACACGGAAGAGGACGTCGTACAAGCTTGGGTTACCTCCCAATCCGCCACCAGCTTTGTGGACAGGCTGGGCGGAACCGTTGTGTGCGTTCTCGGGGTAGAACGAAGAGGAGCCGTAGTTGGCATCGCCAGAAGCTTCTTCAAGGTTTGAAGAATTGAGCCAAGAGTAGTGGTAAAGCGGCACACGGGTGAAGTTGGACGGGAAAGTGTGGTCGGCGGGGTCAATGCTGAAGTTGCCAAAGGTGGGTGCTGCGGATGTATAGCCGGTGAAGGGCACGTAGGCAGAGGCGTTCAAGTTCACAACCTCCAAATCAGAGAAAGAGAAAGTGGTGTACGACAGGCCGAATCCAAACTCGTAAGTTGGAGTCTTGTTGTGGAGGTCAAAGGCGCGGTAGTCGATGATGTTGCCCTCCTGGAAGTTGACCTGGGGAATCTTTCCATCGCCGTTGGGGTTGTACAGGATGTCAGTCCCGTAGTCTTTCCTGGATTGACCTATGGTCCAGGGAAGCTTGGCACCGGGGTTGACACGGCCGTAGAGGACATCAGCGATGGCGTTGCCACTTTCCTGACCGGGAAGGCCAGCCCAGAGTATGGCAGTGATGTTGGGGTTGTTCTTGTACTCCTCGAGAAGGACAGGGCCAACGGAGTGGATGACCAGGACGGTGTTGCTGCAGTTGCCAGCGACGGTGCGAATAGTCTCGTCAGCACCGCCCCAAACAGTAAGGTTGTTACGGTCGCCGAGGTTTCCATCGATCTGGATGAATGTCTCGCCGGAGTTGCTGTTTGCAAATACAATGGACACGTTTGAGCGTCGGCTGAGCTTACCGATGTTGTCAAGATCATAGTTGTCGAAACTGCTCTCGTAGGACTTTCCATGCTTGAGAACCTCGTCCTGAATGGCAGAATCTGGTGTTTTTAGGTAGGGGAACTCCGCAGTTCCACTCCCCCATCCCATAGCTAGAGTACCGTCGTTGCTTCCACGAGAGTCGGCGGAATTAGGCCCTTTGGGGTTAGGCCCGGCATCCTGACCGAAAACGGCAGTTAGCTGCTCGTCGCCAGTGAGAGGCAGCGTATTGTTGACATTCTTCAACAAAACAGTGCTGTGGGATCCGATGTGGCGGATGAGCGATGCGTGGTCCGCCCTGACATCGATATGTTCATTGACATGTTCCCAATTCTTGCCCACGTACCACTGCTCGTAATCCCAGGAGTCTTTGGTCCAGCTGTGGAAGTTCGTGTCCTTGCGACCTTCAGCTTCGACGTCAACCTTGTAGTAACCAGCCATGATACGCATGGCCATGTCGTCAAGTCTCCAAGCCGGAACAGTGCCGTTGAGGACCGCAATGGTGAGGTTCGAGCCGAAGTAGGTGTACCCGTTGTTGTATGCGTCAGAATCACCGGGCATTGTCATGTCAAGACCAGCCAGGACGGACGAGACACCAGAATGGGTGGCGAGCCAGTCCGAAATTACGGGGCCCATGAAACCAAGCTCTCCCTTGAGCAGGTAGTTGAGAGTGTAAGAGTTCTGGCAACTCTGGGAGCCGTTAATTTGTTGGTAGGAACACATCACCGATGCAGCACCAGCGCGGATGCCTTCAGCAAAGGGCCAAAGGTAGAGCTCGTGCATGGTGACATCGTCAATGTTGGAAGAGACCGGCTCGGAAATGTTGTAGCCAAAGCCGTTTGCTTCTGGCATCTGGCGAAAATGTTCCTGCTCGTTGCCAATGAAGTGCTTCATGTTGGTCATGACGTTCTGGCTTTGAATGCCCTCGATCGTACGGGCGAACATCTGGCCAGTGAGGACCGGGTCAGGCGAGTAACCCTCCCAGTTGCGGCCGCCCTCGGGCGTACGTCCAAGCGGGCCAGCAACCGGTCCCAATTGGAAGTCCACACCCTTGTTCCTGTGCTCGTAGCCCATGGCAGCACCTTGTGCGTATGCGAGGCCGCGGTCCCAGGTAGCAGCAACGTTCACACCAGAAGAGAACGCCGATACAAAATCAGCGAACCTGATGCCGAGAGGGCTGTCTTGCAAACACATTGCCCTGAAGCCTAGACGCGGTATGGAACCAGTTTGTCCGACACATCTATCGAGCTGCCAACCAGTTCCGGTTGTGAGGTTCACTAGAATAAACAAGGCAACGTTAGAAAGTGTTGCAAGAACCTTAGCACAGAGCTGAGTTATGATTTACCTTTTTCTTCGAGAGTGAGCTGGCTGACGAAATCCTTGGCCTTCGCATAAGCATCCTGCCACGAAGGGTCGGCAACGCCTCCAGTCCAGGGCGAAGGGTACTTGGGCGGGGATGTCTGATAGCTGTTGCTTCCGGCCGCGACAACAGGGTTTTCGTTGACATAATCCGGATATGTTGTATCGGGGAACTGTCCAAAATTGTTAGTAGGTCTTCCCTGATTGAAGTTGGACCTCAGCAACATACAGGAGCCCCAAAATTGCCTCTGTGAGAGAAATCTTGTCCGTCCTGGGCTAGTGCTGTAGCAGCAACCAGCAGAATCGCTGATGATATGGAGCGCATTTTGAGAGGGACCAGAGGCTGCGAGACACAAAGATTCCTGGATGAGACCTACCGCGTTCTGCACTTCAAGCGGGCGATGTCCGCCGTATTTCTACCTTTTCACATCGGAACACACATTGGCTGTGATTTCGTCTGGGAAGCATGGTGATCATCATACGTAGTGATGAGAGTGGAGCCACGAGTTCGGTAGTGGATGTTGTTCACCGTGCATTGGTCACCTCCGGGATGGAGAACTGAGGGTGCGGTGGGGTCGCCGGGTGGAGGAACGGGACTGGACTGGGGGACGGCGGAGTTTTATCGTTTCCTGCCACTTTGATGGCCCGCCGATTCCCATTTTTTGACCGTGATCGAGATGATGATGATGGCAATGATGATGCTGACTAGGTGGGTAGGTGAGTTAGTGGGCTCGCAAAGCTTGACGCTGCCGTCAGATGAGATCAAAACCGATGCCGCAGAGCCGCACGCGATGCCAGGGCCTTTCTTTGGACCTGCGTTAAATACCGCATGCTACAAGGTATGTATGTATCACGCATACGCGCATCGCTGTAGGCCAGTGGGTTGATCGGATAACTCGGATACTCCTCCACTTCGAACAAGCCTTGACCCAGGTTCAAGAGTCACTTGGCATTCAGGCCTTGACAACCGCCTCACCGATATATCATGCACTTGACAGCGGCATGTCACTACTCAACCATTTTGTATGTATCCATTTGCTAACCCTAGGAAGGCTAGGATTGTTCACACAGGCCTAGCGTCAAAAGTGTTTGTGAGCCAAGTCCTTGTTGCGTTGCTTACTTCTATCGGCTGTGGAGGCAAGCACCAGCTAGCTAGGATGCTCACTTGCGGAACTCCATGCCATCTATGAATGGAATAGCATCTATCCATATCCTGGCAGTACTTCAATGGGTAGTGCGCTTGTTGGGTTGTGGAACGCGGTACTGATAGACTCCCCGGTTCCATTGACCAGCAAGCTGGTTCATTCAGGACGATTCGTGAAAAGGAGGCAACGTAGGTTCTCGTGATCTGTGTCGTATACCAAATTGTGGGTGCTCGCTCGCCTGTCGTAGCCTCCATCCGAGGTTGTAGTGTAATCATAGACGCCAATATCTCATGCTTAAGCGCCAGCCGTATCCAATAACTCCTGCAAGAAAACACCCTTTGTTTATCCATTTATGCCTCTCATTCCCAAGCATTCTCCATGCTATCTCTTACACATCTCCTCACCTTCCTCTTGAACTCTTTCTGGTCCTCCCGCCAGAGCTTACCTGCCTCGATGTTGGCCGCACTTTCGTCGTTTGGGCTTCCGAGCATACTGATGACCGAGAGAAGAACGGTCTCAGGCGAAAGGACAGGTGACCAGCGCTCGCTGGCTTTCTCGTAGCCGTATTGGTCTTCTTCGGGAGGGTGGAGGATGGAGATGCAGACGTCGCCGCTCTCGTAGACTACCAGTTCATTAGACGCCGAATGTTGTTGCGTTAATCGGCCGACTTACCGTTGGGGTGGAAGATCGGAGTCTCGAACTTCATCTTCGGCGGGTATAGAGGGTAGTTGGGTGGGAAGGTCATCTTCGCTCTGAAGCAGCCGCCTATGGTCGTATTAGCCGTGGTCTCAGGTTCAGGCAAGCCCCAGTATGCTTCCTCCTTCCTCCAAGAAATTCAAGCGACGCCCAAGCTCTCGGCGTGTGTATGCATAAGGCGGACGTACCACACCTGCCAACCTCCCGCCATTCATATACTTCGTTGCAGCTCGTTGCTCTTCTCTCACACATCTCACTCACCTCCGTACAAACTGTCTTGGTCTTCGCTCAGCATGAGCATGACTTCCCACTCGAATACATTGCTCCCCACCAGACCACAGCTGATTCCGGGAATGTCCTTGTCGGTCTGGATTTGCTTGAACTGCTTTGCCAGTAGGAGTGCGGCGCTGGACTGGCCAGCTGGCGAATTGGTGTTGCGTGGAGATGCCATGGTCGCAGTGTCTCAAGGCAGATAATCGCACCGCGCCAGAGACTGTCGGTGCTGAGAGAGAAAGGTTGCTTGGTCGATGGTGGTGGAGCTTTGTCCTTTGGGAAGCTTCAAGTTTGCGTCACCGATGAGGTCGCAGCTTCCACAACTTGAACTCGACCGTTGGCGAGGAGTTTGTCTTGACCAGAACTCATGAAGAAACAATAATAATTCGATTTTGATCAGGTCTTTTTTCCGCACATCCGCAGACAGAGAGCTATCGTAAGCTACTGCAGTTGCTTCTTTCGATGCTGCGGGAGGCCGAGGTAACGTACCTTTTGCACCTTACCTACAGCATGCAGAAGACTGCATCAAACTTCTTACTTTGCCTACCAATCCGTAAGTAGATAAGAATGTGGTATGACGGATCTACATAGAGTGTACATAAATACTTCTTGATGATCCCACATCAACAGAGTTGGCACCAGACTCCTTAGTGCTGACCAGCTGAGCGACAACATGGACCGAGAGTATAAGTGCTAGGTACCTTTGCACACCTCAGCTCTTCGTCAGATATAATTCACACCATCTATCCTCTTCTGAGGAACTCCTGAGGACATCTGAGGACATTCTGAGGAACCACAGGACGCACCAGCGTGCAAAAGCCCCAAAGAGGTAGCATCCCCATGAGCCAACACCACAGCGACCGCGTGTTCGACCCAGGCGACATGTCAGCTCTAGCCCACATGACAAACATCGACCGCCGCAATAACACCCGCGCCGTACCTCTCCGCGTTCTTTGCCTAGGCCTCTCTCGCACTGGCACAGTCTCACTCCGCCAGGCTCTGATGCGCCTGGGCTACGGGGACTGCTACCACTTCGCAAGCACGCTGCAAGAGAACCCTCTCGACACCGAGCTCTGGCTCGAAGCGCTCAACGCCAAGTTCAATGGCGTCGGGAAGGAGTACGGCAGACGCGAATGGGACGCTCTGCTCGGCCACTGCCAGGCGGTCACCGACACGCCGTGCGTGATCTTCTACAAAGAGCTCATGCTCGCGTATCCCGACGCCAAAGTCATTCTGACAGAGCGGGACGATGCGGACCAGTGGTTCCGCTCGCAGATGTCGACTGTGGTGCCTTATGCCAGCCGTATGGTTCCTCAGACTTGGTTTGAGAAGTTCAAAGCGCTGTTTTCGCCGGTGGATTCCAAGGCGGTCACTTTGACCAAGACCATCTTGGAAGACACACCCGTGTATTCTGCGTTATGGCACGATTACCAGTACGGTACAGAGACGGCTAAGCAGGTGTACATTGATCACAACGCGGAGATTAGACGCATCGTGCCGGAGAAGAATCTGCTTGTGTTCAATGTGAAGGAAGGCTGGGCTCCTTTGTGCGATTTCTTGGGTGAGCAGGTGCCCGATGAAGCGTTTCCAAGGCGTAACGACAAAGTTGCGTTTGCAAAGAACAACAACGAGTTTGGGGAGTTTGTGAATGCTTCGAGTCAGAAGAATATGCTTGGTGCTGGGGCTGGTCTTGCTGCTGTTGTTGCTACTCTAGTCTTTGCAGCTAGATTGAGATGATTAGGCGGAGATTGTTGATATCCAAGAACTATGTGCAGTCGTCAACCGTTTCCCGGCGATACCTTGGCAAGCTCGCGAGGGCTCATTGATACCAATACTGACAGGCAGCAATTCAACTTCTCCATATCGGCTGCGAAAGCCTTGCGCCAAAGATCTGATACTCCTTCCAAGTGGCATCAACTGTACACATACAGCCACTCAGACATTGACCAATCAGAATGTTGATCTTACTGCATCAGCTCGCTCTCGACAACTTTCACTTCATCGCCAACACTGATTATCCCGTACTCGAGCAATGGCAGAATCTGCATACCCAGGAAAGCACCTTTCGGCTGCGATGGAATTGTCTTCCGGGTCCGCATCAACGTCTTGTACGGCTCGTTCTTATCCTTGATACCGGTGTCCGGATCGACGTTAGGTAGCGTACATCGAGATGTGCCACATCCGAAAAGAAACTCTGCTTTACCCGGCGTAGGTGTATCGCCGTAAGCAGCCGACAACGACGCTCGCCCACGCTCGCCAGAGAAGTCAACCCGAGGCTGGATGCATCGTCCGAAAGCCGCACGTTTCCAACGGTCTTCTTCGAATGCTTCCGTGCCCTCAATATAGATGTTCGCGCGGAAACGGCGAGCGTCCAAGCGATTCTTCATGCTCGCATCGTCTGGCAAGCTAGCGTCCAGCGCCCGCACGCTTGCCAGATTTAGAATGTGCGCGGAATAGCTGTCTGCGAATCCGATCTCGAATCTGCCATCGGCCAAGTCCTCAGGTAAGCTACGTGTGACGGGGCGAAGGTGACTTTCATCTTTTCTGAATAGGCCGAGCGGCTTGCTGACTCCAAGGAAATATCTCAGTTTTTCCAGATCTCGAGCAGGGATCTCGTTGGTGATGTTCATGGCTTGCGGACAATCCTTCCACACGGTAACATCTTCACTGGTAAAGCCCTTCGCCTCAGCGCGTTCCAGTGTGGGTGCGAGAGGGACCTTGATGGTGACTGTCTCTGTGCGTAGACCCAGTGGGTTGAAGTCTGGCTCGAATGGGAAGCTGATCACCAGACAACCTCCGTTGGAACGCCATTCCGTCGCAGCGAAGGGCACGGATTGCCTGCGGTCCCGGTCTGCATCGATACCAGCCGATTCCAAGACCACAGTGCCTTTGCGGCTTCTGCTGCGGACTCGGTCTCCCAGTGGGGTTTCGTCAGATATGTGCCTCACATGTCCAGGACTTGGCGTCGGAGCGGGCTTCCTCAGATCCGGAACCCAAAGTTCCGTCTTGACGAGGGCCAGACGTGGTAGTTCCCGGGCTGTGATGAAGCGCCATTCGTGCATCCAGTCGGAGCTTGGTTCACTGATTGGTTCTGGAGATGCTTGTTTCGAGTGCATTTGGGCAAATACAAACATGCGATCGTACTTCAGACCGGTGCTGTCCACCTCCGAAGCGGGAAGCTCGATGCCGCGGCATGATTTAATTGGGTACGTGAATAATCCTTTGATTCGAGCTGTGCGCTTTGTGTTCGCCTGATTGTACTGGTCTTTTAGATTGCTTTGGCCTTCGGGCAGTCCGAAGCGGCGACATCCAGGTATTGGGGAAGCTCGCTGCGTACTAGAGCTGGGGTGATACGATGAATTGTATATGTTGTATACTAGCGGTGTGGCAACCAGAAGAAGTGTTAACAGCACACCAGGAGCGGAAAGATATTCGATGTAGTGCTCCAAGAATGCAGAAGTCACAGTCATGATGGTCTCGTTCTCCTTGGGCAATGGAGTCCGAGTCCGAGGGCGAGACGTATGCTGGAAGCTAGTGAACACTTGTGTTGACCGGAAGTGCTTTCATTCGGAGCTCCAAGACATATGATCCGGATCCAAGAAATATTTAATTGACTCGAGTTCTTACAGCGATTGGTGAAAGGTATTCACGGCGAAATGGAGACAGATGCTGGTCAGCAATGGAGAGTAATCTGCCGCGTCGGAGTCAGGGTGATGAGAAGAGTTCAGTCCAGCGCCGCGGAACGAATGTTGCTGCAACAATGACACAGCATGATATTCACACCTATCCGAGATGTTTTTATTAGTTCATGTAGATGCGAAAGTGATGGCACTCGGGTTGGGTGGAAAAGAAGTGGCGTTGAAGGTGGAGCGGCGGGTGAAGCCGAGTCGGCAAGCGAGCGCATGCATGATTTCGGGCTCAGACGCCGCGTCCACAGATTCGACGCGACACCAACTCGTCTCGTCCCACGCACGACTGGAAAGGCAAAAGACCTAGTCGACCGGTCGCAGGGGATACATGTGATCCGTCGCATAGTAGGGCAGGCAATGGCTGTCCCGCCAAATGCCAACATCGACGCGCCGAGTCCGCCGAGCTCGAACGCGGCCAATAAGACTCCAACCTCGTCTCGTATGTACATCTCGACGTTCACCTCGTCTATCGATCTCTTTTTCTTTGGACTCCCATCTTTCCTTCATTGAGTCGCGGAACAGCGATCGTCAGTATCATTGACTTATTTGCAACAGATCGTCTACCCACCGTGTCCGCGTCTGACGCGTTCCGCAACCTCTCAGACGAGGTCCAGTCGCCGAGCAATGCATACACAGACATCTCGGAACTCGATGATGCTCTCGGTGGCGGATTCGAGTGTGGCAGAGTGACGGAACTTTGGGGTCCGCCCGGTGCGGGAAAGACGGCCATCGCGTATGTCAATGTCACTTACCAGACACGTCTTTGCTCTAACATCGTCACAGTCTGAAAGCTGCTGCTTCTATCCTCCACAAGGATGCAGCTGTTGTCTGGATAGGTGTGTTTCAGATATGTTCGATCATTTATTCATCAAGCTAATTTGCCACTTTCATCAGACACCTCTCATGCGGTCTCGACCCATCGCATACTTGCAGCTGTGCCGGAATCCCACAATTCATCCTTCCACCACTCGCTAAAGCACACATTACCTCACCTGCTCGCCTTCCTTCTGCATCCGCCTCCAACTTTCCCACCTGCGAAGACACGCCTCTTGGTCTTGACGAATCTGCACACCCTTGTCGAAACTTCAAATCCCCGGACCACCTCATTCTCACCAGCGATCAAACCCGACGTCCAAAAATGGGCGGCAAGTCGACGTTATGCACTTCTCGGATCGATCGTCTCAGCTCTGAATCGCCTCGCTGCTCGTCACGACATTGCCGTACTAGTGACGACAGGATGTGCGACACGAATGCGCTCTGAATTTGGAGCGCCAGGTGCTCCATTGGGTCTTGTACCAGGTGTCGGAGGTAGCGAGTGGGAAACAGGTATCTGGGCGCGTGCAGCGGTCCTAAGAGACTTTGGCGGGAGGTTTGTAGGGACCAGCAAAGTTAGGGGGATTGCGGTTGCCTCCGGCGAAGTGGGACTGGGCACTGTCGTTGGATTTGCTATTGGGGAAGCCGGTGTGGCTATCACAGATGAAAGGAGGCAGCAAGAACGTGCCGCGAACGAGGAGGCCGTGAAGAAGATCACGCTCAGTCCGGTCAGAGGTCGCAAGCGAGCTCTTGAAGAGATTGCAGACTCTGATGAAGACGAAGAGGCAGACGAGTATGGAGGATGGGTAGGATTGGAGGACGATTCTCTCGTTGGTGCGGACGGCGTTGAAGCTGGTGGTCATGAGAAAGACACTGGAGATGGGTCTACCACGAATGACGGCAATGCCACCATCGTGATTGATTGACCATACGTCGAATGAACGAATCTCACCAATCTGACATTTCGTCAATCCCAACAGTACCCGCAACCGATGACCTTGATCAACGACTTACGCACGCACAGCAACAGCCACAACGTCAGCATTGGTCGCCGGTTCCGCGTTGCTTTCTTTGGTGAATCAGACTGAAGCCGAACTTCGGAACAATGAATCTGGTCGGATTTCACACATCTTCCGCTTCCGGCGATACAAGGCCTCACATCGCAGACAAAGGGTAGCTTAAATCTCCGGCGTGGTCTTTTACTTCACTATGTGCGCATCGTTCTGCTGTTCAACCCAATTCATACCGCATATAACAATATGGTCGTGACTCGATCTCAGAGACCTAAGTCGGGCTCGCCCACCGCGACTACTCCAGCCGAATCTGCTCCAGCAGAAGCTTCGCCAGCCAAAAGTAAGAAACCCCAAAAGTCGAAAGCGAAACTCGAAAAGAAAACCACAACAGCTGCCACAAAAAAGCCTGCCAAAGTACAGAAGAAGAAAACCCCAAAACGAATAGGTCCCAAGCCTCCACCAAAAGAGCCTTCCAAGACGTCTCATCAAGCAGCCTCCAAGCCGCCTTCCAAGCCTGCATCCGATCCATCATTAGAGGCGATCGCCAAAGCAGCTTTGGAGAAGTTTTCGAACTCCAACGCTCTGTTCACTCCGCCGGATGACTTCACGCCAGAGCTCTTAGAAGAACTAGGACTAGCTTACGTCGACCTACCTTCTTTCAACGGCCCGGCTTCTGCTGATGCAACACAAGCAAAGCCCAAGC
>Ga0265798_10010178_pt1 | contig 11642 bp, 8 predicted proteins | sample P3T30metagenome_FD_192430 | JGI IMG/M metagenome (GOLD analysis project Ga0265798, IMG submission 192430) | Plant litter microbial communities from East Loma Ridge, Irvine, California - P3 T30 | ecosystem: Environmental > Terrestrial > Plant litter > Unclassified | place: USA: California... | reverse complement strand
TGTGGGCCACCAGCCCCGGCCCGCCATGCCCCGGCCCGATGATGTTGATCATGTCGAGGTCGTGCGCGACGATCAGCCGGTTGAGATGGACGTAGAGGAAGTTGAGCCCCGGCGTCGTGCCCCAGTGGCCGAGCAGCCGCGGCTTGACGTCGGCGACCGTCAGCGGGCGTTCGAGCAGCGCGTTGTCGCGCAGATAGATCTGGCCGACCGACAGGTAGTTGGCGGCACGCCAATAGGCGTCCATCCGGTGCAGTTCATCGGGCGACAACGGATCGGGGCGCGTCACGGCATGCGGCGGTGCCTTGTGGGCGAGGCCGGTCAAGAGTGCGGAGCCCATGGACGAGCGGCGGGGATCGCGGGCGGTATGGGGCGCATGTCGATAATCCTTTGATGGAGGCGCATCAGCCGGCCAGCCGGCTGGTCAGCGAAGGGTCGCGCAGCAGCGCTTCGTCGCCGAACGCCAGTTGCGCGCAGGTGCGGTTTGCCTGCGCGGTGACGGCGTTGAGATGCTGGCCGGCGACCTGCGGATCGAGATGTCTGGTGATGTTGGCGAATCGGCGCTGTTCCTGCGACCGCATGCCGAAGGCGTGGACCAGATACTGGTCGACCAAGGTCGTCAGCCCCGTCCCGAGCCCCTGATCGTCGAGCCAGACCCGGCTGCCCGCCGCGGTCGTGAAGGTCAGCAGCCGCTTGCCGCCGAGCAGCAGGCTGCGCGCACGCTGCTGGACCGCGACAGGCTCGATCCCGGCGCCGAACACGCGCTCGACATAGCCCTTCATCATCGCCGGCGGGGAGCCGAACCAGAGCGGGTAGACGAGGACGAACACGTCGCAGCCGGCGATCGCCGCGCGTTCGTCCTGCACGTCCTGCGCGAGCACCGCCGCATCCCTGGTCGGCAGTTCCGCCGGTTTGAGCACCGGATCGAAGCCCAGCGCATAGAGGTCGCGCAGTACGACGTGCTGGCCGTTCGCGCGCACCGCCTCGCAATAGCGGTGCGCGATCGCGTGGTTGAAGCTCACAGGATCCGGATGGCACAGGATCACGGCATGCCGAGGCTGGGCCGCACCGGGCTCGTCATCCATCATCGCGCCGACTCCATCCTGCGCCGACCCTCATCCGATCGCGCGCCGCGCCGGAGACGGTCAGGGAGTCGAGGAGTACGGGATCGCCCCGTGCGATCTCAGCCTCGGAAACTACGCACTAGGCAGCGCGCTGTAAGCCTGCGCGCCCCGTTGGCCCGGAGGGGGCCAGGTCAAAATGCCGCTCGAGCGCGGACACGACGCGACCAAGACCTTGTTGGCCTCAACGGCTTTGATGTTGCTAAATAGCGGCCTGCCGCCTGGGCGTGCCATGATCATGCGGTGCATGATGGTCGGGAAGAGAGGATTCGAACCTCCGGCCCCTGCCTCCCGAAGACAGTGCTCTACCAGGCTGAGCTACTCCCCGACGGAGTCCGATCGTTACGCCCTTGGGGGACCGACCGGTGACTGGAGGGGCGCCTATACCCAGCACTTCGCGGCTGTGCAAGCGGCCGCGGCAAGAAGTTTTCGGGAGATGTCGAAAAGCACGGGGGCATTGCGTGATGCGACGGGACAGTTGCGTCGCGACGTCAATGCAGTGCGGATGAGATGGGAGATAACCGCTTCCGGCGTCGAGCCGCGGCAGGTTGTGGACGATGGTGCACCCAGAGCGATTCGAACGCCCGACCCTCAGATTCGTAGTCTGATGCTCTATCCAGCTGAGCTATGGGTGCATCGCCATGCCGTTTTCGGCCGGCCCGTGTCTGGCCGTCTGGCCCCGCCGCGAGGCAGGAAATCCTGGTGCACCCAGAGCGATTCGAACGCCCGACCCTCAGATTCGTAGTCTGATGCTCTATCCAGCTGAGCTATGGGTGCACTGGAGGGGCGCTGATAGCAGGCATTTTTCGCGGCGCAAGGGTGTTGCGCGATAAAGTTGTGTACGCCGCGTCGGCGGCATAGAGCGACGGGCATGAAACAGCCTTCCCGCCCCGCGCTGATCGCCCTTCTTCTCGTGCCCGCCTTGGCGGTCGGCGCCTGCAGCAAGGATACCGCCAGCTATCCCTCGCTCGGGATCCGCCCGACCGAATCGATCGGCTTTGGCGAACCCGCGGGCAAGCCGGTGGTGGTCCAGCCCGATCCGACGCTCGACACCGACATCGCGGCGTTCCGGACGCAGCTCGACCGGATCAGGACGGGTTTTGCGAAGGATGCGGCGAGCACCCAAGCCGCCGCCCGTGCCGCACGCGGCGGTGCGGTCGGCAGCGAGCCGTGGCTGACGGCCCAGACCGCGCTGGCGGGTCTCGACGACTGGCGGGCGCAGACGTCGCTGCTGGTCACCGATATCGAGCGTCGCGCGACCGATCGCGCGGCGACGCTCGCGCCGGCCTATCCCGCGCTCGATGCGGTGCGCGACGCGGCGCAGGCCGAAGCCGAGAAGCAGGGAACGACCATCACGCAGATCCAGGCGAGCCTCCCCGCCGCCTGACGCCGCCCCCCGCAGCCTACCAGAGCCCCTTGAGCAGCGGCAGGATCGTCGAATAATCGTCGGTCCAGGCGGCCATGCCGTCGCGTGCGACGATCGGCTCCCAGCCCGAATTGCGTTGCCGGAGCAGCGCGATCGCCCGCGGGTCGCGCGACAGCGCGATCCAGTCCGATGGCGAGGGATGATCGGCGTCGAGCGGCGAGGGACGGTAGAGCAGGTGGACGGCGTGCCACCCTGCCTCGCGCGCGGCGGCCGCAACCACCGGTTCGAGGTCGATATAACGGTTCGAGATATGAACGAGCAGCAGCCCGTTGCGCGACACCACGCGGCCATAGGTCGCAAACGCCTCACGCGTCATCAGGTGCATCGGCACCGTATCCGACGAGAAGGCATCGAGCGCGAGCAGGTCGAGACTCGCGGTCCGCTCCCCCGCCAGCGCGATCCGCGCGTCGCCGATCCGGATCACCGGATCAGGCAGGCAGCGCGACAGATAGCTGAACTGGCCGGTATCGCGCGCGATCCGCACGACCGCCGGGTCGATTTCGTAGAAGCGCCACTGCTCGCCCGGGCGGGCGTAGCAAGACAAAGTACCCGTCCCCAGCCCGACGACACCGACGCGCGCTGCCGGGCCATAAAGCGGGCCGAGCGCCAGCATCGCCTGCCCCACACCCGATCCGGCGACATAATAGGTGGTCGGCGTCCGCTCGCGCGCGGGCGAACCGCGCAGCTGGATGCCGTGGACGGTGGTGCCGTGATCGAGCTCGCGGACCCCCTCGCCGTCGCGCACCGTGTAGACGCCGAAATAGCTGCGCTCGCGCGCGCCCCGCTCGGCGCTGAGTTCCAGCGCGCGATAGCCCCCGAACATCACCAGCGTGCTGGCGAGCACGACGACATAGGGCAGCCGTGCGCCAAGCGTGGCGAGACCGATCGCGGCGACGATCAGGAAGGCCGCGCCCTGATGCTGGTCGCCCAATATGCCGTCGGGGTTGCTGATCCGCAGCCCGGCGGCCACCGCCATGACGAGGATGATGGCCGCGAGCCCGAGACGGCGCCGCACCGCCGGCCCCGACCAGACCGCGCGAAACGTCGCCAGCAAATACATCTGCGGCACCAGCACGCCCGCGGCCAGGATCAGCAGCGGATATTCATAGGTCCAGTCGAAGATCACGGGCGCGAGCAACGCCGCGAACACCCCGCCCAGCACGCCGCCGACCGACATCGCCAGATAGAAGCCCGTCAGCCGGTCGGGGGCCGGACGGCGGCGATACATGGCGGTGTGGAGCGCGACCGAGACCATGAACAGCAAGGTCAGCGCGATCGTCGCGCTGAACACAGGCTTGTCGTTGAACCCGCCCATGATCACCCCGCCGAACAGCAGGATCGTCACCGGCGCGATCCGGGTGAGCAGGTCGGCTAGCGTGCGGTCCTGCGCGAAGGCGATGGTGAAGCTGAGCAGATAGAGCCCGAGCGGCAGCACCCAGAGCAGCGGCATCGCGACGATATCGGTGGTGATATAGGTCGAGGTGGCGAGCATCAGCCCCGACGGCACCAGCGCGAGCGCGATCCAGTGGAGGATCCGCGCCGCGCCCGGCGCCGGGCTGGTCGCTGCAACGTGCTCCGCCGACGCGGTGCGCGGCAGCCGCGTCGCGCAGAGTGCGACCAACAGGACGAGCACCCCATAACCTGCGGTCCACAACAGGCTCTGCCCGTGGATCGCCAGCAGCGGCTCGACCACCAGCGGATAGGCGATCAGCCCGGCGAAGCTGCCGAGATTGGACGCGGCATAGAGTGCATAGGGATCCGCGCCGCCGCTCGACGCGCTGAACCAGCGCTGGATCAGCGGCGCCTGGGCCGACACCGCGAAGAACAGCGGCCCGATCGACAGGCCGAGCAGCCAGGGCACCCACACCGCAGGCTGCGCATCGGCGGGCAGATCGAGCGCGAACAGCCCGATCGGCAGCCACAAAGCCGCGACCGCGAGCACGCCGAGATGGATGACCGCCTGCGCGCGCGGCTTCACCCGTCCGAGCCAGTGCGCATAGGCATAGCCGCCGAGCAGCAGCGCCTGGTAGACGAGCATCGCCGAGTTCCACACGGCAGGCGCGCCGCCGAGCCGCGGCAGCGCCATGCGCGCGACCATCGGCTGGACGAGGAACAGCAGGAACGACCCTGCCAGGATCGTCGCGACGAACAGGACGCGGCACCACCGCGCCATCGGGGAAGGATCAGACATTGGTGGGGCGATGGATCCGATAGAGGACGTGCCGGCGCAGCGGGTCGGTGGCGGCGAGATCGGGATGGTCGAAATCGCCGTCCTCGACATGGGTCATGCCCAGCCGCTCCATCAGCGCGCGGCTGCGCATGTTGGCGGGAACCGTGATGGCGACGATATGCGCGACGGGCAGATGGGCCCAGCCCCAGGCGAGGCTCGCCGCCGCGGCTTCGGACGCATAGCCCTGCCCCCAGGCATGACGCGCGAGACGCCAGCCGATCTCGATCGCGCCGTCGATCGGCGGCTTGCCCGGTACCAGACCGCAAAAGCCGAGAAACGCGGCATCCGCCTTGCGTTCGATCGCCCAGAAGCAATGCCCCGACGTGCGCTGCCGCTCGACCATCCGGCCGACCGCCGCCTGCGTCTCGGCGAGCGTCGCCGGCGGCCCGAGAAAGCGCATCACATCGGGGTCACGCCCCATCGCCGCAAAGGGCTCGACGTCCGCGTCCCGCCACGCGCGCAGGATGAGACGCTCGGTCTCGAGCCTGAACTCATCCATTCAGGAGCCGGGCCGCGTGTGCCGCATGATAGGTCAGCACGCCCGAACAGCCGGCGCGCTTGAACGCCATCAGCGTCTCGAGCACCAGCGCGTCGCGGTCGCCCGCGCCCGCTGCGGCCGACGCCTCGATCATCGCATATTCGCCCGACACCTGATAGGCGAACACCGGCACCTCGAACGCCTGACGGACGCGGACGATGATGTCGAGATAGGGCAGGCCCGGCTTGACCATCACCGTATCGGCGCCCTCGGCGAGATCCATCGCGACCTCGCGCAGCGCCTCCTCGGCATTGGCGTTGTCCATCTGGTACGTCTTCTTGTCGCCCTTCAGCAGCCCGCGGCTGCCGACCGCATCGCGGAACGGGCCGTAAAAGGCGCTCGCATATTTGGCGGCATAGGACATGATCTGGACGTTGTGATGCGACTCCGCCTCGAGCGCGGTGCGGATCATGCCGATCCGGCCGTCCATCATGTCGCTGGGCGCGATGATGTCCGCGCCCGCCGCCGCCTGGTTCAGCGCCTGCGCGACGAGCATCTCCGCGGTGGTGTCGTTGACGACATAGCCCGCGGCGTCGACCAGCCCGTCATGGCCGTGGCTGGTATAGGGGTCGAGCGCGACGTCGGTCAGCACGCCGACCTCGGGCACCGCATCCTTGAGCGCACGGATCGCCTGGCACATCAGATTGTCGGGGTTTAGCGCCTCGCGACCATCCTCGGTGCGACGCTCGGGCTGGGTGTAGGGGAACAGCGCGATGCACGGGATGCCGAGGTCACGCGCCTCGCGGCCGCGCGCGACGATCTGGTCGACCGACCAGCGCGAGACGCCGGGCAGGCTGGCGATCGGTTGCTCGACGCCCTCCCCCTCGACGACGAACAGCGGCCAGATCAGATCGGCCGGCGTGAGGACGGTCTCGGCATGGAGCCGGCGGCTCCAGTCGGACGAGCGGGTGCGGCGCAGGCGCAGCGCGGGATAGCTTGCGGACATGGCGCGGCTTTTGCGGGATGGACGCCGCGCAGGCAAGCGTTACGGTCGGCGCGAACGAAACCGATCGCTGCCGATTCGGCCTCGGGGACGCATTTCCCTTTCGCGCGTTGGGCCTCGCATGACCGCCACCACGACAGATACGACCCAGGCCCCTGATACCGGGCCGGCCCGCGACCGGCCGATCCGCTCCGCCGCGCTCGTGGTGAACGCGAAATCGCGCAAAGGACAGGCGCTGTTCAAGCGTGCCTGCGCGGCGATGTCGGGGCTTCCCTATGAGGTCGACGCGCATGCGGTCGAGAACCCCGAGGATCTGGAACCCACCGTCCGGCGCGCGCTCGCCGCCAAGCCCGATCTGCTGATCCTGGGTGGCGGCGACGGCACGATCAGCGGGCTCGTCGACCTGATGGTCGGGCACGACGTCATCCTCGGCGTGCTCCCGCTGGGCACAGCGAACAGCTTTGCGCGGACGCTCGGCATTCCGCTGACGATCGAGGGCGCGGTCGAGGTCATCCGGACGGGTGCGCCGCGGCGGATCGATCTCGGCATGATCGACGGCGATTATTTCGCCAATTGCGCGGCGATGGGGATCAGTCCGAAGATCGCCGAGACGGTGCCGCACGGCCTCAAGAAGGTACTGGGCCGGGTCGGCTATCTCGGCTGGGCGGCCTATCAGTTCATGCGCTTCCGCCCGTTCACGCTGATCGTCGGCGAGGGCCCGGACGCGGTGCGGATGCGCGTCGTCGAGGTGCGGATCTCGAACGGCCCCTATCATGGCGGGACCGAACTGGTCGACGCGGCGGCAGTCGATTCGGGCGAGATCGTCGTGCAGGCGGTGATGGGCAAGATGAAGCGGCGGCTGGTCCAGAACTGGGTCGCCAGCGTCTTCCGTCACGAATCGCGCCACGAGGAGGTCCGCGACTTCCGTGGCAAGAGCATGCGCGTCGACACGATCCCCAAGCTGCCGATCTCGATCGATGGCGAGGTGCTCGCCAAGACCCCGGTGACTGCCAGGATCGCCGCCGGGATCATCCAGGTCATGGCTCCGGTGACGCCGCCCCAAACCTAGGGCGGCGCTCAGCCGACCGGCATGGATCGGCTGGCGGGCTCGCAATCCGCCTTGGCTGCCTCGCCTGCGTCGTGTGCGGCGGGCTCGGTCACGATCCGTCCCTTGCGCCAGCCGCCATGCAGATAATAGCCGATCGTCAGCAGCATCGAGGCGAGCGACCCCGCGGGAAAGCTCCACCAGATCGCATCCGCGCCGATCATCGGCTCGAGCGCATAGGCGAGCCCGAACCGTACCGGCCCCATCGCGACCGCGAGGATCAGCAACGGGCCGACCACCGCGCCGTTCGCGCGGACCGTCGCCGACAGCACCATCGACACGCCGAACAGGATGAAGCTCCACCCCGCGATCAGATTGATCCGCGTCGCGATGCCGATCGCGCCGGTATCCTGCCCGAGGAACAGCCACAGCACGTGCCGGTCGAGCAACGTCAGCAGCGCGACCAGCCCGCCGGTCAGCGCCAGATTCATCATCAGCCCCGCGCGCGTGATCCGGTCGACCCGGTCCCAGCGCCCCGCACCGATATTCTGCGCCGCCATCGCGCTGACCGCCGCGCCGACCGCCATCGCGGGCATCTGCACATAGGTCCAGAGCTGGTTGGCGGCGCCATAGGCGGCGGTCGTGGTGGTGCCGTGCCGGTTGACCAGCCCGATCATCGCCAGCGCGGAGGTCGAGACGACGAGCATCTGCAATCCCATCGGGACGCCCTTCACGACGATCGTCTTCAGCAGCGCACGATCGGGCAGGATATAGCGCAGCTCGACGCCACGCAGCCGGATCGGCAGGTCCTTCGCATAGATATAGGCGAGCAGTGCGACGAACGAGACCGTGTTGGCGATCAGCGTCGCGAGCGCGGATCCCTCGATCCCGAGCGCGGGGATCGGCCCCCAGCCGCGGATCAGCAGCGGGTTGAGCGCGACGTCGACGACCGATCCCAGCGCCATAAACTTGAGCGGGGTCAGCGAATCGCCGGTGCCGCGCAGCGCCATCGTCAGCAGCACCGACAGGAACCCCGCGGGCATCGCGACGAAGATCACGCGCAGATAGGCGAGCGCGAGCGGATAGACCTCGGCGGGGGTCGCGAGCACGCGCAGGATCGCCGGTGCGACCAGCCAGCCGATTGCCACCGTCAGCACCGAGATGATCGTGAACAGCCCGAACGACGTGCCGAGCACGCGGCGCACCGCATCGATGTCGCGGCGGCCCATATTCTGGCCGATCAGGATCGTCGACGCCATGCCGAAGCCGAACACCGCGGCGACCAGCAGGAACATGATGATGTTCGCGTTGGTCGTCGCCGCCAGCGCGCGCTCGCCGAGAAACTGGCCGATCCACACCGCGTTGATCGAGCCGTTGAGCGACTGCAGGATCGACGACCCGAGCGTCGGCAGCGCGAACGCGAGCAACGTCTTGCCGATCGGCCCCGTGGTCAGGTCGCGCTGGCCGGTCCTTGGTGCAGGCGTGTTCGTCGCATCAGGCATCGCAGTCGGGTTCCCTCCCCTTTGCAGGCGGGGTCAGGACCATCCCCGACCCCGCACGCTCGCAGCACGCGTACGCACACCCCGGCCTCGTCCCGCACATCGGACGGGGTCAGGTCAGCCCAGCCGTCCCAGCGCCGCCTGCAGCCGTGCGGCTTCCGCCGCCTTGTCGGCATGGTCCGCCTTGGCCTTCTCGACCGCTTCGGGCTTGGCACGCTCGACGAAGCTCGCATTGCCGAGCCTCCCTGCGAGCGCGTCGCGCTCCTTCTCCGCCGCCGCGATCGCCTTGGTCAGGCGCGTGCGCTCGGCGTCGAGATCGATCACGCCTTCGAGCGGCAGGACGAAGGTCGCTTCGTCGACCACGACCTGCGCCGCGCCGCCGGTGGCTTCGCCCTCGGCGTGCGTGACGCGCGCGAGGCGTGCGAGCGCGGGCGCCTGGCGTTCGAGCCGTGCGAGCGTCGCCGCATTCGCGTCACGAACGTGCAGCGGCAAACGCGCACCCGGCGGCACGTTCAGCTCGTTGCGCGCGGTACGGATCTCGCCGACGAGCCGGATCAGCCAGTCGACCTCCCTGCTCGCCTCGGGATCGAGCGAGCGCGCGTCCGCCATCGGCCACTGCGCGACGATCAGGTCGTGATCGCGCGGGCCCATCGCGTGCCACAGTTCCTCGGTGATGAACGGCATGAACGGGTGGAGCAGAACCAGGATCTGGTCGAGCACCCAGCCCGCCACCGCCTTCGATTCGTCGTCGATCTGGCCGCGTACGTCATCGACCATCTGCGGCTTGATGAGTTCGAGATACCAGTCGCAGAAACGGCTCCACGCGAACTGGTAGATCGCGTTGGCGGCGCCGTCGAAGCGGTAGTCGGCGAGCGCGAGGTCGACCTGCTGTACGGTCGCGATCGTCTCGGCGATGATCCACTTGTTGACCGCGAGCTCGGCGCGCGGGGCTTCGAGCGTGGTGCTCGCGACGATGCCGTTGGCCTGTGCGAACCGCGCCGCGTTCCACAGCTTGGTCGCGAAGTTGCGATAGCCCTCGACCCGCTTCTCATCCATCTTGATGTCGCGGCCTTGGCTCTCCATCGCCGCCATGAAGAAGCGCAGCGCGTCGGCGCCATATTGGTCGATCAGCCCGAGCGGGTTGACGACATTGCCCTTCGACTTGGACATCTTCGCGCCGTCCGCCGCGCGGACGAGGCCGTGGAGGTAGAGCGTGCGGAACGGCACGTCCTTCATGAAGTGCAGCCCCTGCATCATCATCCGCGCGTTCCAGAAGAACAGGATATCGAAGCCGGAGATGAGCACGTCGTTGGGATAGCGGCCGCCGAGTTGCGATCCGGGACGCCCCCTGTTTCCGTTCGTGCTGAGCGAAGTCGAAGCACCGCCCGGGGCGGTGTCGCCCGTGGCCTGCCCTTCGACTTCGCTCAGGGCGAACGGGGGTTGGGAGCCGTCCCAGCCTAGCGTTGCGAAAGGCCAGAGCGCGGAGGAGAACCATGTGTCGAGGACGTCGGGATCACGCGTCAACGCGACGCCCGCGCCGGCGAGCGCCTGCGCTTCGGCCTCGGTTTCAGCCACGTACGGCGTACCGTCGGGCCCGAACCATGCCGGGATCTGATGCCCCCACCACAGCTGGCGCGACACGCACCAGGGCTGGATGTTCTCCATCCAGTTGAAAAACGTTTTCTCCCAGGTCTTGGGCACGATATCGATCGCGCCGACGCGCACCGCCTCGATCGCGGGCTGCGCAAGCGTCTTGGCGTCGACATACCATTGGTCGGTCAGCCACGGCTCGATCACCACGCCCGAGCGATCGCCGTACGGCGTCTGGATCGTGCGCGGCTCGGCGTCATGCTCGACGCCGTCCTTGTCGACATGCGCGATCAGGAAGCCCTCGGCCTTCAGCTGCGCGACGATGGCCTTGCGCGCCTCCGCGGTCGTCAGCCCGAGCAGCTCGGCGGGGATCAGCCCGTCGGACACCTGCACGACGCGCGCCTTGGCATCGAGCATGTTGAGCATCGATCCCGCGGCCATCCCGGCCCGCTTGCCGACCTCGAAATCGTTGAAGTCGTGGCCGGGCGTGATCTTCACCGCGCCCGATCCGAGCTCGGGATCGGCATGATCGTCGGCGATGATCGGGATCAGCCGCCCGGTGATCGGCAGCTTCACCTGCTTGCCGATCAGCGCGGTGTAGCGTTCGTCCGCGCCGTTCACCGCGACCGCCATGTCGGCGAGCATGGTCTCGGGCCGCGTCGTCGCGACCTCGATGAACCCCGATCCGTCGGCGAGCGGATAGCGCAGGTGCCAGAAGCGGCCCTTGATCTCGCGCGTCTCTACCTCGAGGTCGCTGATCGCGGTGCCGAGGCCCGGATCCCAGTTCACCAGGCGCTTGTCGCGGTAGAGCAGCCCCTGCTTGTGCAGGTCAACGAACACCTTGAGGACGGCCTTCGAAAAGCCCTCGTCCATCGTGAAGCGCTCGTTCGCCCAGTCCATCGAACAGCCCAAGCGGCGGAGCTGCTGCGTGATCTCGCCGCCGCTCTCTTCCTTCCACGCCCAGACCTTGGCGATGAAGTCCTCGCGCGAGAGGTCGGTGCGCTTCTGCGGCGGGGACATCGCGCCCATCTGGCGCTCGACCACCATCTGCGTCGCGATACCCGCGTGATCGGTGCCGACGACCCAGAGCGCGTCCTTGCCCTTGAGGCGTGCATGGCGCGTCAGGATATCCTGCAGCGTGTTGTCGAGCGCATGGCCGATATGCAGGCTGCCCGTGACGTTGGGCGGCGGGTTGACGATCGTCCAGGGTTCCGCGTTCGGGCGGTCGGGGCGGAACTGGCCGCTGGCCTCCC
>Ga0265798_10010177_pt1 | contig 11643 bp, 8 predicted proteins | sample P3T30metagenome_FD_192430 | JGI IMG/M metagenome (GOLD analysis project Ga0265798, IMG submission 192430) | Plant litter microbial communities from East Loma Ridge, Irvine, California - P3 T30 | ecosystem: Environmental > Terrestrial > Plant litter > Unclassified | place: USA: California... | reverse complement strand
GTAACCTGGTCGGCATAGCCGTTATTGAACAGGAAGCGGTCAGTGACGATAAAGGCACGTTTCGCGCCATCCGTTGCCACTTCTTCCAGCGCAATTGGCAGTGAACCCCGACGGAAGTAGATGGATTTAGGAAGTTTATGCCACAACATATTCTCAGCTCGCTTGGCGACAGTTTTGGTATTGATCAGATGTTTTGGACCGACGTTCTCTGAAATAGAGTTTCCGCCCCACGAACCACAACCCAGCGTCAGAGATGGTGCCAGTTTAAAGTTGTAGAGGTCGCCGATACCTCCCTGAGAGGCGGGTGTGTTGATCAGAATACGCGCGGTCTTCATTTTGTCGCCGAAGTAGTGAACGCGTTCGGTCTGGTTATCCTGATCGGTATAGAGACAGGAGGTGTGGCCGATACCGCCCATGGCGACCAGTTTTTCTGCTTTCGCGACCGCATCATGGAAATCTTTCGCCCGATACATCGCAAGGGTAGGTGAGAGTTTTTCATGGGCGAACGGCTCAGACTCATCCACCAGCTTAACTTCGCCAATCAGAATCTTAGTGCTCGGTGGCACACTGATACCGGCCATCTCCGCAATTTTGAACGCTGGCTGGCCTACGATGGCCGCATTCAGGCCGCCGTTTTTCAGAATAATATTCTGCACCGCACTCAGTTCGGCACCCTGTAGCATATAACCGCCGTGGCTGGCGAAGCGTTCACGCACCGCATCATAGACTGAATCGACCACAATCACCGATTGTTCAGAGGCGCAGATAACCCCGTTATCAAAGGTTTTCGACATCAGAATCGACGCAACCGCACGTTTCAGATCGGCGGTTTCATCAATCACCACCGGTGTATTACCGGCACCGACACCAATCGCAGGTTTACCGGAGCTGTAAGCCGCTTTCACCATGCCCGGACCGCCAGTGGCGAGGATCAGGTTGATGTCAGGGTGATGCATCAGTTGGTTTGACAGCTCAACGGAAGGTGCGTCAATCCAGCCGATAATGTCTTTTGGCGCACCGGCAGCCACCGCCGCCTGCAACACGATATCTGCAGCTCTGTTCGTCGCATCTTTGGCGCGTGGATGGGGAGAGAAAATGATGCCGTTACGGGTTTTAAGGCTGATTAAGGCTTTGAATATGGCGGTTGAAGTGGGGTTTGTCGTTGGGACGATACCGCAAATCAGGCCAATAGGTTCGGCGATGGTAATGGTGCCGAAGGTATCGTCAGTGGCTAACACACCACAGGTTTTTTCATCTTTATATGCGTTGTAGATATATTCTGAAGCAAAATGGTTTTTGATCACTTTGTCTTCGACGATGCCCATACCGGATTCGGCAACGGCCATCTTGGCAAGCGGGATTCGGGCGTCTGCGGCAGCGAGAGCGGCAGCACGGAAGATAGCGTCGACCTGTTGTTGAGAAAAGTTGGCATACTCACGCTGGGCTTTTTTTACACGTTCAACCAGTGCATTAAGTTCGGCGACATTGGTTACGGCCATGGTGTTCTCCTGAAGGAAGTTAAACTTTTTTAGTAAACAATCCTGCGCCCTGAGTATAGTCACGCTGCCATAAGGCGTTGGACTGGGTTAGAACGCCCGGATTTTCAACTGTTTACTGAACTAGTCTTCTGTTGCAGTCAGTGAGATTTACTTCGCTGCCGCTAATACTTCCGTTGTGAAAATATTACCTGGTTTGGGGTAGGGCAATTTTGATGCAGATCAATTTAACCCCAAGCTGACACCTTTCAGCTCACGTTTGCGCTATTCCTTTATCATATTGGTTACCTCTCCACGTCATCAGCCTGGTAGCGGCTAAATCCAGTCACTTTTTAATCTCTGGGGTAAAGCGCTGGATGCTCCGTCATTCGACAGTATAAATAGCTGAATGAGTATCTGGCGTCCGTGCCCGTTTTCACATACATTAGGCGCGTTTTCCCCCCTGCGGTACGGAGTAAAGTCGTGAACCCTGCGCTGTTAGATTTATCAGGCTATATCAAATTTTTTGTCGGGCTCTTTGCACTGGTCAATCCGGTGGGAATTATTCCGGTTTTCATCAGCATGACCCGTTATCAGGGGGTGGCTGAGCGTAACAAAACCAACCTCACCGCCAATCTGGCGGTTGCTATTATTCTCTGGACCTCTCTTTTCCTTGGGGATGCGATTCTGCATGTGTTTGGCATCTCGATTGACTCCTTCCGCATCGCGGGTGGGATTCTGGTCGTCACCATTGCGATGTCGATGATCAGCGGCAAGCTGGGCGAGGATAAGCAGAATAAGCAGGAGAAGTCAGAAACGGCGATCCGCGAAAGCGTGGGAGTTGTGCCGCTGGCGTTGCCTCTGATGGCGGGGCCGGGTGCTATCAGCTCGACCATTGTCTGGAGCACCCGCTACCACAGCTGGATAAATCTGCTGGGATTCACCCTGGCGATTGCCATCTTTGCATTCTGCTGCTGGTTACTCTTTCGCGCCGCGCCGTTAATGGTGCGTATTCTTGGCCAGACCGGTATCAACGTCATTACGCGTATTATGGGTCTGTTACTGATGGCGCTGGGGATCGAATTTGTTGTCACCGGCATGAAGTCTATTTTTCCCGGCTTACTCAATTAAACGCACACTTATTTCAGAGAGTGAAATGAAATAATGATCCGTAATGGTGCAGAAGTAGCATTTCATGCACCATTACGATGCAATTATTCGTTGTGCTTAACAGGGTCGGGCAATTATAAATTTCATTACTGCGTGTTGGCTCACAGACTTTTTTCTACGAAATAATGTCACTATTTTCACACGATATTCTGCTCTCAATTTTCATGAAAGCCTCACAAACTGCCAGAATAATCACGCCATCTTAAATTTCATCACGCTGAAGCCAGGTTTCTCACTATAAGTGCCAAAAAAGAGGCCGTTTGTCGCTGCTTTCCGCGCGTGAGAGGGGTTTTCAGCTAAATAGTCTATTTTTCATATCGATATGATATTTTCAGGTCGAAAATTAACACTTCCGCTGCCTGACTTCTCATGATAAAAGAGAATTAGTTAACATTTTAGCTATTTTGCTTTGGCGCGCCTTCCCGGCTTCTGATAATTTTTGGCCCAACGTAAAATTTTTTCTCCGAAAGCCCAAAGTGAGAACGCTTTTTGCTTAAGCCTGTCGGGATACTTAATTAAAGGTTGGCGTTTCGCATGATTGGGATGAAGAACTTGCAGCAGCAGCGGTCAAAACTCGCAGTCGTTTTGTTAATGGCTTTTTCTCCGGCTTATGCCGCCACGATACCGCCGGGCACATCACTGGCCGCGCAGCAACAGATTGTGATCAATAACGGCAGTGAAGTCTCCTCGCTGGATCCGCATAAAACCGAAGGCGTGCCCGAATCCAATATTATTCACAACCTGCTGGACGGCCTGGTCAATACCGATAACAGCGGTCAGGTCGTGCCTGGCGTCGCTAAAAGCTGGGAAAATCCGCAACCCACCGTCTGGATTTTTCATCTGCGAGAGGATGCGAAGTGGAGCAACGGTGAGCCAGTTACCGCCGCTGATTTCGTCTACAGCTGGCGCCGTCTGGTGGACCCGAATACCGCGTCGCCGTACTCCAGCTATCTGCAGGCAGCCCATTTTGCCAATATCGATGCCATTCTTGCCGGCAAAGCGCTACCCGATCAGCTGGGCGTGAAGGCGCTGGATGCCCATCGGCTGCAAATTACCCTGAGTGAGCCGGTTCCTTACCTGGTGGCGATGTTAGCGCATACGGCGATGAAGCCGGTATATGCGCCTGCCATTAAGCAGTGGGGCGAAGCCTGGACCCGCCCGGGTCACTATATCGGTAACGGGGCCTACACGCTGAGCGACTGGGTAGTGAATGAAAAAATCGTCGTGAAGCGCAATCCTCGCTACTGGGATAATGCACACACGGTAATAGAGCAGGGCACATTCCTGCCGATCGCCTCTGAAAACAGCGATATCAATCGCTACCGCAGCGGCGGCACGGATATTACCAACAGTGCGGTGCCACCAGAGATGTTTGGCAAACTGCGCAAAGAGCTGGGCGATGAAGTGAAGGTCAGCCCGCTGCTCTGCACCTTCTACTACGAGATTAATAACAAAAAGCCGCCGTTTACCGATGCACGGGTGCGTGCCGCACTGAAGATGACCCTCGATCGCGAGGTCATTGCCAATAAGATCATGGCCCAGGGGCAGATTCCGGCTTACAGCCTGACGCCGCCTTTCACCGCCGGTATCAAACTCACTCCACCTGCCTGGTTCACCTGGACGCAGGCGCAGCGTAATGAAGCCGCTAAGAAGCTGCTGGCAGAGGCCGGCTTTGATGCTGCCCATCCGCTGACCTTTACGCTGCTCTATAACACTTCCGATCAGAACAAACGACAGGCGATTGCGGCCGCGTCGATGTGGCAGAAAAACCTGGGTGCTAAGGTGACGCTGCAGAATCAGGAGTGGAAAACCATGCTGGAGACCCGTCATCAGGCGCAGTATGACGTGGTGCGCGCCACCTGGTGTGCCGATTACAACGAACCCTCAACCTTCCTGAATATGCTGATCAGCAACGCCTCGATCAACACCGCGTATTACAGCAGCGCAACCTTTGATCGTCTGATGGCAGAGACGCTGACGGCGGGCAGCGAGGCGCAGCGCGCCGACCTGTATCAGCAGGCTGAAACACAACTCGACAAAGACTCACCAATTGTGCCAGTTTACTACCGCGTAAGTGTGCGCCTGGTGAAACCCCGGGTTGGCGGCTTCACGGGCAAAGACCCGCAGGACATGACAGACCTGAAGTACTATTTCATCAAACAACACTGATCTGATCGCCCATTCGGCGAGACAGGCGGAAAACGCATCAGCAAACAGACCATTTTTTGGGGTCAATCTCTCTGGTAACAGGCCAGGGAGCCCGTAGACGGGGACGCCGGGGCAGACCATCGCCACGGTGACGATAATAAAACTGGAGTGTAATAATGAACAACATCACGAAAAAAAGCCTGATTGCAGCGGGCGTTTTCGCCGCAGTGAGTGCGCTGGCAGGGAATGCAGCTTTAGCGGCAACAGTGCCTGCGGGCGTTGAGCTGGCCGCAAAACAGGAGCTGGTTCGCGGCAATGGCGATGAAGTCCAGTCGCTGGATCCGCACAAAATCGAAGGCGTGCCGGAAGATAACGTGGCGCGCGATCTTTACGAAGGTCTGCTGGTCAATGACAGTACCGGCAAACCAGTTCCGGGCGTGGCGGAAAGTTACGAAAACAAAGATTTCAAAGTGTGGACTTTCCACCTGCGCAAAAATGCAAAATGGTCCAATGGCGAGCCGGTGACGGCGCAGGACTTCGTCTACAGCTGGGAGCGCCTGGTCGATCCTAAAACCGCCTCTCCTTACGCCAGCTATCCGCAATATGGTCATATCCTGAATGTCGATGACATCATCGCCGGTAAAAAACCCATTACCGATCTGGGCGTCAAAGCCATTGATGATCACACGCTGGAAGTCACCCTGAGTGAGCCGGTTCCCTATTTTGATAAGCTGCTGATTAACTCCGTGATGTCACCGGTTTATAAACCAGCGATTGAGAAGTTTGGCGATCAGTGGACTCAGCCACAGAACTGGGTCGGCAACGGCGCCTTTAAACTGGACGCGCACGTCATTAACGAGCGTATCACCCTGGTCCGTAACCCGAATTACTGGGACAACGAACACACCGTGCTGAACAAAGTCACCTTCCTGCCAATCAGTTCTGAAGTCAGCGACGTTAACCGTTACTTCTCCGAGAACGGCAGCGACATGACCTATAACAATCTGCCGATTGAACTGTTTAAAAAGCTACAGCGTGACAATGGTAAAGAGCTGCACGTCGATCCTTACCTTTGCACCTACTACTACGAAATTAACAATCAGAAAGCGCCATTCACCGATCCGCGCGTGCGCGCCGCCCTGAAGCTGGGTCTGGATCGTGACATCATGGTCAATAAAGTGCTGGCGCAGGGTCAGATACCGGCCTACAGCTACACGCCGCCATCCACCGATGGCATGGACATTCTGCCGCCAGACTGGTTCAAATGGACGCAGGAAAAACGTAATGCCGAGGCGAAAAAGCTGTTAGCTGAAGCGGGTTATACTGCCGACAAACCGCTGACCTTTAACCTGCTCTATAACACCTCCGATCTGCACAAGAAGCTGGCAATTGCCGCCTCGTCGATCTGGAAGAAAAACATCGGTGTGAATATCAAGCTGGAAAACCAGGAGTGGAAAACCTTCCTGGATACCCGTCATCAGGGTAATTTCGATGTTTCACGCGCGGCCTGGTGTGCGGACTACAACGAACCGACCTCCTTCCTGAATACCATGCTGTCCAACAGCAGCAGTAATACCTCGCACTATAAGAGCGACGATTACGACAAAGTGGTGCGTGGCGCGATTAAGGCATCCGATGAAAAAGCCCGCGCGGTGGAGTATCAGAAAGCCGAGCAGATCCTGGATAAGGACAGCACCATCGTACCGGTTTACTACTACGTGAATACCCGTCTGGTGAAACCTTATGTCGGCGGTTATAACGGTAAAGATCCGCTGGATAAAACGCTCGATAAAAACTTCTACATCATCAAACACTAATAGCATTCAGGCTATCAGCAGTGGCGGCGCGTCTGGCGCCGCCTTTTAATTTTTTTATATGTTGTGAAGCAACAGCCTGGTAGGTACGGCAATGTTAAAATTCATCCTGCGTCGCTTGCTTGAAGCGCTCCCGACGCTGTTCGTCCTGATTACCATCTCCTTCTTTATGATGCGACTGGCACCCGGCAGCCCCTTTACCGGCGAGCGCACACTGGCACCGGAAGTGATGGCCAACATTGAGGCGAAATATCACCTCAACGATCCTATCGGTAAGCAGTATGTCGATTACCTGGTGCAGCTGGCGCACGGCGACTTCGGCCCATCCTTTAAATACAAAGATTATTCGGTCAACTACCTGGTCGCGCATGCCTTCCCGGTCTCGGCCAAACTTGGCCTGGCCGCGTTTCTGCTGGCGGTGGTGCTTGGCGTCACGGCCGGGGTTATCGCTGCGCTCAAACAGAACAGTTTGTGGGATTTTGCTGTGATGGGGGTGGCAATGACCGGCGTGGTGATACCCAGTTTCGTGGTCGCGCCGTTGCTGGTTCTGCTGTTCGCCATTACCCTGAAGTGGCTGCCGGGCGGCGGCTGGAATGGCGGGCAGTGGAACTACATGCTGCTGCCGATGGTGGCGCTGTCGCTGGCCTACATCGCCAGTATCGCGCGTATTACCCGTGGTTCGATGATCGAAGTGATGCACTCCAACTTTATCCGCACGGCACGCGCCAAAGGGTTACCGCTGCGCCGCATTGTGATGCGTCATGCGCTGAAACCGGCGCTGCTGCCGGTGATCTCCTACATGGGACCGGCATTTGTCGGCATCATCACCGGTTCGATGGTGATTGAGTCGATCTACGGTCTGCCGGGCATCGGTCAGCTGTTTGTGAACGGCGCGCTGAACCGTGACTACTCACTGGTGATGAGCCTGACCATTCTGGTTGGTTTGCTGACCATCGTATTCAACGCGATTGTTGACGTGCTCTATGCCGTTATCGATCCCAAAATTCGTTACTGATAGCGGAGTTCGCCATGATGTTAAGTAAGAAAAACAGCGAAGCTCTTGATGCGTTCAGTGAGAAGCTGGAAGTAGAAGGGCGTAGTCTCTGGCAGGACGCACGTCGCCGTTTTATTCATAACCGCGCTGCCTCCATCAGCCTGCTGGTGCTGTTCCTGATCACCCTGTTCGTGATCTTTGCGCCGATGCTGGCGCAGTTCACCTACGACGATACCGACTGGGGCATGATGTCCTCGCCGCCCGATACCACCTCTGGTCACTGGTTCGGCACCGATTCTTCGGGTCGTGACCTGCTGGTGCGTGTGGCTATCGGTGGCCGGATCTCGCTGATGGTGGGCGTGGCTTCTGCGCTGATCGCGGTGATTGTCGGGACGCTCTATGGCTCGATTGCTGGCTATCTCGGCGGCAAAACAGACTCGGTGATGATGCGTATTCTGGAAATCCTTAACTCCTTCCCGTTTATGTTCTTCGTGATCCTGCTGGTGACCTTCTTTGGTCGCAATATCCTGCTGATTTTTGCTGCTATCGGCATGGTTTCGTGGCTCGATATGGCGCGTATTGTGCGCGGCCAGACGCTGAGCCTGAAGCGTAAAGAGTTTATCGAAGCGGCCCATGTGGGCGGAGTATCGACCTGGAAAATCGTGGTGCGCCATATCGTGCCGAACGTGCTGGGCGTGGTGGTGGTTTACGCTTCGCTGCTGGTGCCGAGCATGATCCTGTTTGAATCCTTCCTGAGCTTCCTGGGTCTGGGTACGCAGGAGCCACTGAGTAGCTGGGGCGCACTCCTCAGCGACGGAGCAAACTCGATGGAAGTGTCGCCTTGGTTGTTGCTCTATCCGGCAGGCTTCCTGGTGGTCACGCTGTTCTGTTTCAACTTTATCGGCGATGGCCTGCGTGATGCCCTCGACCCGAAAGATCGTTAAGGAGTTTCCCGATGACTATTCATGAATTCCAGCCAGCAATGGCGGCCCGCACGGGAAGCGAACAGCTACTTACGGTCAAAGATTTACGCGTCACCTTTGGCACGCACGATGGTGATGTAACCGCCGTCAACGACCTGAACTTCTCGCTGCGCGCCGGTGAGACGCTGGGCATTGTCGGTGAGTCCGGTTCCGGCAAGTCACAAACCGCCTTTGCCCTGATGGGGCTGCTGGCAAAGAATGGCCGCATTGGCGGTTCGGCAATGTTCAATGGCAAAGAGATCCTGAATCTGCCCGAGAGCAAGCTCAATAAACTGCGCGCTGAACAGATTGCGATGATCTTCCAGGACCCGATGACCTCGCTGAACCCCTATATGCGGGTGGGCGAGCAGCTGATGGAAGTGCTTAAGCTGCATAAAGGGATGAACAACGCGCAGGCGTTTGAAGAGTCGGTGAGAATGCTGGATGCGGTGAAAATGCCGGAAGCGCGCAAGCGGATGAAGATGTACCCGCATGAGTTCTCCGGAGGCATGCGTCAGCGCGTAATGATCGCCATGGCGCTGCTGTGCCGTCCCAAACTGCTGATTGCCGACGAGCCGACCACCGCACTGGATGTCACCGTCCAGGCGCAGATTATGACGCTGCTCAACGACCTGAAGCGCGAGTTTAACACCGCCATTATCATGATCACCCACGATCTTGGTGTGGTGGCGGGGATCTGCGACAAAGTGTTGGTGATGTATGCCGGACGCACCATGGAGTATGGCCGCGCCCGCGATGTCTTTTATCAGCCGTCACATCCTTACTCGATTGGCCTGCTTAATGCGGTGCCACGTCTTGATGCGGAAGGGGAAAGTCTGACGACCATTCCGGGTAATCCACCCAACCTGCTGCGTCTGCCGCAGGGCTGCCCGTTCCAGCCGCGTTGTCCGCACGCTATGGATATCTGCACCCAGGCACCACCGCTGGAACCCTTTGGTGAAGGCCGTCTGCGCGCCTGCTTTAAGCCGGTGGAGGAGTTAGTATGAGCACCGTAGCTGAAAAAAGAGTGTTACTGGAAATCGCCGACCTCAAGGTGCATTTCGACATCAAAGATGGCAGGCAGTGGTTCTGGCAGCCATCAAAAACCCTGAAAGCCGTCGATGGCGTCAGCCTGCGTCTGTATGAGGGGGAAACCCTGGGCGTGGTTGGCGAGTCTGGCTGTGGTAAATCGACCCTGGCGCGCGCCATTATCGGGCTGGTGAAGGCGACCGAAGGTCGGGTCGCCTGGTTAGGCCGTGATCTGCTGGGGCAAAGTGAAGAGGAGTGGCGCAAGGCGCGAAGCGATATTCAGATGATATTCCAGGATCCACTGGCGTCGCTTAATCCGCGTATGACCATCGGCGATATCATCGCAGAGCCACTGCGTACCTATCATCCAAAAATGGCGCGTCAGGAAGTGAAAGACCGCGTCAAAAATATGATGATGAAAGTGGGGCTGCTGCCTAACCTGATTAACCGCTATCCGCATGAGTTCTCGGGCGGTCAGTGTCAGCGTATTGGTATCGCCCGCGCGCTGATTCTTGAGCCTAAGCTGATTATCTGTGATGAGCCGGTCTCCGCACTGGACGTCTCGATTCAGGCCCAGGTGGTTAACCTGTTACAGCAGCTACAGCGCGAAATGGGCTTATCGTTGATCTTCATTGCTCACGATCTGGCGGTGGTGAAACATATTTCTGACCGGGTGCTGGTAATGTATCTGGGGCATGCGGTGGAGCTGGGTACCTACAAAGAGGTCTACAGCAATCCTCAGCATCCTTACACCCGTGCGCTGATGTCCGCAGTGCCGATTCCCGATCCGGACAAGGAGAAGAACAAGCAGATTCAGCTGCTGGAGGGGGAGCTGCCGTCGCCGATCAATCCGCCATCAGGCTGCGTATTCCGCACCCGTTGTCCGATTGCTGGTCCGGAGTGTGCGAAAACCCGGCCGCTGCTGGAAGGCAGCTTCAACCACGCGGTCTCCTGTCTGAAAGTCGATCCGCTATAATGCAAAACGCCGGGCAATCGCCCGGCGTTTTCTTCTCAAATCTCACGCTTACTCACGCCACAGGATATGACAGAGTTTGTGATCTTTCTCGCGGCACAGCAGCACGCGAGCAAAGACGTCGGTGATCGGTTCGCCGTCCGCTTCACCCAACCCAATCACCACCTCGGCAAAAAAGTCCGGGTTCAGGTCGAAATCGACATGATCTTTCCAGTCTTCAGAGGGATCGAACAGCTCTGCGCCACCGCGCTCTTCGAACTGCAGATTGAAGAGAATGACGTCTGCCGGATCAAGATTGTCGACTGCCAGTTCGAGAAAAATATCGTAGGCTTGTTCCAGCGTTTCATCTTCGGTAAGGCGATTATTTAAATCCATAGTCTGTCCTGTCGGCCTGCGGCCATTTACACAATCTGGCTCGTTTTACAGTAAAGGACTGAAGAAGTAAAACAGTCGTTCGACGATGCGTTGCCACCAGGCACGTTTTGCCCAGCGCTTGCCATCCAGCAGGCGGGAACGGGCGATATAGTCATCCTGCACACAGGCGAGATCGCTGCCAAAGCCCGCATCATCAACCACCAGCGTCACTTCAAAATTCAGCCATAAACTGCGCATATCAAGGTTCACGGTTCCTACCAGGCTCAGTTGTCCGTCGACCAGCACGCTTTTGGTATGCAGCAGGCCATCTTCAAACTGATAAATTTTCACGCCCGCTTCCAGCAACTCACTGAAGAAGGAGCGGCTGGCCCAGCCAACCAGCAGCGAGTCATTGTGACGTGGCACAATCACGCTGACATTGACGCCACGCTGCGCCGCCGTACAGATAGCATGCAGCAGGTCGTCGCTCGGCACTAAGTAGGGTGTAGTCATGATCAACTGTTCACGCGCCGAATAGACCGCAGTCAGCAGCGCCTGATGGATCATATCCTCCGGGAAGCCGGGTCCGGAAGCGATGACCTGCACGGTGTGGCCGCTCTCCTGTTCAAACGGCATAATGTTGCGATCGGGCGGCGGCGGTAAAATGCGTTTGCCGGTCTCTATCTCCCAGTCGCAGCTGAAAACAATCCCCATCGCCGTCGCC
>Ga0265798_10010175_pt1 | contig 11644 bp, 9 predicted proteins | sample P3T30metagenome_FD_192430 | JGI IMG/M metagenome (GOLD analysis project Ga0265798, IMG submission 192430) | Plant litter microbial communities from East Loma Ridge, Irvine, California - P3 T30 | ecosystem: Environmental > Terrestrial > Plant litter > Unclassified | place: USA: California... | reverse complement strand
TGTTCAGGTCGACCGTCACCGAGCGCTTGCCGCGGTTGGCCGACAGGTAGTAACCGGATTCCTTCGTGTCGTTGCCATTGCCATCCTTCAGGAACGGCGGGCCCCAGCTGCGGGTGTCGTCGCCGACCTTCGGGCGTTCGACCTTGACGACGTCGGCGCCCAGGTCGGCCAGCAACTGGCCCGACCACGGACCGGCGAGGATGCGGCTCAGATCGAGCACCTTGATATGCGAGAGTGGACCAGCCATGGATGTCTCCTGTGTTCTATGTAATTTGTCAGACTTGCGCGTCATCGGGACGCGTGGCGATCACGGATGCGCGCGCCTCGAAGGTGGCGTGCCACGCGGCCAGGGCCGGGTGGCCGGCGCGCCAATCGAGGTCGGCAAAGCGGTAGTCGAGGTAAGAGAGCATGCAGCCGGTGGTCACGTGGCCGATGTCGTGGCCGTCGTGGAGCGATGCGGCGGCCGCTTCCAGGCGCGCGAGCGATGCAGCGATCTTGGTGGCGAACGCCGCCAGCCAGTCGGGCAGCTGCTGGCCGGGGGCTTTCATGCGTTCCTGGCGCCAGATCAAGAGGATGGCCAGCATGCCGTCGGCCAGCGCCTGGCGTTGCAGGGCGGTCCAGCGCGCCGGGCCGGCGGCCGGAAAGTAGCGCGGGCCGTCGTGCAGCGTGTCGAGGTATTCGCAGATGACGGGCGAGTCGTACAGCGCCTGGCCATCGTCCAGCACCAGCGTGGGAATCTGGCTCAGCGGGTTATCCGCCATGATCGATGGATTGGGCGTGGCGATCGCGGCGACCGAGCGCACGCGCTCGACCTGCGCATCGAGCCCTGTCTCGTGCAGCAGGATCGCAACCTTGCGCACGAACGGCGAGCGGGGAGACCAGTGAAGTTTCATGCCATTCCTTTTCATCGTTGAAAAGTAACGGCACGCTGGCCGCTACTTCAATTTAATATCCAGCCGCACCACGTCGCCCCGGTAGATCCCCTGGCCGATGAAGACCAGGCAACCGTCGGCATCGACCGCCGTGCGCGCCACGTGCGCGACCGGCGCGTTGAGTGGCAACTGCAGCAGTTCCGCCAGCGCCGGGTCGGCCGAGCCGAGCGTGAGCGTCTGGTGCGCTTCGATAATCTCCAGCCCGGGCAGTTCGCGCAGGATCCGCATCGAGGTCTTGGTCTCGAACGATTCCGGCGCGATCCGCTCGCACAGGCGCTCGTCGATGAAGACGTCGCCCAGGTAATACGGTTTGCCGTTGCGCCAGTGGCGCCGCCGCCAGTGCTGGTAGAACGGCGCCATGGTCCCGACCATCGGGTCGGGCGGGCTGGGCGCCTGCCGTTCGCGGCCGCTCAAAATTTCGATCGTCACGCCATCGGGCGCCATCAACTGGCCCGACCAGTCCGACGCGACTTCGCACCAGAACTGTTCCTGCGGCTTGCCAATCACGAACGTGCCCTTGGCGCGATAGCGGGCGATCAGCTTTTCTTCTTCCAGCAGGTCGAGCGCCTGGCGCACCGTGGCGCGCGCGACCTGGCATTCGGCGGCCAGTTCATCCACCGTCGGTATCTGCTCTCCAACCAGCCACTGGCCGGATTCGACCCGGCGCCGGAACAGGCTGGCCAACTGCACGTAACGCGACGCCGCACTGCGGCTGAAATCGATCGCGGTCGTAGCGGGCAATCCTGCTGTTTTCATCGACTTTTCCTCTTGTATGAAATACCACCTGTAGACAGTATTATCACCGAATAAGTTGATGAACCAGCTTTTTGACCCTTTATACGGTGCGGGTTATTTCCCCTGGTACTGCGGCGCGCGTTTTTCGAGAAAAGCGTGCATGCCTTCCTTTTGGTCGGCGCTGTCGAACAGCAGCTGGAACGCCTTGCGCTCGAGCAGCAGGGCGGTGTCCAGCGGCGCGTCCTGGCCCAAATGCACCACTTCGCGGATCGCCCGCACGGCCAGCGGCGGCATCGCCGCGATCGTGCGCGCCAGCGCCTCGGCACGCTCGAGCGCCGCGCCGTCCGGGCACAGTTCGGACACCAGGCCGCAGGCAAACGCTTGCGGCGCGCCGATCGGTTCGCCCGTGAGCATCATGCGCAGCGCCTGGTACTTGCCGATCGTGCGCAGCAAACGCTGCGTGCCGCCGGCGCCCGGCATGATGCCGACCTTGATTTCGGGCTGGCCGAAACGCGCGCCTTCGGCCGCCACGATCAGGTCGCACGCCAGCGCCAGTTCGCAGCCGCCGCCCAGCGCATAGCCTTCGACGGCGGCGATGATCGGTTTGGCGCTCTGGCGCAGCGTGGTAAATACCAGGTCGGTCGCGCCCAGCGTGTGGCTGGTGGGCGTCATCGAGGCCATCTCGTCGATGTCGGTGCCGGCCACGAAGTAGCCGCCGGCGCCGGTGAGGACGATCACGCGCACGGCCGCATCGGCATTGAGCGCCAGCACCGCGTCGACCAGGCGCTGTTTCACGTCCAGGTTCAGCGCATTGCGCCGGCGCGGACGGTCGATCGTGATGACGGCCACGCCGTCGCCGCGCAGCGTGTGGCTGACGGGGATATCCACCTGGTCGCTCATGCCGGTTCTCCGTTGTGGAATGGACGACCATTCAGGGCATGGCGCAGCATCAGCGGCGCGCTGCGATAACGGTCTTCGCCATGCGCCGCAGCCAGGTTGGCCAGAACGCGCTGTACCGTGGCGGCACCGACCAGGTCGGCCCAGGCCAGCGGGCCGCGCGGATAATTGACGCCGTTGACCATGGCCAGGTCGGTGTCGGCCGCGCTGGCTACGCCTTGCTGGACCACGTCGGCCGCTTCGTTGGCCAGCATCGCGATAGTACGCATGACCACCAGGCCCGGCACATCGTCGACGACCAGTACGCGCTTGCCCAGCGCCTGGAAGAAGCCGGTGGCCGTCTGCAGCGCGCCGGGCTGCGCCAGGTCGGCCGCCGCCAGCGCGATGGCGCTGCCAGCCGCGTAATCGAAGGCCAGGTCGAACACGACGCCGGCCGGATCGCCATCGGCCAGGCGCTGCAACGCGCTGCGGCCATCGGTCAGGGCCACGGCCACGCCGTCGATCCACAGCAGCGCGCGGCCGGCTGGCGCATCCTTGACACTGACGTCGAGGCCGGCGTCGCGCGCCAGTTGCACCAGCGGTGCGGCCACGCCCAGGTCACCTTCGACGACCACGTTGGCTGGCCGTGCGGCAGCCGGCGCCACGTCTGGCTCGGGCCGCACGGCCTGCTCGCCGTACGGATAGAAGCCGTTGCCGGTCTTGCGGCCGAGCCAACCGGCATCGACCAGGTCTTTTTGTAGCAGCGACGGCTTGTAGCGCGGATCCTGGTAGAGCGCGTCGTAGACGGATTTGGTGACGGCGTAGTTCACGTCATGGCCGATCAGGTCCATCAGTTCGAACGCGCCCATGCGGAAACCGCCGGTGTCGCGCAGGATGGCGTCGATGGTCGCGGCGCTGGCGGCGCGGTCTGCGAGCAGGCGCAGCGCCTCGCCGTAGAACGGCCGCGCCACGCGGTTGACGATGAATCCGGGCGTCGATGCGCAGCGCACTGGCGTTTTTTTCCAGGCCAGCGCGGTGGCGAACAGCGTGTCGGCGACGGCCGGCGAAGTGGCCTTGCCGCTGACGATTTCCACCAGCGGCAGCAACGGCGCCGGATTGAAGAAGTGCAGGCCCGCCACTTGCGCCGGGCGTTTGAGGCGCGCGCCGATGGCGGTCACGGACAGCGACGAGGTGTTGGTGGCGATGATGGCGTGTTCGCCCAGCAGTGCTTCGACTTCGCCCAGCACGCTGGCCTTGATGTCGAGGTTTTCCACGATGGCTTCGATCACCAGTGCGGCGCCGGCCAGGTCCGCCAGCGACGTGGCCGGCAGCAGGCGCGCCATGCGCTCGGCGTGGGTGCCGGCGTCGATCTTGCCTTTTTCAAGCAGACGGCGGTAGGTCGCGTCGATGGACGCCACGCCCTTGGCCAGCGCGGCCGGCGCGGCGTCGTACAGCGCGACGCGGTGGCCGGCGTTCAGCGCGACCTGGACGATGCCGCTGCCCATCGCGCCGGCGCCGATCACGGCGATCAGGTCTTGTGGTGTCAATGCGTTCATGCTTGGTACCTTGTGTTCGTTGAGTGACTTACTTCGCGGCCCGCACTTCGGCCAGCGCTTCCGGCTTGATGCCGATCAGCAGCGAGACACCGCCAATCAGCATCAGGCCGGCGAAGTAGTACTGGCCCATCGCCAGGCTGCCGGTGGTCGCCGACAACCAGCCCACCAGCATCGGGCTGAACACACTGCCGACACCGGCGAAGGTGCTCAGGAGGGCGATGCCGCCGGCCGCTGCCTTGCCGGTCAGGAACGACGATGGCAAGGTCCAGAACGGCCCGGTCAGGCCCAGGGTGCCGGCGGTGGCCAGCGTGAGCATCAGCATCGACAGCGTCACATTGCCCTGCACCGATGGCAGCGAGGCCCAGCCGACCGTGGCGACAAAGGCTGGAATTGCCACGTGCCAGCGTCGCTCGCCGGTCTGGTCGGAGTGGCGGGCGTTCATGAACTGCACCACCAGGGCGATCACGAACGGGATCACCGACAGCGCGCCGATGGTCATCACATTGTCGATGCCCGATTGACGAATGATGGTCGGCAGCCAGAAGAACACGCCGCCGGTGCTCACCAGGACCGCCACGCCCATGCCAGACAGCCAGTACAGCTTGGGATTGGACAGCGCCGACAGGAACGATTGCGGGCCGTGGTCGCGCTTGGTTACTGGCTGGGCCAGGTCTTCGCTGATGATCTGCTTCTGGCGCGCCGTCAGCCAGCGGCTGCTCGCCGGGCCGTCGGTCAGGTAAAAGTAAGCGAACACGCCCAGCGCGCAGGCCGGCAAGCCTTCGACGATGAACATCCACTGCCAGCCGTGCATGCCCTTGACGCCGTCGAAGGCATGCATGATGGCGCCCGACAGCGGGCCGCCGATCATGCCGGCCAGCGGGATCGATGCAGTGAACAGGGCGTTGAACCGGGCGCGGCGGTTGAGCGGGACCCAGTAGGTGAGATACAGCAGCATGCCCGGGAACATGCCGGCTTCGGCCGCGCCGAGCAGGAAGCGCATCACATAGAAGTGCGTTGGCGTTTGCATGAAGGCCATGCCGGCCGAGAACAGGCCCCACAGCACCATGATGCGCAGCAGCGTCTGGCGCACGCCATGCTTGTGCAGCACCATATTGCTGGGCACTTCGAACAGGATGTAGCCGACATAGAAAATGCCGGCGCCGATGCCATAGATGGCGTCGTTGAAATTGAGGTCGGCAATGAAATGGAGCTTGGCGAAGCCGATGTTCGAGCGGTCGATGAACGACACCACATAGCACAGCATCAAAAACGGCATGATGCGCCACAGGACCTTGCGGTAGGCGGCGTCGGCTTCCTGCGCCCTGAGGACCGGGTCGATGTGGACGGGCGCAGGCACGCCGGCGATGGAATCGGCTACTGACATGGTGTCTCCAGAATGTGGGTCATTATTCTTGTATGCCGCCACGGCGCCGCAGTCTGACCGGTGTGAGAAACATGGCCAGGGGCGGTGCCGAACGCTTGCAAATGATTATAGGTCAGTCTTATGGCCTAAGCAAGCGTGCGTCGGCGTCGCGTCGAATATCGGTGTCACGGCGATGCCCGAGCGGGCCCGAGCTCAACGAGGCGACAGTCTGTTGGCATAGCCGCTATGATCTGCGTTATCAAAATTACCAATAAGGTCAACCCCATGTCTTCAGTTACCACAGCCAGCGCGGTGTACAGCCGCCCGCCCGGCGTGCTCCACACGATCCTGCTTGCTGGCAGCGTGTCGCTGTTCCTCGGCGCACTACTCAGCGATATCGCCTATTTCAACACCCACCAGATCCAGTGGAGCAATTTCGCGTCGTGGCTCAACGCCGGCGCCTTGCTGTTCGCCGGGCTGGCGCTCGTGTTCGCGCTGGTCAATCTGGTGCGGGCCAAGCCAAAGGCCGGTCGTCCATTGAACTATTTCGTGCTGCTGTTCGTGACCTGGGCGATTGGCCTGGTCAACGCATTCCAGCACGCCAAGGACGCCTGGGCTGTCATGCCTACCGGCCTGATGTTGTCGGCTGTTGTCTTCATCCTCATTTGCATCACCGCTGTCCTGGCACTCAATCCACGTTCGGGAGGACTGAAATGAATCGCTCGAGCGCACTCGCACTAATTACCGTGTCGCTGCTGGCCAGCGCCTGCAGCAACGAAGCTAATACGAATCTTGTCAGCGGGCCCGATCCCAAGCTGCCGGCGCCCGAGCGCGGCCTGTTCCCGAGCATGAAGATCGCCGAGCCGAGCGCATGGGGCGATCAAAAGCCGACCGTCCCTGCCGGCTTTTCCATCACGGCCATCGCTACCGACCTGAAAATTCCGCGCCAGATGCTGGTGCTGCCCAACGGCGACATTCTGGTGGCGGAAGGGCGTGGCGGCAGCGCGGCCAAGCTCAAGCCAAAGGACGTCATCGCCGGCTACATCAAGGCGCAGGGCAATACCAAGGTCAAGGGCGGCAACCGCCTGACGCTGCTGCGCGATGCCGACGGCGACGGCAAGTATGAGCTGAACACGGTGTTCGCCGAGAACCTGAACGCGCCGTATGGCCTGGCCTTCGCCAACAACAAGCTGTATGTGGCGAACCAGGATGCGGTGGTGAGCTTCGATTACCAGGCCGGCCAGACCAAGGCCGCCGGCGCGCCGGTCACGATCACCCGACTGCCGGCCGAGATCAATCACCACTGGACCAAGGCGATGACCATCAGTCCCGATGGCCGCTATGTGTATGTGGGCATCGGCTCGAACAGCAATATCACCGAGCGCGGCATGGAAGCCGAAGTCGACCGCGCGATGGTGTGGCAGATCGACGTGACCACCGGCGCCTACAAGCCGTACGCCACGGGCCTGCGCAATCCGACGGCGCTGGCGATGCATCCGGAAACCGGCCAGCTGTGGTCGGTCGTAAACGAGCGCGACGAACTGGGTCCGGACCTGGTGCCCGATTACCTGACCTCGGTGAAAGAAGGCGGCTTCTACGGCTGGCCGTACAGCTACTGGGGCCAGAACGTCGACGCGCGCGTGATGCCGCAAAAGCCGGAGAAAGTCGCGGCCGCGATCAAGCCCGATTACAGCCTGGGCTCGCACGTCGCGGCGCTCGGCCTGGACTTTTCGAAGCCGGCCATGGGCGCGCAGTTTGCCAATGGCGCCTTCGTGGGTGAGCACGGCAGCTGGAACCGCGACAACCCGGTCGGCTACAAGGTGATCTTCGTGCCGTTTGCGAATGGCCGTCCTTCCGGCCCGGCGATCGATTTCGCAACGGGCTTCCGGGATGCCAACGGCAAGACGCGCGGCCGGCCCGTCGGCGTGACGGTCGATCCACGCGGCGCCCTGATCATCGCCGACGACCTGGCCAACACCGTGTGGCGTGTGGTGCCGAGCCGCTGATCGTTATCTGGACGGGAGGTCGCCGCGCTGCGGCGGCTTTCCGCGGTAGTTGGATGGCCCCAGCGGCCATCGCTGCCAGCAGGCCGAGGCGAAGAACACGTTCGTTGACTTAATCTCGACGCCATCGGCAAAGCGCATCTCAGCGATGCGCTGCTTTACCTGGGCGAGATCCATCCCGGTCGCGCCGCCCTCGAAGCGTAGTTCGATATCGACCGTACCGTGACTCGTCGTCGACTCGACATTGGCCAGGCGCGGCGTGCCCATCAACAGCCGTTCCAGCGGATTGGTTACCAGCGCTTCCACACGATCGGGGCTTTGTTCACTGACGCGATACTGGACACCAATCAGGGGGAATGGCCCCTCGCACGCAGCGGCGACCCCACTGAGGACCATCGCGGCGAAGAACGCACAGGTGTATTTCAGTTGCATGCCTACCTCCCGAATGACCCAAGCCAGGTCTCCCCCAGCGTAGCGCACTTGGCGCAACAGAGCTGGAATTTTCCCTCTGGAATCCTGCTCACGCCCCGGTGATATTATCGGCTAATGAAAAATATGCAACGTCTGGCCACCCGCACGGCGTGCTTCCGGTACGTGAAACGCGCACTCGCGGTGCTAGTGACGGTGCTGCTGTCATGGTGCGGCCCGCTCCAGGCGGCGCCAGACCCGATCCTCGAGCGGCTGGAGCACCGGCGCTGGCTGGCCACAGATGGCGGCCCGAGCCAGGTCAGCGCCATGGCCCGGACACCGGATGGCTTTCTTTGGCTCGGCAGCAACGACTCGCTGCTGCGCTTCGACGGTTTTCGCTTCAGGCGCCTGCCGCCCGCCGAGGGCGGCCCACCGGGCATCGTCGCGTCCGTGCTGGCCGTCGACGACACCCTGTGGGTCGGCATGCGGGGCGGCGGCGTGCGCATCGTGCGCGGCGGCGTCATGCGCGAGCGGATCAACGGCCCTGGCGCGCCCGGCGGCATGGTGTTCGGCCTGGCGCGCGACCGGGCGGGCGCCATCTGGGCGGCGGCGGACGATGGCCTGGCGCGCCATGCGGCCGGCCGCTGGGAGCGCATCGGCGCCGGTTGGGGCTTTGCAAACGCCAGTGCACGGGCGGTGCTGGTCGACCGTACGGGCGGGTTGTGGGTCGCGGGCGAGCGCCGCCTGTTCTACCTGCCGCATGGCGCCCGCCGCTTTGTCGACACGGGCGTGCGCATTGATGCCGTCAGCCAGATCGCGCAGGCGCCGGACGACGCGATCTGGCTGGCCGAGCGCCATAGTGGAAAGCTGCACCGCGTGGTACGTCACAGTGTGCGCTTCACGGCCACCAGCACCCGGCTCGCCGCACCGGCCATCAGCCTGCTGTTCGACCGCGGCGGCAGCCTGTGGCTCGGCACGGCCGGCCTTGGCCTGCTGCATGTCGCGCAGCCGGATGGACTGGCGGCGCTGGCCGCCGCATCCACTTTCACCGAGCGCGAAGGCCTGAGCTCCGACTTCGTCTGGAAGCTCGTCGAAGATGGCGAAGGCAATCTGTGGGCCGGCACGGCGACCGGGCTCGATCGGTTCAGGCCGCGCATCCTGATGCCCACGACGTTCCCGGCCGGCGCGCTCAATGTGGCGCTGGCGCCGGGCGCGGACGGCAGCCTGTGGGCCGGCCCGGCCAACGGGCCGGCGCTGCGCTGGCAGGCTGGCCGGGTCCGGCAAACCGGCATGCCGGGCCCCGTCAACAGCGCGCTGCGCGACCAGGACGGCGCCGTCTGGATGGCCGGGCCGCATGGCGTGTGGCGTGCGCGCGGCGCGGTACTCGAGCGGGTCGCTGCGCTGCCGGCAGTGGCGGGGCAGGACAGCGCGGTGCGCGCGATGGCGCGCGGGGCAGCACGTGATGCGGCACATGATGTGGCACATGAGTCGGCACAAGATTCGGCGGGCGACCTGTGGGTGTCGATCAACAAGGTTGGCCTGTTCCGGCTGCACGCGGGGCGCTGGCTGCCCGTGCCGGCCGGTTCGCAGCGCGCCAGCCAGCGGATGCCGGTCAGCGCGCTGGCCACGCCCGATGGCTGGCTGTGGTTCGGCTACCGCGACGGCCTGCTCGAAGCGCGGCGCGGCGACCAGGTGCGGCGCTGGCAGGGCGCCGAGGGCCTGGACATCGGCCACGTCACGGCGCTGGCGCAGCACGCCGGGCGCGTGTGGGTGGGCGGACAGCATGGCCTAGGCTATATCGACAAGGGACGTTTTCGCCGCCTGCCGTTGCCGGACGGCGGGCTGTTCGACAACCTGTATGCGATCGTCCCGGCGCCCGCAGTCGATGCTGACGGCACGGACCTGTGGCTGCACGCCAGATCCGGCATCTTCCAGCTGACGGGGGCCGAGCTGGCGCGCGCCGCCGCCGATCCCGCGCACCGCATCCGCTACCGCTCGTTCGATGCGACGGCCGGCCTGGCCAACGATCCGCACCAGGTGCTGCCGTTGCCCACCGCGGTGCGGGGCAGCGATGGCCGGCTGTGGTTCTCGACCGGCGCCGGCGTGGTCACGCTCGACCCGGCCAGCCTGCCGCCGGAAGCGCCGGGGCCGGCCGTCGTGGTCGAGGCGGTGAGCGTCGACGGCGTCGCCGTGCCCGCCTTTGGCGCCGCCGCGCTGGATGCCGGCGTGCGCCGCATCAGCATCGATTACACGGCGCTCAGCCTGACCGCGCCCGAGCGCCTGGGCTTTCGCTACCGGCTCGACGGCTTCGATACGCGCTGGCTCGACGCCGGGCGCGCGCGCCAGGCCATCTACACGGGACTCGGCCCGGGCCGCTACACCTTTCGCGTCATGGCGCTCAATCAGGATGGCGTGGCAAGTCCGCGCGAAGCCACCTTCGGGTTCAGCGTCGCGCGCCCATGGCATCGCCATCCCCTGTTCCTGTCCGTGGCCGGGCTGCTGACGCTGGGCGCCGTGTGGCATATCGGGCGCGGGGCCAGCCGGCGCGCCGCCATGCGCATGCGCGACCGCCTGCAAGAGCGCCATCGCGAACGCGAACGCATCGCGCGCGAACTGCACGACACGCTGCTGCAGGGCGTGAACGGCCTGGTGCTGCGTTTCCAGGCCGTGGCCGACACGCTGCCGGCTGGCGCAGCCGCGAGAACGCAGCTCGAACGCGCACTGCTGCGCGCCGACGAGGTGCTGGTGGAGGGGCGCGATCGCGTGCGCGACCTGCGCTGCGGGCCGCTCGATGCGGGCGAGCTGCAGGAGGCGCTGGCCAGCGTGGGTGCCGACCTGGCGCACGGGACGGGGCAGGCCTTCGCCTTGAGCGCCAGTGGCGGGCGGCGCGACCTGCAGCCGGTGATCCTGGACGACGTCTACCGCGTGGCGCATGAGGCGCTGGTCAACGCATTCATGCACGGCGCCGCCACGCGCGTCGCGGTCGATTTCGCCTATCGCCGTGGCGTGTTCGCGCTGACGATCGCCGACGATGGCCGCGGGATCGACCCGGCCTGGCTGGGCAGCGCTGGCCGGCCCGACCACTGGGGCTTGCGCGGCATGCGCGAGCGCGCCCAGCGTATCGGCGCCGGCCTGGCCATCGACAGCGGCGCAGGGCAGGGAACGCGCATCGTGCTCACGCTGCCGGCGCGCCTCGCTTATCGGCGCCGGCAGTGGCGCTGGCGCCGTATCAGGTAGCGTGCAGCCTGCGCGGCGTGTACCCTGAGGCGGGAGTTGTCATTGCTAATGATAATGCGATATCATTATCGGCCCTGTTGCCGCTTGAAGGCTGTCATCCCATGAAACAATCGTTCTTGCCGTTCGCGCTGGCGTCCATCCTGCCCGCGTTCAGCCAATCCGCCGTCGCCGCCGATCCCGTAATCGTCATGGGCGAGGTGCGCGTGAGCGCCCAGCGCGATGCCGGCGCATTACGTTCCAACCGCGTGTTGACCTCGGTCGACGTGCTGGGCGCCGACAAGATCGAAGACAAGAATGTGACCAATAGCTGGGAGCTGGTCGGGCAGTTGCCGGGCGTGCAGCTGACCGAGACGCGCATGGGCGCCGAATCGGGCAAGGCGAGCTTCCGCGCGTTTAACGGCGAAGGTTATATCAATGGCATCAAGGTGCTGATCGACGGCATCCCGAGCAATGTCAACAGCGGCAACCAGCGCTTCATCGACATGATCTTCCCGCTCGAAGTCGACTACATCGAAGTGGTGCGCGGCACGAACG
>Ga0265798_10010174_pt1 | contig 11645 bp, 9 predicted proteins | sample P3T30metagenome_FD_192430 | JGI IMG/M metagenome (GOLD analysis project Ga0265798, IMG submission 192430) | Plant litter microbial communities from East Loma Ridge, Irvine, California - P3 T30 | ecosystem: Environmental > Terrestrial > Plant litter > Unclassified | place: USA: California... | reverse complement strand
AACGATCTGAGTCTGGAGATCCACGACTCGCTCAGCGGCGCTTGCGAGGCTGAGGGGTTGACTTTGAAGGAGGCTACGCTGAGGTGGTTGATGCATCATTCCACCTTGGGCGATGAGGACGGTGTTCTTTTGGGCGCGAGCAGTTTGGCGCAGATGGAGGAGAATCTGGAGGCTTGTCGCGGTGGGCCTTTGCCGGACGTTGTTGTGCGTGAGTTTGAGCGGGCTTGGGAGAGGTTTTCGGCTGCAGGATATTCGAGGTTTTACTCGATTCCGCTGCCCTGATTTTGGAGGGGGGGTTGGTGGTCTGTTGTTGATGGTTGAATGGTATGGTAGGTTGGTGATGCTTTTGTTTGCGATTTACAACCCTAACCCGTATGATCGACCCACCTCGGTAAAAGCTGTTCAGCGCCGCTACAAATGCGCGGCTGTGAATGTTTACAAAACAACATTTCTTACGATCCTTGGACTTTTTTCTATCGTGGCAATGCCGCCTGTTCTATCGCCATGCCTGTCTGGTCCCCATTATCCCTGGTGAATGGCTAGGGTGTCGACACATTCGGCGGTCAGTTTCATAGCGAGTCATCATCAAGTCGGCGCCGGAATCAGGACTACGTTACACCTGCGAATCCTCTTCGTGTGCTTTCCTCGTAGAAGGAGATGCAGTTCGCCAGTACGTTTCTGCGACATCATGGTCGCAGAGATGTAGCAGACCCAAGTATCCACGCCCTCCAAAGCTCGCGGACAGACAGAAACCATGGGCGCTGAGGTGACTCAGACTGCCGGGTCGTGTCGCCCTTGCTTGCTCGCTTTGACTGGCGCCATGGCTGTATTGCGCGGATTTGGACCAAGACTGATCGACAGACGATTCACGATCCCGGCTACCGACCCTGGGAAGTAACGATTGCGTGAAAAATCGCCCACTTACCTTGATGTCAGAGGCTTATACGACTCGACCGACCAACTCAAGGCATCATTGACCATGCAGTCATTTGCTTCATCTGGACACTTCGGTAGAGCTCGACCAAAGACAGGAGTTATATCGTTTACTATGGTAGCTCTCATCCGCATTCCAAGAATGAAATCCGCACAAGAAATCCAAAAGACTCAGTCAAGCAGCGGCATCCATCGCCTATGCCTGCAGCACTGCCCGAATCCAGCAAACCATGTATTTTACTGTTCAACGACGATAACATCAACCTTCAGCTCCTGGTCATGTTCGCGAAAGGCAGACGTACGATTACATCGCCGACACCATTGGCAGGTCCAATCTCGAGGCGTTTGTAAATGCTCACAGGTGTCCTTCAAGGTATTCACCACCTGACGTGACAAGGACTGTGAATGTGTCAGGTGATGAGAGAGTGTCCACGGTGATCCTAACAGGCCTGAATATGTCGCTTAATGGGTGGCTATGATCCCATCTGCGCGTTCAAGAGGAAACATCATACAAACCCTGCGAATATCATGTGTCTGGAGTCGGAAGTCGCTCGAACTGAAGTGCTAAGTCCAAGGGTCGTGGCTTTGACCCGTTGGTGAGCGAGCCGATCAAGTCAAGCTTAGGGATTGGGTGACACTCATCGACTAGAGATCCGGCGACTATTAAATCCTGTCACAAACAAGGGAACGCCACCAGAGGCAGACACGGCAGGGCTGATCGCTTGGGTGATTAAGCATTGATTTCCTGACACGAGCTTTTCGTGCGTGCATAACACGACCTTGGCTGTAATGCACTCTCTCGGCAGCGATGCAGTCGATCAAAGTTCCTTCAACGCGGTCAATTCTTTCGTTTTACTGTCGCTGTTGAACCATACTTTTTTCGGCATCTAATTGTCGGGGCTCCGCATCAATCCATCAACGGTTCGGCTCATGCAAGGCGGAGCAGCATCCGACGGTCTTGTGTGTGTTCTGTTCGATGGTGAGACCCTGCGTCTAGTGCGGTGAGAGAGTATACTTCATTCCGAAACCACAAGGCTGTACGCCACATGCGAAAGTGATATAGACACACTGTAAGCGTGCCGTCCGGATCGGCAGCTCACAGGCCAATCATCACAAGATGACTCCGGCCCGGAATCATCAACCCCGGATCTTAAGATGATGGTGAGGATGGTACCTCAGGGGGGATGCGATCCGCGAGAAGGTTTGCTACCCGGGACGGGCGGCTTGCGCAGGGCGATCACTTGAAATTCCCCCACACCTTCCAAGTTTCCCACGCGACTTCAACTGCAACTCCAAACTCTGTACGAGGCAGGGGCGACCGAGCGAGGGACAACCTCTGCTAATCAACGGGCTAAGAAGCAGCCAAGCGAACACTTGTGTCGGCTGCGAGTTCAATTGGGTGATGGGATTCTATCACTTGTGACGTGCACGAGGGTGAGAATCCTTCGTTCCAGTCGGTCTTTACCCCGTCCTTCAAGAAGGAAGCAATGGTAAAAGGATCGCTGCAACCAACCACACAATCCCAGCCTCTGCAGGGCTGGAAAGCATTGACAAGTCGCGGCCCTGGTGGTTGGAAACACTGATATTCTGCGCCTGGTATAAGCTATACAGGCTTCGCGGACTATAGTGATCATCTCATGGGCTGACCGACGATCGGCGCTCACTCCTTGGGCTTCTACGAACTGTAACTCTAATCGAGTCAATGGAGACGGTAGTGTAATCAGTGCCATGTGGCTCTGTCAGTCTGTCACTCGTTTTAACAACGCTGATTCATTGAACGCAAAGCTAGCACCTCAGGCCCTGAATCCTGAGCCGACGGACGTTAGGTACGTACCGATTTGTCCTCGAGATACTTATCAGAAGGACAGGGCTGCTACACCGACGTTCGTCTGCTAGGCCACCACTTCTTTCTTTCCTCGCAGGGACACCCTGTTTTGTTTCAACGAGAGTTTTGCAGCACCGTTTGCTGTCGCGCCGCCTCACAGTTCACAACATGACGACCGCAGAGCCGTTCACCCTTCTCTCCATTGGCCTGCTCACCATCATCGTCCGAATCTACTTTCGATGGCGAAGCGTGGGGCCGGCCAACTGGCAGGTTGATGATTATTTGATGCCATTGACTGGTGTAAGCCATCCCGCTGCCCGATCATCCATGTTCACGATCGCTAACCCGCTTGTTTGACAGCTGCTTTTCACTGCGGAAGTTGTGGCGGCATACCTAGTCGGCGCGAATTATGGAGGCCTCACCAACAGCTACATGACACCCGAGGAACGTGCGAATCTCGACGTGGACTCCGAGGAACACTACAACCGCGTGATGGGCTCCAAGGTCCAAGTAATCGGATGGTCGTTGTACGCCGCGATTCTCTGGTGTCTGAAAGTTTGCGTGACGGCTCTGTACGGGAGATTGACGTAAGGACAACCTGACGCTTCGCTCGAACACTTGTCCTCGTCTTCCGCTAACACGTCCCCGAACAGAACAGGAATCTCCCATTTGGAAGTCCGTGTAAAGCTGGGCTATGGCGTTCTTTTGGTCACCTACCTAGGCGTTGCCCTCACTATCCTCTGTTCCTGTCAGCCTTTCCATCACTTCTGGCAAATCAGTCCGGACCCTGGCCAGATGTGCCAGGCGACCAACTCGCCAGCATATGTGTTGACAGTGTTGGTCCTCAACATCGTCACTGATATCTATTTGCTATCAATTCCGCTGCCGGTACGACCTTTTGAGATTGACAAGCCAGAAGATATCATTGCTAACACGCATTAGCTTCTATGGGGAGTAGACACCACATTGAGGCGCAGATTAACGTTGATGTTGCTATTCAGCGGTGCAGTGTTCATCATAATAGCAGGCACCATCCGTGCCGTGACTATCCTCACCGTAAGTCTCCTGTCACCCGACACATCCACGTTCTGACCAACTGACATCCACCCTTCTAGTCCGGTCCCGAGGGCGCAGTGAGCGGTAGTCTATGGGCCTGCCGCGAGACATTCGTTGCGATCATCGTGACTAACCTCCCCATCATCCACCCCCTACTCCGCCAACTCGTCAAAACAATGGGTCTCGGCGCCCTCCTCAGCAGAAGCGGCAGATCGCGCTCGCAAAGCTACCCTCTACAGAGCAACGTGGGCATCGAACACCAAAAGACCGCAAGCCGGAAAACGCGCTCGCAACATCCGCTCTCGATCAACAACGAGACGGCGTGGGCCAGCGACGAGCACATTTTGCCTGTCGACAGCCATCACGAGAAGGGGGCTCCTTCGAAGGGCGGTGGTGGGATCGTCGTTGCTCAGGAAGTCAATGTGACGTCTGAGCAGGCGGACGAGAGGGGCGGCGGGAGCCCAGACTCGGGGCGTTTGAGGGGTGACGATTGGGCTGTGAGGAATATGGTGTCTGTGGGCGGGAACTCACCACCCTTGAACTCACCATCAGGGCTGCATCGTGCGAATTAGAGGTGTGGTCTGGGAGACGAATCGACACCATTTGTAATTTTTCTCGGTCTACAGTACTTTCCAACATCTCAGGCCTTTCGGCAAGATCTCGACTTCATTCCCGTAGTCTGCCTAGTCCGACTGCTCTGAATCAGCTCAGCAGTTGGTTCTATGCATTCAAGGCTTCTCCACATGGGTGTTTGCAACCCGAGTTCAATGAAGAAAAGTGACGTACGGATGTGTTCAAGTGTCAAAGGGTGTTAATTGCACCTTTATCGCTGTTCTAAAGAATCGAAGGCGCTCTCCAATATGCCTGCAAGTCGTTCATGAGGTTGATGAGATGGTTAATCGACTCGAACGGTTCCTCTGGAAGCTATTCGTGTGCTCACTTTACCACAACCCTGACCCTAGCAAAGCTCGTTACAACTCCTCAAAATCACAAACGGACATATTGATTCAATGCCCTAACAAAGCACATACGACCATAGGTCAGTGAGAACTGGGCATCCCGTCCGCTCTGCCATACATAAGCACTGAACCGGGCGACTAGTACTAGAGTGGGTGACCATCTGGGAATCCCGCCTGTTGTATGTTTTTGTCTTTGTTTTTGCCCTAGGTTTCAGTCCAACTTCGGTTTCCTGTTCTCCTTTTCACCGAGCCGCCGCTTACAAAACCAGATGTTGAACCCCCAACCCTTCCTCTTTTGCTGCGAGCTCCACGGTACCCACGACAACGCAGCAGCGACGTCGAAGATGACTCTGACGCGATCGAGAGCAAAGGCTGGTCGGGCTTTCTGGGACGTTGGCGGACAGGTAGATATCGACTATGGCCATGTCACCAACGGCAAATGCAGAGCCAGGAGTGAGTGATACTGCATCGAAGCCCCGATGCCAACGAACACCGATCTTGTTCAAGAAGGGCTTCAAGACCGTCGCAAAATTGGCAATGCGGTACACGGGGAAGAGTCAGACAACGAGCATTCCATTCAAGATGAGCTCCCTTGGGACGAGCAGCTACACATAGAGATTTGTTGCATGGTTGCTGACAACCTCTCCCTCCCTATGAGTACGAGCGTGCCGTCGCGCCTCATGGGTGGGATCTGGGATGATGGCACAGTTGGAGATGCCTGCCATAAGGTCATGCGCCCGAGTCTGTTATCCCCAGAAGTTGCCACCCAGCAGTTGCTAAGAGAATTCTGGAACGAAATGCACGAACGAACACGTGATCTCATCGACGGCGATTTTGTTTGTTTCAAAGCGACGACTGCATGTGGGGAAAGGAAGATGTCAGGCCTTGGACCAAGCTGCATGGACTCAGGAGATGTCATTTTTGCTATGAAAGGGGTTGACATACCACATATCCTTCGTCGGACTGATGGCGGGAGATGGCTCCTCGTTGGTCAAGCATACCTCTTCGGCGCCATGGACGGTGAGATGGTGAGCGACGATACCGAGTGGCAAGAGTTGATCATCGTGTAGCGAATAATACAACTTACAACTCACTTTCTGTCCACCTCTCCAGAAAAGTGAACTGCCTGAAGGGTGCTCGGGAGTGGATTATTCCCAACGACAACATTGATTTCGTAATTGTTGTGCACGACCAGTATCTTTTTGCGTGAACAGGGTCTTTGGTAGTGCGATCACCACCGGCCGATCATAAAGGTTTTGATCGGAGAGTGCAACACCGTATCCATCACTTCGCTCTCGATTACCTCTGGGTTCTCGCCAACAACGAATGTACGACATTTATCCATTCTTCAAGCGCGACGCACTGGATGACGATCGTTACTACACGGTATACTCGTCACCAAAGCAGCCCGAGACACCTCAAATGGCGAGAGGAACAAGCTACTACAAAACCAAATGCCCAGGACTAGGCGGCACCTCTCCCGACTCCCAAACACTCGGCTCTGTCCCCAACTCAAACTCCAAACTACCACCATGAAGCATCAGCTCATCATGCTCGACCCAATTCTTATCCCACCGTTTTCCATTGACTTTGACACTCTGCACGTAATAACTTCCCTCGTGATTATTCAGACCATTGGCAGTGATGTGGAGCGAGTAGTTGCCGTTGACGGTCATGTTGATGTCGTCGAACCAAGGCGAGCCCAGAAGGAAGATCGGCTGCGTCACGACGGGGTACAGGCCCAGTTGTTGCCAGATGAGCCATGAGTTGAGAGCGCCTGCGTCGGAGTTGCCGGGAAGGCCGTAGGGGGCGTTGTGGAAACTAGAGATGATCAGGAGAGTCAGCTGTAGGCCCTTGATCAAGATCATTCAAGTCGAGACAGCGAAACATACTACTGATTTGCGAGCTCGCGCGTCCGCTGGACAGACTTGGCCTGTTTGTTCAGGTAGTGGTATTCGTAGGGCGTGGCAAAGTCCGGCTCGTTGCCTATGTTCATGATGGTGTTGATGCCAGCGCCGTTGGCTCCCAGGTCTGCCTGAGAGGTGTTGACTTGGAAGATGTAGTCTAGTCTTGATTCGAACGCTTCTTCTCCACCCATGAAATCGATCAGAGTCTGCATGTCGTGTGGGATGTTGAAAGAGTATTCTGTGAGATGGTGTTAGTTGATCTGAGTTAAACAACAATTTGCAGTCATTGTATCGCGCACCAAAAGGAGTAGCTTCATATGTTATTGACTTCCATGAACATTCGCCGCAGAGAGCCGGGTTGTAATCCGTAGTGTTGAAGCTCCCGTCGGCTAGACGTGGAGCAAGGAACCCGGTGAAGTTGAGAGAGGTGAAGTTGTGGGCCCAAAGGTTTTGCCATTGCGCAGACCGATTCATGTACTTTTGTACATCGCTTGGAGCGAGGTCTTTCGCAACCTGGGCTAGAGCGTAATCGTTAAGAGCGTACTCGACAGTGCGTGAGACTGCTCTTGTGCTCTTGTCGGATGAGACGTAACCCAGTGAGATCCAATCATTGAGAGCGCCACGGCCTTCTTTCACGGAAGCCGACGGGTCTGTGAGAGAGAAGGTGTTGTATGGCTGCACTTCGGCGTCTTTCACCATGGCTTGATAGCCAGCGGTCCAATTCACGTTTCCTCTAAGCCCGCGTACGTATGCATCTGCGAGGATGTTGTCGGCGTCACTACCGCCTTGCACGAGGCCGTTGTAGTTGCCACTTCTGCCGTCAGGCATATAGCCTTCGTACCGCCATATGTCGATGAAGGATCGTATCATGTCTTCGTAACGTGCTGGTTGTATGATGTGGTACAAAGTCGTAGTGCACCTAAAGATATCCCAGGCGGTATATATATCATCATATGACGGCTCGTTGGAGTTCCACAGGGGGTTTTCACCTGATCGATCGGAGGGCATCAGGTGCATAAAATATAAGCTTGAGTAGAGCAATACCAGATCCGTACGATTTCGAGAAGACTCTGTTGGGACTTGGACCTTCGAGAATACATCTCGGTTCCACTCTTCTACAGCAGCATTGACGGTGTCGTTCAGTGACCATGATTTGATCTCTTCGTCTTTGAACTTGCAGGCTTTTTCTGCCGAGATGAAAGAGACACCCACACGGGATCTGACAACTGAGGAAGAAGAACTGGTCCACGAGAACAGAGCCCCGATCCGATCGTTCAATTGACCGGAAGTTTCACTATCGTTTCCAAAGGTAGGATGTTGATATGGCTCGTTGCTGAAAGTGTGATATCTTGCCATCGGATCGGTATTGCGTCCGCGGAATGTCTTCGCTTGGTCTGGTGCGGTCTCAAACTCGCCGCAGTAATAAAGTCGGAAGGGAGCACCTTCATTCCAGCCGGCACCCCAAGTGCCGTAACCAGTGTACTTCTTGCCGTCCTCGTCCAGATGGATTTCGCCGCCAAGGAAGACTTGCACACTGTTGCCGCCTTTCATACTCGGCAAGTAATGGGAGACATCAACGAGGACGTGTTTCTCCCCGTCGGCCGGGAATGAGTACTGCATGATCCCACTGTGGCGTGCTCCAGAGAGCTCGATCGAGACGCCACTTTCCAGTTCTGTTTTGAAGTACCCGACGCGCGCGGTGTCTTCTCCCACTCTACGTTGGAGGTAGGTCGAATTGTCCAGAAGGTTCACAGGCGGGCTAACGTCTGTGAGCGGCATCTGAGGCACCACGCCGTACTTTGGAGCTCCGCCCGTGCCACTTTCGTGTAGCATGCTGACACCCGAGACACGTCCCTTCGGCGTGTATCCACCATTCAGCACGCCTAGGGTGGCATTGTCTTCGTAAGTGTCGATGCCAACTTTGACGACGCCAAACGGAAGAGCTCCGCCGACGAAGATGTCCCTGATCGAGAACGAGCATCAGTAATTTTTCATCATCACATGATGCCAGCAGTGTGATAAGTGTTTCGAAATGGAGAACAACAGGCTGTATTTTCCACAAATCATTCTCGGCTGCGTCGAAGTATGTTTGGAGTGCATCATTGCGTATCCTCAAGCTCCTTTATGTCGACTTACCCGCCTCCGAATGCCAGCCCAGGAATAGGACCCTCAGATCCAATGAACGGGTTGACGTATTGCGAGTAATCGGTTTGTGAAGACACCGGAGAGAGCAGCGAAAGCAACGAAGCATAAAGCAGCGTGCATGTCCGGATAGATAGCAACATATTGTTGTTTTCTCTGCTTGGGGCCGTGAAGAAGGCAGGTCAAAAATGTTTGTCTCTCTAGGAGTTTCGAAAGGTAGACGGTATGCCTCGATATAACTTACCTTGAGCGTAAGCGACCATCCGCTCTGTGCCATGCCGGTGCAACCTTGACAGGATCGCAAGGTGACATCGAAGTCTGATGATCGTCCTTCTCCACTTCCTACCATGCTCTTTTTGATGAGCAAGTGAGGGGAAAGGAAGAGCACGAGTTTGTGCGCACCAACGGCGATGTTCCTATCTTTTCATCCTGATTCAAAGTATGTCGGATAATTCCACACGTTGTCCGATCACGTCTGTTGATGAGATCCAGCATTGGTGTTGGATTTCCGCGTCACCTCGGATGAATCCTACTGTAGTGGCCGAGGTGTCATACATGTAGAGTTAAGAGAGTGTACTTGCGTCTATCGTCGGTTAAGCATATGAACTGCGTCATAAAACAGGCGTAGTATGGTAGTATGGTGATGTGGTATGTCATGCATGATGATGGCAGAATGTTTGCAGCAGCCTTGATCATGTTATCGACCGAGAAATCATGCGTTTCATTTGCAAACCCTAACCCTGTCGTTGGAGCAAATGCACCCTCAGCACACGAATCAGCTGGGACAGGCTGACGCGATCACTGCCATCATCTGTCTCGGTATATTCAGTCCCCGCGGGCTGGATCAGGGTCAGAGGAACGCTGCTGTCAAGAACGTTTGATATGTCACAGTATCGTATTGTACAAGACGTAAATTACAGGTATCATTGAGATGTACGAAGCTAAACAACGCCGCTCTCAGCGGTACCACAACGTTGAAAGCATCTCTAGCCCTTAGGTATTACCTCCAAAGATTTACAGGTTGTCCAGTCCTGGCCCTCTATATGCGAATCCTGTCAATCGAGTATTTGCCAACCCGGAGGTCCTTCTCCCTCGCAATCTCTAAGCGGCTCTTCTTCCCATCCTTCGCAGCACCCTTCTTGGGCCCTTCTGCTCGACCGCCCAAAGGCAGTGCTGCAGCTTCCAAGTCTTCGATCGGGGCGGTCGTGAGACCAGCCTTCTCGGCGTCGTCAGCGTATTTCTCGAGCTCGGCGAGGAAGCGTTCAAGAGTCTTTGCTTCGAGGCAGCCCTCCAAGCTGGCCGAGACTTCGGCGCGCACGCTGTCGAGGATCTCATGTGTAGTTTCAACGTTGCCGCTCAAGCCAACGAGCCAGCCACTGGTACTGATTGCGTCGATGGCGCAAGTGAGGAGTTGACCGATGTGGCGGATCGCTTGATCTGAGGGACCCTTGACCTGGTCAGACGAATTTCCGGGCTGCTTGTCGCTGGCCTCGATGCGGTTGGCATACACGTCGTTGCCGACGTCGATGTAGCGAGATGTCCAACCACCTTCAGCGAGTTCTATGCGGAGGATCTGGATGAAGAAGACGAGCTCCTTATGGGAGAGGCGTTTGCGGAGAACGTTCTTGACGGTCTTTTGGGGGAAAGAGCGCAGACGGGCGAAAATCAAGCGGAGAGACTGGCTGCGTACTTCAAGTCCGTTCTGAAGTGCGGACACAGCGTGATGAAGTTCCTTCTCCGCAGCAAGAGTCTCGACTTCGAAGTTCGAGTTGGCATCGCCAATATCCATATCAATATCCGCCTCCGTCGGTGCAGGTAGAGGGAGGGTGATCTGAGCAATGTCGGAAGATGGCGTGTCGAGTGATTCGATCAGGATTTTCAAGGCCTCGACAACTTCTTCGGTCTCGAAGAAAATGGGGAGCTCGAGCACATCGTGAAGGAGTTCGAAGCTGTCGTCGGCGGTACCGAGAGCTCGTGCAAGTTCACCTGCGCCAACGTGCTGATGCAGCGTTTTTGAAAGGTAGTTCGCGCTCAGTAACCCAGCCAGAGCGAGCCACTGAATGACGACAGGCGATCGCACAGCAAGTCTGAGACTCTGCTCCTCTCCGTCCTTGGCGAAAATCTTGCCGAGCAAGTATAGGGCCTTCTGTCTGTCGATGAGCGTCGGGTCGTATGAGTCCGTGGAGAGCTGGAAGACGTCGTCTTCCATCTCGGCATCGTTTGTTGCATTTTGCTGCGATCCAACAAGGGCAAGATCTTTTGCAAGGAAATCCTCCAATGCTTCCACGTCAGTTTCCTCAGCCCATTTGTCCACCTTTGACTTCCACTCCTCCCATTTTACGCCACCCTTCTCACTACCCTCACTCGAAGCCTTTCCAATTGCATCAATCAGGGATGAACCGGTAGCCTTGCCGCGCTTTGCTTCCCTTGCGTCCACGCTCAGTTGGAAGGAGACAAGCTGGGTGCCATCAATAGCAGCCACCAAACCGACATCCGAAAAGCTGGACACCACGCGCACCCGGGATTCGGACTCTACACCATTCTCACGCTTGCGCTTCTTGTTCGACCCACTGCCAGACGAGGGACCAATGGGCACGGATGCTTGAATAGAGCCGAATCGCGACTCGTACAATCTTGCGATTCCAGCACTGACGGCAAGAATGGATGAAGGAGATGTGCGTGTGCATGATGTTATCTGCTCATTGGTGCTGCCGAATTTTGACTGGATTCGGGGTGTGATGGTGGTCAAGTCGTAGATCGTCAATCGCCCTTCAGATAGTCGCGAGATCTGCCCAGTCGCAGCATGTATTTCCCAGCTTGTGG
>Ga0265798_10010173_pt1 | contig 11645 bp, 10 predicted proteins | sample P3T30metagenome_FD_192430 | JGI IMG/M metagenome (GOLD analysis project Ga0265798, IMG submission 192430) | Plant litter microbial communities from East Loma Ridge, Irvine, California - P3 T30 | ecosystem: Environmental > Terrestrial > Plant litter > Unclassified | place: USA: California... | reverse complement strand
CTCCGGAGAACGAGGTCCAGGTGCGGCGCTGGCAACCGTCAGCGCGCCGATCTCGGGAGTTGCCGACGCGGCGCGCGGCTCGCCACCCCTGCCCCGCTCACCCCGAGCGCACCCCGTACCGCCCGAGCCGGCAGGAGGCGCGGGTCGGGTGACCAGCGCCTCCTGCGGTCCCTGCTACATCAGGTCGTTCGACTCGAGCATCTCGGTGACGAGGGCTGCGATCGCGGACCGCTCGGAACGGGTCAGCGTCACGTGGCCGAACAGCGGGTGGCCCTTGAGCGTCTCGATGACCGAGGCGACCCCGTCGTGCCGGCCGACGCGCAGGTTGTCGCGCTGCGCCACGTCGTGGGTCAGCACCACCCGCGAGTTCTGGCCGATGCGACTGAGCACGGTCAGCAGCACGTTGCGCTCGAGGGACTGGGCCTCGTCGACGATCACGAACGCGTCGTGCAGCGATCGTCCCCGGATGTGCGTCAGGGGCAGCACCTCGAGGATGCCCCGCTCGACCACCTCGTCGAGGACGTTCTGGGACACGATGGCCCCGAGCGTGTCGAAGACGGCCTGCGCCCAGGGGTTCATCTTCTCACCGGCATCACCCGGGAGGAACCCCAGGTCTTGGCCGCCCACAGCGTAGAGCGGGCGGAAGACCATGATCTTCTTGTGCTGTTGCTTCTCGAGCACGGCCTCGAGGCCGGCGCAGAGCGCGAGGGCCGATTTGCCCGTGCCGGCACTGCCGCCCAGCGACACGATGCCCACCTCGGGGTCGAGCAGCAGGTCGATCGCGAGACGCTGCTCGGCCGAGCGGCCGTGCAGTCCGAAGACGTCGCGATCGCCGCGGACGAGACGTGCCTCGCCGCGGGCGAACACCCGCGCCAGCGCCGAACCACGATCCGAGTGCAGGACCACCCCGGTGTTCACGGGGACGTCCGCGAGCGATCGAGCGGAGATCTTCTCGGACTCGTAGAACGAGGCCATCTGCTCGCTCGAGACGTCGATCGAGGCCTGCCCGGTGTACCCGCTGTCGACGACCTGCTCGGCCCGGTACTCTTCGGCGGCGAGCCCGATGGATGCGGCCTTCACCCGGAGGGGCAGGTCTTTCGACACCACCGTGACGGCCAGCCCGTCGGCGGCGAGGTTCGACGCGACGGCGAGGATGCGCGAGTCGGCGTCGTTCAACTGCAGGCCCGAGGGCAGGACCGACATGTTCGAGTGGTTCAGCTCGACTCGCAGCGAACCCCCGTCGCCCACGGCCACCGGGAAGTCGAGACGGTCGTGCTTCACGCGGAGGTCGTCGAGGAGGCGCAGGGCCTGACGCGCGAAGTAGCCCAGTTCGGGGTCGTGACGTTTGCCCTCGAGTTCGCTGACGACGACGACGGGCAGCACCACGTCGTGTTCGGCGAAGCGGAAGAGAGCCTGCGGATCGGACAGCAGCACCGAGGTGTCGAGCACGTAGGTGCGCTGGGCGACCGCCTGGTCACCCCCCGTGGCTGATGCGGTGTTGCGTTCGGTTGAGGTGATGTTCGACGCGGTCACGACCACTCCGTCCTCGGGCGGCTGGGCACCCGGGTACCTTCGGCAGAGACGGCCGCGGAGCAGTTGCGAGGCGAACTTTCGTGGCCGTCTCGATCGGGCTCCTTGCCCGATGTGACGAACCTACGACGCGCCTCCGACATCCGCATCATCGACGCCACCGTGTCGTGTGACGATCAGGTGAACGACCCTCATGTGGCGGTCGAGGGTGATGGGTGCCGAGCCCCACCCCGCAGGGCGGACCCGCCTAGTAGAAGACGGTCGTGCCGAACGAGGTGAACGCGCCCCGCAGCATCTCGAACGACTCGTCGCCCGTGGACACGTGCACGCTCAGCCGGACGGTCGTGTCGCGGACGGTCGCCGTGACCCCGTGATTGATCAAGGCGGCCGTCAGCGTCGTCATCTGGTCGAGGGCCGGCTCGAGCACGACGATGCCGGCGCGCTCCGCCTCGTCACGGGGTGAGACCACGGGCACGGCGAACTCGTCGGCGAGGTCGATCACCCGGGTGGCCCGCTCGGCCACGGCTCGCGAGACGGCGGCGACGCCCACGTCGGCGAGGTCCTCGAGCGCCGTGGCGAACCGCGCCTGGGCGATCGGGTCGGGGTTCGTCAGCTGGAAGGCCGCGGCACCCGGACGGTTCGGCTGCCGTTCGTGGTACGAACCGCCGAGGGCCAGGTCGCTGCCGGCGACACCGCTGAACACCGGGGTCAAGGCCGAGAGAGCCCGATCGCTCAAGGCCAGGAACCCCGTTCCCCACCCGGCCCGGACCCACTTCTGGCCGCCCGACGCGACGACGTCGGCCACGGCGTAGGGCGCGTCGACCACGCCGAACCCCTGGATCGCGTCGACGATCAGCAACCGGTCGCCGATCACCTGGCGGATGCCCTCGAGGTCCACCAGGTACCCCGTGCGGTAGTCCACCAGGCTGACGGCGACGGCGGTGACCGAGTCGGTGAGGTGGCGCTGCACCACGGCCGGCGTCACGACGTCGTGGTCGAGGTCCATCCAGACCGGCTCGAGCACGCGCAGCGCCTCGGCCGATCGCGTCGCCGCGATGGGCATGCTCGGGTAGTCCCGCGGCGACATCAGCACCTGTCCGGTCAGACCGAACAGCGTGTGGGTGAGTCCCGCGCTCGTGTTCGGCTGGAAGACGACGTGGTCGGGTGCGAAGCCGACGATCGACGAGATCGCCCGTCCGACGCGCCCCGCCTGCTCGGTCAGGGCGATCTCCGACCCGAAGCGGGCCCGGGCCTGCACCTCGACCAGCGAGCGCTGCTCGTCGGCGACGGCACTCGAGATGGGTCCCCACTTCGCGAAGTCGAAGTATCCGGGTTCGTCGGTGAAACCCGAGGCGAGGTCGTCGATGGTCTTCACGGTGTTCTCCTAGGCGGCGGTGACTGGTCCACCGTAGTGCCGTCCGTGGTTCGCCGACCCGCGCCTCCTCGTCCCGTCGTCGGCGCAGGCGCGTGCGCGGCCGTCGGCGAGCCGTCGGCAACTCATGAGAACGGCACACCCGACGCCCCTCAGGAGGCGCGGTGCAGCCCGTCTCCGGAGTTGCCGACACCAGCCCGCTCCGCCCACCCCACACCGGCGCCCGCGCCCGCGCCCGCTCGCGCCCCCGCCCGCGCCCGCGCCCGCGCCCGTCGATCAGGCCGTCGGTAACTCAGGAGAACGGCACACCCGACGCCCCTCAGGAGGCGCGGCGCAGCCGAACTCCGGAGTTACCGACACCAGCCCGCTCCGCCCACCCCACCGGCGCCCGCGCCCGCGCCCGCTCGCGCCCCCGCCCGCGCCCGTCGATCAGGCCGTCGGCAACTCAGGAGAACGGCACACCCGAACCCCGTCAGGAGGCGCGGCGCAGCCGAACTCCGGAGTTGCCGACACCAGCGCGGTCACCGAGCCGGCAGCCGCGCCCCGATCAGCTGCCGTAGCGGCGGTGCCGGAGGGCGAAGTCGCGCACGGCACGCAGGAAGTCGACCTCGCGCAGGTCGGGGTAGAAGGCCTCGACGAAGTAGAACTCGCTGTGGGCGCTCTGCCACAGCATGAAGTCGCTCAACCGTTGTTCGCCCGACGTGCGGATGACGAGGTCGGGGTCGGGTTGGCCGCCGGTGTAGAGGTGGTCGGCGATGAGCTCGGGGGTGAGCACCTCGGCCAGGGCGTCGAGCGTGCCGCCCGCCGCGTCGTGCGCCCGCACGATGCTGCGCATGGCGTCGGCGATCTCGCGGCGCCCGCCGTAGCCGACGGCGAGGTTCACGTGGAGCCCCGTCTTGTCGGCCGTCCGGGCCTGGGCCTCGCGGAGGGCCGAGCAGAGCGCCGGCGGCAGGTCGTCCGTCGCGCCGACGTGCTGCACGCGCCAGTCCCGCTGACGCGAGAGCTCGTCGGCGACGTCGCCGATGATGCCGAAGAGCTCGGTCAACTCGTCGGACTGGCGGTTGCCGAGGTTGTCGGCGGAGAGCAGGTACAGCGTGACCACCTTGATGCCGAGGTCGTCGCACCAGGTGAGGAACTCGCTGATCTTCGCCGCACCCGCGCGGTGCCCGTGGGCGGCGGTCTCGAGCATGCGCTGCTTGGCCCAGCGCCGGTTGCCGTCGACGATCATGGCGACGTGGTGCGGCAACTCTTGACCGTCGAGGCTGCGGCGGATGCGGTTCTGGTAGAGGCCGTACAGGACTCCCCTGGCGAGGGGAGAAGGACGGCGCTTTTTCACAGGGCTACGGTAGCCCACGGCGGGCCCTCCACAGAGCAAACGATTCTCAGCCCGCCTTCTCGGACGCTCCCCTAGGCTCGGCCCCATGAGCAGCCACACCGACGGAGATCGCGCGGGCCTCCAGGCCGACGAGGTCGACCGGGCCGACCGATCCGACGGGGCCGACATCCCGAACCTGCCGTTGCTCGACGACGCCCTCGCCTACCCCGGCATCGAGCGCAAACCGAGTTGGCGCGGCTGGATCCATGCGGCCACCTTCCCGGTCGCGATCGCGACCGGAGTGGTGCTCGTGGTCCTCGCGCAGGGCGTGGCGGCGACCTGGGCCTGTGCCGTGTTCATGACCACGTCGCTCCTGCTCTTCGGCATCTCGGCGACCTACCACCGCTTCCCGTGGAGCCCGAACGCGAAACGCTTCCTGAAGCGCCTCGACCACGCCAACATCTTCCTGCTGATCGCCGGCACCTACACGCCGATCGCGGTCATCGCCCTGCCGCCGTCCAAGGGCGTCACGCTGCTCGTGCTCGTCTGGACGGGCGCCGTGCTGGGCATCCTCTTCCGGGTGTTCTTCCTGAACGCGCCACGCTGGTTGTACGTGCCGCTCTACGTCTTGCTGGGTGTCGGCGCGTTGGGCTTCATCGTCGACCTGCTCGACGCGAACGTCGCGATGATGGTGCTCGTGCTGGTCGGCGGCGCCCTCTACATCGCGGGCGCCGTGTTCTACGGAATCAAGAGGCCGAACCCCGTACCGGGGCACTTCGGATTCCACGAGCTGTTCCACACCATGACGGTGCTGGCGTACCTCTGCCACTGGACGGGCATCCTGCTCGTGGCCCTGGACCCACCGACCTTCTAGGGCGAGGTCACCCGAGCCGAGGAGGCGCGGGTCGCCGCCCCGGCACCGGTCGCGTCGGTCACGAGTCGCCCTCGCGCCTCCTGCGGTCGGCGTCGTCGTCGAGGTCGCCCTCGACGGGGCGAGCCCGTCGGTCGGCGTCTCCGGGGAGTTCTTCGTCGTCGAGAGCCGCGGCGGCCAGGGTCGCCTCGTCACGCTCGGCCTGGATGCGCTCGCGCACCTCGCCTCGGTAGCGGGTGCGTCGGACCCGACGGGTCATGTCGACGACGATCAGCACCGTCGCGATCGCGACGAACGCGATGGCGACGAAACCCCAGACGCCGGGCGTGACCGCCTCGTCGGGGATGGTCGACGGCGGCAGGGTCGGGTCGGGCGTCTGCGGCTGGGCGAGCAGACGGGTCGTGACCGTGAGCACCGAGTCGGAGAGCGCGCTCATCGCTGCACTCCGACGAGGCCGGTGTCGGGGTCGACGACGCCCGCGAACAGGTCGTCCTCGGGCACGTCGGACTCGACGTTCGACTCGACCAGCTGGAAGTCCTCGGTGGGCCAGGCGGCCACCTGCAGGTCGTGAGGCCAGAAGAAGAAAGCGCTGTCGAGCGGCACCTGACTGGCATGCGACCGGAGGGCGGCGTCGCGCACGGGGAAGAAGTCGGAGACCGGCACGCGGGTCGTGGCCAGGTCGGGACGGTCGCTGAAGCGGGCCAGCATCTCGGTCAACGACTCGATGAGGGGCGACTCGGGGTCGCTCTCGCGCAGGTGCGTGATCATCGCGCCGATGCGTCCGGCACTGAACATGCGGTCGTAGTAGACCTTGTCGATCTGCCAGGCGTCGCCGGTCGCCGGGTAACGCTCGGGGTCGGAGGCGTCGCGGTAGGCCGCCATCGAGATCTCGTGCGTGCGGATGTGGTCGGGGTGCGGGTACCCGCCGTTCTCGTCGTAGGTCACCAGCACCTGCGGCTTGAACCGGCGGATGATCGCGACGAGCGGCTCGGCGCTGATCTCGAGCGGGATGGTCGAGAACGAGTTCACCGCGACCGATTCTCCCTCGGCCGGGAGCCCCGAGTCGGCGTAGCCGAGCCAGAGGTGGTCGATGCCCATCGCCGCCTGGGCGGCCGCCATCTCGTGCACGCGCAGGCCCGCGATGTCGCGCTCGGCGTGAGCACGGGCCTCGAGCTGCTCGTTGAGGATCGACCCCTGCTCGCCGCCGGTGCAGCTGACGACGAGGACGTCGACGCCGAGGCTGCGGTAGTAGGCGTAGGTCGCCGAGCCCTTGCTGGACTCGTCGTCGGGGTGGGCGTGGACCGCCAGCAGGCGCAGGGTCAATTCTTCCTCGCAATGTGTGCCGGGCAGACGTTGCTACCCTGGGGACAGCTTAATCGGACGGAGATCCGCGTGACGTCCACGCCCCGTGTCACCTCGCCCTCGTCGCGCCTCGACGCACGGTACGGGCGTTCGCCGCGGGGTCGGCGCAGGCGCCTCGTCGTGGGCCTGTCCGTCGCCGTCGCCTTCGTCGTCGTCTTCGCGGCGTGGGTCGTCTTCGCCGCCTTCGACGGGACCTCGTCGCAGCTCGAATCCGCCGACGTGGGTTACCAGGTGACCTCCGATCGGGCCGTCGAGGTGCAGTACACGGTCACCGCGGACACGGGAGAGGCGGTCGACTGTGCGGTCGAGGCCCAGAACAGCGGCTTCGCGGTCGTCGGCTGGAAGATCGTGCACCTGCCCGCCTCCGAGCGGCGTTCGGTGACCTACACGACCTCGCTCGCGACGTCGGAACGGGCGGTCACGGGCTTGATCTACCGGTGCTGGCTTCCCTAGACTGCTCGGAATCGCACGACGAGACCGGCCACTCGGCCGGTCTCCTTTTTTCGGTGGGCGACCTCGCCCCGGCTCCCGGCACCGCGCCTCCTCGGCTCGATACGCCCGACCGGGTTCGGCCGCCGCACGAAACGGAGACACCATGAGCACTGACAACGAGACCACCTGGCTCACGACGGACGCCCGCGACCGTCTGCAGGCCGAGCTCGACACCCTCAGCGGCGAGGGACGTCGCGAGATCGCGTCACGCATCGAGGCCGCCCGCGAAGAGGGCGACCTGAAGGAGAACGGCGGCTACCACGCGGCCAAGGACGAGCAGGGCAAGATGGAGGCGCGCATCCGCACGCTCATCAACCTGCTGAAGCACGCGACGGTCGGCGACTCGACGGCCGCCGACGGCATCGTCGGCCCCGGCACCGTCGTCACGGCGACCATCGCCGGCGACGAGAGCACGTTCCTGCTCGGCAACCGCGAGATCATCGCCGCGGGCAGCGACCTGTCGGTCTACAGCGAGACCAGCCCGCTGGGACAGGCCATCAACGGCCTGAAGGTCGGCACGACGACCAGCTACACCGCCCCGAACGGCAAAGAGATCTCGGTCTCGATCACGAACGTCGAGACCTACCAGCCGTAGGTCGCCCGACTCGAAGGCCCCCGCTCGATCGGAGCGGGGGCCTTCGTCGTCCCCGGGGCCTGCTGGCGGCGACTGCCGACGCGGGTGTCGGCAACTCCGGAGGACGACGTGCGGAACGCCCGTCCCGTGCCCTGCAGGTCGTCGTTCTCCCGACTTGCCGACCGGGACACGAGCCCACAGGAGGCGTGGGCAGGGTCAGGAGGCGCGGGCCGGGTCAGGAGGCGCGGGCCGGATCAGGAGGTACGGGCCGGGTCAGGAGGCGCAGGTCACGTCAGGAGGCGCGCGTCACGTCAGGAGGAACGCGTCACGTCGGGGAGGGGCGGCTCAGAAGTCGACGTTGGGCTCGTACCCGGCGTCGCGGAGCCGCTGCAGCACCTCTTCGACGTGGTCGGGGCCGCGCGTCTCGACGCTGAGCTCGAGCTCGACCTCGCTGATCTGGAGCCCGCGACCGTGGCGGGTGTGCAGCACCTCGACCACGTTCGCGTTGGCGTCGGACAGCACCTCGCTGACGCGGGTCAGCTGGCCGGGGCGGTCGGGCATGCCGATGCGCAGCTTGACGTAGCGGGCGGCGGCCGCGAGGCCACGACCGATCACGCGCTCCATCATCAACGGGTCGATGTTGCCGCCGCTGAGGATCACCACGGTCGTGCCGAGGTCGCGCACCTGCTCGGTGAGGATGGCGGCGATGCCCACGGCACCCGCGGCCTCGACGACGAGCTTCGCACGCTCGAGCAGCACGAGCATCGCCCGGGCCGTGTCGTCGTCGCTGACCGTGACGATCTCGTCGACCGTGTCGCGGATGATCTCGAAGTTGAGCACGCCGGGTTTCGCCACGGCGATGCCGTCGGCGATCGTGGGCTGGGCGTCGATGTCGGTCCGCACGCCGAGTTTCATCGAGACGGCGTAGGGGGCGGCGTTGGCCGCCTGCACGCCGATGATGCGGACGTCGCGCCCGATGCGTGCCGCGCTCTGCTTCAGGGCACTGGCCACACCGGCTGCCAGCCCGCCCCCGCCGACGGGCACGATCACGGTGTCGACGTCGGGCACCTGTTCGAGGATCTCGAGCCCCAGCGTGCCCTGGCCCGCGACGACGTCGGCGTGGTCGAACGGGGGGATGAAGACGGCGCCGGTCGTGTCGGCGAACTCTTGCGCGGCTCGCAGCGACTGCTCGACCGTGTGCCCTCGGAGGACGACGTCGGCGCCGTAGTGCCGGGTCGCCTGCAGCTTGGGCAGGGCCACGCCGACGGGCATGAAGATCGTGGCCACGATGCCGAGTTCACGGGCCGCCAGGGCGACGCCCTGCGCATGGTTGCCGGCCGAGGCGGCGACGACCCCGCGCGCCTTCTCGTCGTCGCTCAACTGGGTCAGGCGGTTGTAGGCGCCTCGGATCTTGTACGACCCGGTGCGCTGCAGGTTCTCGCACTTGAGGTGCACCCGCGAGCCGAGCACCTCGGCGAGGTAGTGCGAGGTCTCCATCGGGGTGACGCGGACGACCTGCGAGACGCGGTCGCGCGCCTCCTCGATCTCGACGAGGGTGGGACCGGCCAGGGTGCGTTCAGACATCGGTGAGGCCTCCGGGCTGCGTGACGTCGTGCTCGACGGGTCGCGGCTTCTCTCGCCACGTGCCCCTCGCGACGTAGGTGATCATGACGTTCAGCACGGCCACGAACGGGACCGCGAAGAGGGCGCCGGGGATCCCGGCGACCAGGGTGCCGGCCGCGACGGCGAAGACGACGGCCAACGGGTGCACCTTGACGGCGCTGCCCATGACGAACGGCTGCAGCAGGTGCCCCTCGATCTGCTGCACGAGGATCACCACGGCGAGCATGAGCAGGGCCACGACCCAGCCGTTGTAGACGAGGGCGATGACGACGGCGACGGCCCCGGTCGCGACGGCGCCGACGACGGGAACGAACGACCCGAGGAACACCGCGATCGCGATCGGCGCCACCAGGGGCAGGCCGAGGAAGAACGCCCCCAACCCGATGCCCACGGCGTCGACGAACGCGACGAAGATCTGCACCTTGACGAAGTTCGTCAGCGTGAGCCACCCGGCACGGCCCGCCCCGTCGATCGCCGGACGCGAGACGCGGGGGAAGAGCCTGACGACCCATCGCCAGATCTCGGCCCCTCCGATGAGCAGGAAGATCGTCGCGAAGAGCCCGAGCACGAGTCCCGCACCCACGTGCCCCGCCGTCGACCCGACCGAGAGGGCACCGCGCACGAGCGGCTGGCTGTCTTGCTGCACGGCCGCGACGGCGTCGGACACGTACCCGTTGATCTGCGCCTCGGTCAGGTGCAAGGGCGAGGTGAGCAGGAAAGCCTTGAAGTCGCCGTACGAGGCGATCGACCGATCACGCAACGAGGGCCAGCCGTCGACGATCTGGAGCACGACGAGCAGCAGGAGGCCGGAGACCGAGACGAAGAACCCGACCAGGACCGACACGACCGCCAGCCACTTGGGCCAGCCGTGCCGCTGCAACCACCCCGACAGCGGGACGAGCAGGGCGGAGATCAGCAGGGCCACCAGGAAGGGGATGACGATGACCCGCAGCTGGGTGACCAGCCAGATGAACACTCCGGCCACGGCCACGATCAGCAGGATGCGCCAGGACCAGGCCCCGGCGATGACCATGCCCCGCGGCACCGACGGATCGGCGACGACACCGGCCGCGCGACCGCTCGTCGCGTCACCCAGCACCTCGTCGCCGCGTGTGGGGCGGTTCCGCCAGATCATCGCGTCAGTTTATGGCCCCGCGGGGCCGGTCACCTACCCCTCCACATGCCGTTGCGCGCATGTGTCGACGGGGACCAGTCGACGGCAGGAGGCGCGGCGCCTGTCGGTGGCCGTGGCTACAGTCGTCCGCGTGCCCCGTCAGCAGCTCTCCCCCGCCCAGGCCCGTCGAGTCGCCCTGGCGGCCCAGGGCTTCGGGAGGCCCGTCGGCGGTCAGGCCCGCCCGGGGACGCGGCAGTTGAACGGCCTCGTCGATCGTCTCGGACTGCTGCAGATCGACTCGGTGAACGTGTTCGAGCGCAGCCACTACCTGCCCGCGTTCGCACGCCTGGGCGCGTACGACCGCGCGACCCTCGACCGTCTCACCTTCGCTCCCCGCGGGCGGTACGTCGAGTACTGGGCCCACGAGGCGGCCATCGTCCCGGTGTCGACCTGGCCCCTGTTGCGGTGGCGCATGCGCGACTACGACGTGAAGTGGCGGGGGGACGCCTCGTCGTGGCTGTCCACGAGTCCGCGCATGGAACGCTGGCTGCTCGACGAGATCCGTGACAAGGGGCCTCTGCCTGCCAGCCTGGTCGAGGCCGACGCCGCCCTCTTCCCCCAGCCCGACCGGACGGGCCCGTGGTGGGGGTGGGGCGACGTGAAGCGCGGTCTCGAATCGCTGTTCCGCACCGGCGCCCTGGTCAGCGCCGGTCGCCGTCGATTCGAGCGCGTCTACGCACTTCCCGAACAGGTGCTGCCGGCCGAGATCCTGGCCGTCGACGTCGACCGGCACGAGGCCCACCGGCGCCTCGTCGCCCACGCGGCCCGCGCCTCCGGGGTGGCGACGGCCGCCGACCTCGCCGACTACTTCCGCCTCAAGGTCGCCGACGTCGTGCCCGCCCTGCGCGAGTTGCACGACGAAGGAGTCGTCGAGCCCGTGGTCGTGCCGGGCTGGGGTGCGACCGCGTGGCTGCACCGTGACGCCCGCGTACCCCGTCGACTCGAGGCCGACGCCGTGCTGTCGCCGTTCGACCCCGTGGTCTGGCACCGGCCCCGGGCGGAGCGCCTCTTCGGCTTCCGCTATCGCATCGAGATCTACACCCCCCGCGAGAAGCGAGTGCACGGCTACTACGTGCTGCCCGTCCTGCAAGACGACCAGCTCGTGGGGCGGGTCGACCTCAAGAGCGATCGTCAGGCGGGCGTCCTGCGGGTGCAGTCGGCGTGGCGCGAGCGCGACCTCCCGATCGACGTCGAACGGCTCGCGACGACGCTGCGCCGAGCAGCGGCCTGGCAGGGGTTGGGCACGGTCGAGGTCGCTGATCGGGGCGACCTGGCGGGCCGACTCCGCACCGTGCTGACCGGCCAGGCCGACGCAGCCGACCCGGCGGGCGC
>Ga0265798_10010170_pt1 | contig 11648 bp, 15 predicted proteins | sample P3T30metagenome_FD_192430 | JGI IMG/M metagenome (GOLD analysis project Ga0265798, IMG submission 192430) | Plant litter microbial communities from East Loma Ridge, Irvine, California - P3 T30 | ecosystem: Environmental > Terrestrial > Plant litter > Unclassified | place: USA: California... | reverse complement strand
CCACAGATGGACGTCAACAGTTGGCTTTGTGAGTCTATGTGAGTCTACAAGATCAATAGCTTCTCTGATGAAACTGCGTGACAAAGGCAAGTATCCTTCATATCCCCCGATTATGCTTGTTTCAGTTAACCACTTGACAATTTCTGTTTTGTTGGTCGATGCCTCCAATGCTGTAAATCAGACGCCATATCTGCCATACACTGTTACTGCATTGAATACTATGTATGTCATGAATAGCACAAGTCGGCAACGAAGTTTTCCCTCCCATCGATGTCTGCCTGATCACCAGTGTTTTACTGTTCAAATGTGCCACACTCAGGTTGACTCATCTTGCTCGACTACTTCCCTTTCCTTTCCTTCACTCTTCTTCCTCTCCCACTACCTCCTTCTACACCCACTGGACTCTTCACGTCGGGACCAGGAGCGCAAGCATGACTGACCAAAGGCATACTCACAACTATGCCGTCCCACCTCCCACTATTGAAGACACTCAGACTACTCACCGTCGACCCATGACTGCAAGAAGCTCCGCCAGGGATGACGATTCGGCGGATTACGTCGTGGCTGTCATACAAGGTAGAGGTAGGCACTATCCACCGTCTCGTCTGATTCTGATCGTCTTTAGGTGCCGGTGTAGAAGTCGGAGTAGCTGCAATCAGCTTAAGTACTGGACAAGTGAGTCTCGCTCGGGAAAGTTCACTGACTTACAGACGTATATCACTCAGGTATCCTCCCAGATATCATGTGGAGCCAGCTAATATACAAGATCGCGGACAGGCCAAGTTTGTTCGTAAGCGAGTGGACCTACTGATCACAGCCTTCGAGCGCACTATCCGACACATCTTCCTTCATACTCCGCTCACCATCATTGTGCCTGACACGGCTGTCAGTCAAGGTGGCACCATAGATCAGAGGCTGAATGGGGAGATGGAATGCAGCGCGATGGTGGAAAAGTTGGAGCAGACCTTTGATTTGGAATGTGTTCCTATGCCGAGATCAGACTGGAACAGAGAAACAGGTAGGTCGGATATCGATGTCGGGCTGATGAAAAGGCATCTCAGAGCTGCAGAGGCTAGCGATTAACGATAGCACCAAAGCCCCCACGATAATGGCTGCGGCGGACAAGTTGGTCAATCAACATGAACAGTGGCTGACGCTAGATACTATGCGCTCAGCGCCCTGACGGCAGCGTTACATTTTATCGAGAAGGAACAGGCGTTTGGGTTCATCGCAGGCTCGTTACGCGTCAGCTACGTGGCATTAGAGGGTAAGTCAAACATTAGTGGCAAGCTGAAGGCAGGCACACTGTTTATCGACGTCGACTCTGCGAGGAATCTCGAACTCGTGAAAAACAACATAACCCACAAGACTTCCAACACTCTATACGGTGAGCCTGATTGTAGTCGTGCGCTCACGGGTCAGGCATCCTCAATCATTGCAAGACACCAATGGGATCGCGAATGCTGATGATGAACATCCTACAGCCACCAAACAGTGCGTTCCCACTGTCGTGGCGCCGTACTGACTTCAGATCGAGACCTCATAGAGTCGCGCTTGGACGTGATTCAAGGTATGCTCTGTCTCATAATGTATACATCTAACCTTTAGAGTTCCGACAGTCCGACGCTCTGCTTGGTTCGGTTCGACAAGCTCTTGCAGAACTATCCAAAGTAGGTAGTAAGAACAACCACACAGGTCTCGGTTGCTGACCCACAGATGGACGTCGAGAGCACCTTGGGTCAGGTAAATACCTACTCAGGCTGATCGACTGAAACGTAGCTCACTCGACGCGATGTTCGCAAATCGGCGGGCTCGAGACTGACCGACATCGATTCACGAATCACGCTTCTTCTGGATCTCAGGACTTTTATTCGATGTACCCAACGAGTTGTGGAAGCCCTTAACAGCAGTCCAGCTGCAGTCTTGGGCGATTGTGCGAAGGCGAGTTTATAGGTCCCCGTGTCGGTCGTTTCTGATCGCATAGAAGCTATCTAAGGAGAGTCTTCAGGAGATCAAAGAGGTCATCAGCCGTACGTGCTCGTGCTTTAGCCTTTGCTGAGACCAGAAAATCTCAATGATGACCTATCTGCAAGCCGATCGCAAAAGGCGATACGAACGCGCAGGCTCTATGCCGTTAAAGCTCACTGCAATCCGATGCTAGACGTCGCCCGTGAGACATACAAGGAGAACACGCATGATATCATGCAATGTGAGTCGCCTCGCGATGCTTGGCTGATTGTAGGCACCGAAAGCCTGAAAGGTCAGATCACAATTGTGAGATCATAGTCGGCTAACTGGTAGAAAGATACAAGCTTGACCTGATTCTCGAGTGGGATGTCCGTGGTTGTCATCTTAGCTTACCAAGACACGAACATCTGGTCCTGGACAAGTCATTCATCAGGGTCGAGAAGGGAAAGAACAAGTACGGATGCGTGTGGTCCATTTGAACTGATGAGTAGGATTCACCTCAACCACCCAGACTTGGTAAGCGTAACAAGCGGTTTGCTACTAAACGACAGCGTCAACCGAATCAGCGACTTGCTCAATCGCGCGAAGAGATCCTGTTGCTTAGCGAAGCACATGTAGGAGATCTTATCCAAGAATTAGTCCCTCGACTGGGTGAGTCACAAAGCTAGCCTATCGAGCTGATGGACAGCCGACATGTGGGATTGTGCCGACGCTGTACGATGAGCGCTCTGCTTACGTTGCTGACGATAGGTTGCAACTCTTGACGTTTTATCAAGTCTGGCTCACAGCTCCACAAGTATGATGAAGTCTCGATAATAGCGCTGACAGGCAGGTTTCCCTTGTGGTAAGATTCATGTATGATGTCACTGATTTATAGTACGACCAGAATTCGGGGACCAAATCTTTGTGAGTGTTTGGTGACTAACGCCATGCCCGCATGCATTAAGTGTGACAGGTGCGAAATGGTCGACATCCTATCCTAGAGCGAACTCTTGGGACGACCGACTGCATCCCGAATGACACGTGAGTGTTTCCACAAGGAAATACTAATGAGTCCAGCTACATACATCCCTCGACTTCGCCGTTCCAGCTTATTCAAGGCCCAAAGTAGGTTCTGGTTATCGACATACGAGGTGGGCTGACTCGAGTAGCATGTCGGGAAAAAGCACCTTCTTGCGTCAAGTCGGGCTTTTGTCGATACTGGCTCATGTTGGATGCTAGTGCGTTTACATCTGCGCTGTTGATTATCGCTGATAGACAGCGTTCCTGCCGACTCGGCGACTTTTAGGTTGCATGATGCGCTTCTCACGCGTCTCTCTAATGACGGTGAGGCCTTCAGAAGCCGGATGATGTCTGACTCTGAAGACTCAATGGAGAAGTCTCTCTCGACGTTTGCGGCGGAAATGGCCACGTCAGCGATGGTGTTGGGTATGAGAACGTCCAGATGAAGCTGACCAGCAGGCATGGCGACCTCCCAATCCCTCGTCTTGATTGATGAAGTAAGTGTGGTCAGTGCATGTCGCTGACGCTTCAGCTTGGGAGGGGGACTGCGCCTCAAGAGGGCGTCGGACTTTCGCATGCGATAGCAGAATCATTGATACAACGAAAGGTACACTCAGACTATACTCGGCAGCTGACTGTAGACTTTCGTCCTGTTTGCGACGCACTTTCGAGATCTGGCACAGACCCTCAACACCCAGGCGGGCATCGTCAAGTAAGTGACAGAAACGCTGTCATCAGCTGATGTGCAGTCTCCATCTAAAAACAGAGGTACGGGATGAACATGAATAGGTGCCGCGACTGACTCCCAGGAGAGGGATATCCAAGCTGATTCCCCCGAATTTGCGACAACATTCGTCTACAAGGTGGTGGAGGGACCATGTGAAGTGAAACACTATGGTGCGTAGCTAGAGAAGTACCGACCCTCATCAGTAGGGCTGGAACTCGCCAAGTTGGCGTCCTTGCCTCCTCAAGTCATGGCCAAAGCCCGAGAGACGGCAGATAAGCTCACCGAGCTCGAAGCGAAAGGTTTGCCGAATCTAGGTCTGGTTGAACTGACTGTTAGGACGATCGTCAACCTTGGCATACGCAATCGCAGCGCGACGAAAGACTATTCTCGAGGTCAGTTTTTGGTCCCCTTATGCCCACGTCCTGATGCCCAGGTCTACGGTCGGCTCAAAGTCATCGCAGGTCTCATCCACTCGAACGACCAAGTGCTTGTCAATAAGTTGTCCGACCTTCAATCCAACGCTTTGACCAGTCTTAGAGCGACGTATGAGGCGCAAGCCACTATCGAAGCGAAGGAAAGTCAGGACGATGGAGATCGACGAGAGGTGTAGGAGTTCTGATGGGAAACATCAGTAGGATTACAGAAAGTGCGCGTCGTTCCGAAAAGAGGCGGATCCGATGGAATGAATGCATCGGTACATGCGTCGTTACCTTCGAGCCCAGGCATTCACGCCCAGTCTGACCAATCGACCCTGCTGCCCGGCCATGCTTCTCCCCCATCAGTAATGAGGGACCTTTCCGGAATGATTCGAAGCTCCCGTGTTCGAAGCACTTGGGCTTTGCTCTTGACATCATTGATTGATGCGTCATTCGTATCGTTCACTTGCGCGAGTGCGTGTATATGGGTCCGAAGAAGTATCTGCTGTACTGTCAAGAGCGCCTTGGAGACTGCCGAGGCCAGTGGTGACATGCCGTTTGCAGAGGCCGAGGGGTCGTACCACGCCGCAACAAGCGCACTGAGAAAGTCTCCGGTGCCCGTAAATGGGACAAGGATCGTCGGTAGAGCAAACGCCCAAGTTTCCATGCTGTTGGCGGACCAAGAACTGGCAAAACAGACCAGAACCTCTTGATCTGGGTTGTTCCATTCGATAGCGTTATAGGCTTCGGGTAGATTGGCGGGCAACAAGCAAGTATAGGACTGCGGCGGGCTAGGTAGTCCGAGGCGCTGCACCGTCTGTTGACGAAGGGGAATGGACGAGAATGCAATATGACGAAGTGAGTGTTCGGTATGCAGGCGATCAAGCGCTGTGTGCAGTGTTGGCAAGTCGGTGATTGTGGTGCCCGATAGCAGCCTATTGGTCAGCCAAAAGTCTCCATGCAGGGCACCCAGCTCCACTTACTCGACTTCAAACTGATTTGGGGTAATGATAGTCGCCATCCTTAGCATTCGTTTATACACTGGTACGACTTCGGGTGAAACATAAAGGCCCCTTCCGATATCTCCCATGACCGCTATCGAGTCAGAATTGATCGAGTGCGAACGGATTACTCACGATCGAGGATGTAGACAATCTCTGGATTCCTCTCCATCATGGCCCGTATCCGCTTCTCGACCACCTCCAGAGCCTCTGCGCCGGGTACATATCCAGTGAGAATCTTGTTGTACTCTGCTAGACCATTTGTTTCCAGTCCCTCGAATACCTCGTTCAGTGAGTCATGTGTCGCCTTTTGACCCTTTACGCAAGCGTAGCCTATACATGTCAGCCTATATACTTGCAGCATTTTGCTACTGCTCACCAGTGTGATTGGAGAAGTGGACCGTGTTGACGACATCCACGTCGTAGCCTAATGTCTGGAGAGGAAATGTTGCAGCTCGATTACCTAGTCCTGTTCAGTAATCCTTCCCCATTCTCTTACCCACCTACATATCCGGATACGACATGTGATTGTATCGAAAGTACACGACGGGTGTCGGTGGTCATTACGGCGATAGGTATTGAAGGACAATTGAGAAATCAAATGCTCAAATGAAATGCAGATTGATTTGAAATGGAGTGGAGTGCATCCGGTACAATTATGCAAATGTCTACTACTACTACTGCGGCCAGCCTGCACGCTTCAATGTCGGATGCTCGATGCAATTACTTTAGCCTTTTAATTATGGATTCTAGTTCTTCTTCTCTCCCTCGGAAGTCGAGGACTCGGATGTGGAGCCAGACTCGGAAGATCCGGAAGACTCTGACTCAGAGGCTCGACCCTCGGCGTTTCGCTTTTCGTAGACCTGGAAATTAGCAGGGGAGCAAGTGTATTTCAGACAGCACATACCTTCTGGAAGAGACCCAAAGAGGCCTGCTGAGCGGCATCAAGAGCAGACTTGATGTCTTCTGGCTTGACGGAAGCGTCACCGGCAGCTCCCTTGGCAGCGACTTCCCTCAATGCAGTCAACTTCTCCTGGACGTTCTTCTTCTCGGCAGCGTCAAGCTGAGCCTCGAATTCAGTCATTGACTTTTCAGTGTCGGCACAGAAGCTCTCTCCCTTGTTGGCCTCCTCGATGACCTGTCGACGGACCTTGTCGGTCTCGGCGTACTTCTCGGCATCGGCAACCATGTTCTCAATCTCGTTGTCGGAAAGACCAGATGACGATGCGATGGTCATGGACTGTTCTCGGTTGGTAGCCTTGTCGGTTGCGCCGACGTTAACAATACCATCGGCGTCAATGTCGAAGGAGATCTGAATCTGGGGAACACCCTTGGGGGCTGGGGGAAGACCAGTAAGTTGGAAGTTACCGAGTAGCTTGTTGTCTCGGACAAGTTCACGCTCTCCCTGGTAGACCTTGACTTCGATGGCAGTTTGTCCATCGGCAGCGGTCGAAAAGGTTTGCGACTTCTTGGTAGGAATCGTGGTGTTTCGGTTGATGAGACGGGTAAAGACACCACCGAGGGTCTCGATACCGAGAGATAGAGGAGTAACATCGAGCAATAGAATGTCGGTGACGTTACCGGCCAAGACACCAGCCTGAATGGAGGCACCGATAGCGACGGCCTCGTCGGGGTTGACACCCTTGGATGGCTCACGGCCGAAGATACCCTTGACAGTCTCGACGACTCGGGGCATTCGAGTCATACCACCAACCAAGATGACTTCGTTGATCTCGGAAGGCTTGACACCGGCGTCGGAAAGAGCCTTCTTGCATGGCTCGACGGTCCTGTCGACGAGGCTCTTGACGATGGATTCTAGCGAAGCTCGGGTAAGCTTGAGGTTGATGTGCTGAGGTCCCTCGGCGGTAGCGGTGATGTAGGGAAGCGAGACATCGGTGGATCCAGAGCTTGAAAGCTCGATCTTGGCCTTTTCGGCAGCCTCTCGGATTCGCTGGATAGCCATTCGGTCCTGGGAGACATCGACACCAGACTCCTTCTTGAATTCGGCCAAGATGTGGTTGACAAGAGCAATGTCAAAGTCCTCTCCTCCGAGATGAGTATCTCCATTGGTCGACTTGACCTCGAATACACCCTTTTGCATCTCAAGGATAGAAACATCGAACGTTCCTCCTCCCAAATCGTAGACGGCGATGACAGCAGAGTCTTGCTTGTCAAGACCGTAGGCGAGAGCGGCGGCGGTAGGCTCGTTGATGACTCGGAGAACATCTAGACCAGCGATAGATCCAGCGTCCTTGGTGGCTTGTCGCTGAGAATCGTTGAAGTAGGCGGGGACGGTGATGACTAGAATCAGCATAATTCGTTCGGCGACAACATACCGGCATGCTTGACGGGCTTTCCGAGGTAGTTGGCGGCAGTGTCCCTCATCTTTCCAACGACGAAGGCTCCGATCTGAGATGGCGAGTACTTTTGGCCTCGGGCCTCCATCCATGCGTCACCGTTGGTGTGCGCAACAATCTTGAATGGCACGTTGGCAATGTCCTTCTGAACCTCGGCATCCTTGAACTTTCGTCCGATCAATCTGATTGTCAGCTCGATCTACTCGCTTGAAAAGATGACACCTACCGCTTGGAAGCAAAGATGGTGTTCTCTCCGTTAACAACAGCTTGTCGTCGAGCGGGCTGACCGACTAGACGCTCGCCGTCCTTGGTGAAGGCAACGACAGATGGTGTTGTACGGGCACCCTCGGCGTTCTCCAGAACTTTGGGTGATCCAGCCTCGTAGATGCTGACGAGTCAGTGTTGATCGACGGTCAAAGAGAGAAGGCTTACGAGACACAAGAGTTGGTGGTTCCAAGATCGATACTAACGACGTTAGCAGCGTTCCTTGCATTTGTACCAATGCTTACCCGACAACAGGTCCATTGACCTTACCGCCGCTGTTGAATCGCTTCGATGTCAAAAAAGGGGTGGTAGTTCGCTTCGATCGATCAGCAATGTCGTGTTGATTGATGGGGGACTTACTGCTGCTTGACGCAGAGGGGATGTAGCTGCGTTGAGCCTTAGAGATCGAGTGATACCGTACATGATGGGTATGTGTGGTAATAAAGTAATAGATTGAATCGAATAGATTACTGTGACTATTCACTTGACTTTCTTTTTACCCTTTGCCCTGTCTACTGAAATTTGCCGCCGTCATTCCTTGTGCCAGAGTATTCTATGAGTAATTCAAAGTGATTACTTCAATTTATTCATTCCCCCCCTTTGAGTACATACAGTACACCGAATTGTTCCGATCACTCCCGAACTGATATCCGCCAGTAGCTATATGCATACATCTATACATCTATCTCCCTTTAAGATCAGAACCATACGATAGACTAGGGGTACCACCCATTCCACTACTCCTTCCCTGACCACTCCCATCATGGTAACCAAAGTACTGCCCACGGTTTTGTCGCCCAGTAGGTGGAGTAGCTAGAGATGACGGAATGTACTCTTTCTTATCGGCTACCACTTTTGATACCTCGCGGTGCGCCCGATTGAAGACACGCAGGCCGAAAGATGCAACAGTCCAAACACCACCTGCACATCAGTTCTTCTCTAACGCATCTCTCAACGCAATGACTTACCGACCACACCGACCAGCCGGATAAGGAACTGGTAAAGACTGGTTGTTCTTTCCCGTATCGTCAGAGCCATGCCTTCTAGGTCAAATTTGAAGAATATCCCTGGGACCCCCTTGCCGTGCTCGAAAGACCTAGAATAGTCGGTGACGGCGTACTGGACATCAGTTCAGCTCGAATAAAGGGGCTCACTTGTGAAGTGATGAGCTTGCGCCGGCTTGCATCAATATACGTAGTCGGTACTACTCGCAAAAAGTATTGAAATATCGTAAAAGCTACATAGTCAGCTCAGAGCCAGTCACAGGACGTACGATTGGGGGTGCTTTCGACACTCATGTCCAAGGGCTGGGAAATAGCTGGGAAATAAGGACCGAACGAGAATTCGTGAACGACATGAGTGAGATTCATGACTGTCTCATCAGCGATGATCCTAATTGCCAGATCATGACTTGCGCTGGTGATCCGTGTGCTCGTGACTCATGTAGCCATGACCAAGAGTGGTGATATGCAAGTTTGCAGTGACCTTCTTTACCTCAACACTGCCGTAGATCCTGCATGCTGGCCCGTTGTCGACTTTGTCGTACGTTGGACGGTATGCAGCCTGTTGCTTTTTAGACCTCCGCTTCTCTCGTGAGGTAAATAAACTTCGTATACCACCGAAAGCCTTCTTTTGATTCGGTGTACGTCTCTTGGCGGAGCTAATGATTTCCGAGGCTGATGGGTTCGTGGGCGATACCAACCTGGAACTCAGCTCGAGAAACAATAGAGGACTCACCTGCTTGTAGTCGCTTTGCCGATCGCAAAATTGGTCTATTTGTCAGTGGGTATGGACGAGTCAGACTCACTCCATCTTTGACAAACTGGTCGCTCAAGTGGAGACGGTCTCCCACTGCGTCGCGAAGGTCAATTGATAGAACTGTACTCAGCGCAATCCACACAGCGGAGCTTACAATGACAGGGCATCGCAACCGTCATATCGACATTGAGCTGCAGATCCTTTTCGATTGTATGGTCAACGGTGAACGAGTAGTCTGCTGCACCATACAGGAATTCTCCCAGATCATTCTGTACATCAGCGTGAGCTACGTGCTGGAGAGTAGACGTACCAATACCAACAAGAAGATCAAGGAGCCCACGAGAGCCGTCAAGACTCCGCCTCTTCGAGACTGACTGATGTACGTAGATTGCACCTGCAGTATCAGCGTCACAGCTACCACATCACCCAGTATTCTGAGGTGAACACACTTTTGGGAAGGCATCGAACCGTTGGATGGGAGCTATCTTGTCCAGCTCTTCCAGCAGGTTCGAGTTGTTATCTCCCGAGCGGTCATTGTCGAAGCCATTGAGGTGGGGTTCGAACATGATGCTCGAGATGAAGGTGTACAAAGACAAAGCAAGGAGTTTATGGTACTGCTTGATTTCGGACGCGTATTAAACCGTGGCGTTTCAGCGTTGACATTCTGTATAGCATACTAGTCTGCACAAAGCCCACAACCCTTTCTTAAACAGACCGCCAGCTGTTTTGCGACCGCGGGAGAGAAGTGAAGCAGAGGAACAGTCCCTGTAATGCATCAACTGCAAGCAGGCTCGAACGGGAACAGACTTGGATCACATTCTCATCTACTGCCATAGTCTCCCAATAGGCTTCGGGTCCACTGATAGTATAGATTTCAGTTTCGAATGCACGAGACCTTCCACCTCCTCTATCGTACCCGATGCAGATATCTCTGTCCAGCTGTCCCCTCCGTGCCGGTTCTTGACCTCACCGGCGACCGCGGTGAACTGGCTCTTGACCCTTTCCTGCATCGCGACCGTCTCATATCGCTCTACTCCATAGGCCGCACGAGCCGAGGCGACATCTGGAGGCAGAGTGAGGTACAGCGTAGCATCGGGTAGGGGAAGCCCCTTGTCGGGGTTCAAGCAAAAGTCGAAAGGCAACCCCTAGCTAGTTAGCTCAAGTACTGAACCCGACATACCTTGGCTGCAGAGAATGCGATACCTGAAAAAGCGTAGCGGTCGGCTACTACTGTGACTCCTGCTTGCAGATCTCTTTCTATAGACGTCCTAGTCATTAGGCCTGGTCACGTACAGGCTCACCACTGAACTCACGCACACTCCCACCTATTCGCGCTGAATAGCAAATGTACGGCTCGATCATCAAGCTCAGACTTCGACTGGAGGTAGGAGTCGATCATCTTGCCGATTGCAGTAGTTCTATCTATATGATCAGAGCCAGCAATGTAGGCGACGAGTGCAGTATTCACCAGGGAACTTCTGTAGTCGAGCCCGACGACCATTACGGTTGAGATGAGCGACGAGTCGGTCTACTTGGGTAGATTTCCCACACCTGTCTAGTCCCTCGAGTACGATGAACAGACCTCTTTGCGTTGCTTGTGCTGTTGAAGACTCCGCTTGCATGGCTTGGTGAATGATGGTGTATAAGGTTTAACGCGTAGAGTAGACTCCGGTTGACGTCAACTTTGACTTTATCCACTTCTATATTCTCTTTCTGTACTAGACACTTTTCTAAGACAGTCACCTCGACATATACACAGCATGTCTAGAAGAGGTCGTGGTGGAGGAGCAGTCCGAGGACCTGCATCAGCGCTCACATCTTTCTTAGCTGTACGTCCGCCATAAGTCCCAAAAGAGCACAAGCTGACTAGCAGGGTCTAGGTGTCGAACCCGCTAATCGATTGACAACATGGGGCAACTCGTCATCTATTCCTTCTGGAGACAACGCTGGTCAAGCCAGCGATGAACAGCCTCTTGCGCATGACGGTCCTGTTCTTGGCGTTGGCGAAGATCTGGATCCAGCAGGCGCTGTGACTGCTCGAACTGTTGAAGCGGGACCGAGTCGCGTAGGAGAGGGCACACCCTCGGACGAGGAAGGAACAGAAGGCGAGTCTTCGAGCAGGAAGAGGTTGAAGGGCGATATGGGAGAGGGGGAG
>Ga0265798_10010168_pt1 | contig 11649 bp, 10 predicted proteins | sample P3T30metagenome_FD_192430 | JGI IMG/M metagenome (GOLD analysis project Ga0265798, IMG submission 192430) | Plant litter microbial communities from East Loma Ridge, Irvine, California - P3 T30 | ecosystem: Environmental > Terrestrial > Plant litter > Unclassified | place: USA: California... | reverse complement strand
TCCTCGTCGTGCAGCCGGTCGCCGTGCTCCTCGCCCTCGGGGCGTTCGTCGTGTGGCTCACGACCGCCGACCTCACCACGGCGGAGCGCACCACGCTGAACCCCTCCGACCTCCTCGGCTACACCGGCGAGCACCTGGCGCTGACGTTCGTCTCGGCCGTGATCGTGCTCGTGATCGCCGTGCCGCTCGGCGTCGTGCTGACCCGCGGGCCGTTCCGCCGGGTCTCCGGCCCGATCCTGGCCGTCGCGAACTTCGGCCAGGCCGCACCGGCCATCGGCCTCGTCGTGCTCCTGGCGTTCTGGCTGGGCTTCTCGTTCTGGGCCGCCGTGGTCGCGCTCGTCCTCTACGCGATGCTGCCCGTGCTCCGCAACACGATGATCGGGCTGCAGAGCGTCGACGGCCGTCTGGTCGAGGCGGGCCGCGGCATGGGCATGTCGTCGCTCGCCGTGCTGTTCCGGGTCGAGCTGCCCCTGGCCGTCCCCGTCATGCTCTCGGGCATCCGCACGGCGCTCGTGCTCCTGGTCGGCTCCGCCGCCCTCGCCACGTTCATCGGCGCCGGCGGCCTCGGCCTGCTGATCACCACCGGCGTCAACCTCTTCCTGCCCCGGGTCCTCGTCTCGGGCGCCCTGCTGATCGCGCTCCTGGCGCTCCTGATCGACTGGCTCGGCCGCGTCGTCGAGCACGTCGCCCGTCCGAAGGGACTCTGATGACGACCACCGCGACCCCGCGCCGCCGACTGCGCCGCGCCTCCCTCACGGCCCTCGTGGCCGCCTCCTCGACGGCCCTCCTCGCCGGCTGTGGCCTGCAGCCGGCCACCGCCTTCGTGCCGGCCGTCGCGCCGGGCTCGATCGAGGCGATCGAGGGGCTGCCCGACGACGCCTCGCTGACCGTCACGACGAAGAACTTCACCGAGCAGCTCATCCTCGGCAAGATCGCCGTCCTCGCCGCGAAGGCGGCCGGGTTCGACGTCACCGACATGACGAACGTGCCCGGCAGCGTCGCCGTGCGCCAGCTGATGCTCGACGGCGACGCCGACATGACCTACGAGTACACCGGCACGGCGTGGCTCACCTACCTCGGCGAGGCCGCGGGGATCCCCGACCAGGAGGAGCAGTACGTCGCCGTCCGCGACGCCGACGTCGCGAACGGCCTCGTCTGGCTGCCGCCCGCCCCCCTCAACAACACGTACGCGATGGCGGTCCGCTCGGAGGCGGTGCCCGAGCTGGGCGACGTCGACTCGCTGAGCGACATCGCGGCCCTGCCCGTCGAGCAGCGGACGTTCTGCGTCGAGGCCGAGTTCAACTCGCGGGCCGACGGCTTCGCGCCGATGCTCGAGCGCTACGGACTCGAGCTCGGCGCCGCGGACGGCGTGCCGACGAGCAACGTCAGCATCCTCGACACGGGCACCGTCTACGAGGCCACGGACCGTGGTCGCTGCAACTTCGGCGAGGTGTTCACCACCGACGGGCGGATCGACTCGCTCGACCTCACGGTGCTCGACGACGACCAGGGCTTCTTCCCCGCCTACAACGTGGCGCCCGTCTTCTCGGCGGAGGCGCTGGAGGAGAACCCGGAGCTCGCCGACGTGTTCGACGCGATCTCGCCGTCGCTCACGGACGAGGAGCTCCGGACCCTCAACCGCCGGGTGGACGTGGAGGGCGAGGAGCCCGCCGACGTGGCCTTCGACTGGATGGTCGAGAAGGGCTTCGTCACGAGGCCCTGACGTCGACCCCCGGTGGGGAGGGACCGCGCCGTCCCTCCCCAGGGCCCGGCGGCGCGCGGCCACGGGGTCGAGATGGGGAGAACGGCGGAGCTGACGTGCTCCCCCGCGAGGCTGTGCCCATGACCGACACCGCCAGCCCCGCCCTCGACCTCCACCGGCCCCTCGAGACGACGCCCGACCTCCACCGGCTGCTCTCGCACTTCTTCCCGGTGGCCATCCGGCGCCAGCTCTGGACCCTCTTCCTCGACGCCGCCGACGTCCCGCTCCCGGTGGTCGTGCCCCTGGAGGGCATCCCGCTCCGCCCCGTCGCCGAGGCAGTGGGCCGGTGGGCGGACGCCGTCGAGGCCGTCGCCCGCGAGTTCGGCGCGTCGCGGGTCGTCTTCGTCGTCGAGCGGACCGGGAGCCGCGCCGTCCGCGCCTCCGACACCGCCTGGCGTGACGCTCTGCTCCGGTGCCTCGACGACCGCCTGTGCGGCGTGCGGGCGGTCGCGACCTGCACCGACGACGGAGTCGACGTGCTCGTCGACGTCGGGGCGTGCGACACGGCCGCGGTGGGGGCGCCCGCGGCGGCGGCGACGGGGGCGGCTGCCGCCGGTGCGGAGGTCGCGGCCGTGGCGCCCGTGGGTCAGGCGTCGCCGAGGCGCCGTGCGGCCTCGGAGCGCGTGGCGGTCCGCTGACCCCGGTCGCGGTCGAGGTGCCGCCACCACGCCGCCTCGGCGAGCTCCGCGGCCGTGTAGACCCCCAACGACTCGTCGCCGCCCGGGTCGACCGACCACCGGGTCAGGCGCCAGCCTCCGCCGAACCGCTCGACGACGGCCTCGGGAGGCGCCTCCGGCGAGGCACGGACGAGCAGGCGGTCGTCGTCGGCGCGGTCGAGCATCCTCCGATGCTACCGACGCGGCCCGTCAGGCGAGCGCGATCGGGAAGAGCGACCGCGGGTCCTGCGCGAGGGCGGGTCGGGGCAGCTCGGACCGGCTGAGCGAGGAGCCGTCGAAGGCGACCCGGCGCAGGAGCACGGGCGCCCGGTCGTCGTCCAGGGCCGAGACGACCTCCCCCACGACGTGACCGCGTCGGAACGTCCGCTGCGCGCGGTCCGGCACGAGCAGCTCCGTGCCCTCGGGCAGGGTCGTGAAGCGCTCGACCTGGGCCTGCCAGACGGCGCCGACCTTCCCGCGGGGCGACGACTCCGCGAGGGTCACGACCCCGGCGTCGACCCAGTCGTCGTGCTGCCGGGCGGTGAGCGGCCTGACGACCCAGGCTCGGTGCTCGGCCGTCAGCGCCGGCTCGTCGGAGGGCAGGGGCGCCGCGGGGTCGGCGGGGGGCCAGACGTAGTCGAGGTCGTCGGGCACGTCGGGGAACCGCGCCCGGTACCAGTCGGGCTGCTTCTGGACGAGCTTGGAGCGGTGGCTGCGGTGCACGGCCTCGTCGCCGAGCCACGGCGGCAGCTCGAGCGACGCGAAGGGGACTCCGTCGACCTCGGGGGCGAACTCCGCGATCTGCGGCCGGACGGTGTCGGCGTGGCCCTGGGCGAGCCACTCGTCGGTGACGGCGAGGGAGTACGACGTCAGCGCGGCCAGGTGGCCGCGCCACATGGCGATGGCCGGGTGGCTCTGCCAGCCGTAGCCGGGCAGGGTGACGGCCCGGAGCACCTGCAGAGCCTCGACCCGCTGCTTGCCCAGCCGCGCCTGGTCGAGGCTCCTGGCGGTCTCGACGGGATCGGGCCAGGGGAGGAACGTCTGCACCCGCCCCACGCTAGGCGCGCCCCGGCGGGCACGGCCGGGTGGGGCTACTTGCGGTTGCCGATCCGCCCGCGCAGCACGTCGATGCGCTTCTGGATCTGCTCCGTGCTGGCCTGCGCGACCGCGGGCCCGCCGCTGATCCGGCGCAGGTCGGCGTGGATGAGGCCGTGCGGCTCGGAGGAGTGCCGCGACCAGATCGAGACGAGGCGGCTGAGCTCCTGCCGCTGCTCCTTGATCGTCTGGTACATCGGCCGGGCCTCCTCGACCGGAGCCGTCGTGGGCATGCCGTTCTTGGCCGAGCGCTTCGCCTGCTTCGCCTGGCGCTGCCGCAGCAGCGCGCGCACCTCGTCGGGCTCGAGCAGCCCGGGGATCCCGATGAAGTCGAGCTCCTCCAGGCTGCCGATCTCGCCGCCGGTGCCGAACTCGCCGCCGTCGTAGAGCACGCGGTCGAACGAGGCCTGCGAGTCGAGCGCCTCGAAGGGCTGCTGCTCGAGCAGGCTCGAGGCCTTCTCCTCGCGGTTCGCCGCGGCGAGCATGTCCTCCTCGGGGGCGAAGAGGCCGTCGTCCGCGTCGGTGGGACGGTCGAGGGCGTGGTCGCGCTCGAGCTCCAGCTGGTTCGCGAGGCCGATGAGGCTCGGCACGCTCGGCAAGAAGATCGAGGCGGTCTCGCCGCGGCGCCGGGCACGCACGAAACGACCCACGACCTGCGCGAAGAACAGCGGCGTGGACGCGCTGGTGGCGTACACGCCGACGGCGAGGCGGGGCACGTCGACGCCCTCGGAGACCATGCGGACCGCGACCATCCAGCGGCTGTCGCCCATGGAGAACGCGGCGATCCGGTCGCTCGCCGCCTTCTCGTCGCTGAGCACGACCGTGGGGCGCTCCCCCGTGAGGGCCGTCAGCTGCGCGGCGTAGGCCCGAGCCGCCGTGTGGTCGGTCGCGATGACGAGGCCGCCGGCGTCGGGCACGCCACGGCGGACCTCGGTGAGGCGCTTGTCGGCGGCGGAGAGCACGGCCGGCATCCAGTCGCCCTGGGGCGACAGCGCCGTGCGCCAGGCCTGCGCCGTGATGTCCTTCGTGACCTGCTCGCCGAGGCTCGCGCTCATCTCGTCGCCCATGCGCGTGCGCCAGCGCATCTGCCCGGCGTAGGCCATGAAGAGGACGGGTCGGACCACGCCGTCGGCGAGCGCGCGACCGTAGCCGTAGGAGTAGTCGGACTCGGAGGTGCGGATGCCGTTCTCGTCGGGCGCGTACCGGACGAACGGGATGGGCGCGGTGTCGGAGCGGAACGGGGTCCCCGTGAGGGAGAGGCGGCGGGTGGCGCTGCCGAAGGCCTCGCGGATGCCGTCGCCCCAGCTCAGGGCGTCGCCGCCGTGGTGCACCTCGTCGAGGATGACGAGCGTGCGACCGGCCTCGGTGACCGCCTTGTGCACCTCGGGCTTGGTGCCGACCTGCGCGTAGGTGACGGCGACGCCGTGGTAGTGCCGCCCGAACGTGCCGTCGGCGTTCTTGAACATCGGGTCGAGCCGGAGGTTGACGCGGTCGGCGGCGTCGGCCCACTGGCGCTTGAGGTGCTCGGTGGGCGCGACGACCGTGACGCGATCGATCTCGCCGCGCGAGAGCAGCTCGGTGGCGAGGCGGAGGGCGAAGGTGGTCTTGCCGGCGCCGGGCGTGGCCGCGGCGAGGAAGTCGCGGGGCATGTCGCGGAAGTACTTCTCGAGGGCCTCGGCCTGCCAGGCGCGGAGCTTGCCCGCGGTGCCCCAGGCGGCACGCTCGGGGAAGGCCGGCGAGAGCTGCTCGGCCGCCGCGTTGCCCGCGTTCGCCCCGAGCTCGGTGACCTCGACCGTCGCCTCGTCGCCCCCGTCGGGGCCGGATGTCTGCGCGGTGCTCACTGGATCAGAGTCTACCGGCACCGGGACGCCCCGACCTCTCGTCGGGCGTCGAGCGGGGCACGGGTGCGGCCGCGTCGTCGCGTCGGCGCAGGAGGGACGCGGTCGTGACCGACGCCGCCCCGAAGCGGGCACGGAGCGCGTCGATCGTCGTCTCGGTCCCGCGCCAGTCGGCGTCGTCGTCCCACAGGGCGACGGAGGCGGCCTCCGCCGCCGGGGCGAGCTGCTCGACGCGCACCCCCACCAGGCGCACGCGTTCGTGCTGCTTGCCCGTGGACTCGTAGGCCGCGCGGACCTCGTCGGCGATGCGCCGCGCGAGGTCGGTGGGCTCGGCGAGCGTGCGCGACCGCGTGATGGTCGCGAAGTCGGCCGTGCGCAGCTTGAGCACGACCGTGCGACCGGCGAGGCCGGCGCGGCGCAGGCGCCCGGCGACCTTGTCGCTGAGGCGCAGGAGCTCCCGGCGCACCACCTCGGGGTCGGTGACGTCGGTCGAGAAGGTCATCTCGTTGCCGACGCTCTTCTCGTCGGCGCCCGTCGTCACGGGGCGCGGGTCGTGCCCGCGGGCGAGGTCGTGCAGCTTGGCCCCGCCCGCGCGGCCGACGGCACGGACGAGGAAGTCCAGCGGGGCCTCGGCGACGTCGCCGATCGTGTGCAGCCCCAGCCGGAGCAGCTGCTCCTCCGTCTTGCCGCCCACGCCCCACAGGGCGCTGATCGGTCGGGGGTGCAGGAACGCGAGGGTGTCGGCGTGCGGGACCACGAGCAGCCCGTCGGGCTTGGCCGTGCTCGAGGCGAGCTTGGCGACGAACTTGGTCGAGGCGGCCCCCACCGAGCAGTGCAGCCCGGTCTCGGCGTGCACGCGACGGCGCAGGTCGGTCGCGATCTGCCACGGCGTGCCGAGCAGCCGGATGCTGCCGCGGACGTCGAGGAACGCCTCGTCGATCCCGAGCCGCTCGACGAGCGGGGTGACGTCGTCGAACATCGCCATGACGACGCTCGACCAGTGCTGGTACTTCTCGAAGTGCGGTTCGAGCACGACGGCCTGGGGGCACCGGCGCAGCGCGACGGCCATGGGCATGGCGCTGTTGACCCCGTAGCGCCGTGCCTCGTAGGTGGCGGCCGTGACGACCGAGCGGTCCGACCGGTGGCCGATGACGACCGGCCGACCGACGAGCTCGGGGCGGGCGAGCAGCTCGACCGAGGCGAAGAAGGCGTCCATGTCGACGTGCAGGACCGTCGCCGTCACGTCGTCCGTGGGCGCGCTCGTGACCTGCCTGCCGCTGCCGTCCTGCTTGCTCACCGGAGGATCCTCGCACGCACCACCGACAGCGGGCCCCGGGAGCGCGGCCGCCGCCCGGGGCGCCCGGGTCAGTCGAGCGGTCCGAGCAGCGACGCGGCGACGGTCGCGTGCGCGGAGTCGGCACTGGACGGGTGGAACCGCCCGGCGAGCACGTCGCGCTGCAGGCGCCCGAGCTCCGAGGCGGACCGGTACGACGCGCCTCCTGCGACCGTGACGGCCTGGTCGACGACGGCGCGCGCGCCGTCCGTGACGCGCGTCTTGAGCCCCGTCACGAGCCGGGGCCAGTCCGCCCCGTGGTCGACGAGGGCGTCGACGTCGGCGGCCACCGAGGCGACCTGGGCCTCGAGGCCGTCCAGCACCATGGCCGCCTCGGCGATCCGCCAGCGCACGACCGGGTCGGCGGAGCGGGGCGCACCTCCCGAGCGCCGTGAGCGCCCCGTCGTCGCGGCCTCCACGGCGAGCTGCAGGGCGCGCCGGGCCACGCCGAGGTAGACGGCGGACACGAGCGTCTCGAACGCCACGAGGATCCCGAAGGGCAGGAGGTCCGGGCCGGGCCCCACGGGCAGCCGGCGCACGATCCGCCCCGCCGGCACGACCACCCCGTCGAGCACCGTCGTGTGGCTCTGCGTCGCGCGCATGCCGATCACGTCCCAGTCGCCGAGGTCGCGGTGCCCGGGCTGGTCGCGGTGGACGAAGCCGTGCACGAGGGCGGGGGCGGCGGGGTCCGTGTCGTCGCGGCCGAAGACGCCGAGGCGGGTCCAGGCCGGCGACAGCGAGGTGGCGGTCTTGGTCCCCGTGAAGCGGTACGCCCCGTCGCCCGCGGGCTCCGCCCGCGTGACGGAGTCGAGCAGCACGAGGTCGTTGCCGGGCTCGCTCACCCCGAACGCGAACAGCTCGTCCCGCGCGGCCTCGTCGAGCACGAGGGCGAGGCCGTCGTCGCCGCGGTCGCGCAGCACGCGGGCGCAGCCCGTCCAGACGAGGTGCATGCCCACCGCCAGCGCGGTGGCGGGAGCGGCCTCGGCGAGCCGGGCCTGCAGGGCCGCGACGGGCGCGAGGCCGAGGCCCGCGCCTCCTGACCCGACCGGGACGGCGAGGCGCAGCCAGCCCCGCTCGCGCAGGTCGGCCAGGTCCTGGTGCGGGAACGTCCCCTCCGCGTCGTGGAGCGCCGCACGTCGGCGCAGCTCGTCGAGGAACGCGTCGGGCAGGAGCGCCCCGGGCGCCCACGGATCGGTGGGCCGGGAGGCGGGGCCGGGCGGGGTCGCTGCGGTGTCGGTCACGGGTCGAGGGTAGATTCGCGGGCATGACGCAGCAACATCCGTGGTCGAGGTTCGTGGCGATCGGTGACTCCTTCACGGAGGGGATCGGTGATCCCGAGCCCCGGTCCCCGGGCGGGCACCGCGGGTGGGCCGACCGCGTCGCCGAGGTGCTGGGCGCCGCGACGGACGACTTCGCCTACGCCAACCTCGCGGTGCGCGGACGCCTGCTGCGGCAGATCGCCGAGGAACAGGCACCCGCGGCCCTCGAGCTGCACCCCGACCTCGTCGCCGTCTCGGCGGGCGGCAACGACATCCTCCGACCGGGCACCGATCCCGACGAGGTGGCCGGTCGCTTCGAGGAGCTCGTGCGCGGGCTGTCCTCCGAGGGCGCGACCGTCGTCGTCTTCACGGGACCCGACATCGGCGCGACGCCCGTGCTCGGCCGGTTGCGCGGCAAGATCGCGGTCTACAACGAGAACGTCCGGGCCGTCGCCCTGCGCCAGGAGGCCGTCGTCGCCGACATGTGGGCCCTGCGCGAGCTCTCCGACCCGCGCATGTGGGCCCCCGACCGCCTGCACTTCAGTGCCCTCGGGCACCACACGATCGCGCGCATGGTGCTCGCTTCGCTCGCGGTCGAGAACGACCTCGAGCCCCTCCGGCCCGAGCCCCTCGAGCAGCGGACCTGGCGACGCGCGCGCGCCGACGACGCCAGCTGGGCGCGCGAGTACCTCGTGCCGTGGGTCGTGCGCCGCCTGCGGCACCAGTCGAGCGGGGACGGCGTGCTGGCGAAGCGGCCCGAGGCCGTGACGATGCTCTACCGCGGCGACGACGACGCCTGAGCGCCGGCCGGGGCCCGGTGGACCGCTGCCCCCGGGCGCTCAGAACAGCCGGTCGGGGTGCGTGAGCCGCCACCAGGCGTCCGGCCCCGGCAGGTCGCCGTCGAGACGGGCCGGGACGGAGACCCGCTCGTCGCCGACCTCGACGACGACGTCGCCCACGACCTGGTCGCGCGTGCCCTCCCGCACGGGCTCGACGTCGGCCTCGGCCCGGGCGTCGGCGTCGCCCCAGACGGTGGCCGTCGCGTCCTCGGCGGCGACCGCGGAGGCCCTGGCGCCCCACGGGGCCTCGTACGTCGCGAGGGCGTCCCCGGCGCGGACGGGCGTCACGGTCACCGTGCGAGCGGACACGCTCGCCAGCAGGGCCCGCACGTCACGGTCGAGCGACGGGTGGTCCGCCGCCCCGAGGACGACGCCGACCACCGTCGTGGCCTCGCCGTCGACGACCTGGTCGGCCGCGAAGAGCAGGCAGGCGCCCGCGGCGTCGAGGGTGCCGGTCTTGATGCCCACGACCCCGTCGGCGCCGAGCAGGCCGTTGCTGTTCTCGACGGTGCCGATGCCGGGCACCTCGAGGGAGGTCGTGCGCACGATCTCGGCGACGTCGGGGTCGTCGAGGGCCAGCCGGGCGAGCTCGAGCAGGTCGGCGGTCGTGCTGCGGTTGTCGGGCGAGAGCCCGGTCGGCTCGACGATCGTCGTGTCGTCGAGGTCGTGCTCCGCGAGCCAGTCCTCCGCGGCGGCGACGAAGGCGTCGTCGTCGCCGAAGGCCCACCGGGCGAGGGCCGTCGCGTAGTTGTTGGCCGACTCGACGAGCATCACCTGCACGACCTGCCGCTGGCTGAGGGCCTGTCCCGCGGCCAGCGGTGCGACCTTGCCGTCCACGGCCAGGTACTGCTCCCGGAGGGCCTCGTCGTCGTCGGTGAACGTCACCCTCGGCCCGGCGCCGCCGTCGAGGGGGCGCTCCTCGAGGACGACGAGGGCCGTGACGACCTTGCTGATGCTGGCGATCGACCGTCGCCCCTGGTCGCCGGCGAGGGTCCGCGTGCCGGGCACGCCGAGGGCCTCGACCCCGGTCGCGCCGTACCCGGGCAGGGCGAGCTCGGGCGCGTCGACGGCGGGCGGTGCGAGGGCGACCACCGACGGCGGGGTGGGAGCCACGGGCACGAGCAGGGCCACCGGCACGTACGTGCCGACGGCGACGAGGACGAGCGCGACGAGCCCCGTGACGGTCAGCCGACGGGCCCGCCGCACGCGGGGGTCGCCCGTCACGCCGCCCCGCCGGGCACGCGGAGGGCCCAGAGGGCGACCGCCGAGGCCGCCGCGACGTTGAGGCTGTCGACGCCGTGCAGCATGGGGATCGTCACGACGTCGTCCGCCGCCTCGAGGGCACGACGGCTGAGGCCGTCCCCCTCGGTGCCGAGCAGCAGGGCGACCTTCTCAGGAGGCGCGGCCGCGTACGCGTCGAGGGTCACCGCCGCGTCCGAGAGGGCGAGCGCCGCGATGCGGAACCCGGCGTCGTGCAGCTGCGCCGCTCCTTCGGGCCAGTCCGGCAGCCGGGTCCACGGCACCTGGAGGACCGTCCCCATGCTGACGCGCACGCTCCGCCGGTAGAGCGGGTCGGCGCAGCGCGGGGTGACGAGCACGGCGTCGGCGCCGAGCCCGGCCACGGCGCGGAAGATCGCGCCCACGTTCGTGTGGTCGACGACGTCCTCGAGCACGACGACCCGGCGCGCTCCCTCGAGCACCGTCGCGACGTCGGGGAGCTCGGGGCGGTGCATCGACGCGAGGGCGCCGCGGTGCAGGTGGTACCCCGTGAGCGTCTCGAGCAGCGCGGGCTCCCCCACGAAGAGGTCGCCGTCGTGGTCGGCGACGAGCGGGGCGACGTCGTCGAGCCAGCGCTCCGTGAGCAGCACCGAGCGGGGGCGGTGCCCGGCCGCCAGCGCCCGTTCGATGACCTTCGACGACTCCGCCAGGTACAGCCCGCCCTCGGGCTCCGAGACGCGCCGCAGCGCCACGTCCGTGAGGCGCGAGTAGTCCGCGAGCTCGGGCCGGTCGAGGTCGGTGATGCGGGTGATGCGCACGGTGCTCCTGGGGTCGGGCCGACGGGACCGGCGGGGCGGGCGCTGGCCGGGCCTCCTGCCGGTCGTCGGATCGACCCCAGGGTAGCGGCCCCCCGGCGGACGCCCCGCCGCCCGGCGGTAGGCTCCTGGCACCGCACCGAAGGAGCACGACCGTGTCGCACGCCACCTCCGCGACCCCCGCCGGGGCCCGCGGCCCGGAGGAGGGCCACCACCCCGACCCCGCCGACCTGGACGCCCTCGTGCGCGTCCTCGAGGGGCGCCGGGTCGCCGTCCTCACCGGGGCGGGCGTGAGCACCGACAGCGGTATCCCGGACTACCGCGGCGAGGGCGCCCCCGTGCGGCACCCCATGACCTTCCAGCAGTTCCTCGCCGACGAGCGCTGGCGCAAGCGCTACTGGGCGGGCAGCCACGTCGGCTGGAAGGCCTTCACGGCCGCGGCCCCCAACGCGGGGCACCGGGCGCTCGCCGAGCTCGAGCGCGCCGGCGTCACGAACGGCGTGGTCACGCAGAACGTCGACGCGCTGCACGCGCGGGCGGGCTCGCAGCGCGTCGTCGACCTGCACGGCACGGTCGACCGCGTGCGCTGCCTCACCTGCGGGCAGTCCTTCGCCCGCGACACCGTGGCCGCCCGCCTAGCCGCCGCGAACCCGTGGCTCGACGAGCCCGAGCAGGTCGTCCTCGCGCCCGACGGCGACGTCGAGGTGCGCGACGTCGACGCCTTCGTCGTGCCGGAGTGCACCGTCTGCGGCGGGGTCCTCAAGCCCGACGTGGTCTTCTTCGGCGAGTTCGTGCCCGTCGAGCGCTTCGCCGAGGCGCGCTCGCTCGTCGTCG
>Ga0265798_10010167_pt1 | contig 11649 bp, 12 predicted proteins | sample P3T30metagenome_FD_192430 | JGI IMG/M metagenome (GOLD analysis project Ga0265798, IMG submission 192430) | Plant litter microbial communities from East Loma Ridge, Irvine, California - P3 T30 | ecosystem: Environmental > Terrestrial > Plant litter > Unclassified | place: USA: California... | reverse complement strand
CAAGACTAGGGCTGTATACGAGCTTTCGGGTGAGAGTGCGCGTGTGAAAGAGTTGCAGGGGGATAGTCCACCGACTTCGGAGTTGAGTGCTGAGAGAAATGTGTCGGAACTCGAAGTGAATAAGATCAGTGGGGTTGATAACGGGAAGAGAGATTGCAATAGTCGGTATGCATGACTGCGGGAATTTTGGTGCGTGTTTCATATTGGATTGGGGAAGCTGGCGTTCACGGATGGTTTGCGTTTTCTCGGGGCTTGTTCTCGCAACTAACATGGAATTGAAACGCGAGAGCATGTTGATACTGTGTTGAGAATGTGGGGCTGTTTCTTAAGTGACGATAGCGTCCCTAAAACATCGTAGCCAATTCCAATGTATCGTCCAGCCTGTTGTGCCTAAGAAGGGGATAGGAGCCGTCCTTTTCAGACGAAGCCTCTATCTGCATTCCTCGATGTCAGTATGTGTTCTAGTGAGATGATACATGTTCTGCATACAAGTGAAGGAACTTGTAGCCGGATATACCAAGTTTACCGCTCACTTACCGCTGCGAAGTGAGTGAAGCAACTCGGGCAATCGCTACAATATGAGGTGAAGTTATTCGTGCAATCACTACTAGGTAAGTGAAGTCGTTCCCAAACCAAACTGCTACCACTTACTTCAACCTTTTCCCTCCTCCACCACTCCTCTTCTCAATCCTCACACAACCTAAACTTCACAACCAAACAACTTCAACTCACAAACCAACCCAAACATACCACACAAACACACACAGTCCCACCCTCCCAACAACCACAACAATGGAACTCCTCCTCCTCACCACCCTCCTCACCCTCACCACCGCCACCGCCATCCCCGCCCCCCAGTCTTGCAAAGAAGGCAAAGTAAAATGCCTAGCCACGCAAGACAACGGCACCGACGGCGGCGTGTTCCAGTGCACAAAGGGCTACTGGAAAATGATTCAAGATTGTCGCGCGTTCGAGAAGTGTGTGGCGGATCCAACGCCGCATTGTACGTGGGCGAAGTGAGGGTTGGTGAGTGAATGTGTTATCGTTGGATTCGGGTTGGGGTTTGCTAATGATTTGAAGGGTGTTCGTCGGGCGGGTTGTGCTTTGTATGGGCTCAAGGACTGCTTCGGACTTCTGATGGCGGTGGTGGACGAAAAGCTGGATCGGGTTTGAGGGCTGGGACTAGGAGGACGGGCCTGATGGGTTAAGGATGCTCATTTCGAGTATCCAGACAGCCAGGTGCAGAGAAATCAAACTCGGAATATCATGACAGTTTCACCCCATACCTAGACCTTCGCCGCGGGGAGGCGGTCGTAGAGTGTACGAGCATCGTCGTTGCGAGTGAAGGAGACTTCAGACTACTCACGTGCCCAACCTCCGAAACCACGAAAAATCGCCCAGCCCAACGATCCAACACTCCTCCAATCCCCATAAACACTCCCCATCATCTCGCTCTCCCCCCAAGACCAAATTCTTCTTGAAAAAGTATCATACGTGAGCCGCGCCTAACCTTGAAAGCGTCTAATATTATCTAAGAAGAGCATACACTCGCGTCCTTCACGATCTCGCATCCACAATGCCGGAAAAGCAAAGTGCGTTCCGTGGCTCGTGGGCGTGGGAAGCTGCTGTTTGTCGCACGTCGGTCGCGGAGGATGTGGACCGTGGCTGGATGGGGTTAGATGAAAGACGTGCAGCTGTAATGTCGGGGAAAAAGCAAGTCCATGGACTGAAAGAACATCACATTCCGGAGCGTGTAATGTAGAATAGAGATTCGGGCGCTGGCGAAGTAACGTACTGATAGACTAGCTGCTGTTCGGACTCGACACCAGAAGCTACTATATTCCCATTCCCCTCCTGAAGCAACACAATACCAATAAGAAAGAACCATCGCTGCGTCATCATACCATCATATCATCATCCAACCAAACCCTCTCCCCACAGCTAGCCGCAAAAATAAATTAAAACCTCATCAAGCCAAATGGGTATTAAAGATCCATCAAACGATTCCAACAAAAAGCTCCTAGAGAGCAGGTATAGTGCATATGCGAAAAAGATGAACCTCGCTCCAAGAAACGTAGATCGCGCGCTCAAATGGTGCCGAAAAAGGAAGAAAGAAAAGCGTGCAATCTTGTTCCACATCCAACAGATTCTCATCTCCCACGCATGCAGTGTGTAGGTATGCGTGAGCGTTCCAATCTAGCAAACAACAACAATGTGACCTGCACTGTCGCGCAGGAACGTAGCAAACGAACAAACATAAAATGCGAGTAGGGGATATCGAGCCAAATGAGAAGTACCAACCCAAACTTTTCGGTGGAGCGAGCCGGTCGCGGAAACCAGCAGTGCTCGTTTGAAAACCTTTGAATGGATCCTACCCAAAGTGGAAATAAATGGAATGAGATGAACGCTCAAAGTGAAGAAAATCGAAAAGAGATCGAGATGCGAAACAAATGAAATCCACAAGGAAGCCGCGGACAAACGGGGTAGGGGCACCGACATCGAGATCCAAGACGGCCTCAGTTGTAGTGAGTTGTCCTAGTAGTACGAGCGCGTCGCAAGGCATGGCCTGGCTCGTCGTGGTCTTCGAGGATTTCGTCGCGGTCGCGCCTGTTTCGTCCAGCGCGCGAGCTTCGCTCTGAAAAGTCATCGACTTCCCGGCGTCTAGGGCCTTCGATCATTGACCTCCGGTTGACATTTGGGCCTTCAATCATCGACCTCCTGTTGCCGGCGATGCCCTTGATACTGCCCTTCTGACTGTGATACATCGAGCCCTCGCCGCGAGCATTGTTGTTACCGATGACGAGATCGGTCATGCCGTTCTCCGCAGGAAGCAGCTGCAGCGTGCGGCCCTCCGTGTCGCCTGTCAGTTGTATGTTGATAGCTTGGCTATTGTCAATCCGCAATCGAAGCTCGTTGGCCGTGTTGCTGGTCATCGTCGTACGGTTGGACTGGCTCGCACCGCCACTGTGCGAAGAAGTGGATTCAGAGAAACCATCGTCGTACATAGATTGCCTCTTCGCTGCCTTGTTGACCGAATCGGCGAACGGTGTACGGCTGCCACGGGTCGACATGATGTACTCCTCTGCATGGTCTAAAGCATGCTTGTTCTTCGGCTCGGGTGCGCGCTCCTTGCGGGTGCGTTCTTCGCCAGCATCGGTCTTCCTGCGCGTGTTGCGGGCGCGGAGGACCTGAGGAGCGCGCTCTTCATAGTCCTCCTCGTCCTCCTCATCTTCATCGTCATCAAACTGACCAGGCACATGACGGGAGCGAGGCCTCGGGTTGTTCTGATTGACGACGACCTTTGAGGCGCGCATCTCGCGCTTCCGTTCGTCTCTGTACTGCCGCTCAGCAGCTTCAGCCCTGCGCTCGTCTCTAAGCTGGCGCTCAAGAGCTTCAGCCTCCCGTTCTTTCCTGATTCGGCGCTCAAGAGCTTCAGCCTTTCGTTCTTCCCTGACTTGCCGCTCAAGAGCTTCAGCCTTTCGGTCTTCTCTGGCTTGCCGCTCAAGAGCTTCAGCTTTGCGATCTTCTCTTTCTCTGACTTGCCGCTCATGAGCTTCAGCCTGGCGGGCTCTGGCAAACTCCACTTGTGCCCTCTCGTACGCCTGGTACGATTGGCGGCGGTTGGAGCCGGTCCTGTTGACCTCGACACGTGCCTGTGCTGTGGTGTATTCCGACTGAGTCTGGCGGTGAGACGGTCGAGACATTGACTGACGGCGCGCTGAGCGGTCCTCTCGTGCAGGTAGAGGATCGGGTACGACGATGGACTTGCGACGGCTCTGGCGTTCGAGACGCTCAACAGCTGGCGCCGTCTTGGCGTGCGACAGAGGTGGTCGCTGGCTCGGATTGCGCCTGAGTATGGGAGGCGGCATGAGAGCGCGGTCTGCGCGTGTGCGCCGCTCTTCCTCCTGAGTCTCGTAGTCGTCGTACTCGTCCTCTTCAGACGACTCTTCCTCGGTGTCTTGGTCCTCTTCGTACCGGCTGTCGTGTATGAGCTTGGGCTTGGGAGCAGGACGGTAGGTGAGCTTCTGCTGCTGTCGCTCGGGAGCCGGGGGAGCTGGTCCGTATCTGGCCGAGGGCAGGTTGGACTGGTCGTCCCGCGCTTGCGTCACGAGAGGGGCCTGCCTCTGACTCGAAGCACGGGCTGACAGAGGTGGTCTCTGCTGTGGCTGAGGCTGCTCATAGGGCGGAGACGCCTGGAATTGCGGAGGATAGTAGCCACCCGGCGGCATCTGCTGCTGCATGTACGGCGTGGGCGAGGCGAGAGGGTACTGCATGTGCTGCTGCATGTGGGGGTTGAAGAAGGCCGGCGGAGGGCCACGCTGCTGCTGCTCGTGGGGCGGGCTCGGATAGCCTGGCACAGGCATGCTCGGAACCCAGTAGGGCGCACCAGGCTCGCCAGCGAAGCTTTGGGGCCGCGGGCGCGTTGTGACAGACGGGCGACGTGTCCGCGCGGGCTGGACAATAGCGGCGGCTGGACCTTGCGAGCCGTACGGCGCAGGCTGGCGGGCGTAGGTGGGGGAGGGTGGTGAGAGGGGCTCGGGGGCCGAGCGATGCGATGCGGTGTCGGACGGGATGTTGAGGTGGCGCACGTTGTGAGACGACTGAGACGGTGGCATGTCGGGGCGCAGACGGCGCGGTGGTTGAGCATTGGGCCCGATGGTGAGCCAATTGGCGTCTCTGCATTCCTCGGTTTCCTGGGTGAGCGTTGGGCGGCGGGTGCCAGTGGCGGGGCGCTGCTTCGAGGACACCGAGGCCGTGCGGGACGGTCGCTGGCGCGGGCTGTTCTCGTTGCTGTTGCTGAGCTGTCTTTCACCCCCTCCGCCAGCAGACTTCCTAGCCTTTGGCGCTGGGCTGGCAGGGGCGGCCGGGGCAGTGGTGTTGGTGGTGGTGGGCGCGGCCGGCGGGTGTCGCGACGTGCTTGGAGCGGAATCAGCGCTGCTCTTGGACGCGGCCGTGTAGCTAGAATACCCTGAGTCGCTGCGGAGGTCCATGTTCTTCTCCTTTGCATTCTCCGACTTCAGCTCCTTGGACCGTTTGGTGCTGACGTTGGCCTGCGCCGACGGCGACGGCTTGCGGGGGATGCCGTTGTCGAGAGCAGCGCCGCCGGTGGCTTCGCTATCGCTCGAGTGGTAGTCGTCCACGTGAGGTTGGAGGTGCTTGGTATTGGTGGTCATGGTGGGCGGCGCTGGTGAGTATGGCCGTGGAGGCGCGAAATGCGGCTCTCTACCAAACTTTGGGTAGCGTCTTCGTGTCAGGCGATATCGATAACCTGAAGATCAACGACGGGGCGGTCAAGTGGTGGTGGTTGTGAAGGTGCGCATGCTACCGTCCCATGTTAATTGAGTTGAGTCGGTGTTTGCTCGAGAATGAAAGAGAGAGTGCGAGTGCAGGGTGAGGGGTGGAAGAGTGCAGCAGTGCAGGCGCAGACCCGGTCTGATCTGACGGGACGACGTGGTATGACAGGGCGAATGTGTGCGGCAGCAGCCCAATGCTCGCAGCGGCGGGGGCGGGAGACCTTTTTTTTTTTAAAACGCCTGCTCCCCCGGCTGCCCTAATATAAGGCCAGCTAGGTCACAGCACACTCATGCACTGCGTCTAACGTCTCGTTGTCATTGTGGTTGGGCGCCTGCATCTCCGCTTTTCTTGCTGCCCGGCTCGCGACTGCCTCGCACCACGCCAGCCTGCCCTTCACTCGACCGCGCCTTCCCATCACCATCATTGGCCGTGGTGACGCAGCCAACACCTCTGCAGCCCGCTGCCCGCGGCCTGCATACAACCACCGCCGCGACGACTACTTGTCCGTAGTCTGTCTCGCCCAGGAGTCGCTCGCCTCACCTCACCTCGCACAGATTAGCCGGCTCTCCAGAGTGCCTTCATCTGTCTGATGGATTGGCCACCTCTCCGACCGTCCGCTATCAATAACTATTAACTTGTCAGAATGCCATTCCCTGCTGATGATCGCCTGTCCTCGACCCTCGCCAAATTTAGCCCTCATCCGCACCAGTGTCTACGATTATTGGTCCTCGCTCCCGTCAGATTCATCCAAAGCCGTCGAAGTCTGACTGGCTGCTGAGGGCTGCCGTCAAAACGAGTGAAACGTAGGTTTGTACCGGGATTGCCCGCCCCTGCGGTTGCCATCCCTAATTCGAGCTGTGCGTCAAACTTCAAGCGTCTGGCTTCTCACCGCTTCCGACTCACACTCTGATGACCATACCGAGCAGTCGCAGGCTAAGACTGATACTGACAAGGACTACACATTCTACACCGGGCTATTCCTCCCTGGGCAAGACTTCCATCTTGCAACCAGCGCCCAAGTCTCATTGGGCGAACTATCACGACTCCATGATCCACTCTGTAAACGGCTGCAGGGCCAGTGTTTCCTGGCTCCGCTTTCATTCATCTGTCGTTTCTATTCTCTCTACGTCATCATTGAGGTGCATTCAGTACAGCATCGCGCCAGCTAGTCTGTCAACGTCCTGCAGCTGCCACGTCAGGGCTGCAGGAACAGCAAAGCACACTCGCCCGGCGCAACACTTCATTAATGTCGCAAAGACGCAACGTCTTTCCATTGCCACCATCGCTACGCGTTGACTGGCGACCGACCTTGTAGACTGCAAATCATAGTCTTCCAGGACGGTACTGCCCCACCTTACGGCACGACGACCAACAGCATGCGGACAGCTGTGCTCGGTGTAACCCATCCGTCTCTCGTCACGCGGGCCGACCAAGCTGTGCTTACTCGTCGAGTCGTCGTCGATGCCCCACCAAGCTTCCGGTGAAGAGACGCAAGCCATCGAGCGAGCGGCCTTTACCCTCAACAAATCGGCCATTGCAATAATACGGATCGCGCCGACAGCCATGGACTGAAGCTGTGAGAAGCCGCGCTCTGCTCATAGCGTGGTGCCCACGAAAACGAGCGTCGCGCAGTCGCACTGATATTTAGACTTTCGTCCTCGATGCTGTGGCATTACCACATTGCCTTTCCGTCCAAATACAGCCGTCGACATCGTGCTAGACTGTCATTACATGCCCGCAGCCCTCTCCGTGGAGCAGCAGTGCGGAGTGGTGTGACGCGCAGAATTGTGCACTGACATCCAATGCTCCCACACCACCACCCGACGTCGATCTTCCTGTGCATCCGTGGCTAGGATCGCCCTGTCACCAACGCTTGCTTGTTTAAAAGACACGCTTAACGAGGGTACCACATCAGTCAGCGACGCTGCGATACCCGAGTCTACACCAGTGACCAGGTCGCGAAAGCAAGTGTCGCACACGTTGAGGGGCCTCGAGTTACGCACACTCAGCTCATGCGATGGTGAGAGCGGGGTAATGCCTCAGCGTTCAGGTGTCTGCTTGTGTGGTGCAGCTGCTTGCTGACATGCGAACAGGCTCTTGCAGGAGACGCGACGCCTCTGGCACATCATGACTATCCGCAGAATCAAGATCGGTGGCTTATGTCTTAGCTTTATCGCTCGTGTACCCATCGCACAAGGTCTGCGATGTCGGCAGTGGTCGTACGACATCAGACAACTTTGCCATTGCTCGCGGATTTGGAGACGCTCGTTCTGCGGACTTGTGGATGGTGAGTCGTGCTGGCTGAACTTCGTGATAGTGTAAGGGATCGACGACGATGGAGCTGATGGACTGCTCCTGCTTAGCTTTGCTGGAAACAAGGTAGCTACAGCTATGCCTTCGCAGTGATCGAACAGGGTTCAGCGTCTAAAGGTTGAATGTCCTCTAATCATCACTGCCACTCCGGCTGCTACGATAAAAGAAATGACCAAAATAGGGAAGATGACGACTTACAGAAGCACCGTCAGGCTAGACATAACTCCAAATCGTACAACGTTGATTTCTCGAAGCTTCACCATCCGTGATCTTCGCCCGCATCTACTGAGACGCAGTCCACCCGTGGACGCTTCTGCTTATCACAACTATACGTCTTAGGCAACTTAACGTTCTGCTTCAAGGCCAGGACCTTGTTACGACTTTCAATCGCAAATGCATCATGTGAGACCCGCAGTAAAACACCACGACTAAACATAGCTAGCGCCCACACAAGAACATGTGGATCCGGCCTTTTTCAGCCCTTTCAGCCCTGCTGCTCTACATCCCTCTCCCAACGCAATGCGCATTGCCTTTACCACCTAGCTTCAGAAGAAGAACAACAAAAGAATACTTCAATGTTACACAGCTTCCGCAAACTCGTCGCTACACTACACCTCTCTACCCACCACATGTACTGACTATGTGACTCACAGCGATTTGGGCAGCGACGAGAATGGGAATCCTTCTGCTCTGCTGTATGTGACCTAACCTAGTTGCTGATTGGCTTCCACTCCCACGGTACAGCGACTTTTTTTGTTTTGCGGCTCTGGCGCTCCTTCTTGGCTTGGTACTGGTACCCGCTTTTGGGCTGCGAGGGCGGCTATTTGCAGCCTCAATGCTATGTCGTGTTGATTGCTTGAGTTAGTAAATGCAAAAGTAAAGATAGGAAAGAAGTCGTGGCCGCGTGAGTCCTATATTGGTTCATGGATCTTGCGATTGAGCTTGTTTGGGCTTGTTTGGGCGCATGGCGAGAGGGTTTCAAGCGTGTGATTAGGCGGCTGCTACTAGGTGGTAGCTGAAGAACTACGATCTACACACTTGGCGGATGTGTACCTAGTGTACACTTTGTTCGGACTTATTTTGAGGACGTGGGAATGGTGTGGGCTTGGCGGGTGTGGTAAGCGAGCGTGATGGGCCTCTGGGGCTGGAAGGAGGTTGTGAACGGGAGGGGTTGGCTTGTATAGCATGACGGCCTTCAACCTCGCACACCTCGTTCAAGGGATATCGCGAGTGCTTCTTTGTAACATAAGGCTACCTTACACTATAACAAGTACTCCTAGCGCGTTAGAGGCTTAGCACGCTAACGCGTCTTCTACATTAGTAAGAAAGGCTTCCTCCCTGCCTTTAAGGACGCGTTTTTTAACGTGTTTACAAAGGAGAACTTATCAAAGGCTTTTAAGGCATTAGGGCTAGTCCCTATTAACGCGCAGGTAGTGTTAGATTGCCTTCAAGTATAGCTGCGTACCCTATTAGTGTTATGGAATTACCCTATTACGTGCTAGAGGTCACGTGACGCGGGCGCTAGCAGGCGCTAGAGGCTTAGCAAGGCCTTACCTCTGCGCAGGCGCACTTCCTTCCCTCTCTATAGCAATATTTCGATAATATTAACACCTAAAGCTTCCATCTCATATAGCTAGAGGTAGATCCATTAACGTACCCTACGGGCGAGTTAGCCACACGGGCAAGCTGGCCACCCGATTTTACTAAGGAAAATCAATAATCTAAGGCTTAATAACTCTAGATCTAACGTGTTTCCCATGCGAGTGGGCCACCCAAGCGAGTGGGCCACTTTCCCCCACCAACACGCCTGCGCAGCGACGCCGCGCAACACCACAATAATATTTTATGCTGTACGCAATAGTAAATTATACATCAGATTCTTCGCTATCATCTGCATCCTCTATTTCTACCTTACAGGTGCGGGAATTGTGCCCAACCTCGCCGCAACGGCCGCAGTGCCTCTCAGCGCGCACCCTCTTTGCAGGCGTATCGCCGTCCTTACGACTACTACCCTCCCTCTCAGCAATTAAGTCTGATACCTCACCAACTGTTAAGGTCTCCTCTGCACGTACATACCGCCTTTTACGGCTCTTGCGCTTTGTGAGCTCTTCAATTGCGCTTTGCATGCGCGCCTGTCCCTCCTGCAGCAACACCATATTATGCGCTATCTGCTGCGCGCCTTTACTCAGCTGTCGTACCTGCTCGTCAAGGGAGCTCGCTGAGGAACCTGGGCGCCTTTGCATCCTCTGTCGAATGAGTGTAGTCTGAGCTTCTAGCTCTTTAGCGTTGCGCGGCGTCTTCGCCTCCCAGGCGGCGTCATCGCGCTGTGGTGGAGTTGGCGTGCGCAACCTCACATCAAGCTTCGATAGCACTGCATCTGGGTTGAATGGAACTAATCCAGCGCCTCTAAACCCTGCGCGAGCGTTCTCCTCAGTAAATGTATGCTCGTAGGCAGCTTTAAAGGCTGGTAGGAAGGTTTCCTTGTTGATGTGGTGGATGTGGTTGCGCGCCAAGGCCGAGATGCCGTCGCCATAAGAGCGCTTCAGCGGCGCGAAGCAGGCGACGTCGAGAGGCTGCAGCAAGTGCGATGAGTGAGATGGCATGCAGAGAGCGATAATCTTGTTCTCCTTGCAGTAGTCCTGGAAAGCAAGCGAGATATGGCTCTCGTGGCCGTCAATAATAAGCAGCCTGTACACTCCTGCAGATTTCGCATGCGTATTGAAGTGTTTAAGCCAGTCAAGCGCTAGATCGTTGTTCGTCCAGCCATTTGGACTAACTTGGATAATCCAGTCGCGTGGTATACCTAGCTCAAACCAGGTAGAGATTAGGACCTTGCCGGCGAAGATGATAAAGGGTGGGATGCGCTTCCCCGTCGCGCCGACGGCTTGTACCAGGGTGGTCCACTCGCGATCGCCAGGCTGTAGTTTCTTTGCTTTCCCAGGCTTATCTGAGCCTGTCACTACGAGCTGAGACGTGATCTTGCCCATCAAGAAGCCTGATTCATCAAAGTTCCAGGTATCCTCATCAAGGATACCGTACTTCGACTTTACCGATTGAACCAGGCTGAACCAGGGCTCGATAACCGCTGGGTCTTCGCAGGCAGCTCGCTGGCGATCGTACGGACGGCTCCAGCGCTTCTTGAGCTCAGGTGTACGCTTGACAAAGTTGTCAACCCAGTGCTTGCCAACAGGCTTCCCACCCCGCTCTCTCAGCAGTCTATCCGCCATATCTCGCACGAGAGCCTTCGTTGGCGGTATTCCACGTAGAGACGCGTCAAGTATACTGTGTAGAACCACCTCCTCTTCTAGCTTTGTCAGGCGCTTTGAGTTCGGCTCGCAGTCGCGTCGGGCGCGTCGTCCAGCGCGTCGGTGTTGGATTGTCGTTCGGGGGACGCTGTAGACTTCAGCAGCGCGTCTTTCGCTTTGGATTTGCTTAGATCTTATATCAGAGATAGCAATATATATATCTCCTTCAGTATAGGTCTTGCGCACTTTCTGTTGTTGAGACATTACGTGTTGTCGCTGCGCAGGCGTGTTGGTGGGGGAAAGTGGCCCACTCGCTTGGGTGGCCCACTCGCATGGGAAACACGTTACGGTTTTCTCTCATTGTTTAATGAATATATAACATATAGTTTCCAAATCTACCATCAACAACAGCAATCATTGGCACTTTGGGTACGTCTTACAACTCCATTACCTCTGTATGCTTACTAATCCCTCACAGCGGAGTGGTTAACGCGCTGGCCTGCTAGTTCACAATGTGGAAGTTAGCCAGTTCCTTCGGGAGCGTGTGTTCGAATCACACAGGTGTCGCACATCAACCATTTTTTTTTCCCCACATTTCCTCCATCCTCACCGAGCAAGAACATTAAGTGCCGTCATGTCTGTTGTATCTTTTTTTGGACTTGGTCGAAAGGTATACTTGTACTCAGACTGAAGGGAGGTATGTGCAATGTACAGTGATATGTCATATCTATCTACCCGGGTTCATACCAGGCATGAGATCTGGCTTGTCCAACACCATACCCCTCAGCAACACCCA
>Ga0265798_10010166_pt1 | contig 11650 bp, 7 predicted proteins | sample P3T30metagenome_FD_192430 | JGI IMG/M metagenome (GOLD analysis project Ga0265798, IMG submission 192430) | Plant litter microbial communities from East Loma Ridge, Irvine, California - P3 T30 | ecosystem: Environmental > Terrestrial > Plant litter > Unclassified | place: USA: California... | reverse complement strand
TGATCGGTATAGTTTCCTGAAATAAAATATTTAACAGACTCTGTACCGCCGCTGGCTGATAGTTGATGGTTTTGAGTTACACCACTGCGCTCTATAGCGTCTTGCCAGTCAATAAACGATAAGCCTGGGTAGCCCGGGGTAGTCCAGCGTGGGTCAGGAAAATAAGTAACGTTATACTGGCCCGGTTGCAATTGCTTGGTGGGGTCGGTAATGGTTGAATTGATCTTTTGGCGGCGTGTTTCGTAATCATCCGCTGCGCTGGCGCCCTGTGCTCTGTAGGCGTTCACATATTGCCCGTTAATAATTTCAGTAGCACGGTCAATCCATTGCGGGCCGTTCAGCATTTCCAGCTTCTTGCTTGCTTGGTTTATACCGGCGTAGGTGTTAAAGCTAATGCTTGGTTTGCCGGTTTTGCCACGTTTGGTGGTAATAAGCACTACGCCATTAGAACCTCTGGAGCCATATATGGCAGCTGCAGCGGCATCTTTTAACACCTCAATGTTCTCAATATCATTAGGGTTAATATTGTCTAACGGGTTACCTGTACTGTAACCGCCATTGCTACCCGGCGCTGCTTGCGATAAAGGAAACCCGTCAATTACATACAATGGTTCGTTACCGGCACTGATAGACCCGCTACCACGTACCTGTACGCTGAAAGCACGGCCGGGTACACCAGTAGTTTGGCGCACATTAACGCCCGCCAGTTGGCCCACCAGGGCCTGGTCTACACGTGCAATGGGTCTTTCTTCAAGTTTATCGGCTTTAAAGCTCGAAACAGCACCCGTTACATTGGCTCGCTTTTGCGTGCCGTAACCTATAACTACTACCTCGTTTAAGTTACTGCTGCTCTCGGCAAGTTTTACGTTAACTACCGGGTTATCTGTAATAACTACCTCCTGAGTATTAAAGCCTAATGACTTAGCTATAAGCGTTTGGCCTGCCGTGGCCTTAATGCTAAACCTGCCGTTAATGTCGGTAGTGGTGCCGCCTTGTGCGCCTTTAATTTGAATGGTTACACCGGGTACCGGTTCGTTCTTATTGTCGGTAACGGTACCGGTTATGGTTTGCTGAGCAACTGCTGTTAAGGTAAGCAGGCTAAAAAAAAGGAACAACAGATAAGTTGTACCCTTGAAGGGGATGATCAAATTTTGCTTCATAGAATAAGATGTTTAACTGCCTGTAGGTACAGTGTTGTTAATTGGTAATGCGAACTTAATTTTAAATTAAATTACGTGCATCCTGTAGCATCCTGTCTATGATATTTTTTCGCTGTTGATTTTTCCCTTTTAAGACTGAGTTGAGCTTTAAATTGGCTTACGTTTGAATGTGACGGTCGATAACATTTAGTTGCTAACAGGCAGCGCAAAAGAAAATTTACTGCCTTCGCCAATGGCGCTCTCTACCCAAATTTTACCCTGCTGGGCTTCAATAAAATCTTTGGATATGGCCAGCCCCAAACCCGAACCCGATTTGTTTTGACCATCGGTAGGTACCTGGAAGTAGCGGTCGAACAGGCGTTTTTGATACTGTTCATCTATGCCCTTTCCAAAATCTTTTACCGAAAACTCAACTTGGTTATCTTTAAACGTAATTTTAATGATAATCTTAGATTTTTCGGAGCTGTAACGCAAAGCGTTGGACAAAAAGTTAACTAATACCCAGGCTGTCTTTTCAACATCGGCCTGTACCAGTGGTAAATTATTTGTCTTAAGCACTTCTATTTGTACCCCCTTTTGCTCAGCCTGAAACTTTACCGAACTCATGGCATACTCTAATATTTGAAGCGGGTCTACCGGTATAAAATTAAGCTGGATGTTGCCCGTTTCGACCTGTGACAATTCCAGCAATTCGCTGGTGATTTTAAGCAAACGGGCGCTGTCATCGTTAATATGTTCTACTAGTTGCTGCTGCTCGGCGTTCATGGTACCCACACGTTCATCGTTCAGTAGCTTCAGGCTCATTTTAATGGACGATATGGGCGTTTTTAACTCGTGCGATATAGTGGCGATAAAGTTGGTTTTAGCCTCGTCGCGTTCTTTAAATTCGGTGATATTACGCAGCACGTAAACCTTACCAGCCGATTTGGTGGCTATTTTAACCGCATCGCCCTGCTTATCTAAGTTAGGTACAAAAATATCCCGGCTTTGCAGTTGAAAATGCGATTCTTTACCATCCAGTACTATTTTCAGCGGTTTAATTGCAGAGTTGTTATTAATGATAGACCTGAACAGATCATTGTTCTGTACCAGCTTTTGAGTGTTTTGGCCAACTATTTTATCTTCTGTTATGTTGAGTACCTTGCGGGCGGCATCATTCATAAACAGTACTTCCTGCTTTTCGTTAATACCCAAAATAGCGTCCTGCATTTGCTCTATTATCGTTTCAATACGCCGCTTTTCAGATAGTACGGTAGCGAGGTTGCTGTTTTCCCAGTCGTTAAGGCGGGCGGCCATGTTGTTAAAGGCACCGGCTACTTCGGCAAACTCATCGCCCTGGTCAAAGTGAAGGCGTTTGCTGTAGTTTTTCTCGCTGATTTCGCGGATACCTTCCAGTAAAGCGCGTAGCGGATTAGCAATGAAACCCGGAAAATTCACACTGAAACTGAACAGTACCAAAAAAGTAAAGGTCCCGGCAAAACCCAAAATAAGGCTGGCCCGGTTTACCGACGCACGGGCAGTATCGTTTTTGCGTACAATGGCACGCATGTTTAGTAACTCTATCTGCCTCAAATGTGAGCGGATCTCTCTCTCAGCGGCTTGCTGGTTTATTGGAGTAGATATCGATTGACTAAGCCTGTTGAAAGCACTGCGTAACAAAATCACTTCTTCACGCTCGCCTTTTTCGGTTATATTATGTTCTTCGTTTAAAAGTTGCTTGCTAAATTGTGCCGCTACGGCCGGTGCAAGTGGCAGGTTGTTTTCATCGAGCAGAGTGCGCATTTCGCGGGTATAGCTCAAGGTTTCGTAGTTATCCTCTAATATTACTTTGGCATTTTTAGAGATTTCCTGAATATAGTAGATCGCAATGGCGCCAAAGAACAAAACAACTATAAACAGGAAGCCGAATCCTAATCGGAGCTTGGTTTTTATTTTCATGATAGTATCACTAAATCGGTATCGGTGGCTGCCAGTTTGCGAAGCAACTCGTTAAACACCGCGGTTCTTAAAATTACCTGGAATAAGCTCAGGTGAGGTTTGCCAATGCAAATGGTGGTTACTTCGCGTTCTTCGGCTACCTGCATAATGGTTTGCGTTATCTGGTCGCTCTTCAATTTTACCACCTCGGCGCCCAGTTCGGTTGCCAGTTTAAAGTTATTAATTAGATGCCGTTGTTTATCCAGCTTAATTTTGTCGAGGCTTTCGCTGCTGCTTTGCACATACAGTACCACCCACGGCGACCGATAATAGGAGGCCAGCCTTGCCGTTTTACGGATCACGATCTTGGCTGTTTCTGAGTTAGATGAAATACAGGCCAAAAACTTTTCGGAGCGTAACTTGATCTGCTTGGGTATCTCATTATCTATCTTGCGTTCTAAGTGATGCGCTACCTCTTTCAGAGCCATTTCTCTGAGTTGCAATATCTTATCGCTCTGAAAAAAGTTTTCCAGTGCCAGCTTTATTTTGCTTTGGTCATAGATCTTACCATCGCGCAGGCGGTCTATCAATTCATCGGCCGTGAGGTCAATGTTCACTATTTCATCGGCCAACTGCAGTATTTTATCGGGGATACGCTCAGTAATAGTGATGCCGGTTATATCTTCAACCTCTTCGTTTAAACTTTCGAGGTGTTGAATGTTTACGGCGCTAATTACGCTGATACCTGCTTCTAAAATATCCAGTACGTCCTGCCAGCGTTTATCGTTCTTGCTGCCTTCAATATTGGTATGGGCCAGTTCATCAACAATAACCACTTCGGGGTGCCGGTTTATAATGCCCTGCAAGTCCATTTCCTCCAGCTCTTTACCTTTATAAAAGGTTTTGCGGCGGGCAATTATGGGTAAACCAGCCAGCAAAGCATGGGTTTCGGTGCGGTTATGGGTTTCTATATAGCCTATTTGTATACCTATCCCATTGCGTTGCAGGGCATGCGCCTCCTGCAGCATACGGTAGGTTTTGCCCACACCGGCGCTCATGCCTATGTAAATTTTGAGCTTGCCGCGTCTGGATTTTTTAACCAGTTCTATAAAGTTTTTAACCGATCCGTCCTTATGTTCTTCTTCAGGCATTTGCTAAAAAATTAACTGTTATTTGTTATAACGGCATTAATCCCAAAACTTTCAAGGTGGTCCGGTTAATGGGCCACCCTAAAAGTTCTTATGTTTAAAATGATACTGCAAAGCTTGCCGTAACAAGCGGGTTAGTATTTACCTGGTTGTTCAATCGTGTAAATATAGCATCCTTGCTGTCATAAACCTTGCCTTCTAAACGGATGAGTGCATTGGGCATAGGGGTGTAATCGAGGTTGAGTGAGTAGCCTGTGGTTTTGAAGCCGTTTGGCGTGCCGGTGGCAATAAGTACACCGTTCTTGTCTTGATAATACTCAACCCGCCCGGCCAAGGCCCATTGGCTGGCAAACTGGTAACGGGCAATAGCAACAGGCGATAGAACGTGGTAGTAGTCGCCGCTGCCATTAGCTTTCTGCTGCATACCATAATCAAAACCGGCGGTGATGCCAAAGGCATTGGTTAACTGGAATATGCCATAAAAGTTGTTGTAAAAACGGCGCACACGTACCGAGTCGCCGCCTTCGGTACCTAAGTAGTTGCTGTAGTTAAGGGTAACTTTACTGCTGGGTTTGTAATAAACCTGTACACCACCGGCGGGTTTACTGTTAGCATCCTGACGGTTAATGCGCTGCCAGCCGTTCAGGTATAAACCGGTAAGAGTCAGTTTACCATCGGTAGTGGTGTAACCCAGTTTTACGCCCGATTCATAGTAAGGCGTATTTTCAGCCATCAGGCTGCGGGTGAGCGTCCAGCAGTCTTTAGAAATTGCGCTTTCAAAACCAATATGGGAAGCAAAAATACCGGCATCTAACCACAGGGTAGCAGTTTTTGACAGCTTAACTCCGGCGTTTGCTTCCAATATGTTTTTTAGAACGCCCGGCTCGGCCGCTAAATTGGCGTTGGCATAAGTACCGGCCATAACGGCCATGTTGGCTCTAATGTTATCGCTAGCGTAATTGGCTTTAATAAAGCCGAGGTTAAGGTTTACCTCGTTATGGCGGTTATGAGAGTAAATGAAACCCGGACGGTTATTATTGGCCGGGCGGTTAAAATCAAAGCCATAATATAATTCGGCATAGCCGGTAATGGTAAGTTTGCCGGCTTTAGTACTGTCTGGTGTTTGAGCTTGAGCAAGTATAGTGGTGCAGCTAAGTGCAGCTAATAAGAGTATATTTTTCATTGAGTTGTATAATTATTCTGATCGTCATTGCGAGGTACGAAGCAATCGCTGCGTAGAACAGTCGCCTGCTTACCTGGCGTGCAGGGGTTGCTTCGTTTCTCGCAAGACGTGTTTTTATAATGTGTTTGTTAAAGGGATTATTTCTTCAGCGCATCCAACGCTATGTTCAATTCAAGTACGTTAACGCTTGAGGGGCCGAATAAGCCCATTAATGGTTTTTGGGTATTGGCGGCAACCAATTCGGTTACTTGTTTTACATCCAATTTACGAACCGCGGCAATTCTTTTAATCTGAATTGCAGCTCCTTCCGGCGAAATATCAGGATCTAAACCGCTGCCCGATGCGGTAACCAGATCGGCAGGGATGTCACTTTTTTTGATACCAGGATTGTACTTCAATAAGGTATCTATACGGCTTTGCACATCCTTTAAATAATCGGGGTTGCTTGGGCCTTTGTTAGAACCGGCCGAACCGGCAGCGTTGTAACCAACGGCCGATGGACGGCTCCAGAAGTATTCGGGTTTGTCAAACTTTTGACCGAGTAGGGCGTAGCCTACTACTTTACCGTTCAGGGTAACTTTTTCTCCGTTGCCCTGGCCTTTGCATAGTTTACCGGCAAAGGAGATCAATACAGGGTATATTACACATAAGAGTACTATGAGTACCAGTGTTAGTCTTAAAGACTGTGTTAAATTTTTCATGATTGTTATATTCTTTTATTTATTTCTATTGTCATTGCGAGGAGCGTTAGCGACGTGGCAATCTCGTTTAGACGGTCTGGAGGAGGTTGCCACGCTATCGCTCGCAATGACATATATATTATTTAATTAGCTAATTCCTAAAGCCTTCCCCTTTGGAGAGGGTTGGGAGGGGTTACACTATTAACCCCACCACTAAATCAATCAGTTTTATACCTATAAACGGTGCTACTACACCACCTACACCATACAGCAGCAGGTTGCGGCGCAGCAGGGCAGTGGCGCCAATGGGTTTGTAATCAACACCTTTAAGTGCCAGTGGTATTAGCAATGGAATGATAATGGCGTTGAAAATTACGGCCGACAGGATAGCGCTCTCGGGGCTGTGCAAACGCATAACGTTCATGCTTTTCAAAGCCGGTATAGAGGCTATGAAAAGCGCCGGTACAATGGCAAAGTATTTGGCCACATCGTTAGCTATACTAAAAGTGGTTAGCGTACCGCGGGTAATCAACAATTGCTTACCTATTTCCACGATCTCGATAAGCTTGGTTGGGTCGTTATCTAAATCTACCATGTTACCGGCTTCTTTAGCAGCCTGAGTTCCGCTGTTCATGGCCACACCAACATCGGCCTGGGCCAGGGCAGGGGCATCATTAGTACCATCGCCCATCATGGCTACCAGTTTACCGCTGGCCTGTTCCTGCTTAATGTAGTTCATTTTATCCTCAGGCTTGGCTTCGGCAATATAATCGTCTACACCAGCCTTTTCGGCAATAAATTTGGCTGTTAAAGGGTTGTCACCAGTCACCATTACAGTTTTAACACCCATTTTGCGCAGGCGCTCAAAGCGTTCGGCTATGCCGGGTTTAATAATGTCCTGCAATTCAACCGTACCTAAAATTTCCTCATTTTGGGTAACCACCAATGGGGTACCACCGTTTGAAGATATAGCCTCAACACGTTCTTTAACCGCAGCCTGCATGGTATGGCCGGCGTTAAGGGCCAGTTTACGCATGCTATCGTAGGCACCTTTACGTATCCGTATCCCATCGGGCGTATCAATACCGCTCGAACGGGTTTCGGCGGTAAATTTAATAGCCAGCGAACCTTGTGGTGCTTGTAAAGAAACACGGTTGTTGCCATGCTGAGCCAGTTCAATAATTGATTTTCCTTAAGGCGTTTCATCACTTAAAGATGCCAGTACGCAGGCTTTGACCAAATCTTCGGGTGATACGTTCGGGGCTGGCCAAAACTGGGTGGCTTTACGGTTACCTATAGTAATGGTACCTGTTTTATCCAGCAGCAATACGTCAATATCGCCGGCTGTTTCTACAGCTTTACCGCTTTTGGTAATTACATTGGCACGCAATGCCCTGTCCATACCGGCAATACCAATAGCCGATAGTAAACCACCAATGGTGGTAGGTATTAAACAAACGAATAGAGAGATCAGTGCGGCTACTGTGATAGGGGTGTGGGCATAATCGGCAAAAGGCTTCAGGGTTACACATACTATAATGAAAACGATGGTGAAGCTGGCCAGCAAAATGGTTAAGGCTACCTCGTTAGGTGTTTTTTGGCGTGATGCACCTTCAACCAAAGCAATCATCTTGTCCAAAAAACTTTCGCCCGGTTGTGTGGTCACCATTACCTTAATACGGTCTGACAGTACTTTGGTACCACCTGTAACGGATGATTTATCGCCGCCCGACTCGCGGATAACCGGTGCCGATTCGCCCGTAATAGCCGATTCATCTATAGTAGCCAAGCCCTCTATAATCTCTCCATCGGTAGGGATGGTGTCTCCGGCTTCGCACACAAAAACATCACCTTTTTTTAACAGATTGGATGACACTACGGTAATGTTACCATTGCTGTCTATTACATTGGCCGGTGTTTCTTCGCGGGTTTTGCGCAAGCTATCGGCCTGTGCTTTGCCACGTGCTTCGGCAATAGCTTCGGCAAAGTTGGCAAACAGCAGGGTTAACAGCAGTATTAAAAATATAATGAGGTTGTAAGCAAAAGTACCCTGATCGTTATGTGTTATACTATATATAGTAACATACAACATAATGGCGGTGCCTATCTCCACGGTAAACATTACCGGGTTGCGCAGCATTACCTTTGGATTAAGTTTGATGAACGACTGTTTTAATGCAGATTGCACTAAAGCCGGTTCAAATAAATTATTAGATTGAGATTTCATATCTACCCCTCCCAACCCTCCCCAAGGGGGAGGACTTTATAAGGAGGTATTTTTAAAGAGTTAATGAAAGTTTTTGAAGTCTCCCCTTCTGAGGGAGATTAGAAAGGGTTATTTAATCATGGAAAAATATTCTGCAATGGGGCCCAGTACTAATGCAGGGAAGTAAGACAAGGCATTCAACACCAATATGATGGCAAATGTCATGAGGCCAAAGGTTACTGTATCTACACGCAGGGTGCCGGCACTTTCAGGAATGTACTTCTTTTGTGCCAGTAAGCCAGCTATAGCGATAGGGCCAAAAATGGGCAGGAACCTGCCGAGTATGAGTACAAAACCTGTGCTTACGTTCCAGAAGATATTATTATCGCCCAAGCCTTCAAAGCCCGAACCGTTGTTGGCGTTAGCTGAGGCGAACTCATACAGCATTTCGCTGAAACCGTGATAGCCCGGGTTATTTAGCCAGTTAGCCGGTTTAACTGCCCAATCGGCATTGCCATGTGCCATAAACACGTAGCTGGCCAGTGCAGTACCTGCCATAATTAATAGCGGACTTAGCAAGGTAATTAACGCGGCAATTTTTACTTCGCGGGCTTCTACCTTGTGGCCCAAAAACTCGGGCGTGCGGCCTACCATTAACCCGGATATAAACACCGCTATAATAAGGTAGATAAAGTAATTAAGTATCCCCACACCACAACCACCGAAGAAGCCGTTGATCATCATGCCCAGCAGTTGCCATAAGCCGGTAAGGGGCATGGTGCTATCGTGCATACCATTAACCGATCCTGTTGATACAATAGTGGTCAGTGTACTCCAGTAAGCCGTAGCTGCCGGTCCAAAGCGTACTTCTTTACCCTCCATGGCACCGGTGGTTTGTGTAATGCCCATTTTAGCAATGGCCGGGTTACCACCCAATTCGCTGGTTATGGTAGGGATCATGAGCATGAACATACCTGCCGTCATGACTCCGAATATTACCCAGCCTAATTTTTTACGCCTGATGAAAATTCCGAAAGCTAATATCATGGCCATTGGAATAATCATCTGCGATACGATTTCGGTTACGTTGGTTACATAATTAGGGTTTTCGAACGGATGGGCCGAGTTAGCTCCAAACCAGCCGCCACCGTTGGTACCTAAATGCTTAATGGCAATCATTTGAGCAGCCGGTCCGCGCGATACGTTCATAGTATCGCCCTGCATAGAGATGAACTGATCTTTACCGGCGTAGCTTGATGGCGTACCGTTGAACGTAAGTATCAAAGCTATTACAATAGATAAAGGCAGTAACAAACGGGTGATGGCTTTTACAAAGAAATTCCAAAAGTTACCCAGGTCGATAGTGGTTTTATCGCGGAACGCCTTAAACAAGGCCACAGCTGCCGCTATACCTGTAGCTGCACTGGTAAAGTGCAAAAACATGAAGATGAAGTGTTGCGTTAAATAAGTAGCACCGCTTTCGCCCGAATAGTGTTGCAGGTTACAGTTAACCACAAAACTTATAATGGTGTTAAAAGCCAGGTCGGCCGTCATGCCGGGGTTACCGTCGGGGTTTAGGGGCAGCTTATCTTGATTTATTAATACAAAAAAGCCATACACCAGCCATAGGGCGTTAATGGACATCATGGCCTTTAAGAACTGTTTCCAGTTCATGGGTTCATTTGGGTTAATGCCCGAAAGTTTGTAAATACCGGTTTCGAGCGGCTTCATAAAATCTGTCCACACCTTTTCACCGGCAAACATTTTGGCCAGGTATTTACCCAGCGGAATGGCGATGACGAGTGTAATGGCGAAGGATGCAATGATGCCTAATAGTTCAGTGTTCATTGTTGGAGAAGGTTAAAATTTTTCGGGTTTAAGCAGTACATACACCATGTATGCAAAAACTGCCAGTGAAATGATGAATAGGGCTAACATAGTTTTCAGATTTTTTCGAACCAGTCGATAGTTTTAAAGATGAGCCAGCAGAGGATGAGCAGAGCGGCAAAAAGAATAAGGGTAAGCATAGTATTTGTTTTTAACCCTATTGCCAATTGGGATGCCGCTTTTGAAGGTTGGTTATTAAATTGCTGACTATTAAACTATTGTGGATTTTATTTGGCTTTTGTGATTATTTGAAAAAGAAAAACCCTTCCATTTTGGTAGGGTTGATTTTCATTTTGGAAGGAAAGGGCGAGCAGTGGCAGGGATAAGTAGCAGCGGCAGTGCAGCATTGGAGAAGTGCTAAACGGGTGTAAGCGCAAGCTGCTAAGTTGTAACTTCAGATGATTATTCACTTACGAACAGAGTAAACGATTTCAGTACGAGACAACAAAAAAAGTGTTCACGAAAGCGTTCAAGCGCCGCTCAAAAGTGTTCACGCGTGAACACTTTTTGGCCAAATATTGCCCAAATTGCCTTTTTTGCCGACGGGAAAAACCTATTTAAATGAAGAAAAATGAAATTTTTTGAAATTTTGGTGAACAAAATGGAACTTTTCACCGTGAACACTTTTTACAGCAATTATCCTATCTTGTATTCATCCAACTTCCTATATAAGGTAGTTAACCCAATACCTAATAAACGGGCTGTTTCGGTTTTGTTGCCGCGGGTGTAGGCCAATACCTTTTGTATATGCTGACGTTCTACCGTTTCGAGGTCTAAAGCATTGGGGTTTGCGTTAACGTAATTAAATTCTAATGGGAGGAGATCAGGGGTAAGCACGTCGGTATCGGCCAGGATAACCACACGCTCCATCACATTCTTCAACTCACGGATATTGCCTTTCCATTGGTGCTGGGTAAGCAGGCGCAAAAAGTCGTCAGTCAGTTTAATAGGGTGACGCCCTGCTTTAGCGGTAAATTCCTGGAGATAGTATTTAGCCAGCAGTTCAATATCAGTTTTACGCTCGTTAAGTGAAGGCAGGTGGATGGTAAAAACCGATAAACGGTAAAAAAGATCTAACCGGAACCGGCCTGCTTCAGCCTCTTTTTGAAGATCGCGGTTAGTGGCGGCCAGTATGCGTACGTTCACCTTGGTGGTTTGTGTATCGCCCACCTTAATAAAGGTTTTGCTTTCTAATACGCGCAGCAACTTCGCCTGTAGCTCCATGCTCACCTCGCCAATTTCATCTAAGAATACAGTACCATGATGGGCTTCTTCTAAAAGGCCTTTTTTATCTTTTAGAGCACCGGTAAAGGCACCTGCTTTATAGCCAAATAACTCACTCTCTAAGAGCTCAGCCGTAAAGCTACTACAGTTAATAGCCACAAAAGGCATCAGCCTGCGCTCGCTTTCGTAATGTATAGCCGAGGCAAATACCTCTTTACCTGTGCCTGTTTCGCCTAGCAACAATA
>Ga0265798_10010165_pt1 | contig 11650 bp, 16 predicted proteins | sample P3T30metagenome_FD_192430 | JGI IMG/M metagenome (GOLD analysis project Ga0265798, IMG submission 192430) | Plant litter microbial communities from East Loma Ridge, Irvine, California - P3 T30 | ecosystem: Environmental > Terrestrial > Plant litter > Unclassified | place: USA: California... | reverse complement strand
GGCGCATGGGCGCAGTATTCCCGCCGAGTAGACCACGTCCATATCAGACTGATAATGTTACATGTACAAATAGCATGGCATTTAAACAGACTCAATATCATGTTACAAAACAAGTGCCAAAACCATTTGTGCCCACAAGAAAAAACGCCATGTGCAATGTTACAAAGATACAGATATTCTTCATCTTCACCCCCTTCCCTTCCCCAGACATGCATGCTGACGTGTGCCCCCCAGTTGCCACGCCATTCCTTTCCGGTGTCCCTGTCATCGTACATTATGGCCCCCCTGATTGCACAAAATCGCCTACTCGTCTGGAAACAAATCATGACAGGCTTATCGCGCCGCGGCGGCTTTCACGCATATGAAGGAAGGCTTGTAGTCCGCAGAAGACAAAGAATCCCTACAAGTTGAATTAGCAAAACGCCGCGTTTCTTGCCGTATGCGACATGGAACATACAATGTAAATAAACACAGCGCCAAACACAGCGCCAGCAACAGCATTACCGTCTTCAGGATCCTCGTGTCCGCCCATGACTACATTGCTGCTTCCCTGTGTTGTTGTTAGCTTTGCGATTCCAAAATCTGACATTCCTTTGCGCCCCCGAGATGCGATGGCGTGGGAGTAGAATTATATGTATAGTCTGGGGAAACTGGGGCGTAAAGGTGTTACGAGTCGTGCCTACCTTGAACAAAGCCCCGATGGTGGACAGAATAACGATCGCAAACATGGATACGACGATGCTGGTAAGCGTTGTTAGCCTTTGCTCCCATCGCTTTCAGTTTGCGCAGGTAGCTGCGACATACCATGTCCACGCATTCATCGCGGAAACTACGGGCTTCACCATGATGGGCGAGGTGGGCGGCTCGGTGGTGTCGGGTATCGGTAGCTTATCAGCGGCGGAGGCGCAACGAGCGCAGTTTCAGTCCTGTGGCTGGGGCTTGTAGCGAGCAGATGGGAGAAGTCGAGATGCGTGTACAGGTGGGTAGATGGGTAGGTTTGTGGAGGTTGGACGAGGGTGATTCCGTTGGTTGTGGTTGGGGTGTAGCCTGGGGCCGATGGGAATCGTCATGTTCTTGCCGCGCTTGCGCGCGCGTGGTCTGTGCGCGAGCTTGGGGGTCTTGTTGCCGAACACCCATGGTCTCGGGGACTTGCTTAACGATCTTGGGAGGAAACGAAAAGCAAAAATGGGGTGTGCAGGGGAGAGGGGAATTAGAGTTGCAACGTGTGAGTTGTGGTACGAGTGTGTCTACAGTTCTCATCTTTTGCCTAGGATAGTACACAACCGTACTGAGGCTCCATTGATGCTTACATCTTGACCTTTGTGAGACTGCTTGTATGTTACACGTGACAAATATGAAAAGGAAGAAAAAACAAAGGAAGTAGGGGACGAGAGAAGGAATACCATGTCCGCAACCTAAACAACAATATGAGAAACTGCGTAGTAATACCAAGAGCAAAAGAAAACCAGGCAGCGAACACAGCAACTCCTCCCCATTATCTCCGAGACAACTCAACTCATCGACTTAGCATCCAGTACCATCAACAGAATATACAGGCAGCTCCTCGAATTGCACAGTAGCAGCTGGAGTCCCACCCCCCTCAGACACATACCCGTGCTTAACCTGCTCGACTTTGGGTATACACTTGAACCGATCCTCAACATCTTCCGGACCAACTCTTCTCATATCGGCAAGCTCAATTTCCTCCATATCATCCCAATCCTTTGCTCCATGATCACTTTTCTGTCTCATGCACACTCTGCAGTATTGCGCGAGAAGAAAACCCAGGACGCCAGATACTACTCCGAACAAGCAGCCCAGCACCTGTGTACTGTGCTCGAAGACATCTGCTGCTGGGATGTTGGTTCTCAGAACGGAGACGATGGTGGTAAGTGAAGAGGCAGTGGGTAGGTGAGGTTGGGAGTTTGGCATCCGCGACAATGGCGTGCCCACATCCATCGTCTTGTTGTCTCTTGCATGGTAATTCGTATAGTTGCCGGTGTTGTTTCCCACGTCTAGCCAAGAAGGATAGGCAGCGATGTCAATATCGGTGCCCTGTGGCCTCCAGTATATATCTCCTCGATAATCTCCTGCGCCAAACATGATTGGCGAGGCGTAAAATACCGATCCTGCCATGTGCCAGCCGCATTCGTGGTTTCCATCCAATTGATGAGCAGTAGTGCTGAAACCGGCAGCCTTGAGCGCTGTAGAGAGAGTCTGAGGGTAGAAGTGAGTGTATCCTGTTCGGATACCGTAAATGGTTGTATCGTTCAAGTTCGTTGAGGTGGGAGTGAATGTGATGATGGCACTCCAGGGACTGGAGGGCGGGAGGCAAAAGGTGCCGTTTCGTGTGTCAGCATTGTTGGGCTTGCTGGGTGGTACTGGAAGAACACCAAGGGCATTTGCTGGTGTTGAGTTCAATAGGATAGATAGAAGGACGAGAATGAAGAGGAGTGGAAACATGACTTCTTGAGAATGAGGGGTGTGATGCGATATGCAGACCGCTTGGAGACGTGGATCACGGCCCCGAATTCTGGGCAGCGGTAGAGTTTGGGGAATGTTGGCTGCAAGGGTTTTGTTTGTGTAGACATGGCGTAGGCAGTGCCGTCCAAGTGTGCCGTGGGGGACTAGCGCAGGGACGTTGGGAAAGAAGGGAAGAACAGACAAGGTAGCAAAGGAAGGAAGTCACAATGTGAGCCAGAGATTTAACTTTATTGAGACATACAAATATATCAGGGACGAGGACTCGGTTGGTTTCTGAAAGCTTTTCAGAGGTTTAGCGTGCATTCAATGAGCTGTGTGAAACTGCACAAGACCATGGCATGGTTAACCCAAATACAGAAAGACCCGCACCGTAAACTCCTCACAGTCAAACGACTTGTGCAAGCCAAAGTCATGACTATAAACACTGGGGTGAGGAACTACCCTCTTGCATCCACACGCACAAAGTTATCCCTGTCTCCTAAACAAATTCGCCAACCTTATCCTCGGCCTCCTCACCAACCTTGACATGCACTCCCTCCTCAACCTTGAGCTTCAGGTCATCTTCGTCCAAGTCAATAATGTAATCCTTGGCCTTGGTCTTAGTAGTGGTCGAGGTCGGGGTCTTGGCCTTGACAACGCGGCCGATCTTGACAGCTACCCTTACTATCAGCAAAACTTCTTGCAAATCAAACAACAGAATTTGAGGGACTTGAAATACTTACTAGCAACTTTCATCGGACCAGTCTCTCCCTTCTTCGCCTTTGGCTTCACAGGGCTCTTGGCAGTGATCTCAGGTCCAGACATTGCCTTCATGGCCGTGGCTTGCTTCTTCCACTTCCGCAGGTGATTCTCAAGGGAGTCATACGTCATGCCTGGGCCATAGAGGTGGGCAATGTTGGAGATGTTAATCTAGAGGAGTTTTGTTAGTTAGCGCGAGAAGGTGCGAGGTATGTACGTACCCTGTTGTCATTCGAGGCGAGCATCGCGATAATAAGGCGCTCAAGGACGGCTTTGTCGCCCCAATTAATCGGCATCGTGGCGGTGGTTGCTGCGCGGTGTTAGTACGGGCGAGAAGGCTGGCGGGATAGGGAGGTGAGGTTCTGGGCATGCATGAGGGCTTGGGAAAATGTAGGAAAAGCTGTAGGAAACTATAGCTGTAGGGAAGGGTTTAGGGATCAGCTGTGTGCAGCTGTTGAGAGCGGTGGTGAGCCTGCTAGTCTACACCTGCAGTCTGTACCACTAGTATACATACAGAGCAACTTACAGTCTTGTGCGCAAGGTTGAGCTTTGTGGTAGTAGTTATGTAGGTGAGATTCAGTGTCGTAGCTATAGCGGTTGACAAAAGTAGAAAGTGGTGGGGAAAGGAAAGTTACGGGCAGTAGCAGCTATATTGTAGAGTAGAGGTGAAGGTGAACTACAACCAACAGCAGATAACAGGTTTACCCACTCCTCTTCCCCGCACCTTCACCGTTCACACAGGCTACCCTAGAGAAGCAGGGTAAAGGTACACATCTACACGGCGCAAACTCTAGTGGCGCCTTACAAAAGTGCCAAATATGTCTTTTGCTTGAAGCCGCCTCTGAAAGGGTATAGGCAACATGTGGAGATAGGCTCAAGGTATGTGAAATACTTTAACATGGAGACAGATGAAGGAAAGATGATAGAAAAGTCCTGAGGAAGTGAATGAATAGTTGGCTTCACCAAGTCTATTAACTCAAGAGCACGATACTCTTTGCTTAGTATGACCTAGAAAGCGGAATCGCCCTCTATCTATCTACTTGGTCACAAACTTGCATGCCTTAGATCTCAACCCTTTAGCTTCTTCCCATCCCACTCTCTCTTCCCCTTACCTTCAGCCTTGTGTCGTTTCGCTTCTTCCCTCGGATCGATGACAAGCAGCTCCTCTTCATTTTTCCGTTTCCATTCTAGATCTTTACCTAGCCTGTCCTTTGCGAAACTGAGTGAATGTGACATCCACCCCGCATCATCGTCCGATTCTTCTTCCTCCTGCTTGTCCCAGGCCTTACACGACTGGCAGCCTACTATGAAATGCAAATCGCATGCACCCTCCTCGTCATCCACTCCGTTCGCATCGACACTGGCCTTGCCATTTGCACTGTTTTCGGGTAATGTTGGGGTATCCATCTTTGAGGCTGCTATCGGTTCTGCCGAGTCCAGTTTTGATTTGAACTTGGAAAGAATATCTAGTGCAGACTGCTCTTCCTTGGCATTGCCGCCTGCACCTCGCTTCCGCCCCCTTGTGGTAGTTGTTGGTATCATGGCCTCTAATAACGACTTCTTCTTGGCCGGCCCTGTGTCTTGAGTGGTAGTATTCCGCTTCATCGACGCCTTGAGATCTGCAATTTGTTGGTTTACGCGGTCGAGTTTCGCGCGCTTCTCTGACTCTGGCGATAATTCTCTAGGGGGCGTGCGGGCTTTCAGCTTAGGCGGGGGTTCTGCGTCAACTTTGGGCACGGATTTTGGCGATGGGGATCTTGGTGGGGATTTTCGCGAAGGCTTGCGGATGGGTATGGCTCGTTCTGGCTCGGGCGCTTTTACGGCGGGCTTTTCGTCCCCTGCACTGACAAGCTTAGTGTTGAATTTGGGCTTCTTCGCGACTGGAGCAGCCTCGACCTCGGCTGCATCGTCGCCAAAGCTGAGCACATTCTTGCCTGCCTTTCTCTTCGGCTTCTTGACCTTCTTCGTCTCTTCCGTCTGAGCGGCTGCCTGGACCCTCTTGACCATGTCCTCGAAGGGGTTGATGATGATCTCGGCACCCGTAACCCTGGAGGGATACATTGGCTGGTCGTCGCTCCCTTCCCGTATCTCAGCCTCGGCCATCTTCATTAGATTATAGATCGTGTCGCCTGCTATCCTTCCAAACATGGTGTTCTTATCCTGCAGTTCGGGCGTCGCGGCGAGGGTAAAGAAGAATTGGCTGCCGTTGTCGTCCTTTTTGCCTGTATTTGCCATTCCCAGCAATCCTCTCCTGGTATACTTGAGCCGGCTGTGGAACTCATCCGCAAAAGGCTCGCCATCGTAACTGCTCTCCCCGCCCTGTCCAGTACCAGTCGGGTCTCCTCCTTGTAGAATGAAGCCCTTCACCAAGCGATGAAAGACGGTGTTGTCGTAGTAGCCATCGAGACACAGCTGTAGAAAGTTGCGCGAGGTAATGGGCGTCTGCTTGGCAAAGAGCTCAATCTCGAGGTCGCCGGCAGTAGTGTGAAGGACAACTTTGGCAGTTGGATTTGGCTCGAGGTTGTATGTCGAACTCATGATCGCGGTCGGAAATCCCCAGTGTGGATCTGTAGTGATATGCGCTCGTCGATGCTCGTGACTGGCGCCCGTCGCGTGAGATGGTGTCGCGAAAAAGTTGACCATTGAGCGCTGAGATGTACTGCACGGGCCCCCACGAACCTTGACGCGACGTCATCTTCGCCCTCAACCTTTCCTACGCCAGCAACGCTCCCACTGTCATTTGCACCTTCATCTCCCCCCACCCATAGAATCATGCGTACAGGTTGCATATAACGCCGCCATTCACTCGAGATTGCGTTTACGACGCCATTCACCCGTACATCTGCTACAAGGTCAACTTGACGTTTAGCACCATGCTGCCCTACATCAACACACGTACGTGGAAGTCAACTAAGCTGCCATTACATATACTAACAACTACGAAGCATTTGAGTATGTGGCTAGTGCTCTTGGAAACTCCACGGATGAGCGTAAGACACCTAGAGTTTATTTGGGCACCCCTGGTCACTAACGGTACTCAATAGTCAAGCTCATCTTCACCTTCTATCTGTCCTATCCCTTGGCTGCTGTTCTGAAGAGGATACCCGACAAGGAACCATGGAAGAAGAACATATTTGTAATCAGGTAAACTGGATCCTATTGAAGGTTGTCGAACACCATTTTGACGATTCCAGTGTGTCACTGTTTTACCTGGTTGGGCTTTTTGACATGTGGAGCGGATTGCGGACCATACTTATCAGCGCTGGTGGTGCCTATGTCATCTCCTCTCGGATTCACTCTCCGTACATGCCCTGGATTGGTTTCGTGTTTCTCATGGGCCACATGTCGATCAATCACATCTACCGACAGGCTGTCAATGACCCGTCCGCCTTGGACATTACTGGGGCTCAGATGGTCCTGGTCATGAAACTCACAGCCTTTTGCTGGAACGTGCAAGATGGTCGCCTTCCTGATTCCGAACTTACTGATATCCAACGAGAACATGCCATTCGGACCATGCCCAGCCTTCTCGACTACACTGGCTATGTCTTCTTCTTCCCGGCTATCATGGCGGGCCCAGCGTTCGATTACTCCGAGTACAGTAATTACATCACCACGACAATGTTCACTTTACCACCGGGTACCGATCCGTCCAAAGCACCACCAACGCGTAAGAAGCGGAAGATTCCTCGAAGTGGTATGCCGGCTACCATCAAAGGTGCTTATGGCACTCTCTGGCTTGTCGCTTTCATCAAGTTCTCCAGTTGGTACTATCCCGCTTTCTATCTTGGCGATGAATACATGCAATACAATTTCTTCCGCAGGATCTGGCAGCTGTACATGCTCGGCCTCACCACGCGTATGAAGTACTATGCTGTCTGGAGCTTATCGGAGGGTTCGTGCATCCTCTCGGGTATTGGCTACAATGGTCTTGACCCAAAGACCAACCGCCCAAGATGGGACCGCCTCACCAACATCAAACCTCTTGAGATTGAGAGAGCGCAGAACGCTCGCGCTTATCTTGGCTTCTGGAACATCAACACGAACCAATGGCTTAAGAATTACATGTATCTACGTGTGACGCCAAAAGGCAAGAAGCCTGGCTTCAGGGCCACGCTGGCGACCTTTGTGACCAGTGCCTTCTGGCATGGCTTCTATCCCGGTTATTATCTAGCATTTGTACTCGCGGCATTTGTACAAACTGCTGCAAAGAGTAAGTGGCCTATTACACTGTGACAAATGTGATACTGACACGTCATAGACGGCCGTCGCTTAATTCGCCCACTTTTCATGACACCAGACGGCAAAGCACCACTCCCATCGAAGAAATACTATGACATGTTTACCGTCTTCCTTACGCAAATCGTGTTTGCGTACGTTGTCGCACCATTCATCCTGCTTGGTTTCTCCGACACGATCAAAGTATGGGCACGGGTCTACTTCTACACTCTCATCGGCGTGGCTGGATCCTTCGCACTATTCTCACGCTCATTTCCTCTCCGAAAGCAGCTTGTTCAGCGTCAATCAGCGCGTGTGCCACCGCCAACAGCTGCTACTTATGACGGTCCTGCAATTGAAAAGGCGGCACGTGAGGAGATTCGTAGAGAAAGACTTGCAAGGACGCAGTCAACCGACAGTGTCGCTAGTGCTGCGAAGATGCCTCTCCTCGGTATCGCCGACGACCCCGAAGCCGTGATTGACGAGATCGTAGCGGAAGTCAAGGCAGAGATCGAGCAAAGGAAAAGAAGGGGCAGTGTGATGCAAGGGTTTGATCTGAAGAAGGCTGTGCAAGAGAAGTTAAACCAGTTTAATAAGAAGACCTAGTGTATTCTTGCTTTGAAAGCTCGAGATTCAGCTATATGCTATGTTATAGGTAAGGATGAGTCCGCGGATACCGAAGCCCCTTATATAAATAAATTTAATGAATGCGCAGTCAAAACAAGCGCGTCGGACTCATTCCGAAGCCGCGTGGTATCATCCGGAGTCTTGCCGGATCATCATCGTGCACGTGCTCAATGCCGCCCAGTCAGGACTTCGGGCATACAAAATCTCTCCGTCAACTGTCCACTCCCAAGCGTTAGCGACGTCAGAAGTTGTGGCCTTGGGGAAAACTAGCAGTAGCTTCGCGTGGTCAATGTAGCGCAAACTCTATTTTCGTGGTAGCGCGATGTAGTGCCGTAATTTGTCACCGAGCCGCGTGGTTCAGCACCCAACGAACGCCCCGTCTTGAAAAGGGTTCTGTCACCGATAGCCACAGTGGATGCGGCTTTTGGAAATGCTTACTAGCGTACGGACGTTGGATTCTAGACGCATCTTCGTTGCACATGATGAGAGCCTGCCCAAACAGTGAGATACGAGTGGACAGATCGGCCGAAGATCGATCGTTAATCCTCCCGCGTGGTCTGAGACTTCCTCGGTGGCGATCCGCAAGGAGCATCGACCGCTCCGTTCACACTTCATCAGCTTGCAACATCCTCATGCTACCTAGTCATCTCCGAAGGCCTGGTCCCTGGAAGAGGGACGCCTGCATGAAGATAGGATTATCTTCTTTGCCCGCCGTGGCTGCCTTTTATGGCTCAAGCTCCATCCAATGGTTATCCGTTGCGAAAGCTTAATCACACATGTGGTGCACGGGGTCTGTTCTGTTCTTAGGAGAGAGGTCGGATGCAGTTCTGGACATGTCCTAACTCACACCCACTCACGGGACCAACCAGCGGGAAATATTGCTCCTAGTGCATTCATCCCAAACGCGCTATGTCGCGTGTCATGGCTACCGTCAAGCATCCCATCTCTAGCTATTCTCCTTTCCGATCCAACCACGGCGAAGACCGATGTAGCGTGCATTTAGCCTCTGGGTGTTGAGAACATTGTCTACGCGAGTCCCGCGCAGATCTTGCAAAATTGGCTTCGACCTCTCCCGCAACCTAAACTCTCCGCCTTTGCTTCTTCTCCCCATCTGTGCATGAACGCCAATTACATATGACTGCATACTTCCTTAGGTTGCTAAGAACGAGTGGTGCCCCGGATTGACTTGGTTTGACATGGCCGTGCCTGACAATGGGCCAGTGATTGTTGCTGTGACTTGGTGGTTGACCATTCTTTCTGGCGGGTTTTTGGGCACCAGGATATATGCGAAAGTGAGTCGCAAACAAGGCCTTTGGTGGGATGACCATATCCTGATTGTATCATGGGTAAGAATTGCATTCTAAATACGCATTGCCGTTAGATTCTAACTCGATTGTAATAGGTCCTCCTCCTTGCCGAGTGCATCATCACCCAAGCAGGACAAGTAATGGGCTTCGGGAAACGCACCTCAGATATTCCTGTTGAAAACCTCGTCACCATCGCCTTGGGCAGCTCCATCGCAGCCTCAATTTCCTGTTTCGCCTCCACACTCTCCAAAATCTCCTTTGGCGTTACACTTCTCCGGCTCACTACTGGCTATGTGCGAGCATTCGTGTGGTTCTGCATAATCACACTGTTTCTTATCATGATACCCAGTTCAATGAGCACATGGATCTCATGTAGGCCCGCTGCAAAAGCGTGGAACAACTCTATTGAAGGGACATGTTGGGATCCCAGTCGAACAGTCAACTATGGTATCTTCAACGCCGCATGGTGCGCAGCAGCGGACTTTGCGCTTGCCCTGTTACCATGGTACTTGATTTGGGGGTTACAATTGCGACTACGCGAGAAGATTGGTGTGGGAATTGCTATGAGTATGGGCGTACTGTAAGCTTTCTCTTGCACTTCTATGACAGGTGTTCGACGATGGCATGAACAATCGCTAACAGCCTTTTAGTTCAGGCATATGCGCGATCGCAAAAGGTGTATATGTAATCCAACTTCGCCAGCAAGACTTTTCCTACAACGGCAAAGAACTCACAATCTGGACCGCTGTCGAGACCGCCACCGCCATAATCGCCGCCTCCATCCCCGTTCTCCGCGTTTTCCTCAAGGAAACGATATCCTCCTACCGGTCGAACACGCGATCCACCACAGGAAGCATTCCGCTATCAAGACTAAATCAGAGTCAACACTCCACCACGACCACGAGCGTGCATGCGTCGGGTGGAAATAAAAAAGATAGCCGATGGACGGTGGCAGAGGACACTGACGGCTCCAGTCAGCGGGGTATCTTAGACGAAGAGATGGGCTTGAGGAGTCCGGGAAGAACACTCCATTCACAAGATGGTGATCTGGGAATCATTCAAACGAGCACAGTCACAGTTACGATTGAAAGCGACGCTGTACCAGCATGTAAGGAGAGGACATTTTTCGACTTTTCCCGTTAGAAAACTAGGTAAATCCTTTATGAAAACATGATACCTCCTTCTCTGTTACAACTCTCGATTTTGCTTTGCCACACACATCGCTCACACAGATCAACGTTTTACGCCAAGTTCCTCCCCGATCACCGTCGTATCGCAACGCATCAAACAACCAAGCCAAGCCCACGTGTCTAGCCCCATCCAAGCCCTCGTATCGACACTGAAGATCCGTAAGCCGGCACCACCCGTTCCGTTCACAACCCCGTTCGCGCCCCTCCAAACACATCGTTAAACGATGATCTCACCTTCCTTTTTCAGCAACCCAGCGATGGAAACACCCCGCATTCGAGTCTCGATACGATAGCGATGCGTCCTGCGGCCGTTGAAACTGCAAGGATTTCGTTCAGCGTCCTTCGGGAACCGAGGGGGGCTAGCTGTTGTTGTCGGGTGGGGCCGTGATGTGAACGTGGCCAGCGTACGTGGTGTAGTTTGGAACGCTTGCGGGGTAGATACGATAGTTGTGGCCAGGTGTAGAGATGCGCGGGTGGTTAGACTGGGGCAAGTGTGTTAGTTACGAGATTGCGTAAAGAGTGCGTATCACTATCTTGAGTTATGACGTACTGTTGGTCTGGTTTTGTAAAGTGTGCGTGTGGTTTGTTTTAATGGGGTCATATTACACGGCCAATTGTATGCTCTTGAGCGCTGCAAGAGCGGCGATGATGGCAAGGCTATGAACTAGGATGTGAACTGGTAACGTGTCTTCATTTGTTTGAATTGGAGTTGTGCTGAGTTTGGGGATAGGGCGGATGGGAGATGGCGCGTCATCTGTAAAGCGAACACGGCGAGTAGATTTTGTGTTACCGGAGAGAGAGACGAAGGATAGCACAGATTCATTTTTTGGGGAGGCAGAAATCATGTTGAAAATAATAAGAAACGAACCAGAGTTGCCCTTTTAAACCCAGGACATCCGAGTTCATGCAAGTAAATATATGATTGATGATGATGATGATGATGAAGGTACTTATGCGAACATTGCTTCAAAGTAAATTATACCTCCACCTGACTGTCTTACCTTCCTATATGCCATACCCAACTCCCGCGACACCAATCTGCCTATTCCTCATCCCGAGATATAAATATTTGCCTATCCCGCCTAC
>Ga0265798_10010164_pt1 | contig 11651 bp, 6 predicted proteins | sample P3T30metagenome_FD_192430 | JGI IMG/M metagenome (GOLD analysis project Ga0265798, IMG submission 192430) | Plant litter microbial communities from East Loma Ridge, Irvine, California - P3 T30 | ecosystem: Environmental > Terrestrial > Plant litter > Unclassified | place: USA: California... | reverse complement strand
TATGGGTCGCTGTACACAACATTTTCGAGCACTACACGCGGGGCATTCTTGTTTTCTTTAAGCCTGGCCGGGTCTAATACAGCAAAACCCTCTACCAGGGGCACCGCTATGTGGCCGTTTTTTAAAACAAGGGTGCGCCCGTAAGGCATAATATCGTTATCGGGCAGTATAGAAGACATAGGGAAATTCCTGATCCTGAAGGTTTCAGGATTAATTCTCGACAGGCCTCTTTCTGTTGTGATCCAAATGTTTCCTGATTTGTCTTCGCTGATGCGCAGCACGGAGTTAAACAGCAATCCTGTTTCTTCGGTAAAGCTTTTTATAACAGTGCCCGTTTTACGGTTATACAAAAAGACACCGTTTAGATAGGATGTAACCCAAAACCTGCCTTTGGCATCTTCAAGCATATGTGTAATACACTTCATATCTTTTGCGGGGCCTGTTGCCGAGGACACAAATGTTGACGTTTTACGGTTAAGCCTGTTTATGCCGCCCCAGTTTGTACCTACCCAAATGGTATGGTCTTTATCTTCGTAAATAGAAACTGCACGCTCATCATCAAGAGCGCCTGCATTTTTAGGCGTAACAGGGTCGAAAGTTTTTCGGTAAGGATATGAAGTGAATTTTTTAGTTGCCGGGTTAAAAGAGCTTACTCCCTTGCCCAGGTTCTGTTTACCATCAGATGCGCTTACGCACATCCAGACCAAGCCCTGGCTGTCTACAAACAGGTTGTAAGCAAAATATTCTTCATTTTGTGCCGTCTCAAATTTAAAATACTCCTTGGTTTTTTTTTCAATATTATAACACATTAAAAAATTTCGCCCGGGTATATATAAATTGCCCTTATTATCAGGGCATACATCCATAAAATAAGCATTATCCTGAGGGTTTGAGTGGATAACCTCAGTAAATGTGTCTTTGCCATCCCATTTATAGACAGCGTTTGATTTGCTTACAAACCATAAAACCCCGGCATTATCTACAGAAAAATATGAGTTACCGCCAGGGTAGCCATTTGTTTTGCCAGCATTTGCGGTGTATGTTTTAACAGCGCTTTTATACTTATTGACTTTATTAACCCCAAAATGACTGGAGCCTACCCATAGTGTGCCGGTATGGTCGAGCATTTTTACCGCGATACTGCTGCCGTTAAAGGATCCTTTGTCCTGAGCATCATATTCATAAAGGGTGAATATCCCCGTAGCAGGGTCAAATTTTACAAGACCGTAGGGATAGGTCATCCAAAAAACACCATCTAAATCTTCTACAATATCTGTTAAAGCATATACATCGGGGTGTGCCGCAAAATTTGGGGTGTAATGTATGAATTTTTGTGATGTTCGATTGTACATCGACAGTCCCCTGACCGTTGTAATCCACAGCCGCTTTTGCTTGTCTTCATAAATAGATATTGCACGCGAAGACTCTAATATATCGTTAGCCGGTATGATATCTAACGCTTTGCCGGTTTCGATATCAAATTTTATAAGGCGGTTGCTTTTTTGTGTGTTTAGTGACAGCCAAAGCACGCCGGGCTGCGAAGGCGCCTCGTAAATGAGTGACACATTATTTTGGTTAAGGCTATCCCCGGCTGTAAAATAGCTTGTAAATGCTTTTCCTTTATTGTATTTATATAACCCGTTAGAAGTTGTTATCCATATGCTTCCGGACTTTGACATCCGCAACCTTTTAACCTCGCCGTTAAAATAGTTAACGCCTTTAGCATTTTTACCAAAAACTTCAAAAGCACCGCTTGTAACGTTGAGCTTCCACACAAAGGCTTTGCCAAGTTCAACCTCACTTTTTCCCCATAGATTGCCATCAGCATCTGTAAATTCGATATAGAACGACGTGCGCTGGGCATCTTTAAAAGGAAACTCTTTAAAAGAATCTGTTTCGGGTTCAAATTTAAATATACCGTTAGAAATAGTACCTGCCCATAGTATGCCCTTTTTATCTAAGTATAACGATATTATATTAGACGACTTTTGCATGGTGCCGTGTTTTGCACCAAGCCGGTATATTTTGCACTGATAGCCATCATAACGCACCAGGCCATTTTGTGTTGCCATCCATATATAGCCGTTATTATCTTCCAGCATATCGCTGACAGAGCTTTCGGGCAGGCCGCTTTTTATGTCGAGCTTATCAAAATAAACGTTATCCTTTTGGGCAAAACCATAATGCTGCCACAACAGGGCAACAAATAAAAAAACGGTAAGGAGATTTTTTTTCATTAGTTGAGTGGTAATGTTATTTTAAATTCTGCACCTTCGCCCTCTTTACTGTCAATATCTATAGTGCCGCCATGGCCTTTTACAACAATATCATAGCTTAAAGAAAGCCCCAGGCCTGTACCCTCTCCGGTAGGCTTGGTGGTGAAAAACGGCTGTAAAATTTTTTCTTTTATAGCCTCGGGTATACCGGTGCCGTTGTCTTTAACCGTAATTATAATACTGTTAGCCTCCTGACGTGTGGCAAGGGACACCACAGGCTTATAACTGCTATTTGCCTGCTTTTTTTGGTTGGTAGCATAAAATGCATTTGTAAACAGGTTGAGCAACACCCTGCCCACGTCCTGTGGGATAATATTGATATGGGGCAGGCCTTCGGCAAAGTTCGTAACCAGGTCCGCATTAAAGGATTTATCTTTTGCCCTAAGCCCGTGATAGGCCAGGCGGAAATACTCATCTGCCAGTACATTAATATCTGTAGCTTCTTTTTGATTGTTTGAAGCCCTGCTGTGCTGCAGCATGCCCTTAACAATACCATCGGCACGGCGGCCATGGTGGGCTATCTTTTCGAGGTTTTGCTTAATATCGCCTGCCAGGGCTTTTACCTCATCTACGTCGCCTTTATCAAGCTCTTCCTCCATTTCATCCAGCAGTTCTATACTTACATCGCTAAAATTATTTACAAAGTTTAACGGATTTTGTATTTCATGGGCAATACCTGCGGTAAGCTCGCCCAAGCTGGCCATTTTTTCGCTTTGAACCAGCTGGTTTTGGGTTTGCCTCAGTTCGGCTAAAGATTGCTGCAATTCGGCAGTACGCTCTGCCACCTGCTCTTCCAGCAGTTCATTTTGCTGTGCAATAAGGCGGCTGCGCTCTTCTTCTTTTTCCAGCGCCACGCGGGCATTTTCTATCTGCAGGCCTTTAAAGCGCGCAAACATACCCCAGCTTAGCATGCCTATAGCCCATGTACTTGACAATAGGATAAGAAAATCGTAATCAGTAAAAAATGACAAGAGCAGGCTTATTAAAAAAGGCAATGCGGCAATAACAAAAAGCCGGGCTTCTTTGTTTTTTTTACGTAAAAAAGCAATTACCATAATTATGGTACCAATAACAAACCCTATTATTGTAAGCAGGGCAGCCCCTGCCAATATAACAATAACATTTTTTGTAACCGGCCCTGTCGGTAAAATCGTGCTTGTTACAATTAACACCAACAGAACGGGCGGAACCCATACTAATAGCCTGTCCCAGCGCGGGTAGTGCTGCTTTACCCTGAAAAAAAGGCGCATGGTATGAAGCACCATAAACATGAGCACAAATATAGAAACCGCCTGAAATGCAGTGCCTGCCTTAGGGTTTTCTCTTAAAAAAGCGATGTCTATTACGCTGCTGACCGATGTAAAGGCGGCCACAAGAAGCGTAGCCGAATATACAAGGTATACCCGCTCACGGTTAACATAGAAAAACAAGAGGTTAAAAATTACCCCAAAGAATATAAAGCCAAAGAAGGCTGACGAAATAATATCATCAAAACTGTACTCTACCTGGTCATGAAAATTATCTTTTACAAAGGTGTCATAGTTGGCCAGCTTTGGGTATAAACCAGCACCATACTTAGTGCCTTTGACATAAACATATACAGCAACCTCTGTATTTGCAGGCACGGTATATAAAATGTAATTGTATTTTTTAATACCGTCTCTTTCGCTCCATGGCACAGCATATCCATTGGTAAGTTCTTTCCAGTTACCCTCTTTGCCAATGTAATAGGTTGCCTGTTTGTTACTGACCTCAAAAGCAATTTGTACCGTTGCCGCATGCGGGTTTTTTAACCTGTAGCGCAACCACACGTTATCTTTTGAGGAGCCTATACTAACATTAAAATTACCATCGTCTTCTCTTACGGCATAGCTTTTAAAATTTTTACTGAAACCTGCTTCGTTTACTTTTTTAAAAGGCACACTGTCCTGACCCATATCATAACACTGCCAGTACTTTGCGGGCATATTTGAATAACGCACCGAATCTTGCGATACGGTAAAGGCCGGTGGCCAGTTATTTTGCGCAACAGCCTGTATGCCCAAAAACAAAAGTAAAATCAGTACTGTTCTTTTCATAAAAATGTATTCTTTAAACCGGTAGTGTAATTATAAATTCGGCCCCTTCTCCTTCAGTGCTTTTTATATCAATGGTGCCGCCATGTGCCTTTACAATAATATCATAACTAAGGCTTAAGCCTAAGCCTGTACCCTCGCCGGTAGGTTTGGTGGTAAAAAAGGGTTGTAATATTTTATCTTTAATAGCATCAGGAATACCCGTGCCGTTATCTTTTACCGTAATAACAATGGTCTTATCTTTATGCGTTGTGCTTACGGCAACAACCGGTTTATAGGTACCATCTGTTACCTGCCTGCTCTTTTGCTGGGTTGCATAAAATGCATTGGTAAACAGGTTAAGCAATACCCTGCCTACATCTTGCGGTAAAACAGATGGCTTGGGCAAATCTTCACCAAAATTTGAAATAAGATCGGCATTAAAGCTTTTATCTTTAGCCCTGAGCCCGTGATAGGCCAGCCTGAAATACTCATCGGTAAGTGTATTTATATCGGTAGGCTCTTTAGTGCCCGATGATGCACGGCTGTGCTGCAGCATGCCTTTTACAATACCATCGGCCCGGCGGCCATGGTGGGCTATTTTTTCCAAGTTTTGTATAACATCATCTGCAATGGCAGTTACCTCTGCATAATTACCGTTTTCTACCTCTTCTTTTAGCTCCTGCAACAGCTCTGCGCTTACATCGCTAAAATTGTTTACAAAGTTAAGCGGGTTTTGTATTTCGTGGGCGATGCCCGCGGTAAGCTCGCCCAAGCTGGCCATTTTTTCTGATTGTATCAGCTGGCTCTGGGTTTGCCTTAGTTCGGCCAATGAGTGCTGCAACTCTGCAGTACGCTCTGCCACCTGCCCTTCCAGCAATTCATTTTGCTGGGCTATAATACGGCTGCGCTCTTCTTCTTTTTCGAGCGCTACGCGGGCATATTGTTCCTGAAGCCTTTTAAATCGGGCAAACATACCCCAGGATAATACCACAATGGCCCACACTGATGCTGTGGGTGTAAGCCAGTCCCACGAGAAAAACATGGAGCAGACAAAGCTGCCAAAGAACGGCACCACTGCAACCGTAAATAGGCGTGCCTCGCTGTCTTTACGTTTTGCAAAGATGATAAGCATCCAGATGAGTATAACAATAAAGCCCACAAAAAGTATAGAGGCCCCAATACCTGCGATACCTAAAAACATTAATAAAAACAGGTTTAGGTACAACAGGTCGTTAGCATCTCTGTAAACGTACAACGCTACCGAGCACAGCAAAGCTGCAGCTAAATAAACGGGGAAATAGCTTAATATTTTATCCCACCGGGGGAAGTAATCCTTCATGCTGAAAAAATACCGAACGGTATAAACAAACATGATTACAAAACCTACCCCTGAAAATATTTCGAATATATAATACCAGCCCCTGCTTTCGCTGAAATAAAAATATTCGATAGCATCATCTGCAATGGTAAGTGCCGCAAAAAACAGCAAAAATGAGAATACGAGGTATAGCTTTTCGCGGGACACATAATAAAACAGCAGGTTAAAGATCATGCCAAACAAAATAAAGCCGGCAAACCCAAACGCAATTACCTGTACACTGTTAAAAACTTTTTGGTTGTGGTATGCATCATTTACCATTTTTACATAGTTGCCTATTTTAGGTGCAAAATGATCGCCCTCTTCATTGATATACACTAAAATTTCGTGACCCGCCTTTATAGTATAGGGTATACAATCGTTATTTTTATCGCCATCTTTTTTGCTCCATGGGGCATCATATCCGGTTTTATAGCTATGCCATTTACCGTTATCTAAAACATATATGCTGGCGCTGCTTGTTTTTGCACGCAACGCAACGATATAAGTATCGGGAGACGGGTTTTTTAAACGGAACCACATCCAGCAGTTTTCATCGTCAAAAATATCCAGCTCTATCCCGTCATCATCTTCCGGCAAGGGTGTATTGCCGTTACGGATTACCTGCTTAAGGGTAAATTTTTTCTGCCCCATATCAAGATAGCTGTAGCAACTATCCGGGATTACATTTTCTTTAGGTTCAGCCTGGCTTACCGTATAAGGATGCACCGGCAGTGCTGCAAAAACCTTACAGAATAAAAAAAGCAGGACGATAGTAAATATTTTCTTCATGTAAAATATGTGCTTTACACCGGTAGTGTAATTATAAATTCGGCTCCTTCTCCCTCAACGCTATTTATGCTGATTGTGCCGCCATGGGCTTTTACAACAATATCATAACTTAGACTTAAACCCAGGCCCGTACCCTCGCCCGTAGGCTTTGTGGTAAAAAAGGGCTGCAAAATTTTATCTTTAATAGCGTGGGGTATGCCGGTACCGTTATCTTTTACAACAATAACAACAGTGTTATCTTCCTGCCTGGTACTAAGCTCTACTACCGGCTTGTAAATACTGCCTGCTGCTTTTTTCTTTTGATCTATGGCATAAAAGGCATTTGTAAATAGGTTGAGCAGTACACGCCTAATATCCTGCGGCAAAACAGCGGGCTTTGGCAGCCCCTGAGCAAGGCTGGTTACCAAATCGGCATTAAAATCTTTGTTCTTTGCCCTTAACCCATGATAAGCTAAGCGGAAATATTCGTCTGCAAGCTCATTAATATCTGTAGGTTCTTTACTGCCCGTTGATGCCCTGCTGTGCTGCAGCATCCCTTTTACAATACCATCTGCACGGCGGCCGTGGTGGGCTATTTTTGCCAGGTTTTGCTTAACATCGCCTACAATGGCTCTTACCTCTTCGGAATCGCCCTTATCAAGCTCTTCAACCATTTCATCCAGCAGCTCGATACTTACATCGCTAAAATTGTTTATAAAGTTGAGCGGGTTTTGTATTTCGTGCGCAATGCCGGCGGTAAGCTCGCCAAGGCTGGCCATCTTCTCTGATTGTATCAGCTGGTTTTGTGTAAGCTTGAGGTCGGCCAGCGCGCTTTGTAATATCCTGTTTGTTTTTTTATTCTTTTTGTTGTTGTAGTACAGTATTGATATGATAATAAGGAAAATGCCAATGCCGGCCAGCAGGATGTATTGCCGTTGCCTGTTCTGGGTTTCTATGGTTTTTGCAATGGCTTCGCGCTGGCGCTCCTGTTCGTTTAAAACAATTCTTTGCAGCTCCCTAAACCTTGCCGCCCCCATAAGGCTGTCTTTTTCTACCATAGCCATAGCCAGGTAATTGTAGGCCCCGGCAAAATCATTTTTGTTCCGGCACAGGTCGCTAAGCAATACTGAAGCATCAAATATACCTTTCCTGAACGACACCGCCTTAGCTGATTTCATGGCATCGCGGGCATATACCATGGCAGAGTCGGGCATATTTATTTCACTGTATAACCTGGCCAGCAGCAGGCTGTTCATGGTAAGGTTTCTAAGGTCGTTATCTGCATTAGATTCTAAAATACCTTTTTTGTAAAACTGCATGGCCTGTACCTTATCGCCGTTTAGCTTGTAGGCATTACCCATCCTGAACATTATTTCGGGCACTGTAAAATCATCGCGGTTGCTTTTGTTTTTCAGGCTGGCATCATATACAATTTTCTGGTAATACAGGGCAGAATCAGGCATGTTACGCAACTCGTAAATATTACCTATGTTAGACATTTCGTTGTAATACATACCCGTATTGCCAATAGCTTTAAACAGGTTTTTTGACTTGGTATAATAATCGCTGGCCTTATTATAATCGGCCAGCTCCATATAGGTATTGCCTATCCTGTTTAGCGCTACGGCAGTGGTGGCCTTGTGGTTTATATCTTTAGCAAGCATTAACGCCTCAAACTGATATTTTAAAGACTGAGGTAATTTACCGGACTCTAACAGCGTGGCCCCTTTTAAGGAATAAAGCTCTGCCTTTGCCCTCTGGCTAAATTTTTTATAGCGGGGCTCCAGCTCCGCAGCCGTTTTTAAACCGCGGTTGATATAAAACAGTGAAGAATCTACATTCGAAAAGCGATAACTGCCACCCAGCTGCCCTGCAATTACTACCCTTGTGGTGTCGTGACCGGCCGCAGAAAACTGTTCTTTAAGGAGGGTTATCTTATTAGTAGAAACCTGCCCGTAAGAATGTGCTACCGCACCCACAAACACCATGATAATTACTAGTAATTTCTTCATGGTGCGTAGTTAAATCGAGCAGCAAAAAACGAAGTTAAGAGCTTTTTCATCATTACTTTTTATATATCTGATTGCTGTTGCAATAGGTGTTAAATATATAAAAAGTATTTTTAACAGAAATTTTAAAATGCCTGCTTCCGCCCGGCCTCTATTTCGGGGAGTTTAAAGGACTGAAAGTTTGCGGATCAGAATTTTATAGCAACGCTAAGGCCGGCCTGCTCGCCGTTGTAAAAAGGCACTGCCATAGCGGTAATTTTATTTTCAGAGGCATGTTCACCAAAAAGCTGCCTTTGCATCCAGGGATAAATCCAATAGGCTATTTTAGTACTTACTATACCTATACCCGCACCTGCGGCAACATCTGTAAGCCAGTGGCGGTCGTTATAAATGCGCAGCAGGCCTGTACCTGCAGCTACTACATAGCCGGCAACACCATACCATACATTAGTATCTTTATATTCCTGGTATAAAAATTCGGCGCCGGCAAAGGCGGTGGCCGTATGCCCGCTTGGAAAGGAATTATCTGTGGTACCGTCCGGGCGCTCTACCCCGGCAAGCTTTTTTAGCCCCATGGTTGCGCCGCACATAATCAGGTTTGATGTAAGCATAATTACGGTACGGTCCCTAAAATTGTTTTTGCCTTTTATGCCTGCCAGGTTTAGCGCATAAACAGATAGCATGGGAGCATAACGGGTATAATCGTCTATTGAGGTACCGTCATCGCTGTTCATTGCGGTGCGCACACTCTTGTTTATACTCCTAATACCGTCGCTGGTAAGCCCTAACGCGCCAAAACCCACCAAAACGGTGGGGGATATAAGCTGCTTATAAACGTGTTGTTTATGTGTAGCCTGGCTCTGGTTAACGAGTGTATCGCCGGCTATTACAATTTTTTGTTGTGCAGTGGCGGCCGTGAGCGTAAAAGCGCACAGCCAAAACGTTACTTTTTTCCTCATTCAATTCCTCCTTCAGCATTTTGCTACACGCGTAGCGTTTCATTAAACGTGTTAATGGTTGCAGAAATTGTGCCGTATATTGTTAAAATGCAGAAATTGAGACAAGGATATTGTTTTTAAACCTGTAATCAGGGTGTGATTTTTGTAAAAATCACTTCGTCAATACCTTCCTGCTCAGCAGGCATGTACATGCGCGAATTGATGCGGAGCTTATCCGTAGTAACCTCTAAAACCCTGGCTTTATAAACCGTATCAAGGGTATTTATAGTAAAAAAGATACTGTCGTTTTCTATTTGATAACTGGCATTTACCACAGAGTCTATAGCGCAGGTTGTTGTGCCCTCCAGGATACCGTAATTAAGCTGCGAAAAAGCGCCTGTGTTTTTAAAATCAATTGTATTTTGATCCTCACATTGCCCGGGCGAATAGGGCGAGCCGTTGCGCGATATGCTTTGCAGCTGCCACTTACCTATAACATTCTGTTCTATCTCGGTAAGCGGGTTGTTATCGGTGTCCGACCCACATGAGGCCAGGACACATACAGCCAGTAATGCACGTATTTTCATAAACGTATTTTTTGCTAATATAAACAATACGCCGGAAACGGGAAATTATTGCCCGCAAGAAAGGTAAGTCAGCTATTATAGAACAGGGCGATGTTATACTCACTATCCTTTCAGCACCATGGCGGCAACATTCTTGCCGCTGGTCAGCGCTGCTTCTACCGTACCCATAGCCGGGCCATCATACAGGTATTCGCCGGCAAAGTAAATAGTATGTTCAACCGGCTGCAGTAAAATTTTGCGCGCTTCGGGGCTTTTAACCTTATCATAAGCATATGACCCGCGCGTATAGGGTTCGGCTGTCCAGTTGGCTACCTGCCACGCAACAAGCTTGTTTCTCAGCACCTGGGGCGAGATATTAAAGATGTTGCTTAGCGAGGCAAGCGTGAGCTCTAAAATAGCCTCATCGGGCATGTGCTTCTTTTGATGGGCAGGCGGGCCACCCAGCCAGCCGGTAAGGAGTGGGCTGTGCGCCGGTGCCTGCGTCCAGAACGTTGGGATTTCCTCATCGGAAAACAGAAACCCCATGGTGGAAAGGTCGGCACCGGCCAGTTTAGTCACTGCATCGCCTTCCCAGAATATGTCGTCAAACTCAAGCAATATCTTTATTACCGACCCAAACCCTACGTTGTGTATGGCCTCGGCCTGCCCTTTAAGGGTCGGCTGAAACCGTAGGGCACCTTCGCTGTCTTTAGGAGCCTGCAATACCCCCAAAGGCAGGGCAATGATGGCCTTAGCAGCTTTATAAATAGTTCCGCCGGTGGTATTGGCTTTTACGGCACCTGATTCCCAAAACACGTCGGCGACAGCACTATTCAGTACAATTTCGCTACCGCCTTCCCGTATAGCAGCGGCAAGGTAATTTAGCAGGGTGCAATATCCGCCGTTTACACGGTGCTGGGCATCTTCATCTTCGTGTTTCCACTCGTTACGCAGGGCAAAGGCGCTGGCATCATGCACATCGGCAGTATCGTAGCCAGACACGTAGTTTTCTATCTGGATGCGCATGGTGGCATGCTGCGGGCCGGAAAAGTTCTGCTCTAAAAAGTCATGCAGGGGCATGTCGTGCTGCAGTGCGTTGAGCTTTTTAAGAAAGCCGCCAAACCCCTCTATAAATTCATCGCTCTGGGCAAAGCTGCCGTTATGGTACTGCCACATTTCAAAATCAACGCCGTGGGTAGCAAGACCGGCTTCTTTTAGCAAACCAAGCGTAACAGGCAAATTGCCGTGAACAAACTCAGCACCCAATTCTACAGGGCCTGAAAAACCCTGGTTGGTACCGGTATGGATGCGCCCGCCAATACGGCTACGGGCCTCGAGCACGGTAACGGTTTTTCCGGCCTTTACTAACGTATAGGCAGCCATGAGGCCGGAAGCCCCAGCGCCAATTATAATGACATCTGATTGGTTCATTTGGTTGTGATTGATGCACCGAATTTAGTAAATTATGAGGCGGGCAGCAATGGCAACGGAATTTTAACAACCAACTCCTCTTCAACTTTTAAAAATACCTGAAATTCAAATTTTCTTCAAAATTGATTGGTTAACTTGCCGTATGAAAATCCTGATTGTAGAAGACGAGGCCGAAATAGCGCAAAGCATTAAAGACTACTTTAAGCCGAACGGCGTGCATTGCGAAACTGCCGCTACAGGGGGCGA
>Ga0265798_10010163_pt1 | contig 11652 bp, 13 predicted proteins | sample P3T30metagenome_FD_192430 | JGI IMG/M metagenome (GOLD analysis project Ga0265798, IMG submission 192430) | Plant litter microbial communities from East Loma Ridge, Irvine, California - P3 T30 | ecosystem: Environmental > Terrestrial > Plant litter > Unclassified | place: USA: California... | reverse complement strand
CAACATACCAGGCTGACTTGACTTCCATCCTGCCCAATATGCGACCCACGTCTTGTGTGACGGCCCCCAAAATGCTTTTCTTCACACCAGGCTGTGCCGCTTTCTCACATAAGTCGCATGCAGGCCTACTGCATGGTCCTTTAGCCAGCCGCTGAGGTGCTTTGGAACAAAGAGCGGTGGCGTAAGTCTACTATTGTGCACCTTCCGTATTGAGACGATGGAATGACGGAAAGTGCTGAGCCTCATTGTTGGGGAGGAGTAACTTTGAATCATTTGTTTAAAGTTGGTGACTAGAGGAGGACGCGGTGGTGGAAATTTGATCGATAATCCCTTCGCACCCGCAGCGCTAGACTGCACCGCTCCGATGCTAACCACCACGCACGCACGCAGGTCGCGTTGTATACGCATGCAGTGACGGTCAATCACGCCGAGTGACGCGGCAAAAGAGTATTGCCGCTGCATGCTGATCGGTGGGGACGAACGGGTTGCGCTGGCGGAAATACGCATATTGGGGATCATTAGAAGCGATCATTGCTTCTAGATGTCGGAAGCTAGAGGATCCGCGCTTAAGAGACAGCCACTGGTGTGGGGAGCATACGACGCGAGTAGTCGCATTGCAGACGCCGTACTGCTTCAGCGATAATGTACTGCGCGAGAACCGATGAGGCATGATGCGAACCATGCGAGAACGCGTGCTGTTGTGAGATGTCGGAAGTATTTCAAAAGCTGGCGGTTCTATGGAATGTAGTGCGATGCGATAAGATAGCGATGCAGTGTACTATTACATTAAAGTCGTAAAGAGTGTACCAGTGGGTATCTTGATCGTCTCCTCGTGGACATCCCAAAAGAAAGGTCGAACACTATCTACGTGTTGCAATAATCCCAAAAGACTGGCCAAGAGGCGAACGTTGCAACACACGACATATCGAAATTGTAAAGGAACAAAAGACCCGAAAGTGTAGAGTCACGGAAGTGTGCGAAATCAAAAGTTCTGTCGTTCATGATGGAGACATGGGCCGACTTTGGCCGTCTACACTTCTCGCCCAGCGCTCTAGCTCTTCGGGTGTTGGCTGCGAGACTGCTGTACTATCGCTTTGAATGGTTGTGTCGCTCAGTCCTCTGGTGTGTGACGGCCGTCGTTCGATTGCCGCCTCTTCCGCATCGTTGTCCGCTTCGGGTTGTGCGCCTGCCTTTGCTTTGGTAATCTCTTCAGCAGTAACTGGCGCTCCAGGGTCCACTGATGATCTTGTGGCTTCGCTATCTGGTCCCGCTTCAGGCGCCTTCTTTGCTAGTACTTCATCGATATTGGTCGAAAGTGAGTTGTCACTTGGACTTCGGCTGTGCGGAGGTTTCTGAACTGGCTTCATGTCTGAGCTTTTACTAGGCATTGAGCTGATCGTATCTCCGCCTGGGAGTTCTGCAAGAGGTACACTATACCTGCCATTGGAGAAGTAATCGGGTGAATTGCGACCATCTGGCGGAGGGCTGTAAAGCTCAGCGGGGGTGCTCTCCGGAGACATTTCGCTGATGGGTGGGTAGGATTTGTGATCAACACTGTAGTAGCCTGCCGCAGGGTCTTTGGGTGAATGAGGAGCTTCAGAGCCAGTGAGCTCTGAGACACGACGATATTTGATCTCAGTACCAGCAAAGGTTGTGTCAATCTCAGACGGCTTTTCGGTGTTTTCTTCGGGTTCCTTTGCCGTCCAGCGCTTCTTCCTCCATAGAAGGTAAGCACCGATTGCGACAATAATGAAAGCGCCAACGATGCCAACAACAATTCCTGCGATTGCGCCTGCCGATAGCCCACCTCCAGACCCGGACCCTGGTGTTTCTGGTAGGCCAGTATAAGACCTATCGAATATAGTGACCAGGCTCGGACTCGGCATCGGATCAGAGAATGTGGCTGGAGCGACCGTGAAATTCTGACGTTCGTAGTCGACCACAATGTACGCTTCCTGTAAAAATGTGCGCCCCAGTACAAATCGTCCATTTTGGGATCGCTTTATGGGAAGGTAACGGGTCGCGTTAAGGTAGAGTGGAAAGCTGGCTTGCTGATCCAGTGCCGAGTATGGTAGTTCGATGTCCGCAAAGTCTGCGCTGTCGGTATCAGCACTGGCGCTGATCTTGAATGATACAGTCGGGTTCAGTCGTAGATTCTGCTGGCGCGCTGTATCGTTGACAGTATACATTTGGGTCTGATTGTCGAAGGTCAGACCGAATTTGATGATGAATTCGTCGCAGACATCATCAGGCAGGATGAGGTATGGTAATGTAGAGTCAATGGTCGCAGGAAACGCTCCAGTAGTAAGAGAAGCCGTGTTGGTTTCGGCGTCCTGATCTGGCTTCCAGAGTATGCCAATGACGCCAACAGCAAGCGTGTTGTTCTGCCGGCTAGGCATACTGATCGAGATACCTTGTTCGGACAGTCGTGCTTTATCGTAACCTCCCAGTACTAAACTTCCTGTGACCCCATTGTCGTTGTTGCCTACATGTCTTAGCATCCGAATTTGCTAGGTTCATTTCTCACCGAGGTGGTAACTCTGGTACCCCCCCAATGATGTACTTACGATAATAAGCACCAGCCGTGTATCCAAACGACCGACTGGCAATTTTGTGTGCGCTTCCCCACATGTTGTCCAAGAAGTTCGGTTTGAGTGCGCCGGGGGGTCCGGTAGATCCGACAGCGAGCCCAAGGGAACCCATGTAGAAGTTTGTAACGGTATACTTCACGACATACTGCTCGGTCAAAATGAAGCTCTGTGGTGAGCTCTCACCCAGACCCACATGATCCACACCCCAAACTGCGGCTGGCTCTTCTGCCTGTAAAGTGTCGTTGTACCACTCCGGTACTGGAATTGTGTAGATTCCTGCGTTCTGCCATTGTGGAGATTCATCATCATCGAAGCCTAAAGATTGAAGGCCTTCGTATGACAGAATACCTCGACTCGCTGCACACTCTTCGGGGCTGGGCACGTAACACCAGTCGGTCTGTTGCGGTACGAGGGTGGCTGGCGAGGAAGTGGATATGAGCACTCTGAAGTTCTGGCCGTTACTGTTGTTCTTGCCGTCGTCGCCAATGTTGATGGAGAACGTGGACCATCTCCCGTCATTTCCTTCGTACTGCCCACTGGGAACCAGAACATAAGGCGTGGGCGGCAGCTGGATTGGCTCGGCACGTTTCTTGGAAAACATAGTCGCAACTTGACCACGGCGCATGGCAGCCGAAGTGAAGGGTCATCAGTTGATAAGAGGAGGCTACAGATAAGAAGAGGCACAAGTCATCGAAAACACCAACACCTTGTCAGCTACCGCAACCACTTAGCGTAGGTCAGCTGGTTGTGCCGGACTGGCATTGAGCCGCGACTTGCGTGGGCGATGCGCATCAGCGCTCCATGGACGACAGTCGCAAGGTCCTCATTGCCGTTGCTTGGATCGGTTAAACATCAATTTGTCTGGCCGTTCTAGGCGTCAAGCCCATCTGCTTGTTGTGGGTGTATTGCGCCCGTGCCTCAGGCGGGGTAGAGGCACAGCATCGCCAGGGCACCCTGAGGTTGCATATTGCATGTGGATGAGCCGGCATATGACTGGACGTGGCAATACCGGTGAAAGGGCACAGGTTGTGTGGTTGCCACCGGCCTTCCCATTGGGAGGAGACTGGGCGGAGAAGGATCGCGAAGCATTCAATCGAGAGTCTGGATGGCAATCGTTGTTGACCAGGGCCGCAGATAGGCTGCATGCTGAGGTGGCTGGTTAGGCAGACCTCGAGGGAAGCCTTGACGGCCCGCGGACAGGTGGAGCTTCACTGGCTGGCGCGCTCGATCGCCTTACTCAGCGGAAGCCAACGGCCCAATCGCTCGAGCCGCCACCCCACTTGCCCACACAGCACGCACATCAGTTCTCACGTGCATGCACCTCTCACACGTTGCAACACACAATCACTCTTGTTGTCACCCTGCGCGACCCACCCTTGAAGAGACACGCTCGTACGGATTCGGGAATTAGAGTCGTGTAGCCAGTGCGAGTATGGCGCTCGGCACCAGCGGACCTGTGCAAGGAGCGCCCTTCTGCTCCGAGCTTCGCTCCTCATTTTCGGCCCCCAGAATGCCATCCTCATCGGATCCCGTCTGGCGCCAAAAGCTATCGCTAGTGATGATGGGCTGCAGGCCATTACTCTGTGCAAGGTAACGAGCTAACTTTATGCGGCCTCAGAAGTAACCATGTCAGCAACCGCCATGGATGCGATTCTCTACTTGTCTTCAGGCCTCTGGGTTGGATAATATCCCGCGTCACTTGCATCTGTCCGGCCTTTCTCATCATGCGGATTGAATGCGACACCACGTCTTGGAAGTCTACTAGGTCTCACTGCGACCCTGGCTTCTGTGGCGGCCTGTCGCCGTTGAGCTGTGCCGGTCGTATTGCTTGAAGAAGGTCGAGGCAATCTGAGTATACTTCAATACTGCGACCAAGCCCGGGCGTTCGTCATTCGGCAGGCGGTCAGGTAGATCTATGCCTTCGGCTTGGTTGTTCTGCTTCCGGCCTGATGTTTACATACCCTGGCACACAGGATTACTGGCCAAGCTTGGCTGATGCCAGCCTCGCCAAAGGATTTGTTCCCAGCGTCATATGCAGGTCGGCAGCTAGCTTCGTCATCGTCTTATAGTTATCCGTTCCTGCTTGCTTCCTTCCCTCTTTCGAGCCTCCAGCCCATCTTTCGTCGCAAGGTATGTGATGCCCCCATTGGTACCCTACATAGTCGCTCCTGATCCTCCCCTTACTTCAATCCGCACCTTGCCTAGTGCCGCGCTTGACACTGTATGGTACTTTCTCAGTCAAGATAGCTTTTTGGTCACTTCAAGCATATCGCATCACGTGTCTAACCTTTTCGTCCAGCTCCAAGCCGTGTGCCACTCGTTCAGCCGGCGTAGCAGTCTTTCGCTTCAAGATGCGCAATCATTGGCCCCTTCTGCTGGCTTTTACAAGCATAGCTGTCGCGCAAGGTGGTGGTTATGGTGATAACAATACTTCACTGCCTGCATACGACACCTCACCCACAGACGCGTATCCGACCGCGTATCCAACAGATGCCTATCCCACTTACACAACAGAGGAAACCACCTCAACGGAGGAAGCAACCACGTCTGGTGGATACGCGCCTCCTCCCCCTCCTCCTCCACCATCAAAGCCACCACCACCTCCGCCACCTCCATCGCATCCACCACCACCTCCTGGACCACCACCTCCAAAGACCGAAACAGAGACGGAAACGAAAACAGTCACTGTCACGTCTTCTGAATATTGCGCCGTCCCGCCTCCCCTAACTGTGACCCATACGAAGAACGTCACTGTCACAGAGGTATGGCCATTCCTAAGATACTTCTGACCATTGCTGACTATCAAAGACTGAGCACAAAACTGAGACTGAGCACGAAACGGTTACTTCGTCCGAGTACTGCTCTGTTCCGCAGCCCGTTACTGTGACTCATGTCAACAATTCTACCATTACAAAGACTGATTATGATACTGTGACCGGGCCTACAACAACCGTCAACAACACAATCACAGAATATACAACGAAGACCATAATCTCAACGGTAGTGACTCTCGTACCAACTACCGATCTCATCACGACCACGGCGACGACAACCGACATCACTACCCAAACTGACGTTTCTACGACGGTCAGCATCTCAACATCGACCTATATCTCGGTTACCACCTACACCACTACGAACTATGAGACTATTACTGAAACATGTAAGTCATACATCCACACCATGCAATCTTTTCGCCTTGCTTCTTTTGATATCTGTCACGTCTTCGAGCATCGCGTTCCTCCTTCTGTTTGTTCCGGAGCGGTGTACTACAGACATGCTGATTGCTAAACAGTGCCTGGAACTACATCTGTCAGGACCGAGACGGTGGTTTCGACAACAACAGAAACGCTTACTCTTACCGACCTCATTCCTGTGACAACGACCGTCCCTGGACCGACCGTCTCTGTTCCAGGTCCTACTCAGACTACAGTGGAAACCGTCTCGGTTCCCGGACCCATTCAGACTTCGGTTCAGACAGTGTCGGTCCCTGGTCCAATTGAGACTATCATCAGCTTCACGCCAACAACGACAACAGAAGTTATCAGCGTGACCACAACGTCTCTGACGACGAGCGTGTCTACATCCGTGTCAACTTCAACGTCAACACAATTCATTGTATCAACCCTGACCCTGTCTGGCACTACGAGTGTTACTACTGAAACCGTCTTTTCCGAGATATTCATCACGACTACGTTTACGGAAACTCTTCCACAGACTGTTGTCGTGACATCGGATCGTACGATAGAGACCACTGTTCCGGTCACCATTCCGGTTACCATTCCAGGCCCCACAGAGACAGTTGAGGAGACAGTCACAGAAGTATCTACGCAGCTTAGCACTCTGACTCTACCACCCCAGGTCACCACAACTACGACGACGTTAGAAGGCGAGACTTCAACAATCACAACTCAAATTCCGCCTAGTACTGTGGTTTCAACGATCGTATCGACTCTAACTTTCCCGCAAGCCACGGTGACTTCTGTCAGCATATCGCCAGCAGAGACCGTTGTAGAGACCTTTACACAGCCAGGCCAAGTTACCACCACTACTTTAACGCTTCCCGGAGTCTCCTCAACGGTCACAACGCAGCTCCCCGCAAGTACGGTACTTTCCACTATCACTCTACCTGGCGAACTTACGACTACCACTGTTCAACTTCCCGGCACTACGTCCGTGATAACTTCCCAGCTGCCAGCGAGCACCGTAGTTTCTACACTCACTCTACCTGGTGAAGTCGTCACTTCTACCATCCAGCTTCCTGCAGAAACCTCGGTTGTGACTAGTCAGCTACCGGCTAGTACTATCCTTTCGACGGTGACGCTACCTGCGGTCACTTCCACAATAGTCACCCAGTTGCCGGGCAGCGTTACGACAAGTACTGTACTGTCGACTGTCACATTACCAGGATCGACAGTGTTGAGCACGATTTCTCTTCCTGGCTCCACCTCGGTAGCTACCGTGACTTTGCCTGCAACGACGTCCATATCTACTGTTCTTATCACTCAGTCCTTCGTCACCACCCAGGTCCAGCCTACTACCATTGTGGAAACATTGACACCAAGTCCATCTTCCACGACACCTGCATCAATCTCCTGCTCTAGCGAGTGCCAGATTGACGTTACCGCGACCAAATTAGAGTACCCTGGGGTGATTGTGACCGAAACTGTAACGGTACCAACAGCCACGCTCACCATCTACACGGATATCCTGAATAGTGCCGTCAGCTCATCACTCGCCATCAACGCACTACCGTCTCAAGCGCCGCCGTCATTCACATGGGATTATTCAGGCGTGCCACTGACGTATCCTACGACGTACCTAGCCTACGAGACTTTTAGCCATCTGGAGGTCGAGGCGGTGGGTACGGCTTGTGTGATTGATACAGAAACCCTTGCCTTGTCGTCTCCTACACTCTATTCGTCTCTCATTGTACCTCTCGACTCCGTCCCCAATACAGCCTTCGTGGCGCCCACGGTGGTCGACTTCCTTAACAGCCAGCCAACCGTCATTGCCCAGCTTGGCCAGTCCATTGGACCAAGCGCATGTGACCCAGCCAGTGGGGGTACAACGGACGCCAGTCAATCTTTCGTGGGAAGTAACACGTATGTCTTAACACAAGCAGCCTTAACTACAACATCAATATACCTCCCGACAGCGCAGTCCGTCGTTCTTCCGTCTGAACCTCCACCTTCGACGAGCGCAGTACCAACGACCACCGCTGCTCCTCCAAGCTCGCCGCCGCCACCTCCTCCACCGACCTCAAGTAGGCCTCCCCCTCCACCTTTTTCTTCTCGTGCAATCCCAGCCCCTAGCAGCTCGCGACCTCCTCCGCCGCCACCCTCTAGCAGCGCTTCACCTCCACCACCGCCGCCAAGCAGTACTCAAGTTCCACCTCCATCTTCGAGCCCGGCTCCACCTCCAACTAGTGCGGCACCTGCACCGTCTAGCACCGTCCTTCCGTCTTCCAGCGCTGCACCACCACCGACAAGTATCGCGCCTCCATCAAGCAGTCCTGCTGACTCCGCGTCTGAAGGTCCATCGCCGTCCGCTCCTCCTCCTGAATCATCCGTGGTTCCGGAGCCCTCGACCGTTCCCGAGCCTTCTTCCTCACTGGAAGCACCCTCGTCTGCACCTCCTTCCTCGTCGATCATTGTATCGAGCCTGACCTCGACGCGCTCTACTACTACCTCAGAAGACATGTCGTCTGCCCCAGAGCCGAGCCCAAGCTCGACTTCCGAGTTCGACGGAGGCGCCGCCGCACTTCCAACAGGCCATATCGCGGGCCTGTTGATTGGAGCAGCGGGTCTTGGATTGGGACTGTTCTAATCGCGTAATGTGGAAGAGGAGATAGCGTATAATTTTCAATGTCTGATGTTTAATGCACTAATGCATGATAATGGGATGATGCACTTGTCTACGGAATGTGCAGGATGTAATGCTAGGTCTAATGCAGAATGCTCTGAGTCCAAACTTGACGGCATGTGAATTGATTTTTAGTGGGCGCTCGACACAACACTCTGTGCAATACAGAGTTCATCTTCGTGCCATTGTTTATCAGCCCAGCCGGTTCAAGGTTGTGCCTGCGCAACCGTCCGATCACGGGCTCGCGGCGACTGCCCCACTTCGCTCCCGCCTTCCCACTGTCAACCAAGCAACCTTATCTCAGCCTTGCCTCAATTGTGACCATCACGGCACAAGCAATATAATACCCAAGCCTCCTCACCTCGAGATTACTCAACCTTCTCCACCATCGCAGCAGTACGACAAAGTGCATGCACAAGCTCGACGTCCAAGCCAAGCTTTTCCTGTTCAGCTGAACTGTTGAGCGCCATGGATAACGCCACCAGATGCGGACATGGGCCGATAACCACCCATTTTCCGGATGCGTAAAGGACGGTCGCCGTTGCATGCGAGGCGGGCCGCGTGGTGTCGCCGGATGGGGAAGTACCGCCGATGCGACTGCTTGCGGGCTTGGGGGTGTGCCCAGCGTTGGCGGTACGCGATGGGCGTTTGGTCAAGAGGAATGTGTATCGTCAAGTGCGGTAAAAGTAATCATGATGCACTTAGGCTGATGCATGGTACTATCTAGGTCTTACAGGCATGTCTTGGCGGTACGTTTGCTTACTGATATTCATCTAGTCAAGTTCACTCGGGTTAGAGATACATCGTTTGTGTAGGTTCTGCTGTTGACGAGCAATACAACTCTAGCTCACCAAGGGAAGAATTTGACATCCCTGATACTACATCAATGTTAGGTTGTCTACTTTGTATGTCTTCATCTCAACGTAGGCCGCAGACCTGTTCAGCGCCTTCCTTGTACACGGTGCCCTGGTCGTTGTACCCCGCCAATCATGCCGCCAAGGAACGGCCCACATGAATGTCGCTTCCACCTTGCCGTCCACTCCATTGAGCAAACATCTGACTCCACTGACATCTAATTCAATGACCGAAGCGGGACATGTTCCTACCATATGGCACCACGATGGCACGGAGCGAGGCGCGCTTCTCGCAGCTTCACCGACGTCGATGATCCAGAGGACAAGATATCGTCGCGATTGAGCGCTGGCAAGACGTTCTCCCACGAACCGAGCAGTGTTAGCGTAGGAATACGACATAATTAGATTATCTCAGCAATTTCACATTCTCTGCTCTAATCTTCTGGCCTTGACGTACAGTTCGGGATGCACCTACATATATCCATACAGCGTGTATCCCGGGAACGGCTCGGCTGCTCGTCAGAGTGTCCGCCCGCCACCCGTCCCAACCTCCCGAGAACCAATACCTACACATCAACTACAATCATCGAATGTTTGCTCCAAACCCAAAGGTTTCAATTGGCTAGTCAAATCTGACTCCTAATCACACCCTCATCCTTTTAAACTACACCCATTCCACCCTTACATCCTTGCTCCGTACCTGCATGAACATGCACATCGCATTCCCACTACGCATTGCGGCTCTGCTCGCCCTGCCTTTTGTTTCCGCTCAAGATGATGCAAGCGCCTCAGTAATAGCCCGCAATGCGAACACCAGCTGCCCCGATATATCCCCTGGGCCAGTTAGTTTTAGCGATGTAGCAGGTCTTTTCACGCTTCAAGCCCACCCAGACCCAGTCGCAACAGAATCTATCCGTCAGACGCTATCACTCTACGCACTCGCCATAGACGGCCGCAACTACGACATCCTCCGCAAAGTCTTCACGGTCGATGCCCGCGCCAACTACTCCGATCCCATTGGCGTATTGAACGGCGTCCAAGCCATCATCGACAACCTGGCACCCGGTCTGAGCACTTTCGTATCTACTCAGCACCACCTCGGTACGCAAATGATCCATATTTGCGGTTCTACAAGCGCTGTGTCTGTTACGTACTTCCAGGCTACGCACTACTTTACGCCGTATACTGGCGTTCAGAACCCCGTGGACAATAGTAAGGTTTTGATTGATAAGGCTCAGTATCAGGATACGTGGGCGAAGCAGAAGGATGGGAGCTGGAAGATTGTTAACCGTAATTTGGTGCGGATGGTGAGTTTTGCAATATCTATGTTTGTGGCGATTCCGCTTTTGCTGACATTGTATGGAATAGGGTCCTGCTACATTAGACGGCGGCTTTCCGACTTCGTGATCTGTAATAGAAAGATAGTCTTGTACGTTCGAAAAGTAGATTCGCCTCAAATCGGGGTAAGCGGCTTTATACTACACGTGAGTATTTGAAGACTAGATATCCAACCTCTTATGCATATCTCTCCAGTACTTCCGTAATCTTTTCCCGCACTCCCTGCTTGCCCTCGTACTTCTCCAAAAGTTTAGCAACAACATCCTCCCTCTTGTTTCCGCCAGCTTCCCTCAAGATTTCTGATTCGCGAGGAAGTCCGATCCACGCGTGCGCGTACTCGCGGTAGTCCTTTTCGCTGATGAGGGGCAATGGCCCTTCGCCACTGTCTTGGAAGAAAGCATCAACGTCGCGGTTCTTGACGTCATCTAGGGTATTGGGTGTCCAGTTTGGTCGCTCCTTTTTGCGCTCTACGAGACGTGCGGTTACGCCCTCGACGAAATCGGGATGGGCCATGAAGCGGGAGGCGATGTCATATTCCTTTTGGAAGGTTTGCGCGATAGACCATTGGCGGCCGACGCGCATTTGGCGGAGGGCTACGGCGACGGAGGTGGGTGACCGGCTGTGGATGGTCTGGATAGTCTTGTCGGCCCACGTCTGAATTTCTGGATCTTTGTGCCCCTTCTTGACGTCCTCAAGCGATGCCAATATGTTCTGGATGCTAGTTTGGTCCTCGTGGAAGACAGTGTCGATGACCTTGCGAAGTTCGCCGGAGATGTGCGGTCGCTCGGCGGGTAGTCCAGTGCTGAACTCTTCAATTGTAGAGTTGATGATCTTGAAGCGCTCGTCAAGCTTCATGTAGTCAGGGAATTGTAATTCGGCAAGACGCGCCTCGAGTTGCTGGAGCGTGGAGGAGTGGATGTAGTGGGTCGCGATGCCGTGGTAGAAGGCGTCGACGCCCTTGAGTTGTTCGGATGTGAGGGCGAGGTAGGTGCCGAGAGCGCCTT
>Ga0265798_10010162_pt1 | contig 11652 bp, 13 predicted proteins | sample P3T30metagenome_FD_192430 | JGI IMG/M metagenome (GOLD analysis project Ga0265798, IMG submission 192430) | Plant litter microbial communities from East Loma Ridge, Irvine, California - P3 T30 | ecosystem: Environmental > Terrestrial > Plant litter > Unclassified | place: USA: California... | reverse complement strand
CCCCCGACGACCGATCCGAGGAGCGATCCGACATCCCTGAGCCCGTCACCCCCGAGCCCGAGGCCGGCACCGCCGGCACCGCCGACACCGGCGCCGCCGCTGCCGCCGTTGCCGGCCCCGACCCCGCCGCCGGCGAGGCAGACGCACCCGGCGCTGCCCGCCCGGCCCCGCGCCTCCTCGGCTCCCGGCCCGTGGCCGCCCTGCGCCGCCACCCCCGCTGGGTGCTGGCGGCGCTCGCCCTGCTCGTCGTCGCGGCCCTCGTCGTCACGGCGACGGTCGTGCGCGACCAGCGCCGGCACCCCGCGCCGGAGCACCGCGCCGGGCCGACCGCCGGCCTGCACATCGGCCCCGTCGACGAGTGGATGAACGACGTGCAGCGCCCCGTCCGCCTCGGCGGCCTCTGGCACGTCTGGGCGCTGGTCAACGCCGACCACCCCGACGGCAACGGCACCTCCTGGCGCCACTGGACCTCGGACGACCTCGTCACCTGGCACGACCAGGGCATCGCGATCGAGAAGTACACGACCGCGCTCGGCGACGTCGAGTCGGGCAGCGTCGTCGTCGACACGGCGGACACGAGCGGGCTCGGCGCGGGCGCCGTCGTCGCGATCGTGACGCAGCAGGCCGACGGCGTGCAGCGCCAGTCGCTCTACGCCTCGACCGACGGCGGCTACCACTTCGAGCCGGTCGACGGGGGCCCCGTGCTCGACAACCCGGGCGGCCGCGACTTCCGCGACCCGAAGGTGATCTGGGACGACGCCCGCGGACGCTGGGTGATGGTGCTCGCCGAGGGGCAGCGCGTCGGCATCTACACCTCGCCCGACCTGCGGCGGTGGACCTACCGCTCCGACGTCGTGCGCGACGACCTCGGCACGCTCGAGTGCCCCGACCTCTTCCCGATGACGACGCCGGACGACCCCGGCACCGTGCACTGGGTGCTCGGCGCGAGCGCGAACGGCGCCGCCCAGGGGCGCAGCACGGGGTACGCGTACTGGGTCGGCGACTTCGACGGCGAGCGCTTCACGACGACCGACGACGAACCGCGCTGGCTCGACCACGGCAGCGACTACTACGCGGGCGTGACCTGGGGCGCGGAGCCGGAGTCGTCGGGCGGCGCCGCCTCCCCGGACACCGGCAGCGCGGACAGCGGCAGCGGCACCGCCGGCAGCACCGCCACCGGCGCCGCAGCCGCCCCGGCCGAGCGGTACGCGATGGGCTGGGTGAGCAACTGGGCCTACGCCGGGCAGCTGCCGCAGTCCGACGGCGGCTCCGGCGGGGTGCAGTCGCTCGTGCGCACGCTGCAGCTCGTGCCGAGCGAGGGCGAGGGCGAGGGCGACACCGGCGGCGGCAGCGGCAGCACCGGCAGCGGCGGCACCGGCTTCGAGCTCCGCTCCTCCCTGCTCGACGCGCTCGGCGACCGCGAGACCACCCGGCAGCCCCTGGGCGACGGGCGCGAGGGCCGCGTCGACGCCGACGCCGACCTCGGCACGCTCCCGAGCGGCCCCTCCCGCGTCCGCGTCACCCTCACGCCCGACCCCGACGACCCCGCCCGCGAGACGCGCCTGCGCCTGGCCTCGCCGGACGGCGGCACGGTGACCGTCGGCGTCGACCGGGAGCGCGGCCAGGCCTTCGTCGTGCGCGACGACGACGCGGGCGCGATGCCCGACGAGTACCGCCGCCCCGCGACGGCCCCGCTGCCGGGCGTCGCCCCGGGCGACCCGGTCGCCCTCGACCTCGTGGTCGACGAGCGCACCCTCGAGGTGGTCGTCGACGACGGCGCCGCGGTGCTCACCACGGCGACCGTCGGCAGGCTCCCGGGGGCCGCGGTCTCGGTCGAGCCGGTCGGCGGCGCGACGGGGCTGAGCGAGGCGAGCGTGGCCCGGCTGCGCGACTAGCGTGACGGAGGTGACCCGCGCCTCCTCCGCTCCCGCCGGGGCACCGCGCTACCTCGGCGTCGACCTCGCGTGGCGCGACTCGACGCCGTCCCGCCCCGCGAACGAGACCGGCCTGGCGGTGCTCTCGGCCGACGGCACGGTGCTCGACGCCGGGTGGGCCCGGGGCGTCGACGCCGTCGAGGAGTGGGTGCACCGCTGGGCGACGCCCGGCTCGTCGGTCGCGATCGACGCCCCCGTGCTGGTGCCGAACGCGACGGGCATGCGGGCGAGCGAGCGCGAGGTCGGCCGCTCGTACGGCCGCTGGCACGTCGCCGCGAACGCGAGCAGCGCCTCCCTCGCCTGGCTCGCCGGACGCGACCTCGGCGAGCGCCTCGACCGTGCCGGGCTCGTGCTCGACGACGGCGTCGCGCCCGTGCCGCAGGGCGTCTCCAGCTACTTCGAGTGCTACCCCTACACGACCCTCGTGGGCGTCGAGGAGCTCGGCTACGACGAGCGTCGGCCCCGCTACAAGCGGCCCGACACGACCCTCCCGACGGAGGCGCGGCGCGAGTCCCGGGCAGCGGCCTGCGACGACCTGCTGCAGCGTCTCGACCGCCTCGGGGCCGCCGCCCCGGCCCTGCAGCTGCGCTCGCACCCGGTGTCGCGCCTCCTGCTCGACGAGCCGTCGCCGCTCGTCGACCGCGCGTACAAGCACCGGGAGGACCTGCTCGACGCGCTCGTCTGCGCCTGGACGGCGTCGCTCCGCGCGCAGGCGCCGGCCCGGCTGCAGGTGCTCGGGCACGGGACGGAGCCCGACGAGCGGGGGCGGCGGGCCACGATCCTCGCCCCGTGCCGCGACGGGCGGCTCGCGCAGCGCCGGGAGCCGGCCCCGGCGCCGCTCGTCGGGCACCCGGCGGCCCCCGCAGCCGTCGCGGCCCCCGCGGCCGTCGCTGCACCCACGGCCGTCGACGCCCCGCCCGTCGCCCCGGCGACGCCCGGCTCTGGCACGCTGGGGCGATGACCGCTGCCCGCTCCGTGACCGTCCGGCCCACGACCGCCGACGACTGGCGCGAGGTGCGCGCCCTGCGGCTCGAGATGCTGGCCGACACCCCCCTCGCGTTCGGCGAGACGCTCGCCGCGGCCGAGACCGTCGACGAGGCCGGCTGGCGGATGCGCGGGGCGCGCGGCGCGACCGCCACCGGCGTCTTCCTGGCCGCGGTCGACGACGCCTCGGGCACCTGGGTCGGCACGATGGGCGGCTACCTGCACGCCCCCGGGCAGCCGATGCTCGTCGGCGTCTACGTCGCGCCCTCCCACCGCGGAGCCGGCACCGGCGTGGCCGACGCCCTGCTCGACGGGGTCGTCGAGTGGGCCCGGGGCCACGGCACCGCGCTCGCCCTGCACGTGCACGCCGAGAACCCCCGGGCCATCGCCTTCTACCGGCGCCGCGGCTTCGAGCCGACCGGCGTGACGCTGCCCTACGCGCTCGACCCGAGCGCTCTCGAGCTCGAGCTGAGCCTGCCGCTACAGTGAGGCCGACGCCCGGTGGGGGCGCTCGCCACGACGGGGGACGACACATGGCCGAGAGCAGCTACGACTACTTCTTCGGCGGACCGCACGACGCGGCCCGCCACCTGATCGACGCGACGGTGCAGGCCCAGGGCTACACGCTCGAGCAGATGCCGAACGGCTCGGTCAAGGCCGTGCGCGGCAGCCTCGCCAAGACCCTGCTGCTCGGCGGCCTCGCGGGGCGCGGGTTCCACGTCGTGCTGTGGCTGTCGTACTTCGTCGACGACCAGGGCCGCCTCGTCGTGCGCCTCTCGCGCGACCTCGGCACCGCGGCCGTCAAGGGCGGCGCGATCGGCGCCTCCAAGGCCCACGCGGCGTTCGTCGACGTCGCCACGGCGCTCGGCCACGCGGCCTCCGCGGGCTCGGGCGGCGCCGTGGGCGGGCCCCTCCAGGGCACCACGCCCGCCTGAGGAGGCGCGGGTCGGCGGAGCAGCGCTCGCTAGCCGACCACGCCGTCGACGTACGACCAGCGCCGCTCGCGCCCGTCGCGCACGAACCGGCTGACCTCGTGCAGCACCTCGGCGCCCTCGGCCGTGCGGCAGCGCGCCTCGAACTCGACGACCCCGGTCGCGTCGTCCGGCCCGCCCGCCCGCGTGCCGAGGATCTCGAGCCGGAACCAGCGCGTCCCCGCGTCGAGCCCGAGCGCGGCGGGCCGCGTCGTCGGGTGCCAGGTCGCCAGCAGGTACGCCTCGTCGAGCACCGCGAACGCCGAGTAGCGGCTGCGCATGAGGCGCTCGGCCGTCGGGGCGGCGAGCTCGCCGCGGTGCAGCGGGCCGCAGCAGGCGCCGTAGGTCTCGCCGCTCAGGCAGGGGCAGCGGGTCGCGTCGTCCATCCGACCATCCTCCCCCGTCCCGGGGCTCCCCGAAGGGGGAGTCGCCCGGAGGGGCCCGGTGCTGTCACGCTGACGCCATGACCCCCAGCGCCGACGGGGCCGTGCGCCCCGTGCACGAGCCCGCCCTCGTGTTCGCGCACGTGCGCGCCCGGCTCGACGGCGCCGAGCCCCTCGACGACGACGGCCGGCACCCCGGCGCGCTCGCCCGGCGCTCGCACCTCCCCCGCCTGTCGGCGGCCAAGACGGCCCGGGTGCTCGCCGCGAACGGCTTCCGCACCGACGCCGGCGACATCGTGCTGGCCGCCGACCTGCGGCGCGACGGCACGCTGTTCACCGACTTCACCGGCACGGTGCTGCTCGAGTCGCTGGCGCTCGGCCGCCGCTTCTACGGCCTCTGGGTCGAGCCGACCAACGCCTCCCCCGAGCAGTGGACCGCCGTCACGACCATGTTCGAGCAGCTCGGCCGCGAGCTCGACGCCCGCCTCTGCCCCGTGGACGAGCTCGCCCCGTAGCGCGCCGCCGCCGCGCCCGGCCGGCGACCCCGCCGACCGGCGACCCCGCCGGCCGGCGCGCGCGCCACGCGGCCGCAGTACGCTCGCGCACATGCACGCCCTCCCCGCCGGCGCCCTCCGCCTCGTCCACCTCAGCGACACCCACCTCACGGGCGACCGCAGCCTGCACCAGGGCGTGGTCGACACCGTGGCCGCGCTCGACCGTGTGCTCGTCGAGGCCGACCGGGTCGAGCGGGTGCGGCTGCTCGTGGGGTCGGGCGACCTGTCGGACGACGGGAGCCGCGCCTCCTACGAGCTCCTCCGCGAGCGGGTCGGGCCGTGGGCGGCCCGCCGCGGCGCCGCCGTCGTGCTCGCGCCCGGCAACCACGACCTGCGCGAGGGCTTCGGCGCCGTGCTCGGCGACGGCCACGGCGGCGACGCCCCCGCGTCGCCCGCGGTGCCGGTCGACGGCGTCAGCGACGTCGACGGCTGGCGCGTGGTCACCCTCGACAGCTCCGTGCCCGGCGCCGGGTACGGCCTGCTGCGCCCCGCCCAGCTCGCGTGGCTGCGCGACCTGCTCGCGACGCCGGCCGAGCGCGGGACCGTGCTCGTGCTGCACCACCCGCCCGTGGCCGCCCCGACCACGCTCCACGAGGCGCTCGCGCTGCAGGACCCGGAGGCGCTGGCCGACGTCGTCGAGGGCAGCGACGTCCGCGTCGTCCTGGCCGGGCACTACCACCACCACGTCGTCGGGTCGCTGGCCGGGGTGCCGGTGCTCGTCGCCCCCGGCGTGACGAACGAGAACGACGTGGCCGCGCCGCACGGCACCGAGCGGGCCGTGCGCGGGTCGGCGTTCCTCGTGGTCGACGTGCTGCCCGCGGGCGACGTGCGCTCGACCGTGGTGCGCGCCCACGCCGCGGGCGACGGCGACGAGGTCTTCGTGCTCGACGAGGAGGCGGTGCTCCGGATCGCCGCCGAGGCCGGTCCCGCAGCCGCCGCCTCCTAGCTCCCCGGCCCCGCCCGCGAGGGCACGCCGTCCGGGGCACGCGACGCGGCTGCGCCCAGGGGCCCCGGCGTACGCTCGACGCAGCACTCGGGGGCCTGCCCCGACAGGAGGAGGAGCCCCATGCGCGTGGTCGTCGTCGGAGCAACGGGCAACCTGGGCACCGCCCTGCTCACCCGGCTCCAGGCCGAGCCGGCCGTCACGGAGCTCGCCGGCGTCGCCCGCCGCGCGCCCCGCACGGCCTCCCCGCCCTACGGCGACGTCGCCTGGTTCTCGATCGACGTCGGCGACGAGGTCGCCGTGCAGCAGCTCGCCCACGCGTTCGAGGGCGCCGACGCCGTCGTGCACCTCGGCTGGGCGCTGCAGCCGAGCCACGACCGCGACGGCATGTGGCGCACCAACGTGACCGGCACCTCCCACGTGCTCGCCGCCGCCGTGCGCGCGGGCGTGCCCCACGTGCTCGCCGCGTCGTCGGTGGGCGCCTACAGCCGCGGCCCCAAGCGCCGCCGCGTCGACGAGACGTACAAGACCAAGGGCGTCCGCCGCTCGAGCTACTCCCGCCAGAAGGCCGCGAACGAGCGCGCCTTCGACGCCTTCGAGGCCGCGCACCCCGACGTGACGCTGACGCGCATGCGCCCCGGGCTCGTCTTCCAGCCGGCGGCGGCGAGCGAGATCGTCGGGCTGTTCCTCGGCCGCTGGGTGCCGACGCGCTGGATGCAGCGCCACCGCCTCCCCTTCCTCCCCCTCGCCCCTCGCTTCGTCTCGCAGGTCGTCCATGCCGACGACGTCGCCGACGCGTTCTGGCGAGCGATCGACCAGACAGCGGGAGGCGCGTTCAACCTGGCCGCGGAGCCGGTGGTCACCCCCGACCACGTCGCGCACGCCTTCGGCACCCGCGTGCTGCCCGTGCCCTACCGCGTGATGCGCGCGGCGGCGCTCGTCACCTGGCTGCTGCGGCTCCAGCCGACCGAGCCGGGCTGGCTCGACATCGCCGCGAAGATCCCCGTCATGTCGACCGACCGGGCGCGCTCGGTGCTCGGCTGGGCGCCCCGGCACACCGCCGACGCGACGCTGCGGCAGTTCGCCCGCGCGATCGCCCACCGCGAGGGGCACGAGGGCTCGCACCCGCTCAGCGGCTGAGCCGCGGCAGCGCGCGAGCCCCTCAGCGCGCGGGCCCCTCAGGGCGCGAGCGGCAGCGTGAGCGTGAGCAGCCCGTCCGCCCCGACCTCGACGCGCGCGCCGACGAAGCCGGCCACGCGCGGCAGCCCCTCGGCAGCGGGCCCGCGGTGGGCACCGACGACGACCACCTGGGCTCCGGAGGCGCGGGCGGCCTGGAGCCCCGCCTCCGCGTCCTCGGCGACGACCACGTCGCGCGGCTCCGCCCCCAGCAGCCGCGCCGCCTCGAGGTACCCGTCGGGAGCGGGCTTGCCGACCGCGACGTCCTCGCTCGCGAGCACGACGGGCAGCGCCGGCACGCCGGCCGCGGCGAGGCGCGTCCGCGCGATCTCCCGGGAGGCGCTGGTCACCAGCGCGACGCGGTCGCCCGCCACGCGGAGCAGCTCCGCGACGAACGCCGCCGCGCCCGGCACCTCGACGACGCCGTCGGGCGCCTCGCCCTCGACCGACAGCAGCTCGTCGACGTCGCGCTGCACGGCCTCGTCGCCGAGCTCGGGCCGGAACCGCCGCACGGTGTCGGCGGTCTGGCGTCCGTGCGCGAACGCGAGCAGCGCCTCCCGGTCGACGCCGTGGCGGGCCGCCCAGTCGCCCCAGATGCGCTCGACGAGGGCGGTGGAGTCGACGAGCGTGCCGTCCATGTCGAAGACGACGGCACGGCAGGTGAGGGTGGCGGTGCGGGGGTCGGTCATGCGGCCAGTCTGCCCCGCCGCGACCGGCGCCGGGGAAGCGACGTGACGAGCGCGGCCCCGATGACCACCGTCCCGGACCAGCCCGCGACGACCCCCGGCACCGGCACGACGAGGCTCACCCAGAGCAGCACCGCGAGCACGCCGAGCACGTACGCCGCACCGGCCTTGAGGTGCCGCAGCCGCGAGAGTCCCTTCGCCTCGTCGACGCGTGAGGTGAGCCGCGCGAGGAAGAGCGCGCCGATGCCCACGCCGGCCGCGGCCACCGACGCCTGCTCGAGGGCGCCCAGGCCCGTGTCGGTCGACGACAGCGTGTAGACCCCGTCGAGGATCTCGAACAGCATGAACACCGTCAGCCCCCGCTGCAGCACGACCGTCGCCGCGTAGACGTGCAGCCGCCAGGCCGCGGGCTCGGGCACCCTCAGCGCCCAGGTCGCGACGGCCCGCACGGCGAGGTACGCCGCCGCGCCGACGGCCGAGAAGACGAGCACGACGACCCGGTCGCCCGGAGGCGCGAGCCAGGTCGCGAGGCCGCTCCCGACCGCCGCCGTCGCCAGCGAGGCCGTGCGCGGGCGGGCCACGCGCGCGAGCAGCGCCTCGCCGCGGCCGAGCCAGGGGCGCCGTCGCGGAAGGCGGTCGACGTTGAACAGGTACTCCGTGAAGACGAGCCAGATGAACACTGCGCCGAAGGCGGCGAGCCCGGGCCGGGCCGCGCCCAGGTGGGAGGCGAACTCGGCCGGCTGCAGCACCGCCTCCGTCGCGGCCTCGGCGGGGCTCTCGGCGGCGGTGACGGCCACGGCGGCGGGAGGCAGCAGGAGGCGCATGGCGACCACGCCCGCCACGAGGCCCACCGAGAGGAACAGCCGTCGGGTCGGCGTGTGCAGCCGGGCCGCGATGCCCGCCATCGGCACCGACGAGTCGGCGGCCATGGCGATCTCGAGCACCACGAGGGCGACCAGCGCGACCGCCGCGGCCGGCGAGGAGAGCAGCCACGCGGCCGGCACGGCGAGCAGGGTGAGGAGGAGGGGCGGGACGAGCGGGTGGCGGGCGGCGAGTCGCACGGGGGGCTCCTTGTCGTCGACGGACGGGGAGGCGCGACGGCGGGCCAGGCCCCGCAGTCGAGCACCCGACGGTGTGCGTCTCCTCCGACGCTGCACGGCGTGCACGGTCCTCGGGGCGTGCCCCGCGCCTCCCCGGGGTCTCCCAGCCCGAGGCCCGGACGCGGCGGCGCCCGCGGCGTAGCGTCCCGGGCATGACCGACGACGATCGCTCCAAGCGCCCCGACGAAGCCACCTCGACCACCGACGACCCGACGGCCGACAGCCCGCGGAGCGACGAGACCATCCGCGAGATGCAGTCGACGGAGCCGTCCGACTCCCCGGCCGTCGACGACGACATCGACGCCGACGCGGTGAAGACGCTGCCCGGCACGGGCGGGCCCGACGACGTGGGAGAGGTCGAGGTCGACCCCGCCGACCTGAACATGTCGGGCGACTCGATCCCGGGGCACCCGAAGCCCGAGTGAGCCGGTCGCCGCGGCCGGCGCGGGCGACTCGCGCGGTCGGCCCGGCGTGGGCCGGTGCGTGGTGGCTCCCCGCAGGGCACGCCCCTGCGTGTGAAGCTCCGCATCCTGCGGGGAACCACGTGCCTGCCTCGGCAAGCACCCCCCACGTTACGTCTCCGAACTGAACGCCACCAGGGGTTGCGTACCCCGTAATGACCTGATCAGAGGCCGATTTCGCTAGAGCGACTAGCTTGGCTGTCTAGCGATCGGCAGCAGGTCCGGCCGACCGGCGCCGCGCCTCCTATGCTGACGACGTGACCGACTCCTCCGCTCCCGCGCCCGTCCTCGTGATGATCGACAAGGTGACCGCCGACGGGCCCGCCCTCGCCGGCGGCGAGACGGGGTGGCACGTGGTCGACGACGCGCACGCGCCCGTCCTCGACGTCGCCGACCTCGGCGTCACGCGCGGCGACGGCATCTTCGAGGGGCTCGGCGTGGCCGACGGCGAGATCCAGGCCCTCGAGCCGCACCTCCGGCGCCTGGCCCGCTCGGCGGCGATGCTCGACCTGCCCGAGCTCGACCTCGACGTGGTCCGCGAGGCGTGCCTCGCCTCGGCCCGCCTGCACGAGCCGGCGCCGTTCCTGCTGCAGAAGCTCGTGGTCACCCGCGGCGTCGAGGGCGGCGACGGCACCCCCACCGCGTGGGTGCGCACCGACGTCATGCCCGACCACGCGCACGAGCGCCGCGACGGCATCGCCGTGGTCGCGCTCGACCGCGGCTACCGTCACGACGTCGCGCAGACGTCGCCCTGGCTGCTGCAGGGCGCCAAGACCCTGTCGTACGCGGTCAACAAGAGCGTGCTGCGCGAGGCCGCCCGCCGCGGGGCCGACGACGTGGTCTTCGTCAGCAGCGACGGCTACGCGCTCGAGGGCCCCTCGGCGTCGCTGATCGCGCGCTTCGGCGACCGGTTCGTCACGCCGAGCACCGACCAGGGCATCCTCGAGGGCACGACCCAGGCCGCGGTCTTCGAGGCGCTCGAGGCCTGGGGGCACGAGACGGCCTACGAGCTGCTGCCGATGGAGCGCGTCCGCACGGCCGACGCGCTCTGGCTCGCGTCGAGCGGCCGCCAGATCTCGCCCGTCTCGTCGCTCGACGGGGTGCCGGTCGCGTTCGACCGCGAGTTCTCGCTGCGCCTGGCCGACGCCATGGAGGCGCGCCGCCGCTAGCCGGGGCGCTGCTGCGCGGGGCGGGCCGCGGCCCGCCCCGCGCCGCGGCCGGGGTCAGACCGCCGAGCGCGTCGTGCCGCGGCGCCCGAGGAGCACGCCGAGCGCGATCATGCCGATCGCGAGCACGAAGTGCAGCCAGTCGTCGGCCGTGTTGAGCGGCACGAAGTTGGCCTGGCTCTCCTTGTCGACGACGAGACCGTAGATCCAGAGGACGGCGTAGACGATCCCGCCGACGATCAGGTACAGGCGCGCGCTGCGCACGGCCCGGGCGAGCGCGACGCCGAGCACGCCGAACAGCAGGTGCACGATGTTGTGCAGCACCGACACCTGGAAGAGGCCGAGCAGCATGGCCCCCGAGCCGTGGCCGGCGCCGTGCAGCTGGCCCACGTCGGTGGTGAGGCCCGGGACGAACCCGGCGAGGCCCACCACCAGGAAGACGACGCCGACGACGAGCGAGGCCTTCTGCACGGGCGTCTCGGCGAAGCGGTGGCGGGCAGGGGAGGTGCGAGCGGACGTGCTCATGGGGGGGTCTCCTTCGTGATCGGTTCCGCCCCACTCCAACCCCCGTCGACCACCCGTGTCCGGGCCTTGACAGCGAGGAGGCGAGGCGTCACCATCGCGCGCCCGGCAGGGGCTATCCACGATGCGAACGTTTACGTCGCTAGCTAGTTCCTCTAGCGACACGCGTGGCACAGTTGCTCTCGACACCGATTCACGGCGGTGTCGCCCGCCCACCGGTTCCCCTCTAGGCGTCGCAGGATCGCCAGGAATGAGACGACCATGAACACCCCCACGCACTCCGCCCCCACGCACCCCGCCGCCCGTCAGCTCGCCGGCCTCACCGCCGAGCAGCTCGTGCACCACGTCCGCTCGCGCGTCGACGTCACGAGCGAGAGCTCGTACCTGCGCGACGAGCGCGTGCCCGCGGCGCGCATCCACCCCTACCCCAAGCGTCGCCGCCTGTCGTCGGAGCCCGCCGCCGCGACCCTCGCCGCGGTCCCCGCTGCCGCCGCCGAGCCGACCTACGCCGACTTCCTCCGCGTCGAGACCCGCCAGCTCGCGAGCGCGTAGCTCCCGCACCGCCGGAGGGCGGGTGCCCGAGGCCGAGCCGATCGTCGATCGGCCGTGCCCCGGGCACCCGCCCTTCGTCGTACGCGCCCTGCGGCGCGGCCCCGTCGCTCACGCGGGGCGGGACGACGGAGGCGCGGGCCCGCCCGCCGAGGTCTCCCCCGGTGGCCGACCCGCGCCTCCGGCAGCTCCTAGGAGGCGCGGCTCCGCAGCAGCGTGAAGC
>Ga0265798_10010161_pt1 | contig 11652 bp, 9 predicted proteins | sample P3T30metagenome_FD_192430 | JGI IMG/M metagenome (GOLD analysis project Ga0265798, IMG submission 192430) | Plant litter microbial communities from East Loma Ridge, Irvine, California - P3 T30 | ecosystem: Environmental > Terrestrial > Plant litter > Unclassified | place: USA: California... | reverse complement strand
GCCGGTCGCGGAACGGGATCGCCTCGAACGCGGTGACGACGTGCAGCCCGACCGGCTTGTTGAGGAACGGCACCTCGAGCTTGTTCGGGATGCCGAACCGCTGCGACCGGCCCGCGGCGAGCAGGATGAGGACGACGTCTTCAGCCGCGATCATGGAAGGCTCCGATCATCGCGGCGGCGACCGACAGCGCAATCTCCGACGGCCCGATCGCGCCGATGTCGATCCCGACGGGCGCGTCGATCCGGTCGATATTCTCACGGGTCACCCCCGCCGCGGCGAGCCGTTCGCGCCGTGCCGCATGGCTCTTGCGGCTGCCGAGCGCACCGACATAGGCGGCGTCGGTCGCCAGCGCGGCGATCAGCGCGGGGTCGTCGATCTTGATGTCGTGGCTCAGCGTCACGACCGCGGTCGACGGACCGGGGCGCAGCGCGGCGATCGCCTCGTCGGGCCAGCGGTCGTCGAGCGTGACGCCGGGAAAGCGCTCGTCGGTCAGGAAGCGTGCGCGCGGGTCGATCACCACCGTCGCGATCCCCAGCTCACGCGCGAGGCCCGCCAGCGCCTGCGCGATCTGCACCGCGCCGACGATCAGCAGGCGGCGCGGCGGATCATAGCGGTTGACGAACACCTCGCCCGTCTCCGCCGGCCGCGCATCGCTGTGCCCGGTGGCGAGGTCGGTGGTGACGGTCAGCGCATCGCCCTGGTCGCGCGCATCGGCGATCCGGTCGAACAATTCGGGGTCGAACCCCTCGGCCGAGACCGGCTGGACCATCACCGCGATCTCGCCGCCGCAGGGCAAGCCGACTTCCCACGCCGCCGCATCCGCGACGCCGTAGTTCCGCAGCTGGAACGGCGCGCCCGCGATCACATCGGCGGCGGTGGCGAGGATGTCGCTCTCGACGCATCCGCCCGACACCGATCCCTCGAACCGGCCGTCCTCATGGACGAGCATGTGGCTCCCCTTGGGGCGCGGCGCCGAGCCCCAGGTCGAGACGACCGTGGCGATCGCCATCCTCTCGCCCTTCCAGGTCTTCGCCGCGGCAATCACGCTATCGTTTTCGGCCATGTCTTCTCTCTCTTCTCGTTCCTCCGCATCGGCGTGGGAACAGACGTTACACCGCGGGCAAGCCCTCGAGCAGCTTGTCGAGCGTCATCGGGAAATCGCGCACCCGCACCCCCGTCGCATTGAAGATCGCGTTGGCGACCGCCGCGCCCGCACCCGAAATGCCGAGCTCGCCGACCCCCTTGGCGCCCGCAGGGTTCGCCGAATCATCGATCTCCTCGATGAAATAGGCCTCGAGCTGCGGAATGTCGGCGTTCACTGCGACGTGATATTCGCCGAAATCGGGGTTCACGAACGCGCCGGTGCGCGTGTCGACGACGCCCTCCTCGGTCAGCGCATAGGCGATGCCCCAGGCCATGCCGCCGATGATCTGGCTGGTCGCGGTCTTGCGGTTGAGCACGCGGCCGACGTCGAACACGCCGAGCATCCGCCGCACCCGCACCTCGCCGCTGACCGCGTTGACCGCGACCTCGACGAAATGCGCGCCGTGGCTCGCCTGGCTGGTCCGCTTGCTCTCCTTGCCGGGGCCGGTCTTGCCGGTCGCGACGATCGGCGCCCCGCGCAGCAGGTCGGCAAGCTTGACCTGCCGCCCGCCCGCGCTGACGCACCCGTCCTTGAGGCTCAGCTCCTCGGGCGCCGCGTTCATCCGGAGCGCGAGCTCGGCCAGGATGTCCTCGCACGCCAGCACCACCGCGGACACCGCGCTCCCTGCGCCGAACGACCCGCCCGACCCCGCGGTCGGCGGGAAGTCGGTATCGCCCAGCCGGACGTCCACATCCGCGACCGGCAGCCCGAGCATCTCGCCCGCGGCCTGTGCCAGGATCGTGTAGGTGCCGGTGCCGATATCGGTCATGTCGCATTCGACCGCAGCGCGGCCGTCCGCCTCGAGCCGCACGCGCGCCTGCGCCTGCACGGTGAAATTGCCGCGCAGGCTGGCCGCCATGCCGATCCCGATCAGCCATTCGCCCTCGCGCACCGATGCGGGCGCGGGGACGGCGGCGGGCCAGCCGAACCGCTCGGCCCCTTGCGTGTAGCAGTCGAGCATGCGGCGCGTGGAGAAGGGCTTGCCGCTGCCCGGATCGCAGTCGGGCTCGTTGCGGCGGCGCAGTTCTATCGGGTCGATCCCGAGCTGCACCGCGAGCTCGTCCATCGCGCATTCGACGCCGAACGTGCCGACCGCCTCGCCCGGCGCGCGGACCGCGCCGCTCGCAGGCAGGTCGACGCGGACGAGGTCGGTCCTGAACCGCCGCGATTCGCCGCGATAGAGCGGGATCGTCCCGAACGGCACGGGTTCGAGGAACGGCGCGTCGTCATTCTGCGCGGCGACGCTCTCATGCCCCATGCCCTGGATCACGCCGCGTTCGTCCGCGGCGATGCGGATGCGCTGCGTCGTGTGCGAGCGGTGGTGGACGACATAGGCGGTCTGGCGCCGCGGCAGCGCGATCTTGACCGGGCGGCCGACCGCCTCCGCGGCGATCGCGGCGAGGATCGCCTCGGGGCCGACGCCGGTCTTGCCGCCAAAGCCGCCACCGACATAGGGCGCGAGCACGCGGACCTTGTCGGCATCGATCTTGAGCACCTTGGCGATCGTCTTGCGCGCGGCGCCGATCACCTGGTTGCTCGATCGCACCGTCAGCCGGTCGCCGTCCCACCAGGCGGTGGTCGCATGCGGCTCGAGCGCGGCGGGGAAATGCACCGGCGTCGTATAGGTCGCATCGAGCGTCACGGCCGCGTCGCGCATCGCCGCATCGAGGTCGCCCATGTCGACCGGCGGCACGAAGCCGATCGCCGGTTCGGTATCGACCGGCTGCGCCTCGACATCGAACCGGTCCTCGCCCGCCTCGGTCTCGACGCGGACCAGGGCAGCCGCATCGCGCGCGATCGCCTGGTCCTCGGCGACGACCACCGCGACGGGCTGTCCGAGATGGAGGATGGTGTCGGTATCGAACCGCGGCAGCGCGCTAGAATTGGATTCGCCCGCAGGCATGCGCGGATCGCCGTGGAGCACCGCGATCACGCCGGGCATCGCCTCGGCCGCACGCGCGTCGATGCTGAGGATGCGGCCGCTGCCGACCGGCGTACCGACGATCGCGGCATAGGCGACGCGCTCGGGCGTGCCCTCATAGGCATAATCGGCAACGCCGGTGACCTTGGCCGGCCCCTCGACCCGATCGATCCCGCGCCCGAGCACCCCCTGCGTCGCCCGGTCGAGCCCGGCGGGGCGGAACGCGGCGTCCATTACATGGTCGGTCATAGGCTCGTCCTCGGGTGTGGAGGGTCTGAGATAGGAGGGGTAGGGGTGTTTGACGAGGGTGGCGGCGTGGTCTCAGCGCAACCCCGACGCAGGCCGGTGCCACGCCAGCCCGGCTCACGCGAGGCTCGCTGCCGTCCCCTCACCACCACCCCGGCGGAGGCCGGGGCCCAGTTGGTAAGGTCGTCATAACGAAGGACGATCCGCTGCCAGGAAAGTCCCCCAACTGGGCCCCGGCCTTCGCCGGGGTGGTAGTAGGGAAGGTGGCGCCCACTCCACCTGTTTCCCCGCGAAGGCGGGGATCCAGGGTCACAAGCGACACCGCCCGTGACCCCTGGGCCCCCGCCTCCGCGGGGGAACAGATCAAACCGCCGGCAATTGATCCAGCAGCTTGTCCAACGTAATCGGGAACTCGCGCACCCGGATCCCCGTCGCATTATACACAGCGTTCGCAACCGCGGCGCCCGCGCCCGAAATCCCGAGCTCGCCGATCCCCTTCGCATGGATCGGGTTCGCATGGATGTCGCGCTCGTCGACGAAGTGGACGTCCATCTGCGGCACGTCCGCATTGGCCGGCACGTGGTATTCGCCGAGATCGTGGTTCACCAGCTTGCCGGTGCGCGTGTCGTGGATCAGGTCCTCGGTCAGCGCGGTGCCGATGCCGAAGGTCATGCCGCCCAGACACTGCGACCGCGCGGTCTTCGCGTTGAGCACGCGCCCCGCCGCAAACGACCCGAGCATCCGCCGCACGCGCGTCTCGCCGGTGATGACGTTGACTGCAACCTCGGCGAAATGCGCGCCGAAGCCTGCCTGCGACGTCTCCTTCTCCTGCTTGCCCGGCTTGATGTGCCCGGTCGCCTCGAGACCCTTGCCGACCAGCTCGCCGATCGGGGTCGAGCGGTTGTCGCCGATCGCCTTTCCGTCCTTCAGCGTCAGGCCGTCCTCGTCGACGCCCATCGCCTTGGCGATCTTGCCGCGCAGCATCTCGCAGGCGAGATAAACCGCGGTCCCCGACGAGGCAGCACCCCAGGACCCGCCCGAACCCGCGGCGGGGGGATCATTGGTATCGCCCAGCGACATGGTGATGTTTTCGACGGGGATGCCCAGGATCTCCGACGCGATCTGCGCGAGGATCGTGTAGCTGCCCGTGCCGATATCGGTCATCGCCGACGACACGGTCGCGGTGCCGTCAGGATGAATCTCGACCTTGGCGGACGATTCCATCATCATGTTGCCGCGCACGGCGGACGCGACGCCCATGCCGATCAGCCACTCGCCCTCGCGGCGCGTGCCGGCCTTCTGGCGCTTGTCCCAGCCGAACCGAACCGCACCCTCGTCGAGCGCGCGCGTCAGGTTGCGCGACGAATAGGGGACGTCCTTCTCCGGATCGATCCGCGGATCGTTGCGCTTGCGCAGCTCGATCGGATCCATGTCGAGCTTTTCGGCGAGCTCGTCCATCGCACCCTCGAGCGCGAGCATCCCGACCGCTTCGCCCGGCGCGCGCATCGATCCCGACAGGACGAGGTTCACGTCGACCAGCTCATGCGTGATCAGCCGGTTCTCGCCGCCGTAGAGCAGGTGCGTGCCGATGCCGGCGGGCTCGAAATAATCCTCGGTCGACTGGTTCGACGCGAGCGTCTCGTGCCCGATCGCGGTCAGCTTGCCCTCGGCATTGGCCGCGAGCCGGACGCGCTGCTCGGTGTTCGAGCGACGCACGGTCGCCTCGAAGACCTGCGGGCGCGACATGACCGCCTTGACCGGACGGCCGAGCTGCTTGGCGGCGATCGCCGCCGCGACGCTCTCGGGCGCGATGCCGAGCTTCGACCCGAACCCGCCGCCGATATAGCGCGCGACGATCCGGACCTTCTTCTCCGACAGGCCGAGCGACTTCGCCAGCTGCTGCGCATCCGACGTCGGCATCTGATAGGCGCCGTACAGCGTCAGCGAGCCGTCCTCTTCCCATACCGCGGTCGAGGCGTGAGGCTCCATCGCCGCCGAATTCTGGCTCGGCGTGACATAGGTCGAATCGACCGTCACCGCCGCGTTGGCCATCGCCGTGTCGACATCGCCCTGCTTGAAATGCGCAGGGGCGGCATCGTCGGGGGGCGTCCGCGTCTCGTCGCGGTGCGCCGCGAAGTCATACTGGCCCTCCGCCTCGTCATACACGATCGGCAGGCGGGCCGCCGCATCGCGCGCGACCTCGAAGCTCTCGGCGAGCACGATCGCGACGATCTGGCCGAAGAACGCGATGTCCTTGACGCCTTGCGTCGGTGCATCGGTCGCGCCGCCCTGTGCGGACACGCGGATGAACTGGTCGAAGTCGGTGACGACGTCGAGCACCCCGGGGATGCTCTTCACCGCGTCGACGTCGATCGACACGACCTTGCCCGCGGAGATCTTCGTGCCGACGAGCACGCCGTACGCCATGTCGTCGAACTGATATTCCGCCGCATAGGTCGCGGTGCCGCTGACCTTCAGCGGCCCGTCGATCCGGTCGAGCGGCTTGCCGATGACGCCCTGAACGCCGCTGTCCAGAAGACTGTCCGGATGCGGCTTGTCCATCGTCAGGCTGTTGGTGGTTCCAAAACCGAACATGTTTATGCTCCCGTTACGGTGCGCAGCGTCGCGATAAGCGTGCGACGCGCGAGGGGGATCTTGAAGTCGTTCGAGCCATAGCCCTTGGCATCGGCGAGCAATGCGGTCGCCGCGGCCTCGAAGGCCTCGTCCGACGGCGCCTTGCCGACCAGAGCGGCCTCGACCGCCGGGTTGCGCCACGGCATCGGCCCGAGCCCGCCGAACGCGAGCGAGGCCGACGCGATCACGCCGTCCTGCACGTCGACCACGGCCGCGACCGAGACGAGCGCAAACGCATAGGACGCACGGTCGCGCACCTTGCGATAGGCCTGCTTGCCCTTGGGCGGCGCAGGCAGCTCGATATGCGTGATCAGCTCACCCGTCTCGAGCACGGTCTCGATCTCGGGCGTGGCGCCCGGCAGGCGGTAGAACTCGTGCACCGAGATGCGCCGGCGATCGCCGTCCGCCTTCAGCGTCACGATCGTCGCGTCGAGCGCGCGCATCGCCACCGCCATGTCGCTCGGATGCGTCGCGATGCACTGCTCGCTGGTGCCGAGCACCGCGAGGATGCGGTTGAAGCCGCCGATCGCCGAACAGCCGCTGCCGGGCTCGCGCTTGTTGCACGCGGCGGCGGTGTCGTAGAAATAATAGCAGCGCGTCCGCTGGAGCATGTTGCCCCCGGTCGACGCCTTGTTGCGCAGCTGGCCCGATGCGCCCGCGAGCAGGGCGCGGCTCAGCACCTCGTACTTCGCGACGACGCGGCGGTCGGCGGCAAGGTCGCTGTTCGGCACCAGCGCACCGATCGTCAGCCCGCCATCCTCGCGCTCCTCGATCTTCGCCAGATCGAGGCGGCTGATGTCGACGAGCGTGTCGGGCGTCTCGACCTGCAGCTTCATCAGGTCGAGCAGGTTGGTCCCGCCCGCGATGAACCGCGCGCCGGTCGTCCCGGCATCCCGGACCGCGGCCTCGGGGGTCGCGGGTTTCTCATAGGTGAAGGTCTTCATGCTACCATCTCCCCGCGCGCATCGGCGTCCATCGCCGCATCCTTCTCGTCCGCGGACCGGCCCTTGGGCGCGGTGTCGCCGACTTCACGGATCGCATCGACGATGTTCGGATAGGCAGCGCAACGGCACAGATTGCCGCTCATCCGCTCCGAAATCTCGGCATCGTCGAACTTCGGATCGGTCAGGTCGCCCGAGGCGTGGCTGGCCCAGCCCTTCTTGACCTCGTCGAGCATCCCGACCGCCGAACAGATCTGGCCAGGCGTGCAATAGCCGCACTGGTAACCGTCATGCCGCACGAACGCATCCTGCAGCGCGTGAAGGTTGCCCGGCTGGCCGAGCCCCTCGATCGTCGTGATCTCGTCGTCCTGGTGCATGACCGCGAGCGTCAGGCAGGAATTGACGCGGCGGCCGTTGATCAGGACGGTGCACGCCCCGCACTGGCCGTGGTCGCAGCCCTTTTTCGAGCCGGTGAGGCCGAGATGCTCGCGGCACAGGTCGAGCACCGAGGTGCGGATATCGGGCTCGGCGTCATATGATTGACCATTGATCGTGAAATGCATGGGGTCGCCCCTTCTGGATCCGGGAAATATGAGGACTGAACGCCGATGCGTCGAATGGTTTCCTATTGCGATTGGCTCTCACGAATCGCCGCGCTGGTACTTGGCGTCGCCGGCGGGCAATCTGTTGCGATGACACCGAAAAATCCTTCCTCGACACCCCCGATCGTGATCGCCCACCGCGGTGCGAGCGGCCTCCGGCCCGAACATACGCTCGCCGCCTACGACCTCGCGATCGACCAGGGCGCCGACTTCATCGAGCCCGACCTCGTCCCGACGAAAGATGACGTGCTCGTCGCGCGGCACGAAAATGCGATCGCCGACACGACCGACGTCGCCGACCATCCCGAATTCGCCAGCCGCCGCACGACCAAGACGATCGACGGGCACAGCCTCACCGGCTGGTTCGTCGAAGATTTCACGCTCGCCGAACTGAAGACGCTGCGCGCGAAGGAGCGGCTGCCGAAACTCCGCCCCGCCAACACCGCCTATGACGGCCGGTTCGAGATCCCGACGCTCGCCGAGATCATCGCGCTCGCCAAGCGGCGCTCCGCCGAGACGGGCCGCACGATCGGCATCTATCCCGAGACCAAGCATCCGACCTATTTCGCCGGCATCGGCCATCCGACCGACCTGCTGCTCGTCGCGCAGCTGAAGGTGGCAGGCTGGGATTCGGTGACGGCGCCGGTGTTCATCCAGTCGTTCGAGGTGAAGAACCTCCAGCGCCTCCACGCGGTGACGCGGGTGCGGCTGATCCAGCTGATGGACGGCGAGGGCGGCCCCGCCGACGGTGCGCAGCCGAGCTATGCGGCGATGATCACGCCCGCGGGCCTGAAGGCGGTGGCGGCCTATGCGTACGGTATCGGCCCGAACAAGGGCATGTTGTGGGCGGGCACGACGCCGTCGCCGCTCGTCGCCGACGCGCATGCGGCGGGGCTGCGCGTCCATCCCTGGACCTACCGCGCGGAGAACATGTTCGTCCCCGACCGCTTCCGCCGCGGCACCGACCCCGCCGCGCACGCCGACATCGCCGCGGAGATCGACGCCGGGCTCGCGCAAGGTATCGACGGATTCTTCACCGATTTTCCGCTATACGGGGCGCAGGCGCGCGATCGGCTGCGCGCGGGAGTGAAGTAGATGCGTAAGGTTCTTCCCGTTCTGGCGATCCTGCCCCTGATGACCGCGGGCTGCATCAGCACCGCGACGTCGATCGTGAAGGCGCCGTTCCAGGTCGCGGGCAAGGCGGTCGACTGGACCACCACCAGCCAGGAGGAATCGGACCGCAACTATGGCCGCAAGATGCGCAAGCAGGAGGCCGAGGAGGGCAAGCAGCGCAAGGAACTCGCCAAACGCTGCAGGAAGGACCCCCGGCGCGGCGAATGCGGGCAATATCAGGGGTATCGCGCGGGGGAGTGAGGGGAGGGGGCACCCCCAGCGCTCAATACCACCCCGGCGAAGGCCGGGGCCCAGTTGGGAAACGGAGGTAACCTCGCGCTGCCCTCAGTCAGCAACGTCCCCCAACTGAGCCCCGGCCTTCGCCGGGGTGGGTAGGCAGAAAATCGCTGCAATCTCAGCTCAAAACCACCACATCACCGTAGCCGGAAACGGCGTCCACCACCCGACCCGCACGCCCGCAAACCGCAGCGCATCCCCCGTCCACGCATTGCACGTCGCCACCCCGCTATAATGCCCCCGCGCATCGTAGAACGCGTCATAACCGGCATAGCCCGGATAGGACTGCCCCCCCGGCCGGATCGTCGCCGCGATATACCCCGCCAGCCGCCGATACTCGCGTTCGCTCAGCATCACCGCGCGCACATCGCCACCCGGCACCGGCGCCGCGAGATGCTCGACATGCAGCAGCACCGCGTCGCTGCCGGTCGCCGACGCCAGCACGGTCCGCAGCTTCACGTCCGCCCAGGTCGGCGTCTCGAGGAAGAACGCCTTCTCCCCCCAGCCGATCGCGAGGTGATCGGACGCGGCATAACGCGGGTCGCGCAGGTCGCCGGGCCGCGCGAAGCCGCGCCAGTCCACCCCGGCCGCGACCTTCGGCACGATGATCCCGGTATGCACCCCGTTGCTCTCGACGAAGATGCGGATGCCGCGCGGGGGAGGGCGCCAGTCCCGGTTGGTCGGGATCGCCCCGCCGACCAGCCCCGCCACCGCATAGCTCGCAGCCAGTGCGAGGACGACCGCAAGGATCCTTAACGACCAATGAATCCAGCGCGTTTCCGTTGTCATTCGGTCATGCTAGACGATGGCCATGCTAGAAGAAACGCACGTGCTCAGCACGCCGCCCGAAGGGGCACCCGACTGGACGATCCCGCAAAACTGGTCGAGCTATACCGCCGAGGATCATGCGACCTGGGACACGCTGTTCGCGCGCCAGTCGAAGCTGCTCCCCGGCCGCGCGTCGAACGCGTGGCTGCGCGGGCTCGACGTGCTGAAACTCTCGAAGCCCGGCATTCCCGATTTCGAGGAACTGTCCGAACGGCTGATGAAGCTCACCGGCTGGTCGGTCGTCGCGGTGCCCGGCCTCGTCCCCGACGACGTGTTCTTCGATCACATGGCCAATCGCCGCTTCGTCGCGGGCAACTTCATCCGCCGTCCCGACCAGCTCGACTATCTCCAGGAACCCGACGTCTTCCACGACGTGTTCGGGCACGTGCCCATGCTCGCCGACCCGGTCTTCGCGGACTATCTGGCCGCCTATGGCCGCGGCGGCCAGCGCGCGCTCGGGCTCGACGCGCTCAAATATCTCGGCCGGCTCTACTGGTACACGGTCGAATTCGGCCTGATCGCCGAGCCCGAGGGGCTTCGCATCTACGGCTCGGGCATCGTCTCGAGCTTCGCCGAAACCCGCTTCGCGCTCGACGACCCCAGCCCCAACCGCATCGCGCTCGACCTCGCGCGCGTCATGCGGACGGAGTACCGGATCGACGATTTCCAGCAGAATTACTTCGTCATCCCGAGCTTCGACGAACTGCTGCGCCTGACGGTCGAGACCGATTTCGCACCACTGTACGAGGAGCTGAAGGCCCAGCCAGACATCCCCGTCGCGCAGATCGAACCCGGCGACGTCGTGCTGACCCACGGCACGCAGGCCTATGCGAAGGCCAAGGCTGCAGCCTGAACCCAGCCGCTAACCCCAAACCCACCCCGGCGAAGGCCGGGGCCCAGTTGGGCGAACCCCGGAGATGGAACCGAACCGCCATCCCAACTGGCCCCCGGCCTCCGCCGGGGTGGTGTAGAGTGTGAGGCAAGGCGCAGGCCGTACCCCAATGTTCCCCCGCGAAGGCGGGGGCCCAGACTGGACCCCCGCCTTCGCGGGGGAACAGGCGTCCTGGGGGGCGCTTTCGGAGGCCCCGCGCCGAGCCGTATCACCTGGTAAGACCGAACGCCGCCCCACCCACAAACCACCCCGGCGAAGGCCGGGGTCCAGCTGGGCGAACCCCGGAGATAGAACCGAACCGCCATCCCAACTGGGCCCCGGCCTCCGCCGAGGTGGTGTAGAGTGTGAGGCAAGGCGCGGGCCGCACCCTCATCTTCCCCCGCTTTCGCGGCGGAACGGGATCAGATATCCAGCGCCCACCCGTCGCGCCCCTTGGGATCGAACGGCCCGTCCGCCACGAACCGCGTCGCCCCCGCGCGCAGCCGCAGCACGCTCCAGTCCCCGCGCCGGTCGACCGCCGCCAGCGAGCACCCGCACGCCGCATACGCCGCGACCACGCCCGCGCGCTGCGTCTCGAGCAGTCCCGCCAGCACGATCGTCGCCCCCGCATCCGCGATCGACGCGATCTCCGGCGCCATCGACACCAAAGGCCCCGCCAGGATGTTCGCGATCACCAGGTCATAGGGCGCGCGCGCGACGATCGCGTCGTCGAGCGTCCCGTCCGCCACCACCAGGTCGATCCCCGCGACACCGTTCAGGTCCGCATTCTCCTGCGTCACCTCGATCGAGACCGGATCGATATCGGTCCCCATCACCGCCGCCTCGGGCCACAGATGCGCCGCGGCAAAGGCGAGCAGCCCGGTCCCCGTGCCGATATCGATGACGTTGCCGAACCGCTCGGCCGACGCCGCATCCGCCAGCCCGTCGAGCATCGCCAGGCACCCGCTGGTCGTCTCGTGATGCCCCGTCCCGAACGCGCGGCTCGCCTCGATCAGGAAGGCGCGCTTGCCCTCGGGCACCGCGTCGGCATGCG
>Ga0265798_10010160_pt1 | contig 11653 bp, 15 predicted proteins | sample P3T30metagenome_FD_192430 | JGI IMG/M metagenome (GOLD analysis project Ga0265798, IMG submission 192430) | Plant litter microbial communities from East Loma Ridge, Irvine, California - P3 T30 | ecosystem: Environmental > Terrestrial > Plant litter > Unclassified | place: USA: California... | reverse complement strand
CGACGTTGATGGGTCTGATTGTAGCTACACGATTGATTGAGGCGATCGCACCGTCTTAACAGCGATTTGCGCAACAGAATTAGCTTCATCTCCTTATGTATGACTTGATCGGGGATTTGTAGGGGTGTGATATTGTTTTGGAAGACGAACCTGCATTTTGGAAGAGCTCGATCGCACCGAACTTTACGCTCTCTAATCATGAGGCTGTCAGCGATCCGAGATTCATAGTATCTTGTTCAGTGTGAACGAGCTGCAGTGCAAAAGATCTACACATGATCGTGCATTCCTTCAGACTCATCAAGGCCCCGAGATAGTCGATGAGAGTCGTTGAAAGGCTGGTTCTCTTTTATTAATTTCTCCTTCACTCACGGCTGCTACTGCAGCCCGTTTGTACGCGACAGGACACATTGACTGAGAACTTGCCTACAAATCTCACAAGCATACTGTGCTGTGAACGATGTGCTAGTAGATGATGATCTCATCGTGCTGCTGAAGCGTGTCATCCGAGTAATCTGACGCGTTAAGTGGTCAATACGATGCTTTCTTCATCGATCTCATAATCGAACGTTGGTCTATTTAACTTGGGCGGTGGATATGCGATCGACGAACCCTATAGAGCACGCGTTAGATATACGATGCACCAGTACCTATGACCAGCTCATCACTAATTGGTTCGTCGGCTCAAAGTGAGATAAGCACGAAGTAGTAGAAGCAGGGCGTATGTGAGGAGAAGCGCAAAAGACAAAGACAGGGAGCGCGCGGCGAAGATCCCGCCCGCAGTGGGCCGTGCTGACTAGTGCCCCTCCGTGACCATTTCGGGGTTGCAGTGACGGACCCGTTTGTTCTCCACAGCTTGCAACTCTACGGCTACCATCTATCCAACCATAAACTGCCTAGGGATCCCGGATACTCCAAATTACAGGATCTAAGAGAAGATATGCTATGCTAGACATAGGCCCGACTTATCTAAGCGAACTAACGTATGCGCTTCTACCGTGCCGAACGCTATACGGGCCGTTACGTTACCGAAGGCTAGCTGATATGGGGTAACGTCGAACGCCTTATAAGCCACCCCAAGGACCTCGCATTGCGAGGGATCCATCGTCTCCACTTCAAGACCCGTCATGACGAAGGCGTGGTCGAATAGGCGTGCATTTTCGTCAAGCAGACACGCACCTTTCATGCCCACAGTACCCTGTCATTTTGAATTGACATAATGAAATCCACTGCTTAAGGAGCCGGGATTGTTAAATTTTCGCCATCCTTTAGCCTGGTCTCTGAAATATCCCCAGAAATCTGCCGTACGCTATACGTCGCGCCCAGCTGTCGAAATTCTGTGAAACACACGTTAGCATTGCTCTTCTTCTGATACGAGCGCTATCGGGAAATGCGTCTTATCCAAACTTGTGATGGTTACGAGATCGCTCCTGGGGAACTATCATGATATCACTGTTGTGTTTAGAGTATGATCAAGGCTACGATTAGCATGAATGCTTTTGGAAGGTCACAGGGAGCGTGCATCAAGTGGTCAAGGGTATCTATGGGTTTCTCGCTTGGCTACAGCGTATCTTCCTGTTAGTGTAGGACATCTAACATGGGCGATGAGCTCGGCGGACAAGAAGTTTGCATCAAGTTTGCGATAAAGAGCCGCTGCCAACACATGTTAAAGGCTGAACTGTTCTGATCGGAAATGCTGCTCATGTCATAATGCCGTGCTAAATACCAAGAAGGGAACTTGGCCATTGAAGATGTTAGTGATTTGGATTAGCTTTACGCGGATGTAACCGATCAAGAAAGCATTCCTGATCTACTGCAGCTTCGGGATAGCTTTCGACTATCGTGCGCGTAGGAAATTCACGGAGGAAAACATTGTTCATAGGCTGGGACAGTGTAGCCGTTCAACCGTTTGTGGAGACAAAGTAAGCACTTGCGCAGCTGCAAACGCATCACGTAGATAGTTGAGGAAGCCAAGGCTAACATAAATCCGGCGTATTGCTGTACGATTACTCAGCAACGTATGTACTCGGGAGTGTAGTATACCTAAAGTGTGTGTCTCTACATACAGCCTATATGAGTGATGTAGATTTGTGCTACGGTGGGGTGTGTCGTGTCTTAATGCTAGGAATCACCAAGATCCAAACACTCTTGGGAGTGGGGGCGATGCTATCGCCCCTTTATCCAATTGGGCCGCTTCTATACCAGCCCTTTCGGCCTCCTCCTTGACCTGCAGACCATGAACCATAACACGGGGACCTTGCCTGCCACTATTGAAATAGGTAAGAGTCATGTATCCATGTCGCCTGCAGCCTTGTCTAGGAATGAAGATAGCACCCCGCCATGCATTGTATATATGGAAGGTGGGACTTCCAAAGCTGCAAACCATGTAAGTTTTATTATCGAGATGATGGGAAGTATAAATTCGTGCCTTATTTGCCGTCCTACACCCAGCTTATCATCTAGCATGCCTCACATGACCAATGCATTGGAATGCTCTGGCAAACACAGTGTCCAACGCTTATCCCCTTTGCTCGCCCAAATACTTTGCAAACTTTGCACAGCCACCAGGATATTGCGAAATTTTGTGCGGTCATAGATGCTATTCATGTAATCGACAAAAAAAGCCCGCTGGTGGGGCTCCGTCGTTTCAGCGCCACCCAGAAAACATGGCCAAACAAGAGTGTGCGCGCCTGGTGTATGTGGTGGTATTTGTGAGAGCAGCTCTATCAAATCGCATGTGGTAGCATGTCTGATGACTCCGTATTGGTGAGGCGTTGCTGACATTGGCGATTCTTTGTTCTCGCTCGTAGCACGATGAATGTAGATATCGCAGGCAGCTGAATAACATTGCCGAATCTTGATCATGGTGCGGTATTCATCCGAACCTTCTGGAAACTGCTCATGTATGAACCAGTCTTGCCATTGGGATAACCCTTGCAAGGTAAGGATAGCGTTGCTTTCACCGAGTAGCGGGACACCAAGCATCTCAAACCTAAATAGAGATCAGCTAGACACATGAAATGCCACATATCATGGTAGCCTACATATTAGTTTGAGTCTGGAGAAACCGGTTGACTGATAATTGTTGACGTTCGACCCTACTATTTGCCGACAAGCATAGCAGCATCTGAATGAGAAATCTGTAATCGGAACTGCCTGTGACTGTCTCCCCAACGAGCAGCACAATCAAAGTTGCCCAGGTGAATTTGTTAAAAATCTGGTCTGCAGTGCGAGACAAAGAATCTTTGCGCAGGCGCGAGATGATCGCAATTCGACCAACTTCAGCAGGCTCTTGCAGCTCAGGCCTCTCGCGGCTAAGATGCTGCGCCGCCACAACAGCCACTGCTCGACGCAGTACCTCGTCCTCAAGTGCCATAGGTAGGAAGAGTTCGCGGTATCCATTCTCAGTTGTGTCAAAAATGACCATGGCTGGGGCGATAGCCTCCGAGAAATGTGAGAACAGCATACGTGTTTTCGCGTTGAGCGGTGCAACCCAAGGCTGTAATTCATTGTAGCCAGAGTAAAGTCGCGACATGTTATCCTCGACTCGTACGATTTCTTCAACATCCTCTTCGACATCCGTTTCCACGTTTCGCTCTTCTGAGACCAGTGGTGGATCCGGACGGGCTGGATGTGCGTTTGAAGCAATGTCATGCGAGCTGGTAGTTGTATGCTTTATGTGCTGCCTCTTCCTAGCCCTTCCTGGTTTCGTTTGTTTCTTCCTCTCATCTGGCCATCTCACCTTGGGAAATGATGTGGTGCTTGGCAGACAAGTCACTCTACCGGTGTCCAAATCCGGGACCTTGAAGCCTTTCAACCTGCCTCGTCTCGCGACTCCCTCAGCGAATCGTATGCGATTGAGGCCAGAGCACTCGATTCCCCTTTTCATGCACTTCCCGCATGACGGATCAGCCCTGTCGCAGATTATGCGCCGCCGTGAGCACTGGAGACATCCTTTGGAACAATCAGCTTCTCGTTGCATATGCGATAAGGTACGGTTTTGCGTCAAATCAAGCAAGGGTTTTTATCTACCTCGGTCCTTTGGCGTGGGCTTGTTCCTGATGCTCGTTGGTGATGGACCGGGAGCTTCATGGGCGGGTAGCATGCTAACTGTTATGATAGTGTTCTAGCATTGTATTGGTACTCAGGCATGCCTGATGAGTAGTTGCAAAGTCCTCAGCTCACTGGTCTTTTCCAAAGGTGCGAGGGAGGTGCAGCGACATGAGGTGACGTTGAGAAGCCGTTGCCGGAAGTTACAGCCGTACTTTGCCGACGTGGGGCCCATGCTAGGGATAGCCGAGTCTCAGCGTTTACACGGCAACTAAAGATAAGTTCATAGAGCCGTTCGGCGTTAGTTTAATACGACTATACGAAGGAGCTCGATCCTTTGAAGTCAACTAGCTACGCCAAACTAGGCCTAGGGTGGTGGACTCAAAAGAAACGAGCTCCTTCGTAGCTACATCTAGAGGCTTTTTGCGCTTGACCTCCATAAGTGCTCTATTAGCAGTAACACTGCGATGTATCTATGTAATATCTATTCCAGTTCTACTATCGCTACCGAGATGTTCGCGCTCTATTAAAGTCCTGGATCAGAATACCCATCCAAAGCAGACTCATAAAAGATACCATTTTACCGATCAACTTTCGTGTACCGTAGTCACAGCCCCATTCTTAGCCTACACCAAGACGATTATGATACTTGAGCATCTATCACCTGGCGCCTACTCTTTACCTTTTTACTAGGAGACCTCTCCTGAAAACTTGAATTCTTCTCTTTATCATCGCTGTTCTCGTATTTCTTGCGTTTCCTCTTTTCCTTTTGATGTGCCGTCTTCAAGTGCTCATTCATTTTATCCTTGCGCCCTTTGAAGCTCCGCCCTTTACATTTGCCCCCACCCGGGTTCCTTGAGCGGGGACAGCCATCCTGAGGACAGAAGTACTCGATTGACGCCCCTAGATGCGCATTATCATAGTGACGCTTGAAGTCAGCTAGACGGTTGAAGGTGAGGCTTTCGTCATCGTGGCAGCCGTCCTGTAAGCACTTGAACTTGCCCGAAAGGGTTACTTGGCCGATAACAGGATCAGCGCTGTTAAATGGCAAAGAGATCGCAGCACAGACGGGAGAGTCGTGGGAATTGGTCGAGGGGCTCGAGGAATGATCAGAAACAGCGCTCATATCCTTGCCATGAGAAGATGGGCGACTAAACTGGCTTAGTATACAAAGGTCCTCAATTAGGCATTCTCTGTGACTTACGGTTGCTGCTGGTATGGCACGAGCTGACCAAAAGGTTCTATTCGATTGCAAGGAATTGGGAAAAAAGACACAGGGACGCTCATTTTCCTGATTCACAGTCGTTAGAATGTACTCTGGATAGTTTAAGACCAAACGCTCGGCACGCTCCGGATATTCTGCTGGTTGGATCTTGGAGACAGTTGGCAGTTTTCCGCTGGCTGCCGAGTCCATGTCAGGGATTTGAGAGGTTCCGATTGTGGCCCCGAACAGTGTAAAATGTCATTATCGATGACTATATCTGATGATCCGGGGCTCAATTGATCCAACCAAGCCGATTCAGGCTCTTCATAGCTTTGGCGGTGTCCACACTTATCTTGGAGAAGATTAATTTGTGATCGTGGTTGAATGGCCCTGTAAATGCACTAGAAGGGTCAAAGTGGACCTGCAATGGGGCCATATTTCAGCTATACATTCGGTGCCATGATTATCCGATGGGTGCATGGACGGAGATTCCAGTACTGGTTCGATACTCTGTTTCGACAGCGAACGAAAGCGGAACAAAGGAGCAACACCCATTAGAAAACCTTCACCCTTAGTGAGTCCGGTCCGTCAGTACATATTCCACGTTACAGTAGTACCGCATATCTGAAAGAATTCTGCAACTAATGGTCACAGCACACGCAAATCCAGGATGCTCCAAGGTAAGCCATGGCTGATAGACTGCGCGTTGAGGATTATGAAAAAGACTTACTCATCAAAATATGCAGCTTGAACAAAGCTCTCGCCAACGTTGTCATTTCTATTCTCACCCCCACCAAGGAAATAGTTGACGTCAAAGTGGAACGGGTTCATAGTGCTAGAAACTGTATGTTCGTATCCCGTGTTTGGCGAGTGGTCCGATGGTAGCCTATCGTCAGACCCTTGGGGGTACATACGCTGTTGTGATGTACCAGGCCGGAGTGCAGCGTGTTGGGTTGCTGATGTGCTGGAATAAGAACGGGACATTTCTAAAGCCCTAGAAGCTGGGCCACTACCAAAGGACCCATGAGACGCTCGACGTGGGCTATGGTAACAGGAATGTTGACCGGAAGATGTAGAAGAATAATGTGACCTCGAGCGAGACATGCCGTTATTCACCGGAGGTTGTGGATAGTCCTTGTGGCTATGCTGGTCAGTCTGCCCAATGGTACAATGTTGCAGTGAGACTTGATGCTGGGCGTCTAACGGCTGTGGCGTGACGAGAGGCGAAGTACGAAACATCGAGTCTTGTCGTTGATGCGTGGCTGGCGAGAGATGATGGTAGCGGAATGATTGTTGAAAGGCATGTGAGATGGTATTTGAGTCGAGACTGAGGCTGAGGTCGTGTTCGGCGCAAGAACGATGCACATTGGCACCACTGTCGAAATACGTGGAGTTGTTCATTGGAATGAGATGGAAATGGAGATACCGCTAGTAGCTAGTGCAAAGTAGCCGCAGCAGTGGCAAGCATTCAGATGAACGGCGAAAACCCGAGAGTCATGACAGTCCACGAAATGAAGTGGTGATATATTGTAGTGCTGGAGAAAAGAGGGCGTTTGCCTTATTGATTGTCTTGGAGGTCCTTCGCTTCGCTTACATTTTTCAGCCTTGTGCTAAGAGGCATACCAACATAGCGAGGCAAAAAAAGGCAAACAGGGCTTACCGGCGGAAAGTAGCTGAAATACTTATCTTGCCAGATAGAATGAAACCCTTGGTTGCTTTTTGTGCTGTCTACACCCTGATACAGATTGCGAGACTGTGCACTAAGAAGCAGAGCAAACTGTCTTCGAGGCGGTTCACGGTGGCGAGATGTAATATAAATATCGGCAACTACAAGGTAATCACATCATCACGAGCAGTCGGAAAACGGCAGGCACAAGGCCCCCGCGACTACAGGGTATCTTGCCTCACCTTCTTCAGAGTCCTCTGAGAGTAATTTAATCCCGCGGACCTTGTTTGTACTCGGCCATCTTCAGCTGGTAAGATATCGACCTTCTATACGTACATTGGTTTTTTGCCACGTTGGTGGCGTCTTATGCTTTTACACTCCAGACCTTGATGCTTGCATCACCACCCGCTGAGATGACTTTAGTAGCCTTCTCCCACGCAACGCCATTGACTCCATCCTTGTGTGCGTTCAGGGCTTTGATTCGCTTTCCCGGGTCCTCGGTACTCCAGACCATGACATTTGTGTCCAGACTACCACTTGCAGCAAAATTCTCGCTCTCATCCCAGGCAAGGCAGGTGATGCGTGCGGTATGTGCACTCCATCTGTCTGTGATGACCTTCCAGTCCGCAGTTGTCTCGTATGCGTAGATTTTGCCATTGCCTGCACCTACTGCAAGCCTCTTTCCCGATGACGAGAAGGCAAGTGCAGAAATTGGCGCCGTCGCGCGACGGAGCACCGTCTCTGTTTCCTTGAGCTCGGTACCAGAAAGTGTGTAAATGTGCACAAGCTTATCATCTCCGCCAACGGCCACGGTAGAGCCATGCGCAGCGATTGAGGTAGGTGTGTACTTGACCGATAGTGAGCTTACTTGAGCACCCTTGGAGTATACAGCTATCGCATCGGACGACGGAACTAGGACTATGCTGGATGTGGCCGCAATACCCTTGGGCTGGAACTTGAGGTCGTGTGCCTCTCCGGTAAAGATCTTGTCTGGAACCGAGATGGAACGCAGAGTGTCATCCCATGCAACGCTGTGTAGTTCGGTTTCATTCTTGCTATCAGACGTGGTGATGCCGGCGACGTAGCTAGAGTGGGAGGAGCCTTCGACCTTGTCAGCCAGACCCGTAGTGATATCCCATGCTAACACGCGGCCCTCATAGCTGCCTGTGGCAAACGTGGTTCCGGCGATTGCAGCCGCTGTGATGTTCTTTTGGTGTCCTCGGATTACGCGCGTGGGGTTCGGGTTACCATCGACCAGGTAGTTCAGATTGCCCTCGAGATCCACGCTCACGATGAGACCGTCGCTGCGGCCTGCTGGCCACACCACACCGACCTGCTGATCGGGTATACTTGCAACACCTTCTTCGCCCATCCTCCACGTCTGAATGGCTTTGCCGGCTTCAGGGTCCCAAATTCGGACCGTCTGGTCAGCGCTGGCAGTGACGAACTTGGACGAGTCCTTGGCCCACGAGACACCAAATATGCTGCCTGTATGCACACCCTCCCCGATTTGCGTCTTGGCCTCGCCGGTCTTGCCATCGTACAGCCAGATACGCTTGTCAGCGCCAACACTGGCGAAGACGGAGCCATCGGGAGAGAAGGCAGTGCCGAAGACGAAGCGGTTGTGCTGGCCTCTCAAGCTGGTGTTGAACTTGAACGGGGCGCCGTGGTAAAAGACCAGGCTGGTGTCATCAGAGCCGGTGGCTGCGCGAAGCGGTCGTTGCTGGCGGATGGAGACGCAGTTGATCTGCGAAGAGTGCCCCGAGATTTCGCCCACGCTGTTGCCGCTGTCGGCCGTGATGCAGTGGCCGAAGCGCTCTTTGCCGTCACCTACGGCAATGATGCGCTGCGAGTCGCCGTCCCACGCCAAGTCATTGATGCGTCCTGCAATGATGTGGTACTCGCCTGTGTTGTCCACGTCAGCTTTCATCGTGACAGCGCCTGTCCCTTCACCCACCTTTTGTGGCGCCCTCGCCGACACAGTCCCATACGCGGACACTTCCGGACACATCCCCACTAGCAACGTAGAAGCCAGAGGGGGAAAAGCGGGCGACGGTCGTCTGTGTCGTGTGTTGCGTGTACTGCGTGCTCACGGCTGGATCGTCGATGGAGCGAAGGAAGACAGATTTGCCAGACTACATGTCGGTATACGAACGTCAGTCACGTTATCAGCACCCTCAATGGCCATGCCCATACCGCGTAAGCTATGCGTTCGCCCTTGGGGTCCGAAGACAGCGGCGTGGCCTGCCCTCGAGTAGTTGTAGGCGACGCTGCCCAGATGGCCTCTGTTTATGCTGAGTTTGTGCCAATGCAAAGGTCCACGTACTCGACATCCGTACCTGATACTAGGGACATGACGCGCTGTGACGCCTACTAGCTGACTGATATCGAAATAGATACGGGTGTGTGATTGTACCAGAGTCAAGTCGTGAGCTTGGTCGCTTTGGCGGTGTCCTCTGCTTCGTCACCGCCTGTGTGTTTTCGGCGTAAACAAGCTACGTGCGAGTCGCGGGGCAGGTGGGGGTGGCCGTCTCCATATTACCACGACCTAGCCAGCAATGCAATGCAGTTCACATGCCTCTCATCACGTTGCATGAATGAACACCTGTGCCCTACTACCACCGACAGCGAACGTCTTCGCGTTGGACACACGTCTAGTGAGCCGTGTCAGACCTGGCTCCACATAGGCTCTAATTTTATACCCCACGCTATGCCTGTACCATTTGCACTACAAGTACAAATCGTGCATCATGACCGGGCCTGGCCTGATTCCTACACAGCCCGTCCCGTCCCCTAGCAATGCGCCGAAATAAAGAGGCTGGTAGGCTAAGACAGAGAGCATCAGCATAAGCAGAAGAACAACCTTGGAACACCCCAGCAGACCTTGGCGCACGTCATTACCGTGTCTGGAAATATACTTGCGCATCGACCTGGACTACAATAGACATCACATGTCCCGCACTACCCTAATGAACCTATGAATTTGGCTAAAACTTCACCATCAACCCTCCTATTTGGATAACGTCGATCGCTGGCATACTGAGCGCAAACACGCGTCAACTCGCTAGAACAAAACATAGTCATATCCGGCAACCCGGCAACTCGGCAATCCTCTTACACCATCGAAAGAAAAGGGACAATGTGTTTGTTCAAGACATACGAAACGCGCGGCCGTACCGTTGTGGAACCGCCGCCTCGACGAGGAAACCACACGTCGCACCCACCAGCCGGTGTAATGCGTCTACCGCGCGAATGGCGCCGCTCAGAGAGCTACAGCGACGACGGCCGCTATGTAGAAGTCAGGTCCGTTTTTGCTTTCCATCTCCCCCTCCCTCCTCATGGTATGGTGTTTTCAACATTTCATGCTGACGACTCCTGAAGAAGATCGGAACCCAGAGTCATCGGATACTATGAGGAGCCAAGGCGTAGTACTACGCGCCACCGGAGTAGGTCCAGGCGGCGAATTAGTGATGTCGATGTCAGGACGCCGCGAGGAAGTTATGTTGATGAGAGGGTCACGCGGAGGAGTGTTAGTCGTGTTAGGCATTGATGATTTGGGCAGTGGTGTCGATGGGGGTTGGGTGAGGTGGGGAATAGAAAAGAAGCACAAGGCTGGTCTTAGGGATGATGGATTGGAATATGTCTATTTCCATGTTTTATTACCGATAATACTTCTTAAAATCAACAACACATCAACGACACATCAACGTTAAAATCAAGCGTTTTGAAGTTGACTTCCGGCGTAAATCTGTAAAGAGACATATGTCGACCACTAAAGACGGTCAATCACATTTGCAAAATAGTCATCAGGGGACCTATGCGCACCTACTGCATGTATTGGTACAGAAAAAAGTCCGGTCAACTTATTACAGTGGACTGATAAACACCCAACTCTTTTCACTCTGCCGTCCGTCTTCCTCAATCCATGAGAAACAGATTAACTTCATTTACATTCCTCGTGGAGTAGACATCTTCTGTCATTTCCTCGCTATACAAACTCGTGCATATCGAGCAGTGACATGGCCGTTCGCCCGAATGCGCCAGTGCACCATCCAATACCGTTGTTGTTATCCAGAAACCGAGCTTGGCACAGTAGAATGCAATGAGCAAGGCAAGCCAGAGAAGCGCGCCTAGGATGAAGCCTTCAAAGAATTCTTCGAGTTGGTTGTCGTAGGATGGAAGAGAGGCCCCGGGAACAGGCATTCGGAAGCCGTAAAGATGCGACATGGGTATAGTGGCTTGGTAGGGGTAGAGGGGTGCCATGGCGGTTGCTGTCGGTTGATGGGGTTTGTCTTGGTGATGACCGGTGTCGAGTCGATAGCACGGTGTATTTTAACGGTATTGATGTAAAGATACGAGCTGATAGCAATGTCTTGTTCCTTGGGGGGTCGACTGGTGCTGTTGTTCAAGATGCTGGAGAAACTCTGGGTAGGGTCAATGCAGATTTTCATTTCCACGACCTCATGTTTGGTTGGCTGTTTGCCCTCTACTTCCTTCCACCTGCCTCTGGTTTCTCAACACCGCTCCTGCTCCATTCACTTTTGAAGCCCATGGCGGCTCCCCATCCTCATCAAACTCGGCCCACTGGAAGAAGCTGCATCCCTTCTGACCAGGCACATAGCCAGCATGGCACATCCACATGTACTTTCCTCTCGACTCTTTCTTCCTCGTCGCGCACCTCAGCACTGTGGGTACACCACACGAACACTTTGGCGTATACTTGGGGTGCAAGCTTT